>Ga0209591_10009668_pt1 | contig 10411 bp, 12 predicted proteins | sample MAT01_FD_187207 | JGI IMG/M metagenome (GOLD analysis project Ga0209591, IMG submission 187207) | Freshwater microbial communities from Lake Fryxell liftoff mats and glacier meltwater in Antarctica - MAT-01 (SPAdes) (version 2) | ecosystem: Environmental > Aquatic > Freshwater > Ice > Liftoff...
CATCTCCTGATATTGTCAATGAACTGAAGGCAAAGCATCCTGACACTATTTTTATTTCGGCAGGACAAAAAGAAAACCTTGAAGTCCTGAAAAGCCGGATTCTGGAATTGGTCAATTTGGATAAATTCCGGACAGGCAATACCATCGTGACCAACATCAGGCATTACGATTCTTTGGTCAAGACGAGGCAGTCCCTATTGGATATTTTGGAAGGCTTGGACAGGCATATCACAAACGATTTTCTCGCCATGGATATCCGCCGATCGCTCCATTACCTTGGAGAAATCACCGGAGAGATCACCACAGATGATTTGTTGGCGAATATTTTTTCGAAGTTTTGTATCGGAAAGTAAGAGCCCAAAATAAACAAATAACAAACCACTATTAAAATGACTAAAAGCCCTGTAAAACAGGGTTTTTTTATGCTTTCTGTTATAGCTTTACTTTGTTTTGTTACTTGTTTATTTATCAGATATTATACTTTTAATTTACCCTTTTTTAAAAGGGCTTTATTTTGACTGACTTTTTACCTTGAGTGGTTTACAAAGTTTACAGAATGGAACACTTTAATACAACTTATTACACTTTAAGGCAATGAAAATATCTTTAAGAAATAGACCGCTGAGTAATGGACGGCAAAGCCTTGAAAAACAAATATGGAATACCTAAAAAAATCAGTTCAAACATTCAAGTTCAAAGGATTTGCCAGCATTGCGGTGATGAATTTACAGCCCGAACTACAGTAACCCACTATTGCGGTGATACATGTAGCAAACGGGCTTACAAGGCACGGGTAAGAATTGGAAAGGTGGAGGTAAGTATTAAGGAAACCCGGCGAATTAAAACCCAACCTATTGAGGTACTGAAAAAGAAAGAGTATTTAACGGTAACACAGGTTTCAAAATTAATAGGCTGTTTGGATTTAGCTTTCTTAAAGTCAAACCTGACTATATGAGGAAGCCTCTTGAAGAATGGTTGATTTCAAGGAATAGCGAGAAATTAAAATGGAATATTCACGGTAAAAATAAACTTTCTTAAAATAATGGAACCAGGGAAAATCTATTGGTTAAGCGGAGAATTCAAATTTTTTAATAAAGAAGAACCTGACTATTGGGAATCGGAGGCACAAGTTGAGTCAGCCATTATTGTTTCGAATATGATTAAGTTTTATTTAGCTGAAAAGGATTATGGAAACGGTGAACTGATAGGTTATAAAGTTAATCTTCAGGCAACAAGTGATAGTTTTTATCAAGGGGAGTCCCGTGAATCTGAAACTGTATTTTGTGAACTGTTTGAGAATACTAGCAGCTTTTTAATGAAGGGGACTTGGAAAGAATTTTATGACGATGAAGAATATTATTTTACTTGAATTCTTATACTTAATAAGTGGGAATAAATAATGGAAGCACTTTTTAAATAAGTAAATTATAAGCCGGCATCTCTGAAACAGCAATTTGCTGAGGAATTGTCTCTTACTAATCAATTAGAGATTGTGAAGCCAATTCTAAATTTTAATATTATTTTTACTTATAAGAACCAAAAAGTAAACCTGTAGGTTGATAAAATGGAAATAGTCCGTACCTTTGAACTTCCAAATACCAAGTTGTTGGCCGTCAAATATGAGGGTTATGAATTTGATGCGTTGGAAATACTTCAGGGTCAATGGGGGTCGACTGAATTTCTCAGAGAGTTTTTCACCAAGTATAAAAAAGATCACTATGCTAAGTATGGAAGCAGTAAACTTAATAATCTTGTACAGCAAGCTAAGGAGCTTGCGGACGATTTTTTCGAATTGCTTTTGGAGTTGGCAGAAGATGTTGAGTCAAGTGCCTTGGTAGATTTTTTCAAGCCACTTGATAATAGAGAGTTACAATCGGAGACCTACGATTTGCAGAAATTAAAAGGAAGAGAAGAGGAGCGTAAAAGTTATTTGCGAATTTATGCAATCCGTTACAAAGAAAAGATAATCGTTACGGGAGGAGCTATCAAGCTTACAGACAAAATGGAGGATAGACCCCATACTAATGATGAATTAAAGAAGTTGGAACTTGTAAAATCATTCTTGGACACAAATGATCTAGATGTTACATTCAGTTATATAGATGTGAAATAATATGTCAGGACTAAATCAGAAAATAGAAGAAATCGTAGCAAAATCTCCTAGATCTTCTTGGAAAGAGAAGGTAGAGTGGAGAAAGACGCATAAAGACTGGTTGAGAAAATCAAGCGATATCGCATTTAGGATTTTGGATGCCCTAGATGAGTTGGGTTGGAACAAAGCCAAGCTTGCGGCAGAAATGGGAGTTTCTCCTCAACAGGTAAGCAAGTATGTGAAAGGTGAAGAGAATTTTAAACTTGAAACCTTAAACAAGCTTGAGAAGGTTCTTGGTATTGAATTGATTACTGTATTACATTCAGATCAAGAAGTAAAACAAAAGAATACTTTGGAATACAGGGAGCATGAGGTAAGGGTAGTTCAACTCAAGCCAAAGAGTTTTTCTCAATATGTAATAGAGCCTAGAAACTCCAATAAACAATATTATTCAACAGCTTGATAAAATGGCAGAAAAGAAAAACATTTCTTTCCGTCTAATTGGAATTGAAACTACGCAATTTGCTGTAATGGAAGATTCCTACAAAGATGATTGTGACATCAGTTTGGTGGTAGGTGTACCTATAACTGCTTCAGACGAAAATCATCAAATTGATGCATCTCTAAATATCCAGTTTAAATGTGAGGAGGCTCCTTTTATTATTTTGGAAGTTAAATTGCAATTTGATATTGAGCCGGAGACATTTAACTCTTTGTATGTAACCAAAAAGAAAAAGACATCTATAGTGATTCCAGTAGGTTTGACTAGGCATCTCGCAACCTTGGCGGTAGGTACTGCAAGAGGAATTTTACATGAGAAATTGAATAAGACCAAATTGCATGACTTTATAATTCCTACAATAGATTTAACAAAAATCTTGGATGAAGATATAGTTTTAGATAAAAAGGATTAATCTATTGATAGGCCAAGCAAATCTGAATTGTTTGGCCTTTTTTATTTCACTTATGACTCAAAAGGAAATTTCATTCGCAGAAAACTACCTCACCACTTTCAATGCAACAGATGCAGCGACGAAAGCAGGTTACAGCGATCGAACAGCTCAGCAGATTGGCTACGTGAACCTTACAAAACTTTACATAAAAAAATACATCCAATCAAAAGCTTCAGAAATTCTTGAAGGGATGGTCGTTAGACAAGAACGGGTGTTGAGAGAAATTACAGCAATTGCATTCACCGATGTTTCAGTTTTTTTGAATAATGATTGGACTTTGAAGCCAATCGATGAAATTCCAAAAAGCAAGTTGGGTGGAATCAATTTCCAGAAGATGGCAAAAGGATTAAGACCAATGATAAGTTTACGGCCCTTTCTATATTGTGGGAATTAGTGAAGGATGGTGAAGTTAACTATTAATTGTTCATTCAGTAAAAATTAATTATTTTCATAAGGCTCAAAAGAATTTTTATATGACAGAAAAAACTAAACACCAAGATTTCCTTAAAAGAAAAGGAGATTTTAAAATTGATTGTAGCCATGCAATCTTTTCCAACGAGGAATTAGATACTTTAAAAAAATATGGGCATTGGTTCATGGCCCTTACCTCAGGAGAACTTGATCCAATTTCGGACCTTCAAGTTGAGTTCATTAAAGTAGCGAGAAGAGAAAAAAATCCGGTTTCACCTTTTGAATGGGTATGGTTTAAATACCTCGGTCGAAAACGTATAGAGGCAGAACAAGGTGATAATTTAAAAATTCAATACAGGCCAAATGACGACAGCTTTTATAACAGAGATATGGCCAAACAACAAAAAAGATTGGTTTTCGGTGTTGTAAGAAAGACACATCGTGAGTAATAGATTTTTATTATTCCCGCTTCCCTAATAAGAAGCAAGTCTTACGACATTAAACATGATTTAAGATCATTTTGTACCTTAAATCTAATTACTTTCTATATCGGAAAGTACAAGTGGATTGAGTTCCAATTTCAATTTTTTAAAATAAGCACACGATATGAAGCCTTAAACCTTGATGTCAATAAATTTGGTCAAGCAGGAAAAAAATTAAGGGTAAGGCTTAGAAAGACATTCGACTCAGAATCATTCGCTTGCACAACTCAATATTCCAGCTTTCCTTGGGTTACAGTCTTACATGCTGAAATTATAGATTGAGGTTGAGTTAAACTTTTTTATAAGCAATGAAATATGGAGGCGATCAGCAAAAATTAATCTGCCCCTCTTGAATTTAATGTTGGTGCAACCGCTAGGTGTATTCCGTACAGTTGTCAGAAGTATCTAAGGCTTTCTATTCAATTGGATTTATAACATATCTTTTATTCTCATTACCTTGATCGGCGGTGCAGAAGGTTTGGTGAAAGTAAAAAGTTTAGAAAAGCACATTACCCTTGGTCCATAAATATTTCGCTCAGATTGGGTCTGTTTGTTTAAATCTGTGAAGCATCTTGCCAATAGGCAATTCAAATCAGTTTTTTAAAAATTTCAACCCCTTTTTCTCCTTTCACAATCCTTGTTGTCTTTGAACCAAGCAATTTTTTTAAGAATAGATTTTACATGAAAAAAATGATATTCATCCACTATACTTATTTATAATTTTTTGCTTTTATAAACTTGGAAGTCAGTATCTTAGAACCAGTTCACCAGAACTTTGATTCAGAGCATTTGCCAAAAAATATTTGGATCAAATCCCATTATGAATTTTAGATTTTTCATTTCTGATTAAATTTTAGTTTAGATAATTAACCAATGTAACTATGAACCCATTGCAAAAGAGAATTCAAAATCTTCAAAAAACCCTTCGCTCTGCAGAAACAGGAATTTTTGATATGATGACTGTCAATGCATTTTTAAAAAGCCTTGGCATCCAAGTTCCGGAATCGGTAGATTTTAAGGAGAAGAAAAAATCCCTTCAAAGGTTTTTGGGATTTAAAGGCAATGATGTCGATGGGATTGTTGGCATCAACACCATTTCAAGGTTGGAGATGCTTTACAGTCAAATCCTTCCTCCCATACCTTCGGGTGCGAGTTTGATTGCCTCCAAAAAGTCATTGGATATCATTGTTGAGTTTGAAGTTTCCTCCAAAGCCATTTATGAAAGAAAATATAAAAGCCCAATTTTGCCTGGAGAATACAGTGGCATAACCATAGGAATCGGGTATGACTTGGGTTATGTCTCCACACCTACTTTTACAAACGATTGGAAGGAATTTCTGAATGAATCGGATTTCAATCTACTTTTGGCTGTCGTCGGCAAGAAAAAGAATGACGCCCGTAATGCTTTGACTGACAAGGTGAAAAGGATATCCATTAATTGGGATCCAGCTATTGAAGTATTATACACAAAATCGTTGCCTATTTGGGCAAAGAAATCCCGAAAGATTTATTCCGGATTGGAAAAACTTCCTCCTGATGTCCAAGGTGCCATAGTTTCCCTTGTGTATAACAGAGGCGATAGCTTGGCGATGGATGACAGGCGGTTGGAAATGAGAAATCTTGTCCAACATATCTCATCCGGAAATCTCAAATCAATAGCTGATGAGATCAGAAAAATGAAAAGATTATGGTCCCTACAGCAAAGTGCGGGACTTCACAGGAGGAGAGACAGAGAGGCAAGTTTGGTTGAAAATGCCACTGTTATCATCAAGCCTGAGGATTGTGTATTTATTTAAGGGAATTTATGCCGATATGATACTTTCAATTAAATGAGATGATTTTGTTTTTGGAAGGACATTTACAAATTCGGTTTTATCCAAGAAAAATGATTTTCCAAGCATTCCTGAAGATTTGGCCAAACCCAAAATTCTATTTTCGGTTTTTAAGATCTCGGTAAGATCCAATAGTTTTAAAAACCACCTGAACAGTTGAAACGGAAATGGCAACCAATAATCTTTTTCCCCTGCTGAGTGTAGTTTTGTTAATGCTTTAGGCGCAATTTGCAATTTCGCCTTCCTATTTAATTGAATTTGTAATTCATTCTTTTCGGCATTATCTTTTGTTAGTGTTAGTATTGATAGAAATGCAATTACAAATTGTTCATGATAAAATGGTGTAATTGGTTGCGACCACTGCACGGAATACATCCTATCCCACCATCAAATGTAATATTACGCCCACGGGGAGAATCTCTAAAGAAAAGGCTTTGAGAAGAACCAACCTTAGAGATTTAAAAGCAATCGCAGAGGCATCTTCAATCGTGACAAATTCCAAATTTCTTCCAAATCGATCCATTTATTTGCTGAAATGAAAATCCTGATAATCGAAGACGAAACTGAATTAGCTCAAGACATGGTGAAGTACCTCACCAATGAGCAATTTCGGTGTGAATGGGTTTCTGATCACAAATCAGCAATGGAAAAGATTTATGCCTATTCATATGATTGTATTCTCTTGGATCTGATGCTGCCTGGCGGTGATGGATTATCTATTCTCAAAGAGCTGAAAGACCATAATAAACTGGATGGTGTAATTATTATATCCGCTAAAAATTCGACTGAAGACAAGATCAGAGGATTAAAATTAGGAGCTGATGATTACCTCGCCAAGCCTTTTCATCTCGCTGAACTTGCGGCACGGATTGAATCCGTAATCAGAAGAAAACAGTTTGACAACAACAACATCATAACCCAAAATGAATTGTCGATAGACATCTATGCCAAAACATTGGCAGTACATGGCCTGCCAACATCCCTCACCAAGAAGGAATTTGACTTGCTCCTTTTTTTTATTGGAAACAAAAATCGGGTGCTTTCCAAAGGCGCTTTGGCAGAACACCTATCAGGAGATTTTGCAGACATGTTTGACAACCATGACTTTGTATATGCCCATGTCAAAAACCTCAAAAAGAAATTGAGAGAAAGCGACTATGGCGGCTACATCAAGACCATGTATGGCACCGGATATAAATGGGAAATATGACCAAGCTTCTCGACAGACCGCTCAAAGCCTTTACCATATACTCATTGGTCATTTTATTGATCAGTATTCCGGTCTATGTCTTTGTGGTGGATCAAATCTGGGTAAGTGAGCTTGATGAAAATAATTGGCTAACCCTAGAACATACCAAAAAACGGCTGACATCCAGGGCATTTACAGCAGATGATTTAGAAAAGATAAACCAAATATGGGGTGAGTTGCAGCCAGGTGTATCCATCACCAAAATGGACGAACCGAAGTTACTCCAAGACAGTGTTTATGAAGTAGTAAGGCCGAATGAATATGATTCAGATGATGGTGAAGACCGTTTTCGTGGCCTGAAATCCCATCTTTTGATCAATGGTGAATCTTATCAAATCACTATCGAAACGAATGTGGAAGAAGCAGATGAAACGCTATTGGCTGTTGCGGTAGTCACTTTCTTCTTTTTCGTGATACTTATTATTGGTTTTATTCTTCTCAACCGCCGGATCGCGGCGGACAGCTGGAGGCCATTTTATCAGATCCTGAGTTCGCTCCAATCATTTGACCTGACCAAAGACAGTGTTCTTCATTTACCCAAAACGGATATTCAGGAGTTTCAGCAATTGACCCAATCCCTGGAACAGTTGGTGAACAAAAACATTTCTACCTATCAGCAACAAAAATCTTTTATCGAAAATGCATCTCATGAGCTCCAAACTCCCATTGCTTTGCTCAAATCCAAACTTGATTTGCTGATACAGAAAAAGGGATTGACACCAGAAATCGCGCAGATTTTAAGTAGCATCGAAGCCCCGCTTTCGAGGCTGACCCGTATCAATAAAAACTTACTATTGCTGGCAAAAGTAGAAAATCACCAATATACAGACCAAGCTAGCTTGTCCGTTAATCAGTTGATTGGCTCCTCTTTGGTGCTTTTCGAAGATTATATTTATGACAAAAACCTATCTGTTGAACATGCCTCTGAAGCTACCCTTTCAGTGATCTCCAATTCATTTCTCTTGGAAACGCTCATTCACAATTTGCTTTCCAATGCAATCAGGCACACAGCGGTCAAGGGAAAAGTAATTATCAGATTGGAAGGAAAAACCCTTATTATTGCCAATTCTGGAACCCATCCACTAGACGAAAAACAATTGTTTGAACGTTTTTCAGCATTGTCCAATGAAAAGGTAAGTAGCGGTTTGGGCCTTGCGATCATCAAAGAAATCTCCAAAAAATACAACTGGCAAGTGGGATACCGATTTGAAAATGGATACCACACTTTATCCGTGATTTTCTAAAAATTCAAAATTTTCTTCTAATTCATTCCTGATTTTTGAAAGATAAAACTCTAAATAAAAAACCTACCATGAATATATTAAAGATTACCATCATGCTGTTTGCAATCATATTTTGTTCATTTGGCGAAGTAAAATCAAATGAAAACGTTCCCCAAAAGGTCCTTTCCTCCTTTGAGCAAAAATTTCCAAATGCCAAAAAAGTGGTCTGGGAAATGGAAGACGAAACAGTATGGGAAGCCGAATTTAAGATGAACGGGAAAGCGTATTCAGCCAACTTCAGTAAAGAAGGAGAATGGAAGGAAACTGAGCACGAAATCAAAAAATCTGAAATACCCGCAGAAGTCCTTGCACAGCTGAGTCAAAAATATGCTGAATTTAAAATCGAAAAGGCCGAAAGAACCGAGACAACTTCGGGCCTCGGTTACGAAATTGATATCAAAATAGGCAAGGAAAAATTTGAGGTTGAAATAGATTCCAAAGGAAAATTAAAAGAAAACAAGGTTGATGAAAAAGATTAGGATAGTTTTTATGATGGGCTTTTTGCTTTTCTCCGGTAGCCTTTATGCACAAAAAACCTCAGTCAGTTTATCAGGCACTATAAAAACCAAGGATTCAGGCATCGCCATGCCATATGCGAATGTAGTGTTGAAAACTACGGTGGATTCAACATTTGTCTCAGGAACCATAACCGATGAGAATGGCTTGTTTACCCTTTCCGGTGTGGTTTCTGGCGAATACATTTTTGAAGTTTCCTCTATCGGTTATATGAAACATGCCATACCGTTCTTTGTTGGATCCAATTCCGACTATATTGACTTGGGATCTATCATGATGTTGGAGGATTTCCAGCAATTAAATGAGGTTGTGGTCACAGGAAAACAAGATGCTGTTTCAGCTGCCATGGACAAAAAAACCTATTCATTGGACGACAATATAAGCCAAAGCGGGGGCAGTGTCCTGCAATCCATGAATAACCTTCCCGGAGTTACTACCCAGGATGGGCAGGTTCAGCTACGGGGCAATAACCAGGTAATGATTCTCTTGAACGGCAAACAAACCGCCATCACAGGTTTTGGAATCCAAAATGGCTTAGACAATATTCCGGCATCCTCTGTGGAGAAAATTGAGATTATCAACAACCCTTCTGCAAAATTTGATGCAAACGGAAATGCGGGCATCATCAACATCATACTCAAGAAAGAAGAACAGGATGGTTTCAATGGAAAAATCGGACTGGCAACAGGACTCGGTGCACTTTGGATCAGAAAAGGGAATCTTCCCGGCATCCGGCCGCAATACCAGGCCACACCAAAAATTAACCCCTCTCTATCGGTAAATTACAGGAAAAATAAAGTCAACCTTTTCCTTCAGGCTGATAATTTATATACCCAAACCCTCAACAAAAATGAATTTGTAACCAGAACCTATGATAACGGCACGGTAATCCAACAGCAATTAAAGAGAAATAGAAATACTAATTTTTTTACTTCCAATGGAGGTTTGGATTGGTTGATTGATGATCGCAATTCGTTAACTGTGTCAGGTTTATTCAGTCAGGAATCCATCAAAGATTATGGAGACCAGCCTTTCTTCAACGGAAATACAGGGGAAAAATTAAGACTTTGGCAATTTCTCGAAGATGAAGTTCTGACCGCCACCATGATTTCAGCAGTCTACGGACATAAGTTCCGGCAACCTGGACACAAACTGAATGTGGGTTTCAATTATACCTTTGAAAGGGAGGATGAAAAATATTTTTTCACCAATACCTTGCCTGACTTCGTTGCCAATGAATCCTTTTTTTTAATTGCCGATCAAAAGGTGGCTGACTTTTCGGTGGACTATATTAAGCCATTGAAACATGGCATATTGGAATCCGGCATCAAAATCAGAAGAAGAATAATAGACACCGATATGCAGTTTAACCCGGCGGAGTCCAATTCTGTACTTGATACGGGGGCAGATGGCATAGCTACTTACAATGAAAACATAACGGCATTGTACAGCAACTACATCTACGAAGTGAGAAAACTGGAAGCGGAACTTGGCCTCAGACTGGAGCAAGTCATCCTGAACTACGAGGTAGATCCCAACCACAATACCTACCGAAGTGACGGTTACGAGTATTTGCAGCCATTTCCCAATGCA
>Ga0209591_10009671_pt1 | contig 10409 bp, 8 predicted proteins | sample MAT01_FD_187207 | JGI IMG/M metagenome (GOLD analysis project Ga0209591, IMG submission 187207) | Freshwater microbial communities from Lake Fryxell liftoff mats and glacier meltwater in Antarctica - MAT-01 (SPAdes) (version 2) | ecosystem: Environmental > Aquatic > Freshwater > Ice > Liftoff...
GCGGTTCGCTCTCTGTCGTTAGAATTCACTCAACAGTATCCAGAAACTCCTTGGTCGCAGATTGTGGGCTTGCGTAATCGGGTTGTCCATGAATACTTCGATATTGATCTGGATGTTGTCATCGATATTGTGACTAGCGATCTACCGGGTTTCCAAGTCCAAATTCAACGCATCCTACAAGAATTTACTACATAAGTACTATGTCCTTTTCGATTGCTAGAAACCTAGGAGGGTGAAGCAAGGCAAGGAGTGATCAGGGTTTGAGGGGGTTCCCTTTAGGCAGTTTTCTGAAAGGTAGTAAGTTTTTCGGTGACTTTTGCCTGGGCTTGGGCTTGGAAGCTAGCTACGAGGTCTTCGATTTCTTTGGGGGATAGAACGTTGCCGAGCTGTTGGGATAGGACTTCCACCAGGGGCGCTGGGTTGACCTGGTTCAGGGCGAGTTCCATCACTTTGTCCAGGTGGGTGCCCCACTCCGATCCGGCACTGAGGTCGCAGTTGGCTTCTGCTTCAAACTTTGCCATTTCCAGGGCTTCTTCAGCGGTGATTTTGAATTCCATGTTTGCCTCTTTGCCTGATTTACTCATCTGGTTCAAGCTCGATTCCTAGTTCTTCTAGCATAGTCGGACGACGGCGATACCACTCAAAATAGGTCATGTTTTCTTGGCTCGGATCGGTGCCGTCGTCGATCATCCCCATTTTGCGATAGAAGGGCTCGGCGGTTGGGAGGGAGGGTAGCCCAACGAGTCCGTCGTTGTCTAGTTCTTCGCTCCGGTATCGGGCAAATTGCAGCATGGCTCGTCCAACTGCGCGAAAGCCGTTGGGTTCTGGGTTCGTGATCCGGTTCCAGGGGGCGGTGGCAAAGGAGTGGATGTAGACAATGGGGCGGGTAGGTTCAATTTGCGATCGCTGCCCTCTGGTTTGTAGCAGCATTAAGCCTTGGGTGATTTGTTCACATTCGATGGCTTACCCTTCGTAAAAGCTTAGGCTGCTGCCGGAGAGGTAGATTCGCTGTTTCTGTTCCCAGTCCCAATATTGATCTTCGTCGTCGGAGCTTCTGAGCCGTTCTCGCCACAGCGTTCTGAAATCGTTGAGGTGGTCGGGGGTGAGGGTGGCTAACCAGGCGGGGACTGGAGTATTGTCTCTGACCCGGATGAGTTGCACTTCTGCCCGGACTGCCATCGGAGATCATTCCTGAATTGAGGGGATTTGATCAGTCTATCGCCTCTGGGCAGGGGGCGCTCTTGTGTCCTGACTTAACTGAAAATTAGATAAAATAACTTAACTGAGAATTAGATAGAATATACTCACAATTAAGATATAAATTAAATCAGGTTAAATAGTTTAGTCGGGTAAGCAATGATGCGGAAATGGTTGCAAACTCTGGTGGATGAGTATTTACCTGCGATCGCTGAATTGCAGCATACTGCCGTGGATCAGGCTCAAGCAAGCAAGTGGGCGATCTGGATGCGGCAGCGCTGGGCAGAACATGGCATGGCTGATCTTAAGCAACAGCGCAATTTGATGACGGATGTCCGTGGTGCGATTAAGGCTCAGTTGGGATCTGACCATGTGGCGCTGGAATCTATGAATTTTACGATGGCGGAGTGGACGACGATTAATAACCCGATCGCCGAGCAGGTGGCTCGGCGCAATGAAAATGTCGTGCTGCTGGATAATCCTGATGCGATCGTCGCTCTGGCAGTACGGCTGTTGAAGAGCCGGGAGTGGGCGGAGGTGGCGGCGGGGCTGGTCGTGCTCACGGGGAGGCGCTCTAGTGAGATTCTGGCGACGGCGGAGTTTCTGCCGAAGTCTCAGTGGAGTGTTCTGTTTACGGGGGCACTGAAGCGGCGAGAGGAGGCGCAACGCCTGTCGTTTGAAATCCCAACCTTGGCAACGGCGGAACGGGTGATCACGGCGTTGGCGAAGTTGCGGTCGGTGTGTCCCACTCAAGGATTAACGGCTAAACAAATTAATCTCAAGTATGCTCACGCGGTTGCCACTGCCTGCGATCGCCTCTTCTCTGACTTAGTGCCGAAGCGCGATGGACGGGACAATCTGTTTACTCATCTATTCCGCTCGGTTTATGCCGCGATCGCCACGCTCTGGTACGCTCCTCCAACCGTCGATGCCAGTGAGTACAAAGCCGCTATTCAAGGACATTATGCAGTCTTAGATGCGACTGATACTTCTCTGAGGCGATCGCTCGCCGCTTCCCGCCATTACAACGATTATAAAATTGCGGACTCCCAGGGCAATATCGATGGCAGGCAAGGGATTAAGTTGGGTTATGGCGGTGTTGCGGTCATTGATGTGTTTAATCCTGAGTTGCGGACAGAGAAGAGGGCGGTCGCGGACGATCGGGCGGTCAACGCTGTGAATGATGATGATTTGATGGAAGGGGAGGAGATCGCAGTGGCTGATGATCAGGAGGTTTCTCAACGGGCGATTGAGTCGGTCGCGCTGGAGCTGGAGGCGCTCCCGATCGTCGCTAAAACTCAAGAAAAATCACAGGAGGCGCTCCCAACTCGCAAGCGGGCAGCTCGGCGCTTGAAGCAGGTTGCGGTGGATCTCGATTTGCTCAAGTCGGTGGCGGGTAAGTTGGGCGTGGTGGTGCGTAGCGGTAAGGGGCAGGGCTATGAGCTGGCTCTGTTGGAACTGCTGTTGTTGCTCGAACACAGGGCGATCGGAAGGGATGAGGGGGAAAATGCGGGTTCCCAAACACCCTCTCAAACCGTCGCTGACCAAGCTAAAACCTTGGCTTGGCTCACAGGTAGAGTTGAACATTTGGAGGCGCTACTGCAACGGGAACAACACGAGAAGAAACAGGAAAAAGAGGCGATCGGACAGGGGCAAGCAAACGACCAAGCTCTTCTGGAACGGGAGCTTTTGCAGACTGAAAATCGACGGCTGGAGGCAGAACTCCAACAAACTCGATCTCGATTAGAAGGCATTCAACAGTTCTTGTCTGGAGGTGATAAGCAATCCTCAACAACCAGCAACGGTGAGACAAGCAACTTGAGTCAACCCCATCAGACTCCAGCAGAGCTAGTGCCTCAGGCTAGGGCGATCGGAAAAACTCCAGATCCCATCAAGACTACGACTGCAACTCCCCATCCCTCCCAACCTCGCCTCTCTCACCTGGACTCTGATGCCCTCAGAGCACTTCATGCCATTCTCGATTTCAATGACCACATTGCCACCAACCATGCCGAGCGTTGGTCTATCTCTATTCCTGTCATGAAAGACCTTTTGAAACAATTAGGGAAGGCAACTCAACCTAAAATTGAAGCCGTTCTTAGAGCCAATAGTCAGACGATCCAGCAGCACCATCAGAATCACGGGCTTGGTGAACGCCATAACCGTGTTCATCAAGGGCACAGCATCTCTGAAGTTATTACCCTCTAAGGGTTCTATTGGGTTAACTCAGCGCTCAAATTTGCGGACACTTAATTTGTCAATGTCGTCGCTCTTACAAAAATAAGCTGTAAGTCGATTGGAAGTAAGCACTACAGTATTTTGAACGATCGCAGCTTCAACTTTTGAATGAGAACAGAGGCGATCGCCTCCGGTGGCAAAATCTCGATGGCGGCACCTAAAGCGATCGCCGCTTTGGGCATTCCATAGACGGCACAGCTCTCTTTGTTTTGGGCGATCGTGTGCCAGCCCTGCGATCGCAGGAGACTCAATCCCTCGGCTCCATCTTGTCCCATGCCAGTTAAGAGCACGGCGATATCTTTGCAGTTCCAGTGCTGCGCCAAACTTTTGAAGAAAACATCGACTGAGGGACGATAAGGATAGGCAATCGGCTCTTTAATATAGTGCAGAGTGAGATCGGCACGCAGACTGAGATGATCGTTGGTGCTTGCGACCAAAGCAGTACCTGGGGTGAGGCGATCGCCCGTCTTGGCTAGCTTGACTGTGAGGGGCGTTTGTTGATTCAACCAATCGACCAAGCCAGCGGAAAACTGCTGATCGACGTGTTGCACAATGGCGATCGCGGCTCCAAAGTCAGATGGAAGACGAGACAAAATAGCGGCTAGAGCTTTGGGGCCCCCAGTCGATGAACCGATCGCCACTAACGGCAGCGGCGGCTTAGATTGAAGGCGATCGAGGGGAGAAGCATTTTGAGGTTTGAATTTTGAGGTTTGCGTTGAAAGGTTCGAGGTAGCAGGTTTGTTGAGGCTAGAGCTTCTGGGTGGGGTGGAAGATTGGGGTGATCCCATCAGTTTGCTGAGTGTCGCTATCTTACGAAGCAACGCTTGGGAGGCATCAGCATTGCCTTGAGTGCCTAAAATAGGCAGATCTGCCGCATCAAGCGCACCATGTCCCATTGCCTCGAATACTTTACCTGCATTTTGTCCAACGTTGGCGGTCACAATCAGAATCGAGCAGGGTGTATTCTTCATAATTTCGCAGGTTGCTTCTACGCCATCCATAATCGGCATGAGCAAATCCATCAAAATCAAGTCGGGCTTATCTTTAATGCATCGAGCTACCGCCTCGGCTCCATCGTGGGCGACCCAGACAACTTCATAGCCTGAAACGGTTAGAAGCACTCGCCGCAGTGCTTCTACTGCAATGGTGAGGTCGTTGACGATCGCAATTCTCATAGGGCAGTCTGCACAGGTGATCTGTATCTTTTGTAGTTTAGTGTGATAGATGCAGGTTAATATCCGATTAACTGAGCGACAGCATTTGTTAACGTATCGTCTTCAAAACTACTTTTAGTGAGGTAATAGTCTGCGCCTGCTTCTAGTCCTTGAAGGCGATCGTCCTCGCTATCTCGGTAGGACACGATAATGATGGGAGTTGAATGCAGGCGAGGATGAGTTTTTACCTGGCGGGTTAGTTCAATTCCATTCATCCGGGGCATATCAATATCACTAATCACTAAATCGTAATTCTTCGTCCGAATTGCGCTCCAACCATCTACGCCGTTCACGGCTATATCTACGTCATAGCCTTTACTTTGCAACAGCTTGCGTTCCATTTCTCGCACGGTAATGGAGTCATCTACTACTAAAATGCGCTTGCGCTTGACCTGACTCTGATTTAGCTCTACTTGACTCAATCGTCCGCTGTTGAGAAGGCTGTCGGTTGATTGAATTAAATCGAAAACATCGACAATTAAAATAGGTGAGCCATCATCCATGAGAGCAGAGGCGCTAATGTCTCGGACTTTACCAAAACGAGGATCGAGGGGACGTACCACTAAGTCTTTCTCGCCTAAAAATTTGTCTACCACTAAACCGTAAGCATTGCTTGGATCGCTAATGACCACGACACAAAGCGCTTCGGCAATTTGGGCAATTTCGGGTAGCTCTAACACTTGATGGGCGGCAATTAAACCGATATTAATGCCGTCTTTAGTAAAGTAATGCCGACCTTCGACCACAGAAATATCGGAGCGATCGACCCGCACAATTTGATCTACTCTCGCTAGTGGAAAAGCGTAGGGTTCCCCTGAGATCTCAACTAGCAGTGTTCGCACTACCGAGAGGGTGAGCGGCAACTGGAAGTAAAAGCTGGTGCTTTTCTGCGCATAAGATGCGACTCGCACAGTGCCGCCCACTTCTTGCACCATGTTTTTGGCAATGTCTAGCCCTACGCCGCGACCAGAAATTTCAGTTACTTGTTGGCTGGTTGAAAACCCTGGCAGAAATAGAAATTCTAGAAGTTCGGCTTCGGTGAAGCGCGCGACCATCTCAACAGTTGCCAGGTTGCGATCGACCACTTGCTGACGCAGTTGATTGAGATCGATACCTCTGCCGTCATCTGAAACCGTGATGGCTAGCATTCCGCCGCGATGAAAGGCTTCTAGACGAATGGTGCCCTCTGGAGATTTACCAGCCGCTACACGGTCAGCGGGGAGTTCAATGCCATGATCGATCGCATTGCGGAGAATATGAGTGAGAGGCGCTTCGAGTTTTTTGAGAATATCGCGATCGACCGGAGTGCCCTTACCCACCACATCAAGCTTGACTTGCTTACCTAATTGCCGTGCTAAATCTCGCACCATACGGGGAAAGCCTTCAACGCCATCGGTAAAAGGGCGCATATGGGAGGTGATGACTTCTTGGTAGAGGCGATCGCTGAGACTTGTAGTGCGGCGGGCGTAAAGCTCTATCTCGCTGAGGCGATCGCCCAAGAGTTCACGACATTCCTGAGCTTTGCGTCGCGCTTGATCCAGAAATTGTTGTCCCTCGGAATTGCCAGAACTATCCGCCAGAGCCGTATGAGCTGCGTCTAGCAGTTGCGCCAGTTCCTTTTGACGCGATTTTAAGGCGGTGAAGGAATCGGCGAAGGGCTGGAGCCAGGTTGCCTCAACCAATGATTCGCCCGCTAAACCCATGATTCGGTTCAAGTTTTCGGCGCTGACTCGCACCACGCGATCGCTCGGCACCGCAACGGCGTTCAAAGTAGTCTCTAGCGTTTGGTCGGCTTGCTGTAACTCCCGACTGAGCGCTGATGGTTCTCCTGTCGTCAAGGATTGAGAACGGCGTTGATCGGCATCGGCTGGAATGAGGGCGGCGATCGCGCTTTGCAGCGTTGCCATTTCAGCGGTTTGGTCGGTTAACCAATTGAGTAAATCTATTTCAGGCACTTGGCTCAATTGCTGCAACCAATCGATGCTGTGCAGCAGTGTGTCGATTAGGTCTGCCTCAGCTAGAACTTGATGATTTTGCAAGGCAACAAAGCAGTCTTCTAGACTGTGTGCCAGTTTAATAATGCCGTCTAGAGAGGAAATTCGAGCTGCTCCTTTAAGAGAATGAGCCGATCGCAGCAGCGTGTCTATTTCCATTGCCTCTGGGTGAGATTCTAGTTTTAAGAGTTCCTGACTGAGAATAGAAACCTGCGTTTCAACTTCCTGCCGGAACAGTTCTAGGATAGAGTCATCATTCATTGCGTTTAGAAAATATGTGGTTAGGAAACATAGTTAAAAAATCTTTCGATTTAGCGTATAAAACAGCAGTTCACAATCGAGAAAATTCACCTTTTTGTCTTGCCAGGTAAACACGCCTTTAGTGTAGGTTTCTGATGCTTTGGAAACCACGACGGGCGCATCTTTGAACTCGTCTAGATGAAACCGATAAATGCCGTGAATTTCGTCTACTGGAAACACCCATTTATTTTGGTATCGCCCTGCAACAATTAAACGACGAGTGCTAGTGAGACTTGTAGATTCGGTGTCGGCGATCGCCTCTAAACCCAGCAAGTGAGTGAGCGAAGTACAAAGTAGCGTTTCTCCTCGAATATTAAGAATGCCTAAAAACAAATTATCGCTCCGATGAGGAACGGTGTGCATTTTGCAGGGCGGCGTAACTTCCTGCAAAACGCTGACGGGCAATGCTAAACGTTCGCTGCCCAACCGAAAGATAATCACCGAAATGGTGTCGGCAGCTCGAACCAGTGTACCTTCTCCAAGACCCGTATTAAGGCTAGAGTTTTCTGCCAGTACGTCCGTCCATTCTTTGAGATATTCGGGGGACGCAGTCCGTTCTAGCAGGCTTCGTCCGGCGGCAGAATAAACCTCACAGTTACGGCAATGAATCACGCGCTTGAGTTGATCGCAGGTGCGATCGCCCGTTACTCCTATCCGGTTCCAGCAGTCGTCTAGGAGAGGAATCTCGGCGAGGGTCACTTCTTCAATGAATGAATTAAACGAGCTTTCCATAATCTTTCTCTTAGTCTTCCTACTTACTATTACGCCGTGACCTTAAATCGAGAAATTTCTGTTCGCAGTCCGTGGGCAGCTCCATCCAAGTCTCTGAGCGCTTGATTGGTTTCCTGCAACGAATCTGCTGTTTGCTGCGATGCCTCGCTCAGTTGCTCCATTGCTTCACTAATTTGCTGTGCACCTTGCGATTGTTCTTCCACACTCTGACTCACTTGCTCAAACCGAGGCGTCAGCCCCTGAACTTGAGTAATGACTTGCGCCACCTGCTCGCTAATTTTGCCGACATCCTCGACACTGTGAACCACAGAGAAATTAAACTGGCTCATCTCCAGCACACCTGAAGAAACGGCTGACTGCATTTCTTTGATCATCTTTTCAATTTCTAGGGTTGCCACAGCGGTCTGGTCGGCTAAACGGCGAATTTCTCGCGCCACGACTGAGAAGCCAGCGCCATATTTTCCCGCCTTTTCAGCTTCTAGGGCCGCGTTGAGTGAGAGCAGATTCGTTTGGTCTGCCACGATCGTAATGGTGGTAACGACGCGGCTAATATTGTTTGCCCGCTCATTCATTACTTCCAGCCTTGCCGACATCCCGCGCGTGCCTTCTTCTAGCTGGCGCATTACCGATGCCATGCGAGTTAATTCTCCCTGACTTTTACCCGCAGAAACTGCGGTTTGTTCTGCCATGTTGCTGACTTGCTCCATCGTTTTCACCAGTTCTTTAGAGGTCGCAGCAATTTGATAGGCGGTAGCGGTTACCTGATTAGTCGAAGCCAACTGTTCTGCAACGGTTGCTTCTAAAGCTCTGCCAGAAGCTGTAATTTGATCGGCAGATGTGGTGATTTGATTCCCAGACTGCTGAATTTGATTAACCAGCGCGTTCAGGTCTTTGTTCATCGTGTAGAAGGCATTTTGGAGTTGACCGACCTCATCTTCCTGCTCTGCCAGCGGAATCTGGCTGGTTAAGTCGCCTGCTGAGATTTTTTGAGCAATGTCCACAACTCCGGCAATTTTCTCGCCCAGCGGTTTGGCGATCGTATTGCTAAAGAAAACACCAAATAGAATTGCCGTTCCCGGTCCAATAATAATGGCGACAAACGCCCAAAAACCTACCTGAGATACATCATTCGACGAGATGCGTTTCGTGGTCGTTGCCAAATTTTCGTTGAGCTTTAAAACATTCTGCAAAGCCTCGGTCGCCTCTTGGAAGGGTTGGCGATTTGCATCTGCTTTGTCTTGCAGTTGCCGAAACGTTGCCAAGGATGGGGCGGTACTGCCTTCGGTGGTGAGGACTGCCAACGATTCATATTGCAGGTTGAGCCTCAAAAATTCTTCGTGCGCCTGCTTCCACAGATCCCACTTTGCCAAAAAATCTTTGTAAACTAACTTTTCGTTCTCTGCCTTCGAGGTGGCTTCATATTGTTGAAAGCCTTCTTGAATTTGCTTCCAGGCATTATCCATTCGAGCGATTTCAGACTGTCTGCCGTCTTGGTTCAGGTTCGTTGACAGCAAGCCTCGCTCTGAAGATTCAATTTGGGTTTTCCCTTCTCCAATTTTCCACAAGCCAGAGATGCTAGGGACGTTGTTGCTAGCCAAGACATCAATGTGGTTACTCAGCCGCGAGCTACCGCTTAAGCCTGCTAATGCCACAATCAAAACCAGCAGACCCATAAACATAAAGGCAAAGATTAGCCGTGCCTGCATCGATAGTTTGCTAAACATCGGGTGTTCTCCCTACAACCTTTGTGATTTGAGAGGATTGTGATTTGAGATGATGCTGTAATCGTTCTAAGCGCTGCTGCAAACGGTCTGCACTGGCGCGATCGCCCTGACGTTCTTTTAGCGCCACCAGTGACAGCAGGGCGGCTTGAGAATCTGGCTGGAGATAGAGAGTGCGTTGAAAATACTGCTCCGCCTGCAAATCTTGTTGAGTTGTCTGATAAAGTTGCCCTAGTAAAAGGTGAGCTTCGGAGCTGGTGCGATTGTGGCTCAAATAAGTTTGACACAGTGCGATCGCCTCGGTCACTTGCCCCGCTTCAACTAATTGGTTCACGGTTTGCAGATCAGGAACTGGGGAAGGTGGGGCGATCGATGGAATAGCATTGTGTGAAATGACATAGGGCTGAGGGACTGCTGAGGGAGGACGCTGAGGCGGTGTTTTCGGCGGCGATTTTGGTGGTGGTGGTGGGGCTGCTAATTTACGAAACGCAAACGTAAAAGGCTGTCGCACTGAAGTGTACTGGGTCATATCAATTCTTCCAGTTTCAGCAGATCCCATAAACAGTAATCCTTGGGGAGAAAGGCGGCGATCGATCGCTTGTAATACCTGCATACAGGCATCTTGATGGAGATAGATCAACAAATTGCGACAAAAAATTACGTCATACTGCTGGGTCAAACTGGGCAGCAGCGTGAGGACATTTCCCTGCTGAAAATTGACTAATTTGAGAATGGAGCTATCGAGTTGAAATCCTTCTGAAGTTTGTTGAAAGTAGCGATCGCGATCGTTCCAGGCTTCGCCACGAAACGAGTTTTTGGTATAAACGCCACACTTGGCTTTGGCGATCGCGTGATGACTAATATCAATCGCATCGATCACAAATTGCTCGGGCGATAAACCTGCTTGTAATAGCGCGATCGCCAGAGAATATGGTTCTTCTCCAGTCGAGCAGGGAACGCTGAGTAAGCGTAGACGACGAGTTGCTGCACCTTCTGCGATAATGTACTGCTTG
>Ga0209591_10009672_pt1 | contig 10408 bp, 4 predicted proteins | sample MAT01_FD_187207 | JGI IMG/M metagenome (GOLD analysis project Ga0209591, IMG submission 187207) | Freshwater microbial communities from Lake Fryxell liftoff mats and glacier meltwater in Antarctica - MAT-01 (SPAdes) (version 2) | ecosystem: Environmental > Aquatic > Freshwater > Ice > Liftoff...
TCGCCGTGCCGTTGGGCACACCAGCGCAGTCCGTGCAGGTACTGTTTGGCGTAATGCCCGTGTTTCCTCCGCTACACACATTGCAAGCGTCAATGCTCGCCGTGCCGTTGGGCACACCAGCGCAGTCCGTGCAGGTACTGTTTGGCGTAATGCCCGTGTTACCACCGCTACACACGTTGCAAGCGTCGATGCTCGCCGTGCCGTTGGGCACACCAGCGCAGTCCGTGCAGGTACTGTTTGGCGTAATGCCCGTGTTTCCTCCGCTACACACATTGCAAGCGTCAATGCTCGCCGTGCCGTTGGGCACACCAGCGCAGTCTGCGCAGGTACTGTTTGGCGTAATGCCCGTGGTACCACCGCTACACACGTTGCAAGCGTCGATGGACGCCGTGCCACCCGGTAAACCACTGCAATCGACAGGCTGGCCAACGCAGTTGCAATTCCCATCCACTGTATCATTGCCCGTGGAGGGGTTCCCATCATTGCAGGCATTTCCGGGCGCCAGGAATGGCAGTAATGAACAGGGGTCTCCATCATTGTCCACATAGCCAACAGGTTGACCGCAGGCCAACACCGTATCATTCGGGTCTCCCAACCCATCCCCATCCTGATCTGCGTACCACGCTGTCGCTGTGTTGACCACGATCGTGGTTTGCTCGCTACCAATACACCCACCTTGGATCACGGTGTAGGTAAGGGTTCGTGTTCCTACGGCCGGATTGAACTGATTGCCACTCACGCCTGTACCGCTCCAAGTGCCACCTGTGGGCGACCCGTTCAATGTGATGGGCGAAGCGTTGCTACACAGCGGTCCATAGTTGCCTGTTGAGACCGTTGGCGCCTGGTTTACCACGATCGTGGTCGGAGCGCTACCTGTACATCCACCCTGCGTAACGGTATAGGTGAGGGTTCGTGTTCCTGCGGCGGGGTTGAACTGGTTTCCGCTAACGCCGGTACCGCTCCAAGTGCCACCTGCGGGCGACCCGCTCAATGTGATAGGCGCAGCGTTGCTACAAAGCGGTCCATAGCTGCCTGTTGAGACCGTTGGCGCCTGGTTTACCACGATCGTGGTTGGAGCGCTACCTGTACATCCACCCTGCGTAACGGTATAGGTGAGGGTTCGTGTTCCTGCCGCGGGGTTGAACTGGTTTCCGCTAACGCCGGTACCGCTCCAAGTGCCACCTGCGGGCGACCCGCTCAACGTGATCGGTGTTCCGTTGCTGCAGAGGGGTCCATAGTTGCCAGCAGACACTGATGGCGCTTGATTCACCACGATCGTGGTTTGAGCGCTACCAGTACACCCACCCTGTGTCACGGTGTAGGTAAGGGTTCGTGTTCCTGCCGAGGGGTTGAACTGATTGCCACTCACGCCGGTGCCACTCCACGTGCCACCTGCGGGCGACCCGCTCAACGTGATCGGCGTTCCGTTGCTACAGAGGGGTCCATAATTGCCAGTGGCTACCGATGGTGCTTGGTTCACCGTAACCAATTGGCTGGCGCAGGTGGTAGTATTACAAGGTCCACTGCGCCGAACACGATAAGTCGTATTCGATGTGGGACTTACGTTGATCGATGCACTGGTGCCGATTACTGTTGACCCGCAGGAACCTGCGAACCATTGAAAACCTGACCCAGTTCCCATCACTCCTCCGCTTGCCGTCAGGGTCGTGCTTTGGCCTGAACATATTGAAGTATTGCCGCTAATGGTTGTGGGTGCCGTAGAAAGTGTGCCGGTCACCGTTAATTGACGAGAAGTAATGTTGTTTGCCTCTGCCGCCGCTCCTGGTCCTTCCGTAACGACCTGGTTCCCATCAGCCCAAAAGAACAGGTAGTAGGTACCCGGACATGTATTGGCAGGAATCTGTACTGTGGCTGAATTCACGGCCGAACTGGAACTTGGAGCCAAGGTGGGTGTGCTGAATTGCCCCAAGTAGGTGTCCGCACCCGTGATCAGAACGTCATCGCTCGATAGCCAAAGGGTCACATGGCTGGAACCTGCGGAGGCGGTTCCATTGTTCGAGACGGAGCAACCCGCCGTTATGCTCTGGCCGGGAGCTGCCGATGTTGGGGAAACAAATTGGGTTCCACCGGTCACTTCCAAATCCGGTTGGCCACCACCACTTGCCCCGATCACACATATACTGAAGGAGGTACTAAGGGGAGGGGTGGTATTCCCCGCCGGGTTGTACTCATATACCCTGACATAGTAAGTGGTACCATTGGTAACCGAAACATTGAGATTCTCTATTCCACCATTGCCGCCCCCACTATCAGCACAGCCCAAAACCGTTCCAGTGCAGTTCACTTGTCGCACTTCAACCACCCCATCCATCCCACTTGAAGGTGTGAGCCTTACGGTATAGGTACCTGTTGAATTGGCCGTGAACCGGAACCACACATCTTGTATCAATCCACTTGGGCAACCACTGGCTGTGTAGGATTGAGTTCCACAGAAGATGTTTCCAGAGGTGATGCTGCAAGTTGGGCTTACAGCCAAAGCGAGCACGTTGATGGAGCACGCGTCATTGACGGGTGGCGTACAACCGCCGCCGCCTCCACTTGTCCCCACTATCGTAAATGTCCCATAATGCCCTCGATGTGTACCAAAGGCACAACTCTGAATGGCATTAGTTGTACCCATCCCCTCAACCACAATGTAGTATAGTCCTGAGTTCAAATTATTGATCAACAGGGACGCGCTCTGTGAAAAACCAATACAACTCGCAGGATCGCAACTTGAAAGAACTAATACACGCAAGTCTACACCTGCGGATAAGTTACTTAACTGTACGGCAAAATTTCCTCCCGGATGACTATATTGATAAACCCTTTCGGGGCCAGGCAGGGCCGTAGATGTGCATGAATAATTATTTACCCTCGAAGTTCCTCCTGCTGTTGTGCCACTTGTAGGGACCCCATTCCCCAATGTACTTGCAGCTGAACAAGGCAGTTGATAATTTGCATTGCAATTTTGCAAATTATTCTGACTTGTGGCATTTCGATGCTTTAGCGGTACTTGTGTCCCACATTCGAGCACATCGAACTCTGTTCTTTGATTATTAACAGCGTCTTGGACTTCCCAATGCAAATGAGGGCCAGTTGAACAGCCAGTGTTTCCCGAACGGCCGAGGACACACCCCAGTCCAACCTGATCTCCAACAGAAACAGCGATTGAACCAAGATGTGCATATAGAGATCTTGAATTATCAGAATGCCGAATAAGTACATTATTTCCAAACCCTCCTCCGTTACCAGGCGTTCCAAAACTTGCGCGTATCACTTGCCCAGGATGGCCAGCAATGACATTGGTGCCTTCGGGCATACCGAAATCGACGGCAAAACCCCCATGCCCGGAGCTACTAGTTACACATTGACTTCCACATGACTGGCCAACATTATCATTAACCGTTCTAGTAATACAGTAGGTCTGTCCGTTAGCAAAAGGAAGGCGCATTACTGGCACATTAAATTGCATGAGCTCGACTTGACTTAATGCATAGGGCATTAATGACTCCCATCCAATCATATACAACCCTTTGCTATTAGAGGTAATAAGACTTTTTATATCGGTTACAAAGTCGTATACCCAAACTTCATTTGAGATCAAGTGCAATTCGTCCTCGGTTCGGTATGAGGTTGTATACGCTAGTTTATCGTCATACAACAGAGGAGTGGTAGCGTAATTGAAGGGGAGTGGTACTCTGGTGTAGTTGGTAGTAGAGGGGTCGTAAAGCAGCACCCCTTTGTGTGGATGGGCATCGCTGAAAACAAACTGCTCAAAAAGCAGTTTACCTTGGGAGGTGATGCCGATGGGTTTCATCAGTTCTGCTTGCAGGAGGTAGGGTGGTTTAGCGATATCTGAACGTAAACCTGTGCTTCGGTCCCAAACAAAGACACTCCACAAGTCGGGTTCATCTGTGTTTACCTCAAGAATAACCCAATGCGATTGTGACTGTGAAACCACCGCCTGAAAAAACTTCAAACCTTGTGTAAGCGGCATACTCTCCACCTCTGTAGCTCGAACCATCGATAGATACATTATTCCATTTGCGACTTCGGGATACACAAGAATTGGAACTTCCTTCGCGTATCTTATCGTTGATATTTCCCTGTCTAGGGAAATTTCTTTCACAGCATCTTCCGCGCCCACGAGAAGTGAGTTTTGAGCCATGGTCGTCAGGCAGAGAAATATTGGCAAAAAACGAAGTAATATTTTGTAGTTCATGACAGTCAATGCATTTGTGGTTTGTGTCGTCCTTGCTTCTGGGTCATGGAGAACCGAGTACACGCTAAAAGATAGCGTTGCGAAAGTCCAATAGCAACTTCAATGGTGCAAGCCCCAACGAGCAATAGGGGCGTTTGGTCGATTGCTTGGTGGGTTTGGGGGTGTTGTTGGCGGGGTTGGTCGATCACAACTGCGTCAGTGCATCCAAGAGCTCTCGCTTCTTCCTTCGGGCCACAGGAACACTCATGTTATTGGAGAGTAACAGCTCACCTCCGTCGCCGCGGATGTACTTGCGGGCGTGTTTCGTATTCACCAGAAAGCAGTTGTGGACGCGCATGAAGGGTGGGTTGGGCAGTATGTCCTCGAATTGTTTCATGGTGCGGGAGATCACCAGACGCTTGTCTTCGCGCAGGTGCAGGGTGGTGTAGTTGGAATCGGACTCGCAGGCGAGGATCTCGTTCACGTGCACGAACTCGAGCCCATCGGCCACAGGCAGGGCGATGATGCGCTCGCTACCCGAGCGGTCGATGTTCTTCAGCAGCATGTCCACCATGCCGGGGGGCGCTTCGCTGTGCTGGGTCTTCACGGCCTTGGCAATGGCTTCGCGCAGCTCGGCAGCATCGATCGGCTTCAGCAGGTAGTCCAGCGCACTGAAACGGATGGCCTTGAGGGCATAGCTCTCGTGCGCCGTGGTAAAGATGACGGGAGGCCTGTGTTCGCCCAGCAGCTTCAACAGATCGAAGGCGGTACGGTCCTTCAGTTCGATGTCCAGGAAAAGGAGTTCGGGTCTGGTCCTGCGGATAAGTTCCGCGCCGGAGGCCACATCGTCCGCGTAACCCAGGATAACGACCTCGGGGTGCTGCTTCTTCAGCATGCCCGCAAGATGGCTGCGGGGCGCTTCCTCATCATCGATGATCGCGGCGGTCAGTGAGGGTCTCATCGTTTTCCGAAAGAGTATTGGCCGCGACCCACAATGGGAGTGATCAGTTCTGTTGCGCAATGCATTGCTACCGCAATGTAGAGGACATTTGAAAAAATGCAAAATTCCCGCTCCAAGGATCGATCACCTGTGGGAGATCGCTTTCTGGATATGGTTGGTCCGATGCCTCCCGTCCCGATACGTATCGGGACATATCGGGACGGACGTGGACCTTGTGCTCCGCGCCATTCCTGAGAGAATGGTAAGCGCCGACCCGAAGCCAGTGCTGCAAGGGAACACGGCAATGAAGGCCATGCTCGCAGTGTACTTCGGCCTTGAGGGGGTTTGCTACGCATTGTAGTGGGTGTTCGCACCAGGAATACGGGCGGGGTCCCGATCTGTGGCACCAAGATGTAGCGCGCATCGCTGATCTGCCAGCACGATCGAGCGAATGGCGGAAACGGCTGCTTGGATGGCAGCACTGGGGCGCTGGATAACTGACCTCAGTGCTCGCTCAACAAGGGCAGAAAAACCTCCACCAAGGTGCCTTGGTCGACGTTGCGGTAGCGGAATCCGGCTTCTGCCCCATGGCGGGCACCCAGTAGCGCCAAGCGTTCCTGGGTGATGCTGGTGCCGAGGGAGGTTTTCCCACTTTGTTCGGTTCCATTCGTGGCAGCCGCAGCTCTACCCACACCATCGTCCTCCACGCTGATCAGGATCTGGTCGCCGCTCCTTTGCACGCTTACAGCAATATGCCCCCGGCCTTCCTTCTGGGTCAGGCCATGCCAGATGGCATTCTCCACAAAGGGTTGCAGCACGAGTGGAGGCACGAATGTCGTCTCCGGGTCCAAGCCGGGGTCCACGGTGATCGTATGGTCGAACTTGCCGCTCATGCGCACCTGTTCCAGATCGAGATAGAGGCGCAAGGCTTCGAGGTCCTCGCTCAAGGTGATCTCGCTGTGCTGGCTATGCTCCAACACCAAGCGCATCAGACGGGTGAACTTGGAGAGGAAGCCGGAGGCCAGTTCCTTGTCGTTGTTCTGGATGTAGGCGTGCAGGCTGTGCAGGGCGTTGAACAGGAAGTGCGGGTTCATCTGAGCGCGCAGCAAGCGCATCTGCAATTCGGCAGCCCTGCGCTCGTGCCGTTCGTGCCTGCGTTTGCGGTCAAGGCGGTAATACAAGCCGCCACCGGCCAGCAGGAATAGGGCGCCACCGCCGATGCCCAATGATCGGTTCCTGGCCTGTTTGCTCTTCAGCGTGGCGAGGGTGCGCTCATGTTCGACCTCTTCTACGCGGAGCGCATGGGATAGGCTATCGGCCAGGTGTTTCTTTTCGAACACATAGTGCAACTGTGCCCGTAGCACCTGTTTGGCCTGGTCGGCGCTCTCCGCGCTGTCCTTCATCTGGTAGTGCAGCTTCAGCATCGCTGTCGCTTCGGGCCATTGGCGCTGGGCTACCAAAGCCTCATGGAGCACCCGTGCCGCACGCTGTATGGAGGCCGGGTAACCCACCTCACGAGCCACCTCAAGCGCCTTGCGAGCGAAGGTCGTTGCCTCCCGGTACTTGCCCTGCTTGTTGAGGATGCCTGCGATGCTGAAGAGGGAATAGGATCCGGAAGCACGGTCCCCACTTTGGCGGTCCAGTTCCAAGCCTTGTCGATAGAGGGCGAGTGCCTCATCAAGAGCGTTCTGGTCCTCTAGGAAATGCCCCAGTTTGTACAAGGCATTGGCAAGGTCGTGAGGCCGGTCCGTGCGCTGCGCCAACTGGACCGCAGCTTCAAAATGTGTTCGTGCGCCTTTCAGGTCTCCGGTGTTCTTCATCAGGTCACCCAAGTGTCCCTGTGCAATGGAAGCTCCGGAAAGATCTCCGGTCTGCTCATAGAGCTCCAGGCTATGCTGGAAGTTGGTGCGTGCAAGGTCGAGCTGGCCTTGACGCTCCAACAGACTGCCGATGTTCATGTGCAGCGTGGCCGACTCGTTCACAGCCCCCAAGGTGGTATTGATGTCCAGGGCGCGATGGAGGTAGGCAAGCGATTCAGTGCTGAGGCCAAGGTTCATTTGGAGGCTGCCGATATTGTTCAGGCATACTGCCAAGCCGCGCTGATCACCCACCTCAACATACAGTGCTTCGGCCTCGAGCAGTGCTTCCAGTCCATCAGCTTGCCTGCCTTGCTCAACGAGTGCCTGGCCGAGGTTCAGTTTGCCATTCGCAATTCCCTGTTTGTCACCCTTGTCCTCGAAGATGTCCAGCGCTCTTCGGAAATACACCAAGGCACTATCGGCAGCCCCGCGTTCGCGCTGGTAGTTGCCAATGTTCACCAAGGCATTGGCGCTGTTGATGGCATCCCCTGCGCGCTGATAGATGGTAAGTGCTGCGAAGAGGCTTCGGCGCTGCTCCTTGTAGTCCCCCCGGATCCCGTGGATCAAACCTTGGTTGTTGAGCGCATCCGCAGCGCGCGCAATGAAGCCATGTTTTGTGTGTATGGTCTCCGCACGTTTGAACAAGCTCATGGCACTGTCCAGTTCGCCGAATATGAAGTGTGACACGGCCTTGTTGTTGAGCGCGGTTGCCCCCGACCGATGCAGGGACTTTCGTTCCTGGGGGTTCAATCTTGGGTTGGCAAGCAACTGTTCCACCTCGTTCCATGCATTCTTGCAGATCGTAAGGTTGCTGTCCGGGTCCACCATGTAAATGGCTTCGCTCAAAGCCATCAAGGCGGCCAATCGTGTGGTGTCGTGTACGGCGGTGCGAATGATCCCATGCAACGGATCAATGTGGGTATCGGGTTGCTGCGCGTTGACCACACAAATGCACACAGACTCCGCCCAGAGAAGTACAATGAACGGCAGAGAGGCAGCTGCCCGAGCAAAAGCCGAACGCAGTACAGACCAGCCCGACCATGACGCTGGAACATAGTTGGAGATCAGTGTCCGGGTATTCATGGTCTCCTTGGTCTAAACCCCTATCCTTCGGACAACGTTGATCGGTCGCTGTGAATCTAGGTATTTGGTGCCATAGGTTTGCCTCAGCGGGAGGCGATAGAATGTGACCGCGTTACCGATAGCTCTGGAATTGAGCCGGGCTTGCCTGCCGATACTTCGGCGCTGATGAGCCCGGACTCCGGCATTGTGGTAAATGATCCCTTTGGGACAAGCAGGAGGCTCTCTTTAGGCTCCTACACCCCGATAGCAGTTCTTGATGGGGTATCAGCAACTTGAACTTCACACGGTGGCGGCTGTCCACGGTACGCCCTACCAAACCGCTGTGCCGAGCCTGTTCAAAGAGGTTGGGCCAGAGGTAAACGGTGGAGCCATGGATGCGTTTGCCGTTGGTTCTCTTCACCCATGATCCGGTGGGTTTGCTTAGGCCCGATCGAAGCCATCGAGCATCAGCAGGTTTGCTGTTTTCTGGAAGCCAGCGTCGGTTTCTTGGGCACTCTTGAACTCGTGTATACGAGCGATCACTTCGCTATCAGGCACACTCACTGCGCACACGTTCACGAGTTTATTGGTACAGCAAGTCCGTGGCCGGCCTCCTTTGCCAGCCTTGGGCTTGTGGTAGTACTGGTGGCGGTAATACTATTTGGAAGTAGAAATACGTCCGATCCCGCAAGGCGGGACAGGTTCTGCTCGCTCTTTTCCGCCCAGGCTTCTTCAAAAAAATAGTTCCGTAGCTAAGGCTATGCAGCGGTTTTTTGAAGCGCCTGGCCAAAAAATAGCTTCGCATCTTCGGACGCATTTCTACTTCCAAATGGTAGAACACCAGTAATGGTCAAATCAGCTTTGCGCTGCATCCCCTGAGCGACGAACTTCCCTATCAGTTCTATTTTCTCGCTCTGGGGTACTTCTTTTTTAGCAGCTTGTCCTTCAGATCGCTTTGCAGTTGCTGATCGGCCACTATCTGCTTGAGCTGCTGGTTCTCCTTCTCCAGCCGCCTGATCTCCTTAAGGTGTTCTGGGGTCATGCCCCACTCCAAGCCTTTCTCGCCCGTGGCTTCGAGCTTGCGCTTCCACTCATAGTTAGTGGCTGGATACACCCCGTACTTATCCAAGGTGGTCTTAACCCCTTGTTCTTTAACCTCTTGTATGATCTTCAGCTTCTCTTCTGTACTGAACTTCTTTCTCTCCTTCATGGGTGAGCGGTTTATGGTTTTGCGACCATAAACGTGTCCGGTAAGTTAGGGGGCTAGAACAGATCAAAGGTGCGGCACACTAACAAACAGTGGTCCTGCATTTCATAGATCCTTTCCGTCACATCCAGATGATCAGCTTTGGTCCGATCTTGTGCAGGATCGGGTTGGATCACTGGGAAGCACTTTGGCAGTGCAGAACAACTTTCTTCTTCTCATTGGAGGGGTGAATTACGGATAAAGTGAAGCGCGGACCTGGAGTGATCGCGGGTTGTGTGCGCACACAATTGCTGGGTATGCCGATCGAGATCTCCTTACACCCAGGCCGGGATCTCGGTGAAGTGACCGGTAGTGCTAACGAGCGAACTATAGCAGCTTCAATAGCGCTGCGGGGCTTACAATGGCGATGCCCTTGGAGGCCTTGTAATGCTTGTGGTTGGTGGTGCAGAGGTGAGTTATACGGGGATCAGCCTTCGCCGCGAAATACTGCCCTGCATCTTCCACATCGGCCCAACCGCTTTCCAACGCATTGCGGAATATGATCTCGTCTTGGCCGATAATGTTTACCGCATCTAACAGATCAAAAGCCATACTGTTGGCCTTGGAAACTGTAAAGCTCTTTCGGAGGATATAGTAGACATTACTATATGCCGTTGGGGTAAGGTAGGCCATGATCCGTCCACGTGCGGCGCTGGCGATCACTTCTGCGCTTTCGGTTGATTGCGGTCTGGCATGCCCCAACACATTTTGAAGGTATACGTTCAGCAACACGTCACTGTCCAGGAGTACATGCATCATCGCGGTACGTGCTTGCGTAGGATGTCCCCGAAGCGGTCGTCACGATCCCAGTCCGACGGTTTCACTTTGTCCGCCAAAATGCCCAGGTTGCGTTTGATCCAAGCCTCACCGGGATCCTCGCCTTTTGATTCACGCTCTACCTGTTCGGCGAATTCCTCCACCATTTCGGTAATGGACTTTCCTTTGCGTGCGCTTGCGCGGCGTAGCATGGCTACATACTTGCTACGCACACTCAAGGTGAGCTTGCTCTTTGCGGTGCGCTTTTTGACCTTCGTGCTCATCCCTGCAAAGATAGCACGTGCTAGGATATGAGCAACACGTATCGCTTCCTTGGCCCT
>Ga0209591_10009676_pt1 | contig 10406 bp, 9 predicted proteins | sample MAT01_FD_187207 | JGI IMG/M metagenome (GOLD analysis project Ga0209591, IMG submission 187207) | Freshwater microbial communities from Lake Fryxell liftoff mats and glacier meltwater in Antarctica - MAT-01 (SPAdes) (version 2) | ecosystem: Environmental > Aquatic > Freshwater > Ice > Liftoff...
GATCAAATCGCGGCAAATTGGTCGTACTGACATTTTGCGCTCCCGCAGCGAATGCCGTGAGACAAATAATACTTAATATGAATAACTTACGCAACAATAGTGTTTTTATGTCTTTCGTAAAACGAAATTAGACAATTATTATTTCTGACAATGGTAAATCGAAGCAATTCCGCCCGTGACAGGGATGGTTTGAATATTTGTAAATCCGGCTTCATTAAGTTTGGCTTCAAAGTCTTTGCCTTCCGGAAAAGCCATTACCGATGCCGGAAGATAGGTATATGCTGATTTATCTTTCGATACAATTTTTCCAATGGTTGGCATCACAAATCTGAAATAACTGAAATACAGCTGTTTCATCGGAAATCGTTTCGGCTTTGAAAATTCGAGTACCACCAATCGGCCTCCGGGTCGAAGCACACGTTTCATTTCCCTCAATCCATTGAGCAGATTGGCAAAATTACGCACGCCGAATCCCACGGTAATGGCGTCGAATTGATCGTCTGAAAAGGGAAGAGATTCGGAATCGCCCAAAACAAATTCCATTTTTGCTGTTTGCTTTCGCGCCTCTATTTTTTGCCTGCCCACCGCGAGCATCCCAGCCGAAATGTCAATTCCCGTTACTTTTTCCGGGTCGAGCTTCAGGGCTTCGAACGCAAAGTCCCCAGTGCCTGTAGCCACATCAAGCACTTGTTTTGGTTTTAAATCGCGGAGAAGGTTGACGGCTTTTTTACGCCATAATTTATCAATGCCCAAAGAGAAAAAATGATTCAGAAAATCATAACTCCCGGCAATATTGTCAAACATTTGAGCGACCTGCTCCTTTTTGGGATCAGATGTTTTATAGGGCGTTACATTGTCGTGTTTCATCATAATTCAAATCGCTGACCTTTATAAGAAAATCAACACAATCCAGCCTTTAAAGTTGTCCGAGATGCGTTTTGGCCTCCGCGAGCAGTTGCGATTTTTCTATGGGTACAACGCCCACTTTTTCGCAAACAAGTCCGCCGGCGAGATTTGCAAGTGAGGCCAGAAAATGGATGTCTGTTTTCAATGCCAGGCAAAGACTTGCCACGCTGATCACGGTATCGCCAGCCCCCGAAACGTCTGCAATTTTCCGGATGTGGGCGGGAATTCGCTCGCTCTTTCCGTTTCGTTTCACATAGATTCCTTCTTCGCTCAGGGTGATCAGTGAAATGCTGTTATGAATCTGATCTTCCATTTCTTTCACGGCCTTCTCCAGCGATTCATGGTCCTTTTTGGGGACGTCAATTTTAACACCTTCGATCAACTCTTTCAGGTTGGGCTTAAACAAGGTGGCTTCCCGGTATTCGAAAAAATTATCCTTCTTGGGATCTACTGCTGTTGGGATTCCCGCTTTTTGCGCCAATTCAATAATGGCAGCAATCACATTTGGCGTAAGCAAACCCTTGTTGTAGTCTTCAAAAATGACTACATCCGGTTTTTCACGCGCCATTATTTTTTTAATTCTTTCGATAAAAGAATCCTCTTCACTTGCGTTCAAGGGTGCCAAAGATTCTTCGTCCACACGCACAATATGCTGATGGTTGCTGATCACGCGGGTTTTTACGGTTGTCTCTCTGTCGGCTGAAAAAAATATGCCTTCACGACTCATCCCTCTTTCTGAAAGCAATTCTGCGAGCGTTTCCCCTTTTTGATCCATGCCCGCAATGGCACAAACGACGGGTTTTGCACCGAGCGCTGCAAGATTGAGCGCCACATTTGCAGCTCCGCCGAGTCGGTTTTCTTTTGCGGTAACGCGGACCACCGGTACGGGCGCTTCCGGAGAAATCCGATCCACCTTGCCCCATACATAAGCGTCGATCATCACATCGCCGACTACCAGCGCGGTTACATCATTAAAGCGGTTGAAGAGTTCGTCTATCGACGCGTTAGTCATAACTTATTGAAGTTTTTCCAGGGCGGCTTTCATGCGTTTTACAGCTTCTTTCAGATCAGAATCTGAGGCTGCGTATGAGATCCGCAGGCATTCCGGAGATCCAAAAGCATCGCCGCTTACGGTAGCCACATGGCCTTCGCTGAGGATGTATTCGGCCAGATCGTCGCTGTTTGAAATCATCGTGCCGTTGTGGCTTTTGCCAAAAAACGAAGAAATACGCGGAAACATATAAAAAGCGCCTTCGGGTGTGTTGTTTTCAACGCCTTCAATTTCGCCCAACAATTGCGTCATCAGACCCCTTCTTTTCAGGAAAGTATCGCGCATATAGTCTGTTTCCCGCGGATTGGCCTCTACAGCTGCTTTGGCCGCACGTTGGGCTATGCTGCTCGCTCCGGAGGTAAATTGACCTTGGAGTTTTGTGCAAGCCTTGGCTATCCACAGGGGAGCGCCGAGGTAACCTATGCGCCAGCCTGTCATCGCCCAGCCTTTGGCGACGCCATTCACGGTGATTACCTGATCATACACTTCGGGAATGGAAGCCATGCTGAAATTTTTCCCGCTGAAAATAATGTGCTCGTATATTTCGTCGCTGATCACAAGCATTTGGGGATTTTCGGCTACCACTTTGGCCAGGTCGCGTATTTCGCTTTCGCTAAAAACGGATCCACTCGGATTGCAGGGCGAACTGTAAATCACCATCCGGGTTTTATCCGTGATGTGGGCGCGCAGTTCAGCTGGCGAAATTTTAAAATCATTCTCTATCGAAGAACTGATGACTACAGGTGTGGCGCCTGCCATTTTCACCATTTCGATGTAAGATACCCAATACGGCGCAGGCAAAATCACTTCGTCGCCGGGATTGATGACGCTTAGAATGATGTTGATGATCGACTGTTTGGCGCCTGTGGAAACCACGATCTGTTCAGGGCTGTAATCGATGTTGTTGTCGCGTTTGAATTTTTCGGCGATCGATTTTCTAAAGTCATCATATCCATTGACGGGCATATAATGCGTGAAATTTTTGTCGACACCTTCTTTTGCGGCAGCTTTGATGAAATCCGGCGTTTCAAAATCCGGTTCTCCCAAACTCAGGTTGATCACCTGCACACCTTTGGCAGCGAGTTCGCGACTCTTCCTTGTCATGGCCAGCGTGGCAGATTCGCTCAGGCGCTGAAGTAATTGTGAAACTTCGTTTGGTTGGGTCATTATATGGATGAGGATAAGATGTTGGCATTTTCAGCGATCCGACCTGGATAAACTTCGAGGGCTTTGCTCAAAATTTCCAATGCGGTTCGAAGGTCTTTTTTGTTCAGCACATAGGCGAGTCGAACTTCCTGCTCACCCAAACCGCGGGTAATGTAAAACCCGGTAGCCGGAGCCAGCATCACAGTCGTGTTCTTATAACTAAACGATTCCAATAGCCATTGGCAAAACCGGTCGCTGTTGTCAATGGGCAGTTGGGCGATGCAGTAAAAGGCACCACTTGGCAAGGGACAAAGCACGCCTGGAATTTTGTTTAATTCGGAAACGGTAAAGTCGCGTCTTGCCACGTACTCCTCTATCACTTCGTCGAAGTAAGATTGCGGAGTTTCGAGGGCAGCTTCGGCGGCAATTTGTCCGAAAGTAGGAGGGCTCAGGCGCGCCTGGGCAAATTTCATGGCCGCTTTGCGCACTTTGGTATTCCTTGTTATCAAAGCGCCAACACGTGCTCCGCACATGCTATATCTTTTCGATACAGAGTCAATTAGGATTACATTTTCCTCCAATCCTTCCAGATTATAAGCGCTGAAAGGTTGCGCCCCATCATAGCAAAACTCGCGGTACACCTCGTCAGCGATGATATACAGGTCGAATTTTTTTGCCAAGGCGGCTATTCCCTGAAGTTCTTCCCGGGTGTAAAGCCGACCTGTGGGGTTGCCGGGATTGCAGAGTACAATGCCTTTGGTTTTTTCCGTGATGAGCGCTTCAAATGCCGAAATTGAAGGCAGCGCAAATCCGTTTTCAATCTGAGATGTTACCGGCACCACCTTCACGTTTGCCATGGTGGCAAATCCGCTGTAGTTGGCATAATACGGCTCTGGAATAATGACTTCATCGTCCTGATCAAAACACGTCATCATGGCAAAGATCAGTGCTTCAGAGCCACCCGTGGTTACCATTATTTCTTCCGCTTTTACCGGGATGCCGCGGTTTTGGTAGTAAGTAGCCAGCTTTTCACGATAGCTTGCAAAACCCTCAGAAGGCGCATATTCAATAACCGTTCTATCAATGCTTTTCATTTTCTCAAGCACCACATCCGGTGTTTTGATATCCGGTTGACCGATGTTGAGATGAAGTACTTTTTTGCCCTCTGCTTTGGCCTTCACGGCAAACGGCATGAGTTTCCTGATCGGCGATTCAGGCATTCGGTGGGCTTTCTGAGAAATAGTCGGCATATGGGCTGTTTTGAAGAGTGCAAAACTCCGAAATTTTAGGGGATAAAAAAACCTGCAATGTGATTCATTGTATGCTGATTTTAAAACATAAAAAAACCGCTGCTCAGAACTGCAGCGGTTTTACATGGAGGATTGAAATTTCTTAGTTCGCCATCGGCGCGCCTTCCGACTTCTTCACCGGCATGTCGCCAGTATTTTCAGAAGCCAATACATTCCCTTTGATACGAACCACCATATTTGGGTTGTTGGATGCGTTCGAAGTGATTGTTACCGATTTGTTGATGGCACCTACACGTTTGGTGTCGTAACGTACCGACATCACAGCCGATTTACTTGGCATGATGGGCTCTTTTGGCCACTCTGGCACGGTGCAACCACAAGATCCTTTCGCGTTGGAAATGATCAAAGGCTCATTTCCATTGTTGGTGATCGAAAATTCTGAAGTTCCGTTTGCATTTTGTTTAATGGTGCCGTAGTCGTACACTTCTTTGTCAACAGTGATTTGGGCACCGCCGGTAAGCGCTTTTGCTTCCTGAGCAAAACCTGATGATACGACGAAAGCGAGCATCGCAAAAGAAAGAATGAAATTTTTCATGATATGGGTTTTTAGTTTCTGAACGTAAATGTAAGACCTTGGTTTCGGTCGCTTGCTGGCTTAACAAAAGTTTAACAGCCATATTTCGCTGTCTGCATATGCCTTCTGCAAATTCATAGCGCCGCCGTGCGCCCAATTTTCTAAATTTGCGCCTTCATTCGCCACAATTGTATTTCAAGCATTTTCATGGAAATTTCCAAAGTATACGATCCCGCTGCATCTGAATCCAAATGGTATCAGTATTGGCTCGACCATCAGTTTTTCAAATCCGTACCGGATGAGCGCGAGCCTTATACCATCGTTATTCCGCCACCAAACGTCACCGGTGTGCTGCACATGGGGCATATGCTGAACAATACCATACAGGATATTCTTGTCCGCAAAGCGCGGATGGAAGGCAAAAACGCCTGCTGGGTGCCTGGGGTCGACCATGCATCCATCGCAACTGAAGCCAAAGTGGTGCAGAAACTCCGAAAGGAGGGCATCAAAAAAAGCGATCTGAGCCGGGAAGATTTTCTGGCCCATGCCTGGGAATGGAAAAACAAACACGGGGGTATCATACTCGAACAACTCAAAAAACTGGGCGCAAGCTGCGACTGGGACCGGGAGACTTTTACCATGGATCCGGACTACTCCCGCAGTGTAATCGATACATTTATTGATTTACATAAAAAAGGACTCATCTACCGCGGCAAACGCATGGTCAACTGGGATCCTTCCGCAAAAACCGCGGTGAGCGATGAAGAAGTGATCCACAAGGAAGTGAATTCATCGTTGTATCATGTGCGCTATCAGATAGCGGGCACGACAGACGAATGGGTGACCATCGCCACCACGCGACCGGAAACGATTCTCGGTGATACCGCCATTTGCGTAAATCCGAAAGACGAACGTTATACCCATCTCCACGGCAAAAAGGCCATCGTACCACTCGTAAACCGCGAGATTCCGATCATCGCAGATGAATATGTGGACATGGAATTTGGTACGGGTTGCCTCAAGGTAACTCCTGCCCACGACGTGAACGATTACGATCTCGGTGTGAAGCACAACCTGGATGTGATCGATGTGCTCAATGAAGACGGCACGATGAGCGCGGCGGCAACGCTATATATCGGTGAAGACCGCTTTGATGTGCGCAAAAAGATAGCCGCCGACCTGAAAGCGAGTGGCCATCTGGTAAAACAAGAACCTTACAACAATAAAGTCGGTTATTCCGAACGAACCGATGTGCCGATCGAACCACGCATTTCATTGCAGTGGTTTGTAAAAATGCAGGATTTCAGCAAACCTGCGCTTGAACACGTCATGAACGATGACGTGCAATTCTGGCCACCGAAATTCAAAAATTCCTACCGCAACTGGATGGAGAACGTCAAAGACTGGTGCATTTCGCGGCAGCTTTGGTGGGGACACCGCATTCCCGCCTTTTATTTCGGACCGGGTGAAAATGATTTTGTAATCGCCTTGAATGAAGAGGAAGCCCTGCAAATGGCCCGGAACAATTCCGGTCTGGATATACAGGCCGCTGATTTGCGTCAGGATGAAGATGTGCTCGATACCTGGTTTTCTTCCTGGCTTTGGCCAATATCTGTGTTCAATGGTTTTTACAACAAGGAAGAAGTAGACTATTATTATCCCACCAACGATCTTGTGACTGCGCCCGAAATCATGTTTTTCTGGGTGGCGCGTATGATCATCGCTGGGTATGAGTACCGGGGTGAGAAGCCATTCAAAAATGTTTATTACACCGGCATCGTGCGTGATCAGCAAGGCAGAAAAATGAGTAAGTCGCTCGGTAATTCGCCCGACCCGATCGAGTTGATGAAAGTGTACGGCGCAGATGGTGTAAGGGCTGGGATGCTTTTTTCTTCACCTGCCGGAAATGACCTTCTTTTTGACGAAGCGCTTTGCGAGCAGGGCCGCAATTTTTCCAATAAAATCTGGAACGCCCTGCGTCTGGTGAAAAGCTGGGAGCCGGAAGATCGAAGCCAACCTGAAGTTGCCGCGCTTGCCATCGAATGGATGGACAACAGATTTTCTCAGGTGATTGAAGAGATCAATGATCACTACAGCAAATTCCGCATGTCGGATATGCTGATGACCTGTTACAAATTTGCCTGGAATGACTTCTGCAGCTGGTATCTCGAAGCAGTTAAGCCCGCTTATGGCGAGCGCATAGACCACAATACCCTGGCAAAAGTGACCGCGCATTTTGAGAAATTGCTCAAGTTGCTGCACCCGATTTTGCCATTTATCACCGAAGAAATGTGGCATTTGCTGGCAGAGCGAAAGACACCCGCTGAAGCACTCGTTGTAGCACCCTGGCCGCAAGCGAATGCTGTGGACCTCGATTTCACCGAAGGATTCAACCGCGCTACGGATGCGATTACCCAACTGCGCAATATCCGCAAGCAAAACAATATCCCCAATAAGGAGTCCATCGAAGTTTATTTGCGCGGAGACGCAGATTCAGATGTCCGTTTTTATCCTTTGTTTTCCCGTTTGGTAAATGTAAGTGCAGTACACAGGAATGTGGATATGCCGGCGCAGGCTTTCACTTTTGTGACAGGTGCTGCAGAGTACGCCGTCCCCTTTGGCGATACCGTGGATGCAGAAGGTCAGGTGGACAAAATCAAAGAAGAATTAATCTACACCAAGGGATTTTTACAATCAGTGCAGAAAAAATTGTCCAACGAACGCTTTGCGCAAAACGCCCCGGAAAAAGTCCTGGAGATTGAACGCAAAAAAGAATCCGACGCAATCGCGAAAATTGCTTTACTTCAGGAAAAACTTTCCACAATGGGCGTTATATTTTGAGGTTTGGTGCAATTGACATAGGATCCAATGCTGTAAGGCTGCTTATCGCAGACATCATTGAAGACGATTCCAATCTGATAATCAAAAAATTATCACTTACCAGGGTGCCGATCCGGTTGGGGGCTTCTGTTTTTGATACAGGGAATATCTCCAGTAGCAAAGCGAAAAAGCTTGCAAAAACCATGAAGGCCTTCAAGTATCTCATGGAGGTCTATGATGTAAAGGACTGGCGCGCTTGCGCCACATCCGCCATGCGCGAGGCTGAAAATTCGGAAGAAGTCATGTCAAAAGTGAAAGCCTATTCCGGCATAGACATAGAAATAATCAACGGTCAAACCGAGGCGAATCTGATTTTTTCAACTTTCAAAACCCAAAAGTTAAATCCACTACAAACCTATTTGTACATTGACGTAGGTGGTGGAAGTACGGAGATAAGTCTCCTGAAAAACGGAAAACGGGTCAATGGCCGGTCATTTAAAATTGGGACGGTTCGTTTACTTAAGAAAAAAGTGAAACCGGAACTTTGGGAGGAAATGCGCACCTGGGTCGGAAAGATTATTGGCGTAGAAAAAAACATCCTCGCCATTGGCACGGGCGGAAACGTAAATCGGTTATTTAAAATGAGTGGGCTTGCATATGGTGAGCTTCTGGAATTTTCCCAACTTGAAGCGCTTCATAAAAGTGTAAAAAGTATGTCTTTGAGAGACCGGATTATCAAATTGCGCTTGCGTCCGGATCGTGCCGATGTGATTGTGCCGGCAGGCGACATATACCTGGAAGTTTTGCGTAAAGCGGGAATCACTCAGATGTCTGTACCAAAAATCGGCCTTTCGGACGGTATAGCGCTTTATCTCTACCGCCGGCATCTTGCCTCGATCAAAGTGACAAAAGTCTGACCTTGAACCGTTGGTAACATCTATTCACCGATCCTGAAAATTTCTTTCCCGGTTCCTGCAAACTTTATGACTTTCGTTGTCATCAAACAAAATCAAACTTTAAACGACGAATTTATGAAGGCTCAAACAACCAAATGGTCATCGCAACTGACCATGATCGCTGCTGTGGGATTGCTGCTCGCTGCGTGCGAACCGCGTGAAGATGCAGGTCCAGAAATTACAGAAATCCGCGACGTTCCTGCTTACAGCAAAATTGATATTCGCGGATCGGTGCAGGTGGTCATCGTACCCGGCAATGCCGGAGATGTGGTAATTACGGCTCCTGACAACCTGATGCCTTATATTGAAACGTACGTCATTGGCGATACATTCATTATAGACGAACGCCAGAATCGCATCAAAAACCACAAAAATGTGCGCATCGAAATCTCGGAAAACATGCTGGAGCATGCTGAATTTTCGGGTTCTGGTTCGTTGAGCGGGGATACCATTTTCCACCCCTCGCTTTCCATCATTCTCTCGGGCAGTGGGAAGATTGATTTGCCTGTTTCGACTGCTTCTCTTGATATAGAACTCTCGGGTTCGGGCAATATCATGGTCAGAGGATTGGCCAATAATATCAAGATAGACCTGGATGGAAGTGGAAATGTGAATGCCAGAGCAATCGAAACCATTACTGCCTCAGCTCATATCACCGGTAGTGGCAACGTGGATTTATTTACAACCAATTCACTTTTTGCCCGAATCACGGGAAGCGGAAACATAGAATACTGGGGAAATCCGGAATCCGTGAATAGTGAGGTGAGCGGGTCAGGTTCTGTGTTGCGAATGCAATGAAAGAGAAACGGACTAGTTTTCTTCTTTGACGTGCATGACACTGTTTACAAGCGTTCCGCGATTATAGTCGTATTCCTTCGCCAGTTTTCCACTTTCATCCCATACCAGCACTTTGCCGTGTAATTGGTCATTTTCGAAATGGCGTTCTGTATATTTTCCGCCATGGACATACCACGACCTCCACACTCCGGTTTTCTTCCCGAAATCATACGTGTAGACGTATTTCAATTGGCCTGTCGGGAAATATTCCAGATAGCTGCCATGTTCTTTACCCTCCGAAACGTCTCCTTCTTTTTCTATTTGCCCATTTTCAAAATAAACCTGCCAAACGCCTTGTTTTGCTCCTTCCTGAAAAGAAGTCAATGTTGAAAGCTTGCCCGAATTATAGTAGCTACAGGCCTTACCGGAAAATGTCTTTTGATTTTGGAGTGCGATCGAACTTCCATTGATGTTCTCAAATTTCAGGTCTGATAAAGCTGTGCAATCACGTGTTTCTGATTCTATGGACTCGACATTGTCAGCATAGTTCAATTCATTTTTATGCTGATTATCAGCATTGCAGCCTAAAAATGTCAACCCCAGAAAAAAGATACTAATCCGCATATATTCGAACAATTGATTCATTTTGATTCCGGTAACCCCTGTACATACCGGATGTGTTAAATTCCATCACCACATTTCCGGATTTATCCAGTCCGATCAAGCCACCCAGGGCGCCCATTCCGGTCAACTTTTTGTGAAGGGTAAATTGTACAGCTTCATCGAGCGATTTGTCAGCAAATGCCATTTGATCAGATATTTCTTTGGCCACACCAACCCGAATAAAATACTCACCATGGCCCGTGCAGGAAATCCCACAAGTGGAATTGTCGGCATATGTTCCCGCTCCAATCAGTGGACTGTCA
>Ga0209591_10009680_pt1 | contig 10401 bp, 7 predicted proteins | sample MAT01_FD_187207 | JGI IMG/M metagenome (GOLD analysis project Ga0209591, IMG submission 187207) | Freshwater microbial communities from Lake Fryxell liftoff mats and glacier meltwater in Antarctica - MAT-01 (SPAdes) (version 2) | ecosystem: Environmental > Aquatic > Freshwater > Ice > Liftoff...
CATTAAGCCTGGCCAAGATCTGTTGCCGGTGCTGCTTAATGCGGCTTAACCCCGCCAAGCGATTTTCTCGGATTGTTTGCGCATTTTGGGCGCGTTTTGCTAGTTGTTCCTGGAGCATTTCCCGAATAATTTCAGAAATACTGCGATTCTCATCCTGGGCAATCTCTGCTAATATTTGGTGTTGCTCGGGATCAATCAGGATCTGTGTTCTATGCATGCGTGTTAGCATGATTCACTCTCCTGTGTTTGAATGGCTATCGTGGACCGAAAGTGTAATAAGTTATGAATTATACATCTACATCGATGTAACAAAAATTCCTGAAGCTTGCTTTGCAACAGAATGAACCATCCATAAAGAGGAGCAAACAAAATGAGTGACGCAGTTGAAGTTGTGTTGGATATGCATGTGCAATTAGGCGAAGGTCCGATCTGGGACGAGGTGCAGGGGGTGCTCTATTGGGTCGATATTCTGGCCGGTAAACTCTACGTCTACGACCCGGTGAGCGGTGAAAATCAGGGCTTTGATGTGGGCCAGCATGTGGGCACGGTTGTCTTGCGCCAGTCCGGCGGCGTGATGCTGGCCGTCTATGAGGGGTTTGCAGCATACGATCTGGCGACCCAGAAGTTGACCTTGATCCATGATCCAGAAGCGGATCTGCCCAACAATCGCTTTAATGATGGCAAATGTGACCCGGCCGGCCGTTTCTGGGCCGGCACGATGGCCTATACCGATCAAGGTACACAAGGCAGCCTTTATCGCCTGGACGCTGACCTGTCGGTGCACAAAATGTTGGGCAATATCGGCATTTCCAACGGCATTGTCTGGAGTTTGGACCAGCAGACCATGTATTATATCGACTCAATGGCGCACACGGTGCGCGCCTTCGATTATGCCAACGCTACTGGTGATATCAGCAACGAGCGGGTTGTGATATCAGTAACCCAGGCAATGGGTTTGCCTGACGGCATGGCGATTGATGCCGAAGGTATGCTCTGGGTGGCGCATTTTGGCGGCAGCGCCGTGCGCCGTTGGGATCCAAACACGGGCGAAGTCTTGGCGACCATTCCCGTGCCGGCCACGCAGATCACAGCCTGTGCCTTTGGTGGCGAAAACCTGGACACGCTCTACATCACCAGCGCCGCTATGCGGCTGGATGCGGCCGCGCTGGCCGCGCAACCGCACGCAGGCGCGCTCTTTGCCGTCAAGCCGGGCGTGCGCGGCGTGCCCTCGTTTAAGTTTGCGGGTTAAATACATCCATGACCAAACGATTGGGTTTTATTGGCATTGGTAATCTGGGCGTCCACCTGGCGGGCAGCCTACTGCGGGCTGGCTTTCCCCTAACCATTTATGATCTGAACAAGGATGCGGCGGCGGGGTTATTGGCCGCGGGGGCGCGCTGGGCAGATTCGCCACAAGCGGTGGCCGCGACATCCGACAGTGTCTTTACTTGTTTGCCCTCGCCCAAAGCCGTCAGCGCGGTCGTCAGTGGTGAACGGGGTATTCTGGCTGGTTTGAAGCCGGGCGGAACCTGGATCGATATGAGCACCAATGATCGCCACGAATTGCTGCGGCTGGCGGCGCTGGCCGCTGAGCAGGGCATTACCTGTTTGGAATCACCGGTGACCGGTGGTGTCCACAAGGCGGCGGCAGGTGATATTACGGTGTTGGTCGGCGGCGATGAAGCGGTGTATGCGGCGCACCTGCCCGCCTTGCAGGCGATGGGTGGCCAGGTCTTCTACATGGGGCCACTGGGCAGCGCATCGGTGATCAAGGTGATCACAAACATGCTCGCCTTTATTCACTTGGTGGCTGCGGGCGAAGCATTGATGCTGGCCAAACAGGGTGGGCTCGACCTGGCCCAAGCTTTTGCTGCGATCAAGGCTAGCTCGGGCAACAGTTTTGTCCACGAGACGGAGAGCCAGGTGATCTTGAATGGCAGCTACAACATCGGCTTTACGATGGACCTGGCCTGCAAAGATCTGAACTTTGCCATGCAATTGGGGCGCGACTTCGGCGTCCCACTAGAAGTAGCCGGGCTGGTCGAGCAGACCTTTATCCGCGCCCGCGCCCAATATGGTGGCGGCGCCTGGTCTTCCCAAGTGGTAAAGTTGTTGGAAGACGCGGTTGGGGCAGATCTGCGCGCGCCCGGGTTTCCCGCGGTGTTGGAAGGATAATTAGGCCGTAAGTAGTAATTGACACAACAACGGATGCAGACAGGAACGGATACTACATCTGCCTTGACACTGTTTTATCCCTTCCTGTCTGCATCCGTTGTTGTTCACCAAGGAGAACCACATGACAACAGCCCACATCGAAGCGCAGGCCCGGGTCGATCTCGCCGCGGCCTTGCGCTGGACGGCGCGTTTGAACTTGCATGAAGCCACCGCCAACCATTTTAGCGTGGCGGTTTCGGATGATGGCAAACAATTTTTGCTCAATCCCAAAGGCCGCCATTTCTCACGCGTGCGGGCAAGCGAATTGCTCTGTTTGGATGCTGATAATCCGCACGCGCTGACGGCGGCCAATGCACCTGATCCCACGGCCTGGTATCTGCACGCCCATTTACATCAACATTTGCCGCAGGCGCGCTGCATTTTGCACACCCACATGCCGTATACCACCGCGCTCTGTTGTTTGCAGGATTTTGAATTCCAAATGATCGACCAGAATGCCTGTCGTTTTTACGAACGCATTGCCTATGATCGCGCGTATAACGGCATGGCGCTCGACGACAACGAAGGGGAGCGCGTGGCCCGTTTGTTGGGCGATGATAAAAGTGTGCTCTTTATGGGCAACCACGGCGTGATTGTGGTGGGGCCTTCCGTGGCGGAGGCCTTTGATCAACTCTATTATTTGGAAAAGGCGGCGCAGGTACAGGTCCTGGCCTTATCCACGCGCCAGCCATTAGCCATCATCCCACCGGCGGTGGCCGCCGTGGCCTGTGAACAGTGGTTGGAATATCCGCAGTTTTCCGAACTCCACTTTAATGCGCTAAAAGAGATTTTGGATGAGGAAGAGCCAGGGTATCGGTTGTAGAGGATAACAAGATGACAAGATGGCAGGATGACAAGATGGCAGGATGACAAGGGTGAAGTCTATGCAAAATAATGAACTAGCTTTAGCGATCGATCACATCGTGGCTGGCGAGCGTGCGTTGCAAATTAGCTGGACAGACGGGCAACGCAGCACCTTTCACTATTTTTGGCTGCGCGACAACTGCCCGCAGTTGCGGCACGCAAGCACCAATCACCGCGTCATCGAAACCTCTAGCCTGCCGGCAGATGTACGGCCCGCGCGCGCGGAGATATCGGCTGCGGGTGAATTGTGCATCGTTTGGCAGCACGATAATCACGAAAGCCGCTTTGCCCCGGCTTGGCTGCGCGCCTATGACTATTCCAACCATGCGCAGCGGCCACGCCGCCCGCCAATCTTGTGGGACGCGGCGATTGGTGAACAATTGCCGAAGGTGAGCTATCCCGAACTATTACAAGATAGTGCGATCAAGCGCGCGTACCTGGCGCAGTTCCGGGACTGTGGCATCGGCATCCTCACCGATGTGCCCACGATGCCGGGCACCGTGTTGGAAGTCGCCAGGCAATTTGGTGAGATACGTTCTACGGGCTGGGGCACTGTTTTTGATGTCAAGACGATGGAGAATGCCAACTCGGTTGCCTATACCAATCTGCCGTTGGTGACGCATACCGACGAAGCGTACCGCAACCCGACGCCCACGATCCAGTTGCAGCACTTTCTGCAAGCCGACCCCCACGGCGGTGCCTCGACGTTGGTCGATGGCTTTAAGCTCGCGGCGGATCTGCGGGCGCAGGCGCCCGAGCAGTTCAAGTTGCTTGCCAGTGTGCCGCTCCACTTTCACTTCCGCGATGCAACGGCAGAGTTGGAGAATGAAGGGCCGGTGATCGAACTCAATCGGCGTGGGGAAGTAAGCGGCATCCGCTATTCCAACCACTCGGTGCAACCCTTTTTGCTGCCAGCGGATGAGATGGAGGCTTATTACGCCGCCTATCGCAGTTTTGGTGCCATGCGCGAAAGCGATCAGTACCAATTGCGCATCAAAATGCAGTCGGGCGAGTTGTATATGGTGGACAACACTCGCGTCTTGCATGGGCGCACGGGCTTCTCTAGCAATGGGGCGCGCCATTTGCAAAGCTGTTATATCGAACGCGACGAATTGCTCAGTCGTTTAGCGGTCCTGTGTCGCGCATGACCGAACTATTTATGCCTACACACTTATCCCAATTGCTTTGGCCGCTCCTGAACGGGGATATTCCGTCCTCACCGCTCTGTTTCACCACCTAATCACCATGCGTTATAAGCTTACCGAAAATGGCGGAAAGCCCCTTGCTTTAGCAATGGGGATGGATAGCCGCAGCGCCTACTGGCGCTGGACATTGGCAGTCCATCCTGAATCTGATTGCATTACGTGATTGACGATTCACGTAACGAATGTCATAATATTTGTATGCGATTGACATGCAAATATCGCCTGTTCCCAACATCTACTCAACGAACCAAGCTTGAAAGAACGCTTGAGATTTGTCGTTGGGTCTATAACGATACGCTGGGTATCCGTAAAGACACCTTTGAGAAGACGAACAAGGGTTTGTCCTTGTATGACACGAACAAACTGTTGACGATCTGGAAAGAATCGAAGCCAGCGTTCAGCGAAGTTCATTCTCAGGTCTTGCAGAACGTTCAAGAGCGTGTTGACTTGGCGTTCCAGGCTTTCTTTCGCCGTATCAAGGCTGGCGAAGAACCAGGATACCCGCGTTTCAAGGGTCGTGGTTTGTACGACAGTTTCACCTTCAAGCAGAAGGGTTTCCGATTGGATAGCGACAAACTCACGCTCTCCAAGATCGGAACCATCCGAGTTAAACTTCACCGTGATATTTGCGGAACCATCAAAACGCTGACCGTCCAGCGGGATTCGCTGGGCAACTGGTATGCTTGCTTTTCCTGTGAGTGTGACACTAACCCGCTCCCCATTAACGATGCGGTTGTTGGTATCGACTTGGGCTTGATTACCTTTGCCTATTTCAGTAACGGCAAAAAGATTAAGCGTCAACGCTGGATGAAGCAAGACGCCGACGACATCGCCAAACTGCAACGCAAGAAAGAACGTTTTTGCAAAGGCAGCTCCGAACGCAAGAAGGTAATTCGTGCGTTGAATCATGCCTATCAACGGTCTGCAAATCGACGTAATAACTTTGCGCATCAAGAATCACGCAAGCTGGTCGACGAATACCAGTTCATTGCTTTTGAAAAACTTGACATCAAAGACATGCAATCCTCCGATGACAAACGCTATACCCGTGGCATCGCTGACGTTGCCTGGGGTCAATTCGTGCAATTCACCGTCTACAAAGCTGCAAACGCTGGTAGAGGTGTCGCACTCGTTAACCCCAGAGGTACAACGCAGATGTGTTCCGGTTGCGGGTGCCCTCAGGGCGCGATTGTCCCAAAAGGAATTGAAGTGCGTGTTCACGATTGTCCCCATTGCGGTTTGAAATTGAATCGAGATCATAACGCTGCTTTGAATATTCTTGCTCGTGGATTAGCGAGCATCAACACCGATTCATCGGATGTAGTTGTAGAAGCCCCCGGCTTTAGCCGTGGGGAGTAATCACATAAAAAGAAAGAAACTCCCATGCCGTACGATGTCTCGATCGTTCCTCAGCAATTGAATCCAGAGTTGACCCCAGCATTGGAACGCGAGGCGCGGTTTTTTATGCAGTGGGGCTATCTGGTAATCGAAGATGCGATTACCCCAAACCAGGTGGAACTGCTCCGCACGGCGCTGGATGAAACGTTTGCGCGCGGCCGAACGCAATTCACCCATCAATTGTTGGAAGAGGATGATCGCTTTGCTTTTCTGCTTGATCATCCACCCGTTCTCACGCGTATGAAGGCGATCTTGGGCAACTGTGTGCAACTGCACAGCGCCACTGCCCGCGTCACCGAGCCCGGCACACCCGACCAAAGCTGGCATCACGACGGCCCCTGGCCGGTAGACCCCGACAGCACCCCGTATGGCAGCATTCCCGGCCAGATCAACTGCGGCTATTACCTAGATCAATTGACAATGGAGAATGGACCGATTGCCATCGTGCCTGGCAGCCAGCGCGCTCCCTTCAAACCGCCGGAAGGCTTCCCGCGCTTCCCAGACGAGAAGCTGATCCTGGCCCAACCGGGGCAAGCCGTGATCTTCAATGGCTGGCTCTACCATCGGGGCGTCGCCAACAAATCTAATAATCGGCGTCGTGCCTGTTTGATGTGTTATCAAAATGCCTGGATGAAATCGCGCGAACCGTTCAATGGCCCGCGCGTTACACAAATCAAGGAAAATGGTACAGCCGAGCAGCAGCTGTTATTGGGGGGCGTGCCATATTGGTGACAGATATCCCCGGGCGATCCAGGAATTGGCGTAACGTCGACCGTAGGCTCCTTTGGGATTGAACATGCCCGGCAGCTTCAAGCTGCCGGGCATGTTGATCGCTTTAGCGTTGAATCATAGGGAGGAAGATGGCCCGGGCGCTGACGGTAACGCTGGTTGGTTGTAGTTGCTGCACGCCGCGCGCGGCCACAGTAAGTTGCGTCTGCAGCGGCGCTGCGAGCTGGACTGTGGCCGAAGAATCAATCTGCAAGGTGTATTGACCCAGCGGCACGCCATCCATGCGCCAAGCGCCGATCGCATCGGTCTGCGTTTCAAAGACGGTTGCGACTGCTGATACCTGAACATTGTTGCTCGTCAAGGTGACGCGTAGCCCGCTTATGCCACTGTCACTTTCATCGGGCTGGCCGTTTGTGTTGCTATCTTCAACAACAATCCCGACGACGCTGGCTTCGGCAGGCGCAGCCACGACGTTGATCACGATGGTCGCCACAGCGGAGTCAGCTTGCCCGTCACTCGTTTTGAACGTCCAGATATCTGCGCCGATGAAGCCAGCATTTGGGGTGTAGATCCAATCCGTACCTTCGCCGGTCAATAGGCCGTGGGTGGGGCTGGTAACCAGCGTGTAGATAATGTTGTCGTTTTCCGCATCGCTGGCCGTAAGATTGACAGCAACGGCACTTTCCTCACTGGTGGTGAGCATAATACTTTCGGCCAGCGGCGCGGTGTTGGTCGGTAGGACGGTGATGTTGATCGTCGCCAGCGTGGCTGCGCCCTGCGGATCACTGGCCTGGAACTGGAAACTGTCTGCGCCAACAAAGTTATTCTCCGGCGTGTAGAGCAGATCGGGCACTGCGCCGCTCAACAAACCATGCGTTGGGCTGCTGACCAGGGTGTAGTTGATCGTGTCACTCTCCACATCGGTGCCTAAAAGGAGGACGCTGGCGTTGCTGTTGCGCGTGGTGCTGATCGTCTGCGCCAGAGCCAATGGCGCATCATTCACTGCCCCTACCGTCAAGGTGATGATCGAGACGTTAGAGGCGGCCTGGCCATCATGCGAGCGGAAGGTAAATGAATCCGTGCCGACAAAATCGACGGTGGGGGTGTAGATCACCGTGTTGGGCGGCAGCCACTGATAAGCGCCATGCTGCGGGCCGTCCAGCAGTTGATAGAGTAGCTCATCGTTATCCCCATCGGTGCAAGTGACAGTGATGGTGATCGGGGTATCCTCAGCCACAGCAACCGTGCGATCCAGCGCCACTGGTGCCACATTGGCACCCACATTGCCCACCAGAATGGTGATAATGGCCGTGTTCGAGTCATTTTTGCCATCGTTGGTCTTCCAGAGCATGCGATCCTCACCCTCGAAATCCTGGTTGGGGATGTAGCGTTCGCCATCATAAAAACCATGCGTTGGCGGCTGGACAATGGTGGTAGGCAACCCACGGTCGTCATCGAAGTCATCATGTTCAAAGATAATGTCTACCGGTGTGTTTTTGGCCGTCTGAAAGGTGGCATCGAGGGCGGTCGGCACTGTGTTCAGGGCGACCCCGGCGCCGCGGCCATAGCTCGGGGTGGCAAAGACAATGGCATCTTTGCGACAGGTCGCGCCGTCATCTGCATAGCCCGTGGGGCAGCGTTGCAAACAGACCGGCCCCGCACCATAGAAGCCGGTGGTGCAGCGCGGGTAGCAGAGCGCGCCATTGCGCTCCAGCCCCGGCGCACAGACGCTCACCGGCCCGCCGGCACCGCGGCCATAGGTGGGCTTGCCGTAAAAGTCAAAGATATGCTTGAAACAGGTGACACCATGATCAACATAACCCACCCGGCAACGCTGCCAGCAGACCGGACCAACCCCGTAATAGCCCGCGGCGCATTTGGGATAACATAAGCCGCCCTGTGCTTCCTGATTTGAGGCGCAGACCAGCCCAGCGCCACCGCCCCGACCATAGCTGGCTTTGGCAAAAATGTGGGCATCCAGCCGACAGATCGTCCCATCATCCTTGTAGCCGGCCGGACAATTTTTATAACAGATCGGCCCCACCCCGGTGTAGCCGGCCGCGCAGAGCGGATAACACAGCCCACCGTTCTGTTCCGTCCCTACCGGGCAGGCCAGATCCTGGGTCTCGGCGTGGGCAATCTGGGCATCGCACCAAGCGCCCAGCCATAACATGATCGCCAGGGTTACCATCACGGCCAGCGGTTTGACGGCCATGCGCAGCCAGATGCGCAGTTCTTGCGAGCCGAGAAACTCAAAGATCATAGTGAGAGTAGAAAATGTCTGTTTCATTGTGGCTCCTTATACTAGAGATTAGAGATTAGAGATTGGTATTACGTATAGTAGGTTTATGCTGATTTGTTATCCTGTCATCCTACTGGTCTATCGTACGAACGAGGAAGGAAGGTCAAGCTGCCGTGAGAAAGTTTGTCATGCTGTAAGCATCTGCTGTGTACACTGCGAGAATGACAACCACAGATGCTTACAGCATGACAAACTTTCCCGTTGGGTTGCAAGATTGATCCTTCGTTATTCATGATGCAACCGCTGTATCAGTAGGCATCTTGCGTCAAATGGTGAATTCTGAATATTTTGTAAGATTGACCAGCGCTATCATCCTGGCCTAGGTATACAATAGCGCGGCGGGCGTTAGTGGGGCGTTAGCACAGCGTTAGCAGTTACAGGAGAAGATAGGACGGAAAAATGCGTTGCTGGCTTTGTGGGGATGGAAACTCTAACTTTAGTTAGTGTATAATGGGGCGATGCCGCACCTTTCACTCAAGCTGTTCGGGCCCTTTCAAGCCAGCCTGGACGATCAACCGCTCACCCACTTTCGCTCGGTCAAGAACCAGGCTTTGCTCGCCTATCTGGCGTTAGAGGCGGATCGCGCCCACTCGCGCGCGGCGCTCGCCGATCTGCTCTGGCCAGAAGAGCCGGCCGGCAAGGCACGCCTGAATCTGCGGCAGGCGCTTTTTCAACTGCGCAGCCTGTTGCAGCCAACTGTTGCGCAAAGTGCGGCCGAGTTCTTGCTGATCACACCGCAGACGGTGCAATTTAATCGGCAGGCATTGCATACGCTTGATGGGCGGGATTTTGCGCAACTGCTCGACGCTTGCCGCGATCACCACGCTGGCGCGGCAAGCGTTGCAGCGCAAAGCCGTTGTCCGCTTTGTCTGCCGCATCTACAACAGGCCGTTGAACTCTATCGGGGCGAATTTCTGGCCGCGATGTTTGTAGAAAACAGCCCCGATTTGGAGGAGTGGATCCGCTGGCAGCGCCAACACACTGAAGTGCGAGTTCTAGAAGCGCTTTCCACCTTAGCCTTGGGCTTCGAACAGAACCAGGACTATGCCAACGCGTACCAGTACGCGCTACGCCAGATCAAGCTCGACCCGCTGCGTGAGGAAGGTCAACGCCAGGTGATCCGCCTCTTGGCCCTGCGCGGCCAAAACGAAGCGGCCATCGCCCACTATGATCGGTTGCGTCGTCTCTTGCGCAAAGAGTTGAACGCAGAACCCGCGGTCGAAACGGTTGCGTTAGCAAAGCAGATTCGGCGCGGGGGGCTGAAAAGCCAGGAGCACGGGAGTAGAGGAGTAGGGGAGCAGAGGAGCGGGGGAGATAAGTCGAGCGCACAAGACATACCCGCGCTTCCTTACTCCCCTTCTCCCCCACCCCCGTACTCCCCTACTGTATTTCACAATCTTCCCACCCAACTAACCACCCTCGTCGGGCGGGCGCGGGAAGTAACCGAAATCTGCGCTCGCCTTCAGCAGCCCGACGTGCGACTTTTGACCATTGTCGGCGCGGGCGGGATGGGCAAGACAAGGTTGGCGCTGGCCGTCGGCCAGGCGATTTTAGGGGTATCATCGGCGGATCAACCAAAATCTCCAATCTCCAATCTCAACTATCCCGACGGCGTCTTCTATGTGCCACTGGCCCCCCTGTCCGACCCGGGGGCGATTGCGCCGACCCTTGCCAGCACGTTGGGGCTGA
>Ga0209591_10009681_pt1 | contig 10401 bp, 5 predicted proteins | sample MAT01_FD_187207 | JGI IMG/M metagenome (GOLD analysis project Ga0209591, IMG submission 187207) | Freshwater microbial communities from Lake Fryxell liftoff mats and glacier meltwater in Antarctica - MAT-01 (SPAdes) (version 2) | ecosystem: Environmental > Aquatic > Freshwater > Ice > Liftoff...
GGGGACTGAAATCGAGGATCTCGGCTGCGATGATCTTTGGCTGAAAGGCCCGCCACACGTGCAGCGGAGAACGCGCCGGTCAGCAAGCCCTTTCCCATCGGGCTGTAGCAGATCACCCCGATGTTTCGTTCGCCACAAAACGGCAGGATTTCGGCTTCGACTTCGCGCGCGATCATACTGTACGGCGGCTGAAGTGAAACGGTCGGATGTAGTGCCTGCACACGCTGCATTTGACTTACGGAAAAATTTGACACGCCGATCTGACGCACTTTACCCTGCGCCTTGAGGTCCACCAGTGTCTGCCAGCCTTCTTCAACTTCTTCATCAGGTTCCGGCCAGTGAAGTTGGTACAGGTCGATGCAGTCCGTTTGCAGCCGCTTCAAACTGGCTTCGCACTCGGCAAGGACGCTGTCACGGCGGAGAGATTTACCGATTTCTCCGTTACCGAGCGCTACGCGACCGCATTTCGTGGCGATGAGCGGGCGATCGACGGCCGGAATCTGCTGCATCGCCTTCGCGACCAGTACTTCACTGCGACCTTCGCCGTAAATCGCGGCCGTGTCGATCCAGTTGACTCCCAATTCCACAGCGCGCACGATCGTGTCGATGGCTTCCTGTTCGTCCTGGTCTCCCCACCCGAATTTCCAGTCGCCGCCGCCGATGGCCCATGTACCGAGACCGATGACGCTGAGTTTCATTCCACTGGAACCAAGAGTGCGATACTGCATGATGGGTTACCTTCTGGATCTGTTCAAATTCGTGATGGCCGGGAATCAAGCAGCAATTCTGGTGTGTTGCAGCCTCTCCGCACACACTCTGCTCTTAGGATCGCTCGATCAATAAGTGAGCGGTAAGGCGCTAGGTTTAAAAAGTAGCAGGCACTTTCCAAGTGCCGTAGCCGTTGGAATTGGTCGAAATAGCGGACGGCACACGGCGTGAGCCTGCTACTTTTTCCCAGCACGATTCTCCAATGCAGGCTGATCGAAAGGACGCAGCGGAAAAACATCCGACCGTTGATGCTGCTCCGTCATAAGCCTGGTCAGTTGCTCAACGATGTCCGCGTGTTCGGCGGCGACATTGTGTTGTTCGCCGATATCTGTGGTGATGTTGTACAGTTCGACATTGATGTTTCCACGAGTCATTCCCTGTCGCACGGCTTTCCAGTCACCAACGCGAACCGTTTGTTGGCCGCCGTAGCCTGGATATTCCCGATACAGGAATGGTCGCTGCGACTGAACTCTGCCAGTCAGAGTCGCAAGCAGGCTGAGGCCATCGGTCGCCAACGGAATCTGTGGTCCCGCACCAATCGCATCCAGAATCGTCGGCATCCAGTCTTCAAACCCACTGACATAATCAGTTACCGTGCCCGCCTTCACATGGCCCGGCCAGCGCACGAGCGTCGGAACTCGCACGCCGCCTTCGTAGAGTGAACCCTTGAGTCCGCGAAGTTCGCCAACACTCCTGAAGAACTCATAATCGACTTCCTCTTCCAGATGCGTGGTGCCGTTGTCAGAACTGAAGATTACGATCGTGTTGTTTTCCAGACCGAAATCCTTCAGTCGCTGCAGGACCGCACCAACGTCGCTGTCGAGATGGCTGATCATCGCTGCATAGGCCGCGCGCGGTGTGAAGTGCGGCGTGTAACCACCTTTGGCGGCCGTGAATGGAGGATCAGTCCAGCCAAGTCCTGTGTACGGCTGCAGTTCGGCATCCGGAACGTGGAGCGCCACATGGGGAAGTACCGACGGATAGTAAAGGAAGAATGGTCCGTCTCGATGCTGATCAATAAAGCGTAATGCCTCCGCACGAATTCGGTCAGGAGCGTATTCCTGACCTTTGAACCTGTCGTAACTGTGCGGATCCAGAGCGTCATCGCCGTCGGCGAGTTTTGCATGTCCGGGAATCGGCGGGGTGTTGTGGAGTGGCATCCGTTCGCGGTCGCTCCATAGATAGTCGGGGTAATAACTGTGAGCGTGTCGTTGACAGTTGTAGCCGAAGAATCGGTCGAAGCCCTGACGCAATGGTTCGCCTTCCGATCCTGGGCCTCCAAGTCCCCATTTTCCGAACGCTCCGGTGGCGTATCCTTCCGCTTTCAATAGTTCTGCAAGCGTCACCGCCGAATCCGGGATCGGTTTCTGTCCCTCAGGCTGCATTTCGCTGTTATCCCGGACATGTGCGTGTCCGGGATGAAGTCCTGTCATCAGCACACATCGCGACGGAGCACACACGGCATTGCCGCAATAATGCTGCGTCAGTTTCATTCCCTGCGTCGCCAAGGCATCCAGATGCGGTGTGCGGATTTTCTGTTGCCCGAACGATCCCAACTCCCGGTAACCCAGATCGTCGGCGAGAATGAAGACAATATTTGGTCGAACGGCGTCTGCTGCATGAACTTCCCTTGTGACGCACACAATGCTGAGTACGGCGACGAGTCCGCAAATCAGCACACTCTGGTCAAGAGATGTCAGTCTTTTCATGACGCTGCCCTTCTTACGCACGGTCGGCCAGTTCGTGAACCTACGCCTTATTGCAGGGTGGGTCACTGTCCTCAATTTATGAATCTTGTACAAATCCGCAACAATGACCAGACAATGGCGAACCACTTTCGCTCTCTTTTCGAATATTCAGGGGCTAAAAAAGGGGTCAGGAACCAATAGTCAAATGGCCCACAGGGTGCTTCGCACTATTGGTTCCTGACCCATTTTTTTAACATCGAGTCTCAATGAGTCCCCAGGAATGAACTTTCCCAAAATCCCAGCCTGGCTGGAGCTGCCACTGCTCAAACGTGAGCTGATTGAGAACTCGCATAAGAAGCGAACGTACGTGCTTCGTATTCTGGTCGCGTTGATTTTCATGCAGGTCATGTTGCTTTTCTACAGCCGACAGATTGCCCGGCACACGAGTGTGCTGCAGGTCATGGGCCAGGGCCGGGAACTGGCTGCGATTCTTCTCGTTTGTAATCTGGTGGCAATATACGCTCTGCTTCCGGCGATGGCTTGCTCAGCCATCTCTTCGGAACGAGAGAGACAAACGCTGCCGCTGATTCTGATCACGCGGATCACACCCGGTGGCTTAATCGTGGAAAAATTTCTTTCGCGACTTGTTCCGATGATGTCTCTGATGCTGATCACCCTTCCGATGCTGAGTATCGCCTACATGCTGGGTGGACTGAGACTGGAGTCAGTATTCGCGGCATTGCTCGGTTTGTTCACTGCCGCAGTACAGGTCAACAGCGCTGCGATCATGTGTTCGGCATTGTTTCGAACAGCGCTCGAAGCGTTTTGGGCGACGTATCTTCTGTTTGCAATGATGGCGCTGGGGCCGATCGTGTTGAATGAGATGGGACTACTGCCGTACGTCAACTGGTTCCCTGTCTTTGGCAACGATGTGATCTCGGCAACGTTTGTGCTGTTTCTCGCGATGTCCGTGGGAGCCATCGAAGGATACGCGAGCATCAGCGACGTGTGTTTCAGCGCCATTCCGCCACTCATGGTCGCTGCTGTCATGCTGGTGATCAGCCGCTTTGCGATTTCACATGGCCAGCAGGATGCACCGCTCAGCTTTCAGACGTTCGCGAAGCTTGGACGTCGAACGGCATCATTCGCGTTTCGCGTCATCACGCTTCCGGTCCGACGACTGTTCCGCCTGATTTCCGGAACTCCACAGGTTAAGAGTCAAACTTTCCTGGATGACGCAAGACCGCCGCGCGCGTTGCCGACGGTGTTCCCCGTCGCTTGGCGCGAACGACAGATCTCAGCCCTTTCTGGCTGGCGGTTGCATGCCACGCTGCTTTGCACAGTCATGGCCCTGGAATGGGGTTGGCTGATTGCCGAGAGCCATTACCACTATGAAGACATCTGCGTGATTGTCGATTTGGGATTGCTCATCGTGAGTCTTTTGCTGGTGATCGGTGTCACCTGCCGCACGTTTGCATCAGAACGAGAGCGTCAGACGCTGGACCTGCTCCTGACATCGCCGCTGACAAACCGCGAGTTGCTGAAAGAAAAACTTTCTGCGGCCAATTGGACGACCTTGTTTCTGCTGATTCCCATCTTTTTCACGGCGATCACGCATCTGCTGTTCGGAAAGATGATGGTATTCGATGAATCCGCTGCCGCGAACAATTATTATCCCATGCGCGAAGCGTCGATGTTCGAAGGTGCCTGGTGGCAAGCTGCCGGGAGATACCAATTCGGCCTGTTTACGCACGCTGTGCTGTACATGACACTCGCAAAGTGGATCGCCGTGTATTTCAGCTTAAGTTTCAGCTCACAAATGAAGGCCATGCTCGGCACAATCCTGAGCATTCTCGGGCTTTGCATCATCCCCGTAATGCTCTTCGTGCTTCCATTGCTCCTGCTGGGAACCGACCCTGACCAGGCAGATCTGCCCATTTGGTGTTTTACTTCCCCCGCCATCATCCCTGCTTTCAATGAGACCAACGAATTCTACGCCTTGTTTCGCAGCAGTTGGTGGCCCCGTTCCGAATACTTCACGCTGCTCGTCAATCTTGCAATCTACGGCACACTGACGCTGTTGATCCGCAGTTTTGTGATTTGGAGACTGCCCGCGCTGTTGAATCGCAGGGACTGAGCTTGACCGGGACTGCGGACATAAGCACCCATGCGCAAGTTTCATCATTTAACCGCGTGGGCAACGCCCCGCGCTTTCGCGAGGTAAAGGTTGGTGCTTAAGCGGGCGCAGATCATTGATTCAAGTTGATCGTAGTTGTCAAACCTCTGTTCCACTGGCGTAAAGCCAGTGGGGACAGACCTGTCGCGTTCGTGCCGCTCCTGTTTAGTTGCCAAACCTGCGGTCCACTGGCACAGGGCCAGTGGGGCCGAAAAGGCGCCAGTGTACTTGTAATTCGCCTACGCCTACGGCTCGCCGTCAAACGAATTATGCTCGACAACTTGTGCATGGGTGCATATGCTCCGCGCGGTCATGAGTGAGACAAATGGCGAGCGGCATGCGTCAGCTTGCCGGTATAAAAACGAGGTACCGGGGGGCTGACGCCGCTCCAATCGCCGGACTTATTTCCGACGGCGCGGAGTATACACGGTCCTTACTCGCTGACGACCGGTGCCAGCGTCATCCCGGTTGACCGCAGTCGCAGCATGAACATGACCATCCCCGCAAGGATCAAAGCGCAACACACCAGAAAGATCTTTTCGGGATGCTGGCCGAACGCCGGACGAATGACGGGATAAATGATTGCCGCCAGCGTCAGGAACATGAATGAGATGGCGCTGGCGGTCCCCAGAAACCGGCCTCGCTCCGCAGCAGGGGAGCGATGCTGCAGCAGCGATTGCAGGGGGATAATATAAAATCCGGAAGAGAACCCGGCGCCCAGAATCAGAAGTGAGTGAGAACTCAGAACAATCCGCAGCGCGGGCGACCACCAAAGCGGCAGGTCGTCAGGAATTGTCGGCGGGACGGTGCCCAGGAGAAAAAAGAACAGGCTGAGACCGGCAGCCCCGATCGGTATTAATACGGGCCGAATGGCGTGGCCGGAAATGAATCCTGCGACAGCACTGCCCAGTCCAATGGCAATCCCAAGGATCCCCAGCAGGAGGCTCACCTCCGCTCTGGAAACGTTCCAGGCCTGAAGCACAATGGTGTATTCCGGAAGAATCAACAGGGCAAGCCCGGCAAGGAAATAGAAGTAACCATCGGCAAGGGCAATCAAGAGCAGGGGTGACTCGGCCATCTTTCGGATGGCCGACGAGTACATTGTCAAGGGGTTCCTGTGGTAGCGGACTGACGGATTTCCCGGCGGAAGTTTGGTCAGGAAGGCAACTGAGATCACTCCCGCAACCGCGACCAGCAGAATTGCAATTCCGGGCAACCACAAATTTGGCGCCGCAGGATTTGAAGGCAGCGGACTGTAGGCATCGGAGATCGATCCGGCCGCCAATGTTCCTACAATCACAGCCACATTGGTCATCATGTTGATGATTCCGTTGGCTCTGCTGAGGCCACGGGACGAGACGAGCTCGGGGATCATGCCGTACTTTGCCGGTCCGAAAATGGCGCTCTGACTGGACAATGCCACAAGTGCGATCATCGTGAGCCATAGATTGCCGATCCAGAATCCATACATTGCGACGAGTCCGATTGGAATCTCCGCTATTTTCATCACAACGGCGACGTCGCGTTTGCTGTATCGGTCGGCATATTCACCGGCAATACCGGACAGGAAGATGAAAGGCAGGCTCAGGCAAAGGCTGACAATGCCCTGACCGCCTGCGCCCAGTCGTCCGGTCCAGGAACCGTCGATCACCATGTAAATCAGGACGCCCTTGAGGATATTGTCATTCACGGCGCCAAGAAACTGGGTCACAACCAGGGCCGCAAACCCGCGGACTGAATTGTATGATTGCCCATGCAATGCAGACGAATCATGTGGCTGAACCTCGGTGAGACCGGATTCGCTGCCCTTCCTTGTTTCTGTCATTTCTGATTTCTACCGCTACGTTGAGAAAGTCGATCCACCTGAGATTCAAGGCTGACCCTGCCATTCCGCCAGCGAAAGTCGGCAGAATAACAGGACTTCCCGCGTCAGTCGATGCAGGCTATCGCCAGTTGAAGACTCGAAAGATTCCCTCTCGCCGATGAATGCGATCTGGAAGAGTCAGCAGTCTGTCGCGAAAGAATGCCGGAATCAAACCGGAACCGAAGACAACCCCCACCACCAATTGTGATCGCCAGTGCGACCGAATTTAATTGGCCAAACGGTACAAACATTACGAGTGTCAGGAAGTAGAGCACCGTCATTGCGCTGCCAACCATCGTCGTTGACTTCAGCTGAAACACAACTCCTGTGGCCAGCAGCGCCACGCTGACAAACAGAAATCCAAATTCGTTAACGGGGTAGAAGTCGTTGCCACCCCGGTCAATCCACGTGGCAATCGCCAACGGCACACTTGCCAGTACGGACCGAACAAAAGACTCATGCTGACCACATCCGATTGCCGGTCCTGTTCCCGGTACCAGCCGAGGTGCCCGACCGTCTGCAGGATCAGTCCCGTGAGCACGGCGAACAGTTCGACCTGCTGCCAGGGGCTCAGGTCAATCAGCCGATGGATCGCCAGAAGCGTCACAACAGCCTGAGCGATCGTGGTCACAGTGTACCATCGCCGACCATCAGGATGCCGCGTGATCAGTGTCGCGACGCCACTGATCGCCAGCATCGCGAAACAGAATCCGGCAAACGCCCATGGAATCGGTTGTCCAGCGCTGCCAGGACCCAATCCGGTGCGATAGAATGTGCTGAGCCCGTAGAACACCGAGGAAACAAACGCCAGGCTCAGGACTGCGTTGGCCGACTGAAACAAGGCCTCTGCAAGTGGAGCAGCGATTGTCTGTTCCAGCAGCGACAGGCGGTAGGCGATCAGCATCAGCAGACCTGTCGCCCCGGATGCCAGAATGTAATCCTGCGTCCCCAGTTCAAATTGGCTGAGCAACTGCCAGAACGCAGCGCAGGTCATCAGGCTGGAAAGATACACGCACCACGACTGACGTTTCAGGAACGTGGCCAGTCCGTAGAACACCGCAGCTTCTGCAAAGAACAGCGCCAGCGGCAGGTGCAGCGGCAGTGCATCCGACGAGGTCGAGAAACTTTGAAACGCTGAGGCGAGCGACGATGCCAGCATCACAGCCGCCGTTGAATGAGCCACCCACAACAATGGCGTTGCCGGTGACTGTTTTCCATACAGCTTCGACGCAATCACGTACGCGATGGGAATCAGCATCATGATTGGTGCATGGCTCTGCCAGGAATTCATTGGTTCCTGACCCCTTTTTTTAGCGTCCGTCCCGACAAGCCGTCCGGTCTTACCAACGCGTGGAAAAGCGAGGGGAGAGCTAAAGATTTCAGAAGATTTTTTTTCGGAGTCGAAAACCGGAGGCTAGCGCCCTGCGGCTAATAAGATCAGCCGCCACGCGCTAGCGTCCGGTTGTTCGGCTTGGTAAGCACCCATGCACAAGTTAAATGGCATAATCGCAGGAATCACTATCAGGGGACTGACGTCCCCCGCTCGCCTGGAACGCGGCGAGCCGCGAGACGTCAGTCTCCGGATACTGTTTGCGCAATCGATTGTTATGCCTTAATACTTACCAATGGGTGCTTAGTTCCTGATTTTCCGCTCGCCTTAGCGCATCGTCGTTTCACGGACTTCCCTGGCCAGGATTCCCCGGTCAATGCCCTGCCAGGGGCGGATGTCGATCCGATACGGGCCGTGGGCGTCATCGAAACCGCCGTAGTCGCGCTGGTATTCGCTGAGCCGCTGCAGTTTCTGAGCGACCGCAAGTTCGCCGGGATGTCGTGAATTCGGGCCTCGGCCCCAGAGGATTTCTGAGCCGCCTTTGGTTCGCAATTCATACTCCAGTTCGTCAGCGTCTTCGATCAGGGCGACTCGACGCGGCATCAGAATGGCCGACAATTCCAGTTCGCTCCACCACGAGTCTTTGCCTTCACGTTTCGCATTCAGCGTGGCAGCAAGTTCCGCGGCGCCGCTGACAGCCGGGTCGCCCCAGGATTCGCCGAGCTTACCCATCGGCACACTTGCCACACGCTCGATCACCGGATATCTCTCGACGTCAGCGTCGGAGAAATCTCTGGCGGGCAGCAGGATGCCGCGGCGATCGATCGGATAATAACCGTCAACACCCTTGACCATCGCCACGGGCTCTCGATAAACGACATCCACATGGATTCTGGCCGGGTATGTCTTGCGGACGCTGCGGACTTCCTGAATCCATGGGTGAGTATGGAACGCCGCCGCAATGCGTTCACTCAGAGTCTCATCCAGAAGCGATTGATTCTTTTCCAGTCCGGCACGGACAAATACCTGTTCTGCAAGATCGGGTGGAATCCAGTTCGGCGGGGTTGAGACAGACACCTGTTCCGCCCCGATTCGATACTCCGGGCGATCATTCAATTTCGGCATCCGGCGTGCCAGTACCGGAATCATGACAATCGTCATCGCCACGGCAGCGGTGACCATCAACTGCCGCGGACGAAAGAACCAGGATGTCACTCGCCGCTTTGCAACCGGCGCTGCCGGTGGTGGTGACGCGGCAGCTTTCGATGCTTTTTTTTTGCCTGTTCCAGATCCCTTTGCCATGGCGCGTCAAATCCGTCCAGAGTCAATAAATCACAGTCCTCTGAAAGATAGCGCATAAACGAGAGCGAAGAATTGGTAGCCTTTGGATTCAGTCGTTCGCCCCGGATCTTTTCGTAGACTTTGCCGTGTCGGGAACCCCGTTAAACTCTGCCGATCATTTCGATTGCACTGGCGGGCTGTTGATTTGATACCAACCCGATGCGCCCGCGAGGCAGAAACGGCTGAATTCCTCGCTGGTGCATCCGGTTACAAATCAGTCTTTCCCACGCATGGTATAACCCCGATCCAAACGATCCGGTGTCGTGTCTACCATGAGACGTAACGAAGACCAGTTGACCCGAGTCGCTCAGTCAGGTCCAATTCGCGCCGGAATTGCCTGCGTTTTGCTTTTGTCGATCGGAACCGTCCCGTAATGTCTCGTCAGATTCTTGTCACCGCTGCGTTGCCATACGCGAACGGACATATCCATATCGGTCATCTGGTGGAATACATCCAGACGGATATCTGGGTGCGTTTTCAGAAGCTGCGCGGCCATCGGTGCATTTTTGTGTGTGCCGATGACACGCACGGCACGGCCATCATGATTCGAGCCCGCCGCGAAGGCCGTTCGGAAGAAGCCGTGATCGCCGATATGCGTGAGTCGCACATTCGCGACTTCGCCAGTTTTCAGATTGAATTTGACAACTACGGCAGCACAAACAGTCCGGAGAACCGTCAGCTGTGCAACCAGATTTGGGCGTCAATCCGCAAGGCCGGGCTGGTTAAGACGAAAGACGTCGCACAACTTTACGACCCGATTGCCGGTACTTTTCTGGCCGACCGTTTTGTCCGAGGCACCTGTCCAAAATGCGCTGCCGAAGACCAGCCGGGCGATAACTGCAGTGCCTGCGGAGCGGCCTATACGCCAGCGGACCTGAAGAATCCAAAGAGCACACTGTCAGGAGCAGTGCCGGAAATTCGAACGGCCGAACATCTGTTTATTGAACTTGAGCAGCTCCACGAGTTTCTGAATGAGTGGACTCAGGACGGCACGCATCTGCAATCGGAAGTTGCCAATTATCTTAAGGGGCATTTCCTGGGAGAACCGTTGCGAGACTGGGACGTGTCACGGCCGGCACCATATTTTGGATTTGAAATCTCCGACAAACCAGGTCACTACTGGTACGTATGGTTCGACGCGCCAATTGGCTATATGGCGTCAACTCAGGAATGGTGCAATAAGAACAACGAAGATCTGAATCACTGGTGGCGAAGCGACTCGAAGGCGGAAATC
>Ga0209591_10009682_pt1 | contig 10401 bp, 8 predicted proteins | sample MAT01_FD_187207 | JGI IMG/M metagenome (GOLD analysis project Ga0209591, IMG submission 187207) | Freshwater microbial communities from Lake Fryxell liftoff mats and glacier meltwater in Antarctica - MAT-01 (SPAdes) (version 2) | ecosystem: Environmental > Aquatic > Freshwater > Ice > Liftoff...
AGGGGATGTTCATGCGCAAGATTGGACTGGCAGTCGTGTTGCTGTCGGCTGGGTTGGCGTTGCCGGCCATCAGCTCGCAGCCTGTTCAGGCAGACGGACCGGGGGCAGGCAGCCCGTGGGTGGTCAGCCTTGGCGACTCGTACATCTCCGGCGAGGGCGGGCGTTGGGCTGGCAACAGCAACAACAGTTCCTCCAGCGTCGACGCCGGTGGCGGTGCTGCCTACTTCGACAACGCCACGCGCACGGCCGAGACCATCAATCGTTGCCACCGCAGCACGGCAGCGGAGATCTACATCGGTGGCGGCATCAACGGCCTCAACCTCGCATGCTCCGGCGCCCGAACGGCGACGTTCACCAGCAGCGACGGCTACTTCAAGCCCGGAATCGACTTCTACAACAGCGGCGCCAACCAGGGCCAGGCCCTGATGCTGCAGAACTTCGCGACCACGCACAACGTGACGATGATCCAGCTGTCCATCGGCGGGAACAACTTCAACTTCGCCGACATCATCCAGACGTGCGTGACGAACTTCCTCACGTCACCGTCGTGGTGGCCGAACTACTGCAACGACGACAGTTCTGTCTCCGCCAACTTCACGTCGGCGAACGTGACGGCCCAGACCAACGCGATCCTTGGCGCCATCAACAACGTCAAGACCGCGATGGCCAACGCCGGATACGCCCCCGGCCAGTACACCATCGTGCAGCAGACGTACCCGTCGCCGGTGCCGAACGGTTCCGGCTTCCGGTACTCGCAGTCGGGCTTCACCCGTCAGAGCACGGGCGGTTGCGGCTTCTGGAACAACGACGCGAACTGGGCCAACAGCACGGCGCTCGTCAAGATCAACAACGCGGTGAAGGGTGCGGCTGCGGCGGCAGGAGCGACGGTGCTCGACCTGGCCGCGTCGTTCAATGGTCGCCGGCTGTGCGAGAACACCGTGAACCTGATGGAGAAGAGCGGGCGCGCCAACTGGACGGTGGCCGGAGCCAGCGACGCCACCGAATGGATTGCGCAGATCCGTACCCTCAGCACGATCTTCGGACCGTATTACGTGCAGGAGAGCCTGCACCCCAACTGGTGGGGCGAAAAGGCAATCCGCAACTGCGTGCGTCAGGTCTACAACGGCGGTGCCGTCAGAGGCGGCGTGTGTACCCGTGGCACCGGCCTGAACGCCAACGGTGAACCGAACATGACTCTCGTCTGACCAAACGGTTCAGCTGAACCGCAACACCGGCCCGGGGCGTGTGCCCCGGGCCGTGTCGCGTGTGGTGAGCGTCAGCAGAACGACTGCGTGGTGCCGAACCCGATGACGATGCCGTCGGCGTCCACGACCAGACCCCGGAACGTTGCGTCGTCGGGGGACTCGGCCGGCACGAGGGTGCCGCTGCGGCTGCCATCGGAGTTGACCAAGTCGCTGAGCACGACCTCACTGATACTGCGGAGCTCATCGATCGTCGTCCCCACACCAAAGCCGTCCTCGGTTCGCAGACCGGTCGGCGACCCGGCCGGTGCGGCGGTGGGTTCACGGAAGCTGTCGAAACCCGAGCCACGAATGTCGCCGACCACCCAGCTCCAGAACAGCTCACCCTCGAGGCCCTGCGGCGTGTTCATCTTCCGGAAGGCGATGGTGAGATCGCCCCAGTGCAGCACTCGCATTTCGATGCCGGCCAAACAGTCCTCGTCACCGGGGGCAATGGGCTCGACGGTGAACCATCCGCTATCGGCGGTTGGTTCACCGAGTACCGGGTCCACACCGGAGCGCACCTTGTCGATTCCGGAGAAGCCGAGGGGAAAGTCGAGCACCGTGCCCGTTGCCCAGTCGATCTGTGGTGTGCCACCCACTCCGTCCACCTCGCCGTCTTCGACCAGCACACCCAGCCGGAGTGTGCCGTCGACCGCTTGCGCAAACAGCGCCGTCGACTCGTCGGACCCGCTGAGTTGCCAACCGTTGGGCCGGAAGAACTGGCTGCTGCCATCGCGGCGCAAGATGGCGACGTACTGCTGCGCCGCCGTACCGCTCGAGTTGCCGACATAGAGCACGCCACCGTTGAACGGATGTGGTGTCGGCGGAATGCTGGAGTTCTCGAACATCTCGGTGATCCTCCACGCCTTCGTACTGCCGTCAGCGTCAGTGCGGGTCACATGCGTCCGGTCGGCGGTCGCCGTCCACTCTGCGTTGGGCGCCGACGAGTCAGGTGTCTGCGCCTGCAGCACGACCTGGCCGCTCAGCGTAAGCCCCTCGCCGGTGACCTCGAAGACGCCGTCGCCGTTTTGCTCCACCGTGGTCGAGGCGACTTCCGTCCAGCGTGCGCCATCGAACTGATACGCCAGCACTCTCCGGCTGGTCTCGGTCGCTGAGTTGGTGAAGACATAGAGCGTGCTATCGGTAGCGCCCAGAGCACCTCCCGCCAAGCCAGCGGGCGCGGGGTCGAGCGTGGCCGTCGGCAATGGACGACCGGTGCGGTCGAACGTGAGCACTGTGCCGTCGAATCGGCCTGCGGTCTGTGGCAGTACCACCAGAAGTTTGGGCAACAGCGCCACGATCGGTGCGCCGTTGCCGGTGGGGAGGCTGACGGTGGCCACTACCGTCGGAGCGAGCGCAGGGCCGCCCTCCGCGGGCACCACCAGTTCGTTCGCAGGTTCGGCGGCACCGGTGGCGGTGGCCGTGTACAACCTGCCGCTGGGACTGGTCAGTGTCAGCACGCCAGCCGCATCCAATTCCAGCCGTGTGCCGTCGGTGACAGGAATGACAGGGTTCGAAATGTCGGCGCACGACATGTCGGTCGACACGATCTGCTGGTCCAACCCCAGCGTGTCGCCCGTCAGCGTCCAGCCACCGGCGAGCGACAGGTCGAAACCGTATCGGTTGCAGCCGTCGAAGCCCACCAGGCGTCCATCGCTTCGCAGGATGAACGTCGGCGGCTGCGCAGCGGTCACCTGTGCACCATCGACGGTGACGACGGTCCACTCCACGTCGACGAGCCGATCACGCAACGAGCTGCCGCCGACGGTTGTCGGGGATGCGGTTGGTGACGAGGTCGGCCCCGCGGGTCCCACTCTCCGGTCGGCCTCGTCGTTGGTCACCACGGCAACGGTGGCGACGACCATCATGGCTGCGGCCGCGGTCCAGCCGATGACCTTCCACGGTGGCCGACGGCCCGCTGGCTCAGCGATCCCGCCGGCTAGCTCGGCGCGCAACCGCGTGCGGAACTCTGGTCGGGCGACGGCCTCGGTACCGGTGTGTTCGTCGATCCAGGTTTCACGCATCTCGGGCGTCCTTTCCACGGAGGCGAGCTCGCGCTCGCACCAGCAACGATTCGGTGGCGTGCAACGAGAGTCCGAGCGCGTCGGCAACTTCCGGCACTGGTAGATCATCGACATACCGCAGCACCAAGGCGGTGCGGTCTCGGTCGGGCAGGCCGGCCAGCTGCACAGGCATCAGCGCCGGCTCGGGCGCAGCCTCACCAGCGGCCACCAGCCGGAGCCGGCGCTCTTCGCGCGTGGCCACGCGCAGTCGGTCGAGGTAGCGGTTACGAATCGCGGTGATGACGTAGCCGATCTGCAAGTCGAGGCTGTCGTCGGCGCGGAACCTCCGCAGGACGGACGTATATGAATCTTGCACGAGGTCTTCGGCGGTCTCCCGGTCGCTACCGCACAACCGCCCGGCGTATTTGTACGCCTCTACGAATGTGTCGTCGTAGAAGGAAAGGAACCTGTCCTGCCGACGCGACAGATGGGCGGATGTTCTCACGACCTGGTCAACGACACGAGGGCCGCTGTTCCGTCGCGGACATCCGGAAACTTTAGGCCGGGGAGCCGAATTGGCGGTCGCCGGCGTCGCCGAGGCCGGGAACGATGAAGGCGGTCTCGTTGAGGCGCTCATCGAGCGAGGCGGTGTAGACGGCGAGGTCGAGGCCGCTCTGACGCAGCAGCTCGATGCCCTCCGGTGCGGCCAGTACGCAGACGACGATGATGGTGCCGGTGGCGCCGCGCTCGACGAGCAGATTGCAGGTGTGGGCCAGCGAGCCGCCGGTGGCCAGCATCGGGTCGAGCACGATGATCTGGCGCCCTGCGAGGGATTCGGGCAGCTTGTTGACGTACGGCTTGGGCTGGTGGGTTTCCTCGTCGCGGGCGACGCCGATGAACCCGACGTCAGCGTTCGGCAGCAACTCCTGCGCTGCATGCAGGAAACCAAGGCCGGCTCGCAGGACGGGCACGACCACAGGTTGGTTCGTCAGCTGGCGGCCGAGGGTCTCGGTCAGTGGGGTCTGGACCCGCACGGCGTGGGTGGGGAGCCCGCGAGTTGCCTCGGCCAGCAGCAATGTGCCGATGCGCTCGAGCTCCTGACGGAACAGTGCGTTGGGTGTGTCCCTGTCGCGCACTCGCGTGAGCGAGTCTGCAATCAGCGGGTGGTCAACGACATGAAGAGCGACAGCCATGCCCGCCAGTGTGCCAGACGCGGGTGAGCTGGCTACAGGGCGCCGGCGCGTGCCATTGCGTAACGCGGCTTGATCATGCCGTTGATGATCCTCAACCGCTCGGGGAAGGGGGCGAACGCGCTCTTCATGCCGTTGATCGTCAGCCATTCGAAGTCGTCGATGCCCCAGCCGAATGCATCGCGCAGCTGCTCCATCTCGAAGGTCATCGAGGTGGCGCTCATCAACCGGTTGTCGGTGTTGAGCGTGACGCGGAACTTCAGCCGGCGCAGCATCCCGATCGGGTGGTCGGCGACGCTGGCGCAGATGCCTGTGCCGACGTTGCTGGTTGGGCACAGCTCCAGTGGAATGCGACGGTCGCGCACGAACGCGGCGAGGCGGCCCAGCTGCTCGGCACCCTCGGGACCGGTGATGTCATCGACGATGCGCACGCCGTGCCCCAGACGCTCGGCGCCGCAGAACTGCACGGCTTCCCAAATTGACGGCAGCCCAAACGCTTCGCCGGCGTGAATAGTGGTGTGGAAGTTTTCGCGCCGCACGTATTCGAACGCTGCCAGGTGTCGGGTTGGTGGATAGCCGGCCTCGGCGCCGGCGATGTCGAACCCGACACATCCGGCGTCGCGCCAGCGCACCGCCAACTCGGCGATTTCGGTGCTGCGGGCAGCCGTGCGCATGGCCGAGCAGATGAGATAGATGGTCAGGTCGGTGCCGGCCGAGCCCCGGCTGAACCCGTCGAGAATCGCAGCAACAACTTCATCGAGCGTGAGGCCCTGCTCGGTGCACAGCTCCGGTGCCATGCGGACTTCGGCGTAGACCACGCCGTCGGTCGCGAGGTCGACTGCGCATTCGTACGACACGCGCTCGATCGCATCGCGGTGCTGCATCACGCCGACCGTGTGCGCGAACGTCTCCAGGTACAGCACCAGATCGTTGCGCTTGGCACCACGGTTGAACCACGAAGCCAGCTCGGCCGTGTCGTTCGACGGCAGGCTCTTGTAGCCATATTCGCTCGCCATCTCGATCACGGTCTGGGGGCGCAACCCGCCATCGAGGTGATCGTGCAGCAGCACCTTTGGAAGCGTCGTGATGTTCAATTCGGTGACCATCGCATCAGCGTAGGCGGCCGCCCGCAGCACCCCTACCCTGGTGGGCATGGATCAGCCAGTCCCCGCGCTCACCATCTTGGGCAATACCGTTCGTCACGCGGTCGACCACGTGGAAGTGTTCCCAGCACCCGCGCACGTCACGCTGGTGAAGTTCACCAACGACGAGTTGGCCTCGATGTGTCCGGTCACGCAACAGCCCGACCTCAGTACGGTCGTCATCGAGTACGTACCCAGCGAGTGGTGCATCGAGAGCAAGAGCCTGAAGCTGTACCTGTGGGGTTACCGCGACCGTGCCGTGTTCGCAGAGGCAATGGCCGCCGAGATCGCTGGCGAAGTGATGTTGTCCGCGAAGCCCGTGCACGTTCGGGTCACGCTGACGCAGCGCCCTCGCGGGGGTATAGAGGTGCAGGCAGTCGCCGAACTCGGAGTCTGAAGCGCTACGGGCGCGACTGCAGCGCGCCCGACTCACGCAGGGCAACCACTTCGTCCGCCGTGTAGCCGGCTTCCAACAGCACCTCGTCGCCGTGTTCGCCGATCAACGGCGCATGCCGCCGAACCGACGTAGGCGTGGCGTCGAAACGCACACCCGAAGGGATCACGCGGTACGGCCCGACCAGCGGGTGCTCCGCCAACGGCAACGCCGCCACGAGATCGTCGAGACTGGCGACGCGCACCGCCGGAATGTCGTGGGTCTCACAGAACTCCAACCACTCATCAGTGGTGCGTGTGGCCAGCACCTCGGCGACGAAACCGTACAGCTCGTTGGCCGACTGCGCCCGCGACGATCTGTTGTCCAGCCGTGCGTCGTGGGCGAGCTCAGCCAGGCCGCCAGCAATGAACAGGTCGACGAAGTTGGCCTTGCTGTACGGCAGCGCGTGTATCCAGCCATCGGCGGTGCGTTGCGGCCCGCGGTTCGGCATCAGCGCCCGCACGTAACCGGCGGGTCCAATCGGCGGTGACGGAATGGCGGCGCTGCCGTGCTCGGCGAGCATGAACGCAGTCATCGCCTCGACCATTGGTACTTCCAGCCGCTGGCCTTCGCCGGTGCGGTCGCGGTGGTGGAGCGCAGCCAGCACCGCGTAGACGATGGTGAGGCCGCTGACCTTGTCAGCCACGATCGTTGGTGCGATCGCCGGTACGCCGTCGCGTAGCAGATACGTGTCGGCCAAGCCGGCGGCCGACTGGATGACATCGTCGTACGCGGGCCGGTTCCCGTCGGGGCCATCGGTTGGCCAACCCTGTGCCTGGCAGAAGATCACTGCTGGGTTACGAGCGCGGACATCGTCGTAGGTGAGACCCAAACGGCCCAGCGGACCAGGCCGCAAGTTGGTGATCACGATGTCCGCACGCTCCGCCAACCGGAGGCATGCCTCGCGGCCCTCGGGGTGCTTGAGGTCGAGCGAGATGTTGCGTTTGTTGCGCAGCAGGTTCAGTGACACCCCGGAAAGCTGCGGGTGCGGGCCGGGGCCCATGAACCGGTTGGTGTCGCCGTGGATGTCCTCCACACTCGTCACATCGGCACCCAGGTCGCCAAGGATCTGTGTGGCCAGTGGGCCCATCACGACCGACGTCAGATCAAGTACGCGCACATCTGAAAGCGGGCCACTGGCCGGAGTGTCCACGATGAGGTCTAGTGGCCCTCGCCGCTGCGGTACGGCAGACCGGCGTGCGCAGGCGGGCGCAACCGCTGGCTGGCTGTTGCCAGGACGATGAGGGTGAGCAAGTACGGGGCGGACTTGGTGAGCGGCTCGGGGATCTTGCTGACCTGGAAGTAGACGAGGAAGAACAAGCCGCCGGCGATCACGCCGTTGATGGCCGGGATGAGCCGTGAACGGACGATCGACCTGAGCACCAAGAGGCCGCAGACGAAGCTGAAGAACAGGAACAGCTTGGGCAGGCTGCTCGGCCCGACCAACTGCAACGCCTCGGCGAACCCGAACAGCGCGGCGCCACCGAGCACGCCCGACGGACGCCAGTTGCCGAAGATGGTGGTGGCAAGACCGATGAAGCCTCGGTTGGCGGTCTGCCCCTGACGGTAGTAGGACGAGGACACAATGGCCAGGAACGCGCCACCGAACCCGGCGAACCCGCCGCTGATGGCCATCGCCACGTAGCGCAACGGGGTCACCCGAACGCCCAGGCTCTCGGCTGCACTCGGCGACTCTCCGGACGATCGCAGGCGCAGACCGAAACGCGTGCGCCACAGCACCCATGCGGAGATCGGAACCAATGCCAGTGCGATCAGTGCAGCCCACGACATGTTGGACACCAAACCGCGCGTGATGCCGGCGAGATCGCCGAGAAGGAACCACCCACGACGCTCCAGCCAGCCGAGGACATCGGGGCTCTTCCAATCGCCGATGGTGCCACCGGCGAGGAACGGCAGGTTCACACGGGGGATCGGGTACTTCTGCTGCGGCGACTGGCTGATGCCAGCACCCTGGATGTCGGAGGTATAGACGAGTTCGCTCATGTAGCGCATCGCGCCGAACGCGAACAGGTTGATCGCGACGCCGGAGATGACGTGGTTGACGTTGAACTTGACGACCGCGACGGCGTGAATCAGCCCGCCGACCGAGCCGGCAAGGATGCCCAGCAACAAACCCACCCAGGGGCCGAACTTCCACGCGCCCCAGCCGCCGAACCACGTGCCGAAGATCATCATCCCCTCGATGCCGATGTTGACGATGCCCACCCGCTCGGCCCACAGGCCTGCGAGGCCAGCCAGCAGGATCGGGATGGTGACCAGCAAGGTGGTGCTGGCGGTCTGCGACGAGGTGAGGTCGCCTCCGTCAGTGATCACTCTGGTGAGCGAGAGCAGCATGAACAGCACGCCGGCGATGAGCAGAGCACGAGTTCGGGAAGTTGCGTTGGAGAACACCGACAGGCCGCTGCGACGGTCGGCCTCGGCAGGCATTGCCTCGACGGAGGTGGGAGCACTCATGCCGCCACCGCCATCGGCATTGCAAGCTGGGCGGCTGTTCGGTCAGCAGTGCGTTTGGCGACCCGTCTCGCGACCACCTCGTTGACGACGACCACCGTGATCAGGATGATTGCCTTGATCACCAGCACGATCGACTGTGGGATCTTGGCAATCTGCAACGGTCCGGCGACCGAGTCGAGGAAGCCGAACAGCAACGCCGACACGATGATGCCGAAAGGATGGTTGCGGCCGAGCAACGCCACGGCGATTCCGTTGAAGCCATACCCGTCAGGGCGTGTCGGCCCGTAGGCGTGCGTGTTGCCGAGCAGCGAAGGCATTCCTGCCAGACCTGCGACGGCGCCCGACATCAGCATCGCAGTGATGATCATCCGATTCGAGCTGATCCCGGCCGTGCGAGCAGCGACGGCGTTCGCACCCGAAGCCCGCAGACGGAAGCCGAACCGGCTCTTGTAGACGACCAACCAGAAGAGCGCGACGACGGCAAGTGCGACGAAGACGAACGAGTTGAGCCGGTTCTCCACCAGGTCGGGCATCCACGCGCTGGTGGGCAACGGTTTGGTCTTCACGTCGAGGTTGCCGGGGGTTTCGTAGCGGAACCGCTCTTGGAACAGCCAGTCGATGACGCTCAGCGCGATGGCGTTGAGCATGATCGTCGCGATCACCTCGTTGACACCCTTCTTCACCTTCAGCACTGCCGCAATCCCCGCCCAGGCGGCGCCAGCGGTCATGGCCACCACCAAGCAGAACGTCACGTGGAGCACCGGAGGCATGCGCACGTACGTGCCTGCGACGGCGGCACAGAACATGCCCATCAGGAACTGGCCCTCGACACCGATGTTGAACAGGTTCATCTTGAACCCGATGGCCACGGCCACGGCGGCGATCATCAGCGGGGTGGCCCGCTGGACCATCTCGAGCAGTTTGTTCTTCTCCAGGCCGGCGTCGAGCATCTTGGCGTAGGCATCGATCGGGTTCTTCCCGGTGACGGCCAGCAGGATGCCGGCCAGCACCAGCGCCAGTGTCACCGCTGCCACCGTGCTGGCCACTGTGACCATGATCGTGCTCGGTGCCCGCAGGCGGGCGGGTCGCAGCGTCGCCGGTTCCGGTGCAGGGCTGGGTGTGCTCATGATGCGACCTCCTGGACGCCGCCGGTCATGTAGGTGCCGAGCATCTCTGGGGTTGCTTCGGAGGGAATGAGGTGGGCATTGATGCGGCCGTCGAACATCACGACGATCCGGTCGGACAGGCCGATCAGCTCCTCGAGGTCGGCGGAGATGAGCAGGACGGCCAGGCCGGCATCGCGGGCGGCTCGCAGCTTCTCCCAGATGGCGGCTTGGGCGCCGATGTCGACACCACGGGTGGGATGAGCGGCGATCAGCACCCGTGGATGGCTGGACAGCTCGCGACCGACCAGCAGCTTCTGCTGGTTTCCGCCGGACAGTGCGTACGCGGGCACCACTTCACTGGGCGTACGCACGTCGAACCGTTCGATGACGGAGCGGGCGTCTTCCTTGGCAGCAGCTGCGTTGACGAAGGGTCCGGTCCGAAAACGCGGGTCGCCATCGCGCCCGAGGAGCGTGTTCTCCCACAGCGGCGCATCGAGCAGCAAACCCTCGCGATGTCGGTCGAAGGGGATGTAGGACAGTCCGTTCATCAGCCGCTCGTACGGGCTGGTGTGAGTGACATCGTCACCGTCGATGCGGATGCTGCCGTGGGACGCGGTGACGAGTCCGATGATTGTCTCGCACAACTCGAACTGCCCGTTGCCCTCGACTCCGGCGATGCCGAGTACTTCTCCCTCATGCACTTGAAAGGACATGTCGTCGAGGGTGTTCTTGCCACTGGGGGCGGCCACGGTGAGGCCTTCGACCTCCAGTCTCAGCGCCGTACCGACCTCGCTGGTTCGGCCGTGCG
>Ga0209591_10009685_pt1 | contig 10400 bp, 7 predicted proteins | sample MAT01_FD_187207 | JGI IMG/M metagenome (GOLD analysis project Ga0209591, IMG submission 187207) | Freshwater microbial communities from Lake Fryxell liftoff mats and glacier meltwater in Antarctica - MAT-01 (SPAdes) (version 2) | ecosystem: Environmental > Aquatic > Freshwater > Ice > Liftoff...
GCCGACCTGCTGTTCCGGCTGCTTCGGGCGACGGGGCTGCCGATCAGCCCGGCTGGCGCCACCTGCATGTATCTCGGCACCGTCACCGACACCCAGAGCTTTCAGACCAGCAGCACCACGGCGCAGACGCTTCAGACAGCAGCAGCTATGATCGAGGCCGGCGCCGATCTGCGCGCGGTGGTGAACGCGGTCTACTTCAGCATCCCCGAGAGCACCATGCGCCTTACCTCGCTGGCCCTGAGCGAGCTGCGGCGCGAGGGTGGCCTAATCTGGGCCAGCGTGAGCCAGGCGCAGCAGCGGGCCGCCCACGCCAGCGATGAGGCCGCCGACGACACGATCACGCGCATGCAGCGCGTGGCCGGGATGCGGATCTGTGTGCTGTTCAAGGAGCGCCACGACGGCACCGTGAAGATCAGCCTGCGCTGCGTGCCAGGGCTGAATGTGGCCGCGATTGCACAGACATGGGGCGGCGGAGGCCACACCCAGGCGGCCGGTGCCACGCTCCCGATGGATCTCAAGGCGGCTGAGGCTGCGCTGCTGCCGCTGCTGCGCGCGGCGCTCGCCAGCGACACACCCATATGAACGGCTTCCTGAACATCAACAAGCCTGCCGGCCTCACCTCGCACGATGTGGTGGCGCGCGTGCGCCGGCTTGTCGGCAAGGGCGTGAAAGTGGGCCACGCCGGCACGCTCGACCCAGCGGCCACGGGTGTGCTCCCGCTCGCTCTTGGCCATGCCACGCGCCTGATCGAGTACCTGGTGGCCGACACACACAAAGGCTACGTGGGCCTTGTGCGGCTGGGCGTGCGCACCGCCACCGACGACGCCGAGGGCGAGCCGATCGCGTCAGCGCCCGTGCCAACGCTGGACGACGCGCAGATCGAGGTGGCCGTGGCAGCGCTGCGTGGCAACATTTTGCAGGTGCCGCCGATCTACTCGGCGCTGCACCACGAGGGCAAGCGGCTCTACGAGCTGGCCCGCGCAGGGCAGACGGTGGAACTGGCGCCGCGCCCTGTGATCATCTACAGCCTGAGCTGGGAACGGGCGGGCGCCGACACGCTGCGCATCACGGTGGAGTGCGGCAAGGGCACGTATATCCGTAGCTTGGCGCGCGACATTGGCGCGGCGCTCGGCTGCGGCGCCCACCTCGCCGCGCTTGAGCGCACGTTTGTGGGCGCGTTTCGGATCGAGGCTGCGACATCGCTCGACGCGCTGCTGGCAGACCCGGCTCGCCTGCCCGCGCTTCTGCTGCCCCCCGAGCTGGTTGTCGCCGAGTGGCCCGCCGCGCAGCTCGACGAGACAGACGCGCAGCGGGTGCGCAACGGCATGCCGCTGCAGCTGCTGGAGCTTGTGGGCGAGCGGGCACGCGCCCACGGCCCCGACGGCGCGCTGCTGGCGCTGCTGCGGCGCGAGGGCGAGCAGTGGCTGCCTGAGAAAGTCTTCGCGGGCCGCCCATGACCGTGCGACTCTACTACGAGGATGCCTACCTCGCCAGCTTCGAGGCGACTGTCGTCGCCCACGGCGCGGTGGGCGACCGGCCCGCCGTGGCGCTTGACCGCAGCGCCTTCTACCCAGAAGGTGGCGGGCAGCCAGCCGACCACGGGGCGCTTGACGCGGTTGCGATCAGCGACGTGCAGGTGGTGGATGCGCTTGTCTGGCATGGGCTGGAGCGCGGCGAGCAGCTTGGAGCGCTGCCCGTGGGTGGGACGGTGCGCGTGGTGGGACGCCATGCTGGAGGCGGCGCTCGACGCCATGCTGGAGGCGGCGCTCGCGCAGGCCAAGAATGAATAAACCGTCATTTTAGCATGCCTAATGCTTCAGGGTCGGTTTAGGCCGTCACAGCGCTATAAAAAACCCTTTGTTAGAGTTGCAAAAGCTTGCTTTACATTGCTTACAGTTGCGGTAGTATTAAGAACTATCACACCGGTTCCGCTTACAGCGTTTGACCCCGTTCCGGCTGCCGCAGACACAGCGATCCCGCCTCCTACTATTGTCTGCTAGCTTATGCTGACCGCGCCGCAGAGCCTGCGGGCGTGCTCTTCGGCGCCCCGGAGCTCGCTGCTTTATGTTATGCAGCCTGCAAAAGGAGGTGATGCTGCCCAAGCCGAGCAATAGCTGAACGGCCCGTTTCGCCGATCATACGTGACTATGGGTTTCCGCAGGATGCAGGAGGAGTGCGCACATGCGCCATAGCTACCGTCCTTTCAAGCTTGTCACACTGCTGGCCACGCTTGTCCTGGTTACAGCTGCGACTGCTCCGGCCTTGGCTCAGACCACCCCAACCGGCTTTACGGCTCAAGCCCTCACCCCTGACGAGACGCTCGCTGGCACCGCTAAGGACAATGCTCCCGCCGAGACCGAGCAGGAGACGGGCACCACCAACGGCAACGGGCGCGACGATCTTGTAAGTGTTGTGGTCAAGCTGCGGAGCGACTCGCTGGCCGCCTACAAGGGCGACATCGCCGGGCTTCCAGCCACGAGCCCGGTTGTTACCGGCGCCCCTACGCTTGATGTGAATAGCGCCGCGAGCCAGCTCTACCTGAGCCACCTTGAAGGCGAGCTCGACGCCTTGGAGATGGTGGCGGTAGACAAGCTGAGCGGTGCAACGATCACGCACCGCTACGACGTGGTGATTGGCGGCATGGCGATGACGCTGCCAGCCAGCCAGGTGAGCGCTCTGAGCGCCCTACCGAATGTTGAGGCCGTGTATTTCGACCGCGTGATGCAGCTGGAGACCGACCGCTCGGTCAGCTTCATTGGTGCGCCCGTTACGTATAACAAGCTTGGCGGCGCCGAGTTTGCGGGCGAAGGCGTGATCGTAGGTGTGCTGGACAGCGGCGTCTGGCCGGAGCATGCCTCGTTCAGCGATCCCGATCCAAAGGGCAAGCCCTACGCGGCCCCGCCCGCCTCCGACAACCCCGGCGGCGGTTTCGCCTGTGAGTTCGGCAGCGCCATCTCTGGCGACGCGGCCTTCAGCTGCAACAACAAGCTGATCGGCGCCTACCGGTTCATGGACACGTACGAGACCTTCGGGCCGGCCCTGCTGCCGGGCGAGTTCCTTTCCTCACGCGATGACGACGGCCACGGCACGCACACCGCCACCACGGCAGCGGGCAACGCTGGGGTAGAGGCCTCGATCTTCGGCGTGAGTCGCGGCACCGTCTCGGGCGTGGCCCCGCGCGCCCACGTGATCGCCTACAAGGTCTGTGGCGACGCTGGCTGCTACAGCAGCGACTCGGCGGCCGCCATCCAGCAGGCGATCCTGGACGGCGTGGACGTGGTAAATTTCTCGATCAGCGGCGGCAACAGCCCCTACAGCGACATCGCCTCGCTGGCCTTCTACGACGCCTACAACGCGGGCATCCTGGTGTCGGCCTCGGCCGGCAACTCCGGCCCCGGCGCCGACACCGTCAGCCATCGTGAGCCCTGGACGATCACGGTGGGCGCTAGCACAGCCGATCGCGCCTTCACGAACACCATCATGCTCTACGGCAACGGCGGGGCAAGCCTCAGTGTCAGCGGCACCTCGATCACCGGCGCGCTAACCACCCCGGCCCCTGTGACGGTCCCCGCCGACGTGTTTTGCGCCGGCCCCTTCGCAGCCGGCACCTTCACAGGGCAGGTTGTGGTCTGCCAGCGCGGCGGCCCGAACGGGCGCGTCGCCAAGGGTCTCGCCATCTCGGCGGCAGGCGCCGTGGGCATGATCCTCTACAACCAGGCCCCCAACGTCACCGACCAGCAGACGGACCGCCACTACCTGCCGGCGAGCCAGATCCAGTTCGCCGACGGCCAGGCGGTGATCGCCTTCGTGGCCGCAAACCCCGGCACCACAGCGACGATCTCGTCTGCCGCCAAAACCGCCCAGCAGGGCGACGTGATGGCCTCGTTCAGCTCGCGCGGCGGCCCCGGCCAAAACCTGGGCATCAGCAAGCCCGACATCACTGCACCGGGCGTGCAGATCCTGGCCGGCCACACCCCGCTGAGCGTCGCGACTGACACTGGCCCGCAGGGCGACCTGTTCCAGGCCATCGCCGGCACGTCGATGTCGAGCCCGCATGTCGCGGGTGCTGCGGCCCTGATCAAGGATCTCTACCCCAACTTCACCCCCGGCCAGGTGAAATCGGCCCTGATGACCACGGCCAGCACCACCAAGCTCTACAAAGAGGATGGGGTGACGCCGTTTACACCCTTCGACGCCGGCACGGGCCGCGTAAACCTGCGCAAAGCCTGGGACCCCGGCCTCACCTTCTCGGACACGGGCGCCAACTACCTGGCGCTGGCGGACGAGCTCTGGAAGGCGAACTACCCCAGCCTCTACGTGCCGACCATGCCCGGCCTGATCAAGGTGTCGCGCACGGCCAAGGAGGTGAGCGGCTCCAACTCCTTCTACCGCAGCAGCATCAGCTACCAGGCAGGCCAGCCGAAGGACTTCAAGGTGATCGTGCCGAAGGAGTTCTTTGTGCCGGGCAACGGCGAGTACACGTTCGACATCACGGTTGATGCGCGCGATGTGCCGCTGGATGCGGTGCGCCACGCCACGATCGTGCTCACCGAGATCAACGGCTGCGTGGTGCGCATCCCCGTGACGATCGTGCGCAAGCAGCCCGCCATCGCGCTCACCAAGAGCTGCGACCCAGCCTCGTTCCCGAAGGGTAGCGCGACGACCTGCACGATCACCGTAACGAACAACAGCTTCGACGCGGCCCCCGTAACGCTCAGCGACACGCTCCCCAGCCAGCTCAAGCTGGTGCCCGGCAGCGTGACGGGCGGCGGCACGGCCAATGGGAACAACGTCAGCTTTAGCGGCACGCTGGCCCCGATCGAGCCTGCGGACGTGACGGCGGCCCAGGGCACGACGATCGGCTACCTCGGGCTGGCGGGCTTTAACGTCGGGCCGATTGCCGGCGTGGGCGACGAGACGATCACCAACTTCAACACCGCGCCCTTCGTCTACGCAGGCAAGACCTACACGCGTGTGGGTATGGTGAGCAACGGCTACCTGGTGGTGGGTGGCGGTACGGCAGCTGATGTTGACTTCGTCAACACCGATCTGCCCGACCCCAACCGCCCGAACAACCTACTGGCGCCGTTCTGGAGCGACCTGAACCCGGCCTTCGGCGGCCAGATGCGTGCGGCCACCCTCTCTGCCGGCAGTAATAGCTGGCTCGTCTACGAGTGGACGGCTGTCCGCAACTATGGCAGCGCCCAGACCAACACCTTCCAGACCTGGATCCCCTACGCCTCCAACTCCGGCACGTTCAGCGGCCTGCCGGCCACCCAGATCTGGTTCACCTACGGCACAACCTCGAATGGCGATGGCGGGTTCCTGACGATTGGCGCCGAGAACGAGTTCGGCAATCGTGGCCAGGCCGTCTACTACAACGGCACGGGCACCAAGCCCACGGGAGTCGTCATCGGCTTCATCGCCGGCACGCCAGGCGAGACGCGCACGATCACCTTCCAGGCGGAGGGCGTGCGCGTAGGCCGGTGGACCAACTACGTTGAGCTGAGCAGCCCGAACTTCTTCGGCACCAATATCGCCCGGTTCAGTGGCCGGGTAACGCGGTAGCCTCTGGCGGACACGGTGGGCGTCGCCTGCCGTGGGATGTGGGGGTGTGGCATGTGTCACACCCCCACATGATTGATTAGGTATCCCCATGCCGGGTGGCGGCGCCGGCTGCGGCTAGTCGCCTGGCTTTTGCTCGCAGAGGAAGGGGCCGCGTCGCCCGCCGCCGTGGTAGCTGTAGCCCTGGCCACCTACGCCAAGCCGGATGCGGTAGCCGTCCACCTGCACCTGTTGGTAGGCCATGCCGGGCTCGGGGCAGCCCAGGCCGGCGTCGGGCCAGATCACCGAACTGGCCTCCAGCAGCTGGATTGCGCTGGGGTCGATGGCGAGTCTGGCGGCGAGATCGGCAACGGCAATGGACAAGCTTATCAAAGCCCGGCGGAGTCGCGGCTGCCGGTGTCGGCGCTGAATCCGGCACGAGCGGGGTGGCCTGAAAGACCGGTGTTGCTGGTGCCGCAGCCTGGCCGGTACTTGTGGCAGCGGTTGGCGTAGCCGATTGTGACGGCACAGGGGTAGGATCGTCGGTGGGGCTCACGCGCTCCTCCTGGGATGGGGTGGCGGGCTCGGGGCTAGCGGTAGCGGCCACGGTGGGGCTGGGGCTGCGGGCAGAGCCAGCCGTGGCCGACGGCAGCTGGCCGACAGGCGCAGTTGCGGCGCCACAGCCTGCCAGCGCCAGAGCGAGCAGTAGCCCGGCGGCAATGATTCGGATAGCCATAGCGCTCCTGTTCTGGCGGCAGCCGCCTCGGCACACATGTAGTGGTGAGACGCCGCGAGCGGCCCCGGAGTTCCATTGTTTATGCCAGGCACAAGCCAGGCGCAGTTTGCGGCCACTAACCAGGCATGCTATAATCGCGCCACATGTTTGCCTGGCGGCAGCAGGTAAACTTCATATGCGCTCATCAAGAGGGGCTGAGGGACAGGCCCGACGAAGCCCGGCAACCACCGGAGTAATGCAAAATGCAAAATAAGCACGGCGCTGCCCGACGTTTTGCATTTTAAATTTTGCATTTTGCATTGCTAAAGGGACGGTGCCAATTCCTGCGGCGGCCTTGCACCCGCCGAGCGATGAGAGGGACGAAGGAACGCCTCTCGCTATGCGAGCGGCTTTTTTTGTGAGATGAACGAAGAACTGCGAACAGTCTGGTGGGAACGCGGCGCGGTCTGCCTGATCGACCAGCTACGCCTCCCGCACGAGCAGATCACGGTGCGCTGCACCGACCTGGAGGCCGTGGCCCACGCCATCAAGGCGATGCAGGTGCGCGGCGCACCCGCCATCGGCTGCACCGCCGCCTATGGTATGGCCCTCGTCGCCCAGCAGGACGCCCGCCCCGGCACGAGCTATCAGGCGGCGCTCGCCCTGCTTGAGCGGCTCGCCCACGCGAAGGGCGTGCTCGACGCGCAGCGGCCCACCGCCGTGAACCTGGCCTGGGCCACGGGCCGCGTGCTCGCGGTGGCCCGTAGCTTTGTGGAGCTGCTCGCCCTCCCTGCCACCGAGTGGCCCAGCAGCGAGGAGATCGCCCAGCGCGTGCTGGAGGAGGCCCATGCCATCTTCGCCGAGGATCTGGCGATGTGCTACGCCATCGGCGAGCACGGCGCGCCCCTGATCCCACCGCGCGGCCACGTGCTCACCCACTGCAACGCGGGCGGCCTGGCCACGGCGGGCTACGGCACGGCGCTGGCGCCCATCCGCACCGCCCACAGCCAAGGCCGCGCCGTGCATGTGTACGTCGACGAGACGCGCCCGTTTCTGCAAGGCGCGCGCCTAACAGCCTGGGAGCTGCGGCAGGCCGGCATCCCCCAGACGCTGATCACCGACAGCATGGCCGGCTTTATGATGCGCCGCGGCGACGTGGACTGTGTGATCGTCGGCGCGGACCGGATCGTGGCCAACGGCGATGTGGCCAACAAGATCGGCACCTACAGCCTGGCCGTGCTGGCCCGAGCTCACGGCCTGCCCTTCTATGTGGCCGCGCCCTCCTCCACGGTGGACCTGAGCCTGGCCCACGGCGATCTCATCCCGATCGAGGAGCGCCCCGCCGCCGAGGTGACGCACCTGAACGGGCAGCTGATCGCGCCCGAGGGCGTGGCCGCCGCTCACCCCGCCTTCGACATAACGCCGCACGACCTGATCACCGCGATTATCACCGAGCGCGGCGTGATCTATCCGCCCTTCGCGGAGGGACTACGGAGGGTATAGATCGTACCGGCGTCCGCGAGTACGGGCGCCCCCCGTGGGCGCCTACGAGGTCCGCGAGTATGGGCGCCCCTCGTGGGCGCCTACGAGGTCCGCGAGTACGGGCGCCCACGAGGGGCGCCTACGAGGGGCGCCCCTACCGTTATATGACACTTACCTTCACACCCGACTGTCTCCCAATGCCACGTGCCGGGGCACCCTCCGAGGGGCCAAATGGCGCGCTTGCCCGTGCGGTCGGGCCACGCGGCATCGCCGCCCTGGCCCAGCGCGGCCCACGCGAGTCGACTCTGGCGATCAGCGCCGCAGGCTTCCCCGGCCTCACGTTTGACGGCGAGCATGAGCGCGTCGCGATCAGCCGGGAGGCCACCGAGCGCCTGCTGGACAGGATCGGCATGGCCTACCTGCGCGCGGAGCGGGCCGTCGGCGCGCCGCCCCACGAGCAGCTCGCCGCCCTGGTGGAGCAGCTGCGTCAGGCCGAGCAGGGCCGGCCACGCGTGATCAAGGTGGAACTGATGGGCCCGGTGAGCCTGGCGCTGCTGGTGAGCGATGAGCACGAGCGCCCTCTGGCCTACGACCCGGCCCTGCGCGAGACGCTGGTGCAGCACGTGACGCTGCGAGCGGCCTGGGTGCGCGACCTGATCGGGTCGGCCGGGGCCACCGCCCTGATCTGTCTGGACGAGCCATTGCTCGACGCACTCAGCTCGCCGTTCTGCCCGCTCGATGAGGATGAGGGCCACGACATGCTGGCGCGTGCCCTGGCCGAGCTGCGCGGGCCGCGCGGGGTGTGCGCGGCAGGCAAGCCGGCCTGGGACACACTGCTGACTCTGCCGGTAGACGTGATCTTTTTCGACGCCTACGAGCAGAGCGCCGGGCTGGTGCAGGCGGCCACACTGGTGGCAAGCTTTCTCAGCGGCGGCGGCGCGCTCGGCTGGGGCATTGTGCCAACCGACGCGGCCGCCCTGGCCCAGGAGCGTGCCGAAACCCTGGCGCGGCGCTTCGCCACCACGGTGGAGTATCTGGCAGCGGCAGGGAGCCTAGCCCCCGAGCAGATCAGCGGCAGTGCGCTGATCAGCACCAGCGGCGGGCTCGGCCAGCTGCCGGCCGCGCAGGCCGCGCAGGCCGCCGCCCTGTGCGCCGAGGTCTCTGGTGCGGCCAGAGCGATGTTTGGACTCAGCAACTAGAGGAGTACGTATCGTGCGGATCGTCGTGACGGGATCGCTTGCCTTCGACTACATCATGGACTTTCCCGGCAACTTCAAGGACCACATGCTGATGGAGAAGGCCCACGTGCTTTCCGTGAGCTTCCTGGTGGACAGCATGCGCAAGATGCGCGGCGGGGTGGCCGGGAATATCGCCTACAACCTGGCGCTGCTCGGCGAGCGCCCCCTGCTCGTGGGCGCCGCCGGCCGGGACTTCGGCGAGTACGGCGCCCTGCTTGGCGCCGATGGCGTGGACACCAGCGGCGTGACGATCATCGAGCACGAGTTTACCTCCTCGTGCTTCATCAACACCGACATGGCCAACAATCAGATCGTCGCCTTCTACGCCGGTGCGATGGGCCACGACCATCACTACTCGCTGGCGGAGCGCGGCGTGGGCGGCGACGACCTGGTGCTGATCTCGCCCACCAGCCCCGAGGCGATCGAGCGCTTTGCGCTGGAGTGCCAGGAGCAGGGCGTAGGCTATATTTTTGACCCCGGCAAGCAGGTGCCGCGCCTGGAGGCCGAGCATCTGCGGATCGGTCTGCGCGGCGCCCGCGTGCTGGTGGGCAACGACTATGAGTTCGGCATGATGGCCAGAAAGCTGGCGATCAGCGAGGCAGAGCTGATCGCCAGCACGCCGCTTACGGTGGTGACGCGTGGCGGCGAGGGCTCACAGCTCTACAGCGATGGCCGCCTGGTCGCCGAGGTGCCGGTCGCCCCCGTGAGCGAGGTGAAAGATCCCACCGGTGCCGGCGACGCCTACCTGGCCGGCCTGGCGCTCGGCATCGCCCACGACCTGCCGCTCGAAGTGACGGGCCGCGTGGCTGCGCTCGCCGCCGCCTACGCGATCGAGCAGCGCGGCTGCCAGGAGCATCGCTACAGCCGCGCCGAGTTCGCCGCACGCTACCGCGATGCCTTCGGGGCCGAGTTGCCCGCCGAGGCGCTTGGTATGCTTGATATGGCGTAGGGCGAAATGCGAATGCGAATGCAAAATGCAAAATGCAAAATGCGAATGGCTGGCACGAGAGTAGGGAGAAGCTGAGTTATGGCAAGCTGGGGTGTGTTGGGGACGGGCAGGATCGCGCATAAGTTTGTGGGGGCCGTGGCGGGCTCGGCGAGCGAGCGCGTGGTGGCGATCGCGAGCCGCGACGGGCAGCGTGCCGCCGCGGCCGCGCGCGAACTGGGTGTGGCACGGAGCTACGGCAGCTACGAGGCGCTGCTGGCCGACCCCGACGTGGGCCTGATCTACGTGGCGCTGCCCAACGCCCTGCACGCCCCATGGGTGACGGCGGCCCTGGCGGTGGGCAAGCATGTGCTCTGCGAGAAGCCGCTGGCCATGAGCCGGGCAGAGGCCGAGGGCATGTTCGCCACGGCTCGCGCCCACGGCACCTGGCTGATGGAAGGATTTATGTACCGCTTCCACCCCCAGACGCGCACGC
>Ga0209591_10009691_pt1 | contig 10397 bp, 8 predicted proteins | sample MAT01_FD_187207 | JGI IMG/M metagenome (GOLD analysis project Ga0209591, IMG submission 187207) | Freshwater microbial communities from Lake Fryxell liftoff mats and glacier meltwater in Antarctica - MAT-01 (SPAdes) (version 2) | ecosystem: Environmental > Aquatic > Freshwater > Ice > Liftoff...
CATGGGCGTTATACGGCTCTCGAAGATGAATTCACACGGGGTGAAATGGTCACTCCGGATGGCACCTTGATTAAAGCGGTGCTGCTGGGTCGAGTCATGAGTTTAGTGCGGAACCATATCGACTTGGAAAGGGATCATCTCTGGGTTGTTTATCCTCGTACCCGTGAAGGAGAACCCGATATTCACCTGCAAATCGTGGGTGTCTGGGAGCCAGAAACTTTGAAACGGGGCGATGCTGAGGGACAAGATGCTGAGGGGCAAGATGCTGAGGAGCAAGATACCGAAGTAGAAGAACCGACGGCTCCAACCGATGCGGATTTGCACGATCGCTATTTTTCTATTCGTGGCGAGATCGTCTATGTCGCCCAGGATGAAACCTACTTGGTCGTTAAAATCCAGCAGGCTCCGCGTAAGAGTTCCGATAAAGCAAAAGCATTTAAACTGCCTCTGCGCGGCAAACTAGAGAATCCGCGTCAAGTGGGATACTTCTGGGATCTCAACATTAAGCTCATAGGCGTAGCTTTGACGATTATGGATGGCACCTGTATTGGATTGGCACCACCCAAAAAACGGTCGAAAGATGGAGACGATCGCGGTCGTCGCAGACCTCAATTCGGGCGTAGACCCCCTACTGGCAGCGCTCCCCGCAGTTCTAGTTCTGCCCCACCTCGCCCTGTGACGGGTGCTTCTCGCCCGGTGCCACCCCCAAAACCTGTGAAGCGGAGTGAACCAGCCAGCGAAGGATAGGCATGGTTTAATCGATCGCCAGTTGAGAACCGCCCCAGACATCTTGGGGTAACAATGTGCGATCGCTGGGTAGCGACGCAACCGGCTCGGTTAACTGAAAATCTCCGGCTTCGATCCATTGCTTTAGCTCTAACGCCACTTGTCGCGATAGGTAAATGCTTGCAAGAGGGGCAACCCGCACGGGTTTCCCCTCAATTGAGATGCGCCCTGATTTAAGTTGGGCATAGCTGACTAAGCCAAAGGTTGGGCGCACCCGCCGAGGAATGGAAAAATCTACAATTGGCGCAACCAATTCACGATCTTGCACGGCGCAATGGGCGACAACGGCTTCATTCAACATCGGCAGGGCAATGCCAACGCCCAACATTAAAGAAGGGCCATAGCTCTTAAAATAACAGCCCCGCACCCAGCGCGGATTCATTTGTTTGGCATCCCCAATCAGGGCGAGAGTGGCAGCCGGACCGATTGGGGTGCGATTGGGCAAGCGCTTTTGCAAGGGGAAATGCTGGGTGCCCTCCCAGGCAACATAGCCAATGCCGCCACCGAGAAAAATCCGACTGCCAATGCCAACCAGTTGCAGGTCAGGGTCATTGAGCAGGGGCGAAATCGCTCCAGGACTCGAATAAACAGCATTGCCCAGACGAGGCTGCAACGGACCCAAATAGGTAAACAAGGGGCGATCGCCGCCATTCACCCCCACAATAAAATTTTGGTAAAGGTTGCGCGGATTGAATAAATAAAATTGATTAATCGTGTCGCGGGTAATCGTCGTTTCAAAGGAAGCGCGGGGATAGCAATCCGTCACCTGCCCGATCGCTCTCAAATTGACCCGTTTTCCGGCAATCAAATCTGCAATCACAGAACCGCCGCCCCGCTCTCTCATTTCCTCGCCCTCAGCCGATTCGCCTACCTGGGTGGCACCTAAGTACAAATCCACGGCTCCAAACCCTGAGTAGGCAGGCACTCCATCGATCCAACACTGCCGAATTTTAATCGGTGGATCAGTGTGTCCCAGATTGATAATTGCCCCAGAGGACTCCATCGGCTCAAACGTGCCCGTGGTTACCACGTCAACCTCTTTTGCTGCCTGCGCCACGCTGGTTTCTGCGACCCGCGCTTTTAGTTCTTCTGCCGTCCATACGACTACAGATTTGCGGCTAATTTTGTCGTTGATTTCGGCGATCGTACGCATGGGCAGTTAGGTTTTAGGGGTCAGGTTTCAGGTTTCAGGGGTCGAATTTGAGATGGATCATATGCTCTCGATCCCTAGCACCTGATTCCTGGAACTTCTCCAACTCCCCTGCCACTCGCTGCATCAATGCTTGCCAGTCGCCGGGTTGCTGTTGGCGAAACAGTTGCATAGTGGGATACCAGGGTGTGTCGGTGCGATCGCTGAGCCAACGCCAGTCTGCCACATGGGAAAGCAGCAGCCAAACGGGTTTACCCAGGGCACCCGCAAGGTGGGCAACCGAAGTATCTACAGTGATGATTAGATCCAGTTGGGCGATCGCGGTGGCGGTATCTGCCATGTCGTTTAGATGGTAGCTGAGATCTTGCAGGCGTGATTCCCAGCCAAGCTCGGCAATTTCCACCTGAGGAATTCCTTTTTGCAAACTGTACAGCGCAACGTTTGGCACCTCTACCAGTGGCTCAAACTGCTTTAGAGAGAGCGATCGCCGATAGTTCTGTTTATACAAATTTCCACCTGCCCACACGATACCGACCTTTAAAGGGTGGGGATCGTCGTCTGAGGACGGTGGGGCGATCGGCAGTTGCCAGTCAGAAGCGGGCGGATGGATGTAGGGCACCGAGCATGGCACCGTTTCCAACGTAGTGCCCAAAATGGTAGGCAAGCTCAGGAGCGGCGCATACACATCAAACGCAGGCAGTGGCAAGCCCAGTGGAATAAACTCTGCAATTCCTGGCAAAGTAGACAGCAAGCGCATCAACGGACGGTGACAGGTGAAAATGACTCGTCCACCGCTTTGAGTGGCGATCGCCGCATAGCGAATAAATTGCAGCGTGTCTCCCAAGCCTTGTTCGGCATGGAGCAACAGGGTGCGTCCTAACAGTGGCTTGCCATCCCATACAGGCTGCTTAAACGGACAGGGTGGAAACTCTCCCGTCTTAAACCGCCATTCATATTCCGCAAATCCTTCCTGAAAATTGCCTTGCTGGATGAGCATCAACGCTCGGTTGTACCGGGCGATCGCATGATTAGGACTGAGCGTGAGTGTGCGGTTTATGATGCTGAGCGCTTCATTCACATTGCCCTGATCCAGCATCGCTTTGGATACACCAACGAGGCTATCAATATTATCCGGTTGGAGGGCAAGCGCCTGTTGATAAAAGTGGGCTGCAAAACTCGATTTCCCCTGCAGTTGCAGAGCCGTTCCGATGCCGTTGAGCGCGGTGATATTGCTAAGATCTGTCGCTAAGGATTGTTGATAAAGCGTAATTGCTGGCTCGTATAGTCCTTGTTGCAGATAAATACTGGCTAAAACATTGTGCGTTTGCACATTTGCAGGTTCAAAGTTAATCGCTAAGTTAAAATTTGCGATCGCCTCATCCATCAACCGCTTTCCCTGTTTCCACAACGCCAGGTTCAGATTTTCTCGCGTTTGCCGATGCTCTGGGCGAATGGTCAATGCCTGTCGATAGATGGCAATTCCTTGCTCTAAGTTACCCCGCTGACAGCAAATCACCCCCATCATGGAAAGCGCATCCACATTTTGGGGCTGCTGCTGCAAAATTTGCCGATATAACTGCTCGGCTGCGCCAATGTTTCCGGCTTGGTGGTGCGCGATCGCGCGATTGAACACTTCAGCGGCATTCACAGACGACGGATTCAGCGGAAAGGAGCTAGTCAATAATCATCTCCTTGAACCGAGATGAAAGAACAGATTTAGTCTATCGCTTCTGCTCGCGATCGCAAAAAAGCAGGGTTCAATATCACTTGACACGCTGAAACATTTGCGAATGAGAGACTTTTCGGTAATTATAGATTACCGTCTCATCCGCTCTGTTCCATGCCGCTCCTGCCATGATGATCGAAATTATTCCCTTCACCTTTGAGATTAGCCCAGTCGCGATCGCGGGAACCAGCTTATGGTCTTTAGCGCTCTATCTCGGCTTATCTTCCACCAGTGAATGGGTGATTCTTCAACTGAATCGCTGGTTTAACTTTGCTGAGCGATCGTTCTACATTTCGCAAGAAGAATTTGAACGCGATCGCAAAGGACGAGAAGCCCAAAATGCTTTCTACGCCTCCATTTTTAGCATTTTCCCCTTCTTTATCTTCGGCGGACTGTGTAACCTTGGCGTAGAAGCAACTTTGGGACAAAGCTGGGGAATCAGCATTGGCACCTTGGCATGTTTGAGTTGCGCCATTTTCGAGCTTGGACGCAGAGACGGGATGGAGTAAGAAAGTTCTAAGTTTTGAGTTTTGAGTTTTGAGTTTTTTTCCTTCCTAACCTTTTTCTACCTTCCCTTTTCCCTCTTCCCTACTTCCCTCTTCTCTATCCTCCAAAGCCTCTCGCACCAACTGCACCAGTTTCTCAGCCGCGCCGGGTTGTCCGCGTACTGCCCGAAGTTCACTTCGCATTTTTTGCAAGGTTTCAGGATGCTCCAAGTAGTGCGCCACTTTTACTGCTACCTCTTGGGGCTGAAACTCGCCGTACCATTCTGGAACTATTTCTCGCTGTGCCCAAATGTTGGGCCACGCCCTCAGCTTTGGACGAAGCGAAACTATCCAGGTGATTAGAGTTGCCATGCTAGTTCCAATGCCTGGTAGATTCGCCAATAATCCAGGCAATCCATCCCATGCCCGCATAATGTCGAGTTGGTGCATGGGCATCAACACTATCATGGGAACTGCTAAGGCACCCAATTCAGCCGTATTCGCCCCGATCGTGGTTAGGCAAATGTCACAGCGAGACAGGACATCATAGGCTGGAAACTGGCTCCATAGTGCAACCTGGGTTCCAGAGGGCGTTTTCAAAAAGGGAAGTGGGTCGGCTGTATCGGGAGTTACCAAGGTTGCGGATGCCCAGCCCAGCTTTTGAATGATTGGATTATGCGCTGGATTGGCATAGCTGGCGAGGGTTTGCAACTCTAAGGAGGGAGCTACTGGAATCACAAACTGGGCGGCGGGATAGGTTTGATGCAGGTGTTCTGCGATCGCCAGCGTCAGCGGCACCCCCAAAGTCAGCTTCATCGGTTTGGAGCCAGGGAGCAGTCCAATCAGAAAGTCAGTGGTGCCAATAGGCTGATTTTCGATGCTCTCACTCTTGCCTGCTTCTGCCATCAGATCGCCAACCACAGTAAATTTATGGGCGTGTTTGGGGGCAACGCGATCGCACATCGTCGAATTCATTACGCCAAAGCGATCGATAAGGGAATGCCAGCGCGCTTCCCATTCTGCATAAATGACGGTGCGATAGCCCAACCGTTTGCCAATCACCACTGGGAAAAACTGATCGCCACCCAAAAACAGCACCACGCCTTTAGGTCGCCAATCCCACTGATCCTGAGTTTTGCCCCACAGCAAAAATGGAAAAAACTGAGCCGCTTCTTGGACGCGATCAATTTCAGCAAAACTGTGGGCGATCGCACCTTCCTGCCCGCTGGCATTGGCACAGGGCGACAGCACCACCGAAATTCTCACCTGGTCGCGATCGTTTCCCAGTTGGCGGCGTAGTTCTCGGACTACCGGATGAACCCAGGTTGCTAACTCTCCGGGACCATTCGACAAAATCAAAATATCAATGGGCTGATTCACCAAGGCAAAACCCTTTCACGCTGAGAGATACAATACAAGCACTTTAGCCACGATAGGGAACTATTCAACCCCATGACATCGAGCCAAATTAATATCCGAGCGGCTGTTCCCGGCGATGAAGCAGTGATTTTCAGGCTGATTCAGGCACTCGCCGAGTACGAACACCTGACGGATCAAGTGACGGGAAGCGAAGCTTTACTGCGATCTCATCTATTTGGCGATCGCCCTTATGCTGAAGCTATTCTGGCAGAAATCGAGGGTGCTGCCGTGGGGTTTGCCCTATTTTTCTACAACTACTCCACCTTTCTGACTAAACCCGGCATTTATCTAGAGGATTTGTTCGTCTTGCCAAACTACCGCAGTCAGGGAATTGGCAAAGCACTGCTAGTCTATCTCGCTCAACGGGCGATCGCCCAAGAGTGCGGACGATTAGAATGGAGTGTGCTGGATTGGAACGCGCCCGCCATCGGCTTTTATCAAAGAATGGGGGCAACCATGCTTCCCGATTGGCGTATTTGTCGTGTCACAGGCGATGCATTGGATCACATGGCGTTAGGCAAAAGGACGAGTCTATGAAGGTCTATCGAATTCCGGTGTTATCTGACAATTACGTGTTTTTGTTGCACGATGCTGAGGCAAATGTTGCCGCCGTAGTCGATCCGGCGATCGCGGCACCTGTTTTGCAAAAGCTGAAAGAACTTGGGGCAAAGCTGGTAGCAATTTTCAACACCCATCATCATAGTGATCATGTCGGTGGCAATAGGATGCTGGTGGAGCATTTCCCTGATGCGATCGTTTATGGTGGCATGGAAGATCGGGGCAGAATTCCAGGGCAGCAGGTGTTTTTGCAGGACGGCGATCGCGTTGTGTTTGCCAATCGCACGGCAGAGGTTTTCTTTGTTCCGGGTCACACTCGCGCCCACATCGCCTACTATTTCCCGCCCGTAATTTCGGGCGAAATGGGCGATTTGTTTTGCGGCGATACATTATTTTCCGGCGGCTGCGGTAGATTGTTTGAAGGCACACCTACCCAAATGGTGGCATCTTTGGGCAAACTGCGAGATCTGCCAGACAGCACCTATGTATGGTGCGCTCATGAATACACGCTGAAAAATCTTCAGTTTGACCTGACGGTGGATCGCAGCAACCCGGATTTGCAACGACGATTTGCTGAGGTGAAGCAGATACGCGATCGCCATGAAGCCACCATCCCCGCCAATTTGGGCATGGAAAAACGCACTAACCCTTTTCTCCGCTGGGATGCCCCCGAACTGCAAACTGCGACCCAATCTGCTAATCCCGTTCAAACATTTGCCCGATTACGCGGTATGAAAGATCACTTTTGAGGAGTCCAAGGTTAGGGGTTGAATTGCAACTTACGATGGGCTGAGTGTTGAGCGGAGTTGAAGCGCGATTCCAATTGCCATCACAAACATTGCGGGTTAATAAACTTACTGTAGTCAAGCGAAATCTCGACCAAAAGGCAAAAGTGCCAGGATCATCAGTTTAAAGTGCTGCTTGGCAAAGGGTAATCCAACGATGGTTACAGCAAGAATGATGCCCCAAAGTAAGTGAGACAAAGCAATTCCCCAACCAAACAACACAAGCCAAATGATGTTAAAAATGGTTGTCAAAAGATCGCCTGCGTGCGGTTTTACAATTACTTCTTCGCCAAATGGCGTGAAGCTGGCAATTCCTAGATTAATGGCTTTGATGCCAAAGGGGATGCCAATGATGGTGACACAAATTCCCAATCCGCCAATTATGTAGCCGATGCCACTCATAAATCCACCGAAAATTAGTGTTTAGAATTAACGCGGCACGATCAGTGTTCAGTTGAGACCAGGGAGGCTGTAGCCTAATTTTTTTAGGGAGTTGCGAAATTTAGTTTCAGTTTCGGTGGGCACGACGAGATAGCAAGCTTGTCCGGCGGCGATCGCTTTGGGTTGATCCGCCAAAAAGCAGTAGGCTTTGGTGCGAGAGTCGTTGGCAATCAGGGCTGCTAGTGCTGCATCGGTGCAGCGAATCAATCGGGCAGAACCGAGAGACTGTAGGCTAGTGGTGCGAGTTTGCAGGTCTGCAAGAAATTGTAGGACGGTTTGGGGCAAGGCTTCGCTGCTGTTGGCAATCAGGAATTTTTGCAGTTCATTGACGCTGCGTCCTTGAGCGATCGCATCCAATAATTTAGCCTGCTCTAATTGCCAAACAACATCGGAAATAGGGTGCAAAAAAGCATCTAAGAACAAGCGATCGGCGCGACTAAGCTGTTGTACGGCGACCACTTCGAGGTTTGGCAAAATGCGTAAAACTTGCTTTTGAGGGAGGGTTGTAGGAACATAGCGATCGCTTAAGCCTAGGAAATATGCACCCAGGGGAGTAATCCGAAAATAGGTTAACCCATCGTAGCGACTTAAACAAGTCTCATAGTAGTAATCAAGATTTCGATTACTTTGAAAATTGAATGTGCCATCATCAGGATGCATATATGCCACATCAATTAAACCTAATGTAGACACATATTCAAACAAGAAAGCGAGACTATAACGAGCTTCTAACACTAAGAAATTTGCATCGTACAAAGAGCCATATCCGTCTAATGTCAGGCTTTCTGGATTGCGGCTGACTACAAACTCATATCCAGCCGCGATCATGTAGCGAAAGAAATCAGCCAGTTTCACCCATTGCCCCACCGAACAATCTTTGAGGGCATCAACAATTTTACTGCGTCGTCCGGCAACGGCTGTCAGGCTGCGCTTGCCTTTGCCCGTTTGTCCTTTGATATTATCCACCCGCCGCAATTCATCCAGTACGGTGGTTTTTAACCAGTTTTTCCACAGGGCTTGTAAGGTCTTTTCGGCTGGTTCAGTCAGCGCTTTCTGTCCGGCTTTGGTCAAACTCAAGCGCTTGCCGTTTAATTCCACCAGTTTGCCTGCTTGCAACACCATCACCCAGGCAAAGGGTTTGATGGATCCAATCAGATAATTGTACTTCCAGCCTGCGGGAGATTGAGTTTCTGCCCACTCGCTGTAGTAGTCACCGGCTTCTAGCACCTCGGCGATCGCGCTTAAGGTCGCACCTGTGGGATAAAAAGTCTTATCGCTAATGGCAACTTTTCCCAAATCAACTAATCGCAAGACGGTTTGTAAATCTCGCCGTGCTAATTGTTCTGTTTCCTGCGACTGCATCGGCAACTCAACAGCACGAGTGATGCGTTTACGAGTATGGGAATCATAGTCTTGCGAAGTGCTAGAAAATGTGGCTGGCAAGCTCTCAATACTTTGAATCCGCGTAGTTTTCGGCTGGGGCACAAATGCCTTCAGTTGCGCCTTCACATCCTGAGGCAGGGTGTAGCTGTAGAACAACAATCCTAAAATTGAAGGTTTGTATTGATAGGAATAACTATTGCCCGTTCCCCAAATTGGTTTCTCACCATACTTGTTGACAAACCGGGCTTCCTGGTAGCGATCGTCCGCAGAATGCACCACTTCTGAAATCATGGCTTGCTGAATGCGATCGCACTGGTTCCAAATTTGTTTTAGCCCTTTACCCTGCAAGTGTTGATGCACATAGCTCACCAGTTCAGCTTTACGGACTGGAATCTTGCCCGCTGGAATCAGACCCGCCAGTGCCTTTAACTGATCCACCGTTTGGTTGTTGAGCGCCTCAAGCAAGGTTGGAATGCGATCGGGTTGGGAGTAGTACGGCATAAATAACCGGGTTTAATTGACTTCTCATTAGAATACTTGCGATCTCGATAGTAGTCTACTCAGACTCCCCTGCCGAGCTTGACCTTTTTGTGAATCTTGGACGATCGCTGGTAGTCTGGTGCCAATCTAAGCCCAATCCTTGGCGGCTCATGTGTTCGCGCACCTGGGATATCAGGTTTTTTGGGGCGATGTCTTGAGGCAATAATCCTGGTTGAGCGCGAGTTGTTAGCCAGCCGGCGATCGCCCCAGCCGATGCACCAATGCTCCACTCGCCCTGATGAATCCGCGTCATGCCGTTGGCGATGTGGGTGACTGCAATCCCCTTGCCGCCAATCAACAGATTATCGACCCCGCGCGGAATCAAGCCTTCAATTGGAATCAGCGTTGGGCGCACATTGATTTCTAAGGTCGGTGCGCTGGCTGCTTCGCCATCATCTTCTGAATTGCGATATCGACAGCCGTGAATATCGATGCTGTAGTGAATCCGGGCGATCGCCGTTGGGCTGAGATCCCGCGTTCCAGGGAGATCGATCCGCAAATCTGCCTCACGTACGGCAAACTCCCGCTGGTTGTATGCCTTGCGTCCTATAATTCGTCGTCCTTCGCGGATATAAGGCACCATACTTAAACCAGACTCAGTGCCCAAGGGCGATTCCGTGCCCGATAGGTAAGTCATTGGTAGCTCTCTGGCATGGTTTTCTAGCAGCCAATGGGCAAACAACAGGGCGTGATTTTCCCCATGTCGTAAGGCCGCGATCGACAAGCCACCCAGCCAGTTTTGCCGCTGCCCCGATTTGTCAATGTCGGCATCGCTCAAAACCAGCGGTGGGTCCATAAATTTCCAGTCATTGCCGCGATTCCAGTTTACTAAGGTCATGTCGCCCGGTGAAGGAGTTGAAGCGTAGGGATCACCGGGATTAACGCTGACAATCCGACGATAGTTGAAAAAGCTGCGTCCCGTAAACACTGGAAACCCTTGCAAATCGTAGTCGTTGCGATGTTCTTCTTTAGAGTAGCCAGATTCTAACTGGGTCAAGGTTTGCAGGCTAGCGCCTTGATCATCCCGAATTGCCAGCACAAATGGGAACGTGAAAGCCTGCGTACAATCTTGATTGTCTCGGCGAGATGCGTTGCGTTCGCCAGTGGTGGCGATCGAATCCGAG
>Ga0209591_10009695_pt1 | contig 10395 bp, 8 predicted proteins | sample MAT01_FD_187207 | JGI IMG/M metagenome (GOLD analysis project Ga0209591, IMG submission 187207) | Freshwater microbial communities from Lake Fryxell liftoff mats and glacier meltwater in Antarctica - MAT-01 (SPAdes) (version 2) | ecosystem: Environmental > Aquatic > Freshwater > Ice > Liftoff...
CTTGTAAAAATTGCCGTCGATCCATAAAAACGGATTCAGAAGTCGCATGGTTTTCGGAAATTAACCAGTCAGGCAAAATTTTAATTAAGGTCATATATTTTCCTCTCTACTCGATTATGCGAAAAAGTTGTACTTCAATTTTGATTTAAGCGTAAAACTACAGGATGCCATTTTCCGCTAAAATCGACAAAGTTGTTAGTTCAGGCTGTCTGTATGCGCGTATCTCAAATGCTATGGGTGACTTTGCGGGAAGATCCCGCCGAGGCAGAAATACCCAGTCACAAGTTACTACTTCGGGCGGGGTATATCCGTCGAGTGACCAGTGGCGTGTATGTCTATCTCCCTCTGCTATGGCGCGTGCTGCAAAAAATATCGCGAATCGTGCGGGAAGAAATGGATGCTACAGGCGCACAGGAATGTCTGTTATCTCAACTGCAACCAGCCGAATTGTGGCGAGAGTCTGGGCGTTGGGATACCTATACCAAGTCTGAAGGGATTATGTTCTCTCTGACCGATCGATCGAATCGGGAATTAGGCTTAGGGCCGACCCATGAAGAAGTGATCACTTCGATCGCCCGAGACATGATTCGTTCATATCGTCAGCTACCATTATCGCTTTATCAAGTCCAGACTAAGTTCCGCGACGAAATTCGGGCAAGATTTGGGCTGTTGCGTGGGCGGGAATTTATCATGAAAGATGCCTACTCTTTCCATGCTGACGAGGATTCGCTCAAACAGACCTATGCGTTGATGGATCGGGCGTATCAGAATATCTTTACTCGTTGCGGTCTAAAGTTTCGTGGCGTTGATGCTGATTCGGGCGCGATCGGGGGTTCGGGTTCGCAAGAGTTTATGGTATTAGCTGATGCGGGTGAAGATGAAGTTCTCTATACCGCCGATGGTAAGTACGCCGCTAACGTTGAGAAGGCAATATCTCTAGCACCTGAGGCAATTCCATCTCGCTTTACTGAGACCGAGAAACTCCACACTCCAAACACAGCGACGATCGAAAAAACCTGTAAATTTCTCGATATCTCGGCAACCCAAGATGTCAAACAGGTTCTATATCAAGCTGTGTATGACAGTGGCATGAATGTCTTAGTGCTGGTCAGTATTCGCGCTGATCAGGAAGTCAACGAAGTCAAGCTGCAAAATGAATTGATCAAGCTGACTGCAAATTACGCTAGCAAAACGATCTTGTCCGTTCAAATTTGTGATGCCGAGATGCAGAGTAAGTGGACGACCAAACCTCTACCTGTCGGCTACATCGCTCCCAACATCCCAGACAGCTATATTGGTGATGTCAAAAATGTTGCGCCTCAGTTCCTCCGTCTTGCCGATCGAACGATTGTGGAATTAAAGAACTTTGTCACTGGCACAAACGAGCACGAGTACAATATCGTCGGCGCAAACTGGGGTAAGGATTTCCAACTGCCAGAACATATCGTCGATATCCGCAAAGCCAGACCAGGCGATCGAGCCGTTCACGATCCAGCTCAACAGCTAGAATCAGCTAGAGGGATTGAAGTTGGACATATTTTTCAACTAGGTACAAAATATTCCAAAGCGATGGGTGCAAATTTCACAAATGAGAGCGGTGAGGACTTACCTTTGGTGATGGGTTGCTATGGTCTGGGAGTATCGCGTTTAGCCCAAGCAGCCGTGGAGCAATCTCACGATAAAGATGGGATTATTTGGAATGTGTCGATCGCACCTTATCACGTCATTATTACAGTTCCCAATGTCAATGATCCTGCCCAAATGGAAGTTGCCGAAAAACTCTACGTCGAACTCAACGCCGCAGGGGTAGAGACTCTGCTTGACGATCGCGATGAGAGAGCAGGGCTAAAGTTCAAAGATGCTGATTTAGTCGGGATTCCCTTCCGAATTGTCACAGGTCGCAGTATTGCTAGCGGTAAAGTCGAGTTAGTCGATCGCTCCACCAAACAAGCTACCGAACTTTCGATCGAATCTATTGTCGAACATCTAAAGGCTCTAGTCGGCTAACGTAGATCTTGCTCCAAATCTAAGCCAATTAAAACTGACTCTAGGCATCGATTACAAAGCTCAAAAATCCAGAATCTTAATGGCACAAGATCTGCTTTCACCTTGTCATGAGTTACCATTATTGGATATGATCTGGATCTAAACTGGGCAAATCCACCAAACCGACTCATGGATGTTACTTCTCAGATAAATATTTGGATCGGTCGCTCGATCGGAGATCGCCAGAGGTATCGCATTACCAGTCGTCTGGGCGGTGGAGGTATGGGTGAGGTGTTTCTGGCGATCGATACGCTGCTAGGGCAACAAGTAGCTTTAAAGTTACTCAAAGAAAAATTACTGGGTGAAGGCGATCTACGCCAAAGATTTGAGCGCGAAGCTCTCTTATGTGCGGCAATTCATAGCGATAACGTGATCCAAGTTAAAGACTTTGGCTTCACCGATGATGGTTATCCATTTTATGTGATGGAGTATCTCCGAGGGCAGACACTGGGACAACTATTACATAACGAGAAACGACTGCCGATCGAGCGTGCCGCAAATATTGTCAGTCAGGTGTGCGAAGGTCTGCACATGGCGCATACAGGCGTAGAGATGTGGCATGAAGATACTCGCACCAGTGAATCAATTAAAGTTGTGCATCGCGATCTCAAGCCCGAAAACATTTTCTTAATTGATACAACGATCGGTGAGTTAGTCAAAATCCTCGACTTTGGGATTGCCAAAGCCTTTAGTAAAGATGTCACATCCACTCACACTGGCATGTTTATGGGAACGTTCCAATACTCATCACCAGAACAGTTAGAAGCAAGCAAAAATCTGGATGAACGTGCTGACATCTATAGTCTCGGCATGATTCTCTATGAAATGCTCAGTGGTACAGATCCATTTGGCTGTTCTGCTGGCGGGTATGACAGAGCTGCCATGCGCTGGGTGAGGGCACACACCTCCGAACCTCCCCAACATCTTCGCGCTCAACTAGGCTGCGAACAGATCTCACTCAAGCTAGAGGCGGTGGTAATGCAATGTCTGAGAAAGTCTCCTAGTGGACGTTTTGCCTCAGTCGAAGCCCTAAATCAAGCTCTACATGATGCTGTAGACTTTAGGGCTGAAGTCAGAACCTCAGCTCGATCGATGCGACCAACGGCACAGCTCCAAATTTCTCACGACTCACCTAGCTCTAAAGAAGCCGAAACAGTCACTGCTCATATTGCACCACTAGTTACCAACCAAGAATTACCACAATCACAACTATTATCTCAACCAGCAGCTTTGCTAACAGAGCATCTACGCCAACAATTAGAGTCGATTCTGATGTCATACATTGGACCAATCGCCCCAATTCTGCTCCAGCAGGTCGTGTCACAAGCATCAGACCCACAGGATCTGATCGATCGACTCGCTCAACACTTACCACCCACTAAGCAAGTTGAATTTAAATCCAGAGCTAAATCTTTGTTGGGAACGTCTGACGCAGAAACGAAAGCTAGTTTAGTGCCGCCAGTATCCCAACTTTTACCCAGATCTGGATCTCAGCCATCTCAACCAACTCCTCGATCGACGATATTTACCGCCGCAAACATCTCTGACGCTCCATTAACTCAGGGCTTCATCGAGCAGTGTGAACGAGAACTAGCTGAATCGATCGGGCCAATGGCAAAATTTATCCTCCAGAGAGCATTAGAGCAAAATCCCACCCAGTCTCAACTGATCGATCTACTAATGCCGCAAATCCCCACGAATCAACGCACTCAATTCCGCCAACGCATTGAGAAGTGGAAATAAATTCTCTGGTAGAAGAACCAGTCAATCTGTCTTATGGAGACTCTTTCGCCAGTTTGAGAATGGTTTGTTTAGTTGCCGCATCCAAGTGAAAGCCAAGGACATCTAACTGAGTCAGTATCGGCTTTAGAGTGGTGATATGCTCCAACTGCTTGGCTTTGAGCAAGATGCCGAGTGTTCCTGTAAATAACACATTAAGCTGAGTAGCATAGATCCTGGCTAGCCCATCATCGAGAATAGCTAATGAGTTGGGTGTGAGCTGTGACAAAGAGATTACTTCCCGTTCGCCCATACCTAAATTGGGAATTGTAGGGGCAAGTTGGATGACTGGGACTTGAGCAATAGCTAGCCAGCTCAATGTCGTAACATCTGGTAGAGAAATACCTAGAGCCTTTCCCTGTAGAAGTTCGATCGAGACGGCAGTGGGGATTGTAACTTTTCCGTAGAGCTGAGGGAGTAGGTCTAGTAGTTCAACTTGGTAGAGGTACTGAATACAAGTCGTATCAGCTATGGCATTAGGCACGAACCAGATCCTCGATCAGTTCAGCTTCACTGAGACTAAAAGTATCTACACCGTAGTCTGCTAGCTTTGTTAAAAATAGTGTGCGTGGAATACCTGCAAGGCTGGCAGCTGCACCCGAAGAGAGTTTGCCTAACTCGTATAGTTTAGTTGCAGCGGCAAGCAGTACTTCTCGACTCATCATATCTGGCTCTAATTGCAATGCTTGTGCAGTTTCTTCGGGAATATTCAAATTAAGTTGATACATACGGTTCGCTCAAATTTCCGATACTGTAATACTAACATTGGTATGCTGTGCAGCAGAAACTAGCCCCCACGGTAATTTGCCCAGGCTTGCCAAAAGATGAAAATCGCTAAGCCACCTAAGAAAATGCGAAAAATCAAATGATCATAATCCTCGAAAAAGCTAAAAACTTCGATACTAACAACTAAGCGATCGTAAGTTTGGTGTAGTTAAGCCCTAAAATTACTTAGTGTGCATCAGCATTCTTGATGATCGTATCCCTATATAAATGGATTATGTGGATTATGTTGAATGCTTGCCTCACTTGCTTATTTTTCTAGAAACTATGCCAAAAATTCTCGTTTCCGATCCCATCGATCAAGTGGGCATTGATATTCTCTCTCAGGTGGCAACCGTTGATGTCAGAACCAACCTCAGCCCCGAAGAACTGATCCAAGTAATTCCTGAGTACGACGCGATCATGATTCGATCGGGCACAAAGGTGACTCAAGCCGCAATCCTTGCTGGCAAAAACCTCAAAATCATCGGTCGGGCTGGTGTGGGCGTAGATAACGTCGATGTGCCAACCGCAACCCGTCAGGGTATTGTCGTGGTGAATTCACCTGAAGGCAATACGATCGCTGCCGCCGAACACGCGCTCGCGATGATGCTATCACTGTCGCGTTACATCCCTGATGCCAATGCCTCAATCAAATCAGGCAAGTGGGATCGCAAAAGCTTTACAGGTGTAGAGGTTTACAAGAAAACACTAGGCATTATGGGCTTAGGCAAAATCGGCTCACACGTAGCTACAGTTGCCAGAGCGATGGGGATGCGTCTGCTGGCTTACGATCCATTTCTCACCAACGAAAGAGCCGAACAACTAGGTGTGAGTCTGGTCGAGATCGAAATTCTGTTGCGTGAATCGGACTACATTACCCTGCATTTACCAAAAACCAAGGAAACACAGCACTTGATCAATGCCGAATCGCTCGCGATCATGAAGCCCACGGCACGGATCATCAACTGCGCTCGCGGTGGCATTATCGATGAAGCCGCCTTAGCGGCAGCCTTGCAAAACGGCACAATTGCGGGCGCGGCGATCGATGTGTTTGAGAATGAACCACTAGAAGATGATTCACCCTTGCGTCAGATCGGATCGCGTCTGATCCTCACGCCACATTTAGGCGCATCGACCGAAGAAGCACAAGCTAACGTCGCGATCGATGTTGCCGAACAAATTCGCGATGTCCTGCTAGGCTTACCTGCTAGAGCGGCGGTGAATATCCCAGGCTTAGGTCCTGATGTCTGGCAAAAACTCAAACCATATCTCCAACTGGCAGAAATGCTAGGCAATCTGGTCGGACAACTTGCAGGTGGTCGGGTTGATACGCTCGATGTCCGCCTCCAAGGTGAAATTGCCAATAGCGAGAGCCAACCGATTGTCGTTGCTGCACTCAAAGGATTGTTGTCTCCAGCTTTGAGAGAAAGAGTTAATTTTGTCAATGCCAGTATCGAAGCCAAAGAGCGTGGCATTCGTGTAACCGAAACCCGTGATGCCAGCATTGAGGACTACACAGGCTCTTTACGCCTCACGGCAAAAGGCTCGCAGGGAGAGCAATCTGTTACAGGTGCGCTGTTAGCAAAAGAGGAAATTCGGATCACCAGTATCAATGATTTCCCGATCAACGTCGCCCCAACGCATCATATGCTCCTGACTTTGCACCGTGATATGCCAGGGATCATCGGCAGAATTGGCTCTCTACTTGGTAGCTTCAATGTCAACATTGCCAGTATGCAAGTCGGTCGTCGTCTCGTGCGTGGGGACGCGGTGATGGTAATCAACATCGACGATCCATTACCAGCTAGCCTGCTCGAAGAAATCGTCCATGTGCAAGGCGTGCGAGAGGCTTTTGTGGTCAATCTCTAGAAACCTCTAACAAATATCAAGTTTAATCAAGGCGATCGATCTGAAGATCGATCGCCTTTTGTATTTATATGTAGTGAGCTTCACTCTGATTAGATCCAAATAATCTCGATTTACCAACTTTCCATAGATTACTTTCTATCGGTTGCTTAGATTTTTTCTATAAAGCAATTAAATTCTTAAACTACTCCTAACCTTCGGTTAACTCACTTCACCGATACAGACTAGTAACATTAGTTCTAGTCTGGAGTTTTAGTCTGGGCAATCTTCTTTAGATAAAGAACCAAACAGATATTGCTTGCCTTAATTTTCCTTTCTTACCATTTATTTTAAGAGCAACGTTTCTAACTTTGGCTGTCTTGAAGAAGATGAATATTGAACTTATTAACTAGTCAAGGAGACATTGAATGGCAACGACTATACCCTCTGGGGGTGGGAACCTCATTCTCGGAACAAATTTATCCGAGAATGTAGCTGGTTCTGCTTCAAACGACACAATCTATGGCTATGCTGGGGACGACACCATAACTGGTGGGAACGGTCAAGATTACATTGATGCTGGGATTGGCAACGACCAAATTGGCGGCGGACTTGGCAACGATACACTGATCGGCGGTGCTGGGAATGACTCTTTTAATTTCAACGGCGAAAACGAAGGAATAGATAGAATATTTAGTTTTTCGAGTGGTTTGGACAAAATCACGATTAATGCCGCTGGTTTCCCCGGCTTTAATGCAGGTGTTTTACCAGCAAATCTTTTTACTACGAGTGCCTTTACAAATACTACGCAAAGATTTTTCTTTAATCCAACAACTAAGGAATTTATCTACGATGCCGATGGTAATGGTAGTGGCTTTACTCCTAAAACACTCTTTTTCGCGCCAAATGTCAATATCCTAGCTACCGATATTCAGATCGTTGGGGCAACCAGTACCGCTTTTACACTCGAACTTCTCCATGCTTCTGACTTTGAAGGTGGATTGCCCGCGATCGACGATGCACCGCGATTCTCTTCAGTATTAAATGCTCTAAGAGCAGATCCTAGATTTACCAACACCGTAACCGTTTCGTCTGGCGATAACTTCATCCCAGGTCCATTCTTTGCCGCAAGTGGAGATCCCAGCCCTGCGGTTCAAGCTGCTGTAGGTTTACCCAACTCGGGCAGAGGCGATGTTACTATCCTCAATGCTCTCGGAATTCAAGCTTCGGTATTTGGTAACCATGAATTCGATCTCGGTACGAACCAGTTAGGAAGCCAGATCAAACCCCAAAACGCATATCCTGGAACTGCTTTTCCTTATCTCAGTGCCAATCTTAATTTCGCGCCAAATTCCGATCTCAACACTCAGGTAACGGCTGACGGTCAAGAAGCTAGTACGCTTGCTAATAAGATCGCCAAAAGTACGGTAATTACTGTCAATGGCGAAAAGATTGGGATCGTGGGCGTAACCACCCCACTTCTGCCCAGTATTTCTTCTCCCGGCACCGTAGGAGTAACGCCTAATACGGCAAACGAACCGTTAAGCGATGCTGACCTGAACGCTTTAGTAGGCCAGATCCAACCCGCAGTCAATGCCTTAACTGCAACTGGAATTAATAAAGTGATTCTGCTGTCTCACCTGCAACAGCTAGAGAACGAGTTTGCGCTTGCGCCAAAGCTTACGAATGTCGATGTCATAGTCGCTGGTGGTTCACACAGATTGCTTACTGATGCCAACGATCGAGTCCGATTTGATGGTCCAACAAGTTCTGGCACTTATCCCACGATCCGAACTTCTGCTGCTGGGGAGCCAATCGCTATTGTCAATACTCCTGCAAACTACCAGTATGTCGGACGTTTGGTCATCGGTTTTGACGCTCTGGGGCGGATCGTTCCAACTACTTACGATCCTGTTGTCAGCGGTGCTTATGCTGCCGATGCAATTGGCGTGGCAGCGACTGGAAATGCTGCTTCAACGGCTAAGGTGGTTGAAGTAGCTAACGCTCTCGACCTTGTGATTTCTACCAAGGATGCTGTAATTACTGGTGCATCGAATGTTTATTTGGAAGGAAATAGAAACTTTGTCAGGTTCCAAGAAACTAACCTTGGGGATTTGTCAGCCGATGCCAATCTCGATTTTGCCAGAATTATCGACCAAACTGCTGTCATCTCGCTAAAAAACGGCGGTGGTATTCGCGACTATATTGGCTCTATCCCCAGCACCAGTGGTAATCAGGTTCCTACCAAAGAAAAAACTGCGGCTAATCCTGATGTCGGCAAACTAGCTGGTGATATTTCTCAATTGGATATTGAAAACTCTTTGCGATTTAACAATGGCTTGAGTTTGGTTACAGTGACCGCCACACAGCTCAAGCAAGTCTTGGAGCATGGAGTTGGTTCGGGACAAAATCAAGGGCGCTGGCCGCAGTTGTCAGGAGTTTCGTTTAGCTTCGACCTGACCCAGCCTTCTGGCAGTCGTGTTAGATCGATCGCAATTAAAGATGCTAGTGGCAATACGATCGATACCGTCGTTCAAAACGGTTCTGTCGTGGGCAATCCCATCCGCACGTTCCGCTTGGTTACTTTAGGATTTCTGGCGAATGGTGGTGACAGCTACCCCTTCCTTTCTTTCGCCACAGCCGATCCCGTACTGTTCAATCGGGTGAATTTAGCCTCCGCTTCGGGCAATACATTCACTACACTGGGTGGCGAGCAAAGGGCATTTGCCGATTATCTTACGGCTAATTTCCCCCGCACGGCTCCTTACAATACGGCAGATGTTGCGCCCGCTCTGGATACGCGCGGTCAAAACCTCGCTGCTCGCGCCGATAGTGTTATTGCGGGTTCCAGCGTTGGTTCTGTTACCCAAAATATTTTTGGTACGGCAGGGGCAGATATCTTGACTGGAAATACTCGAAATAATGTAATTGTCGGTAGCGGCGGAGCCGACAATATCACTGGCGGCGGCGGTAACGATGTTATCTACTTCAGCAATGCTAGTCAAGGGATCGATACGATTAGCGACTTCAATATTGGAGACATAATTAGGGTGTCAGCTTCGGGCTTTGGCGCAGGGTTGGTTCTTAACGGTACGCCGATTTTAACTCTTGGGGCCGCAGTTGGTACCAGTGCCCAATTCCTTTATAGCGGTGGCGTTTTAAGTTTCGATCCCGATGGCACTAATGCAACTGCTGCATCTACGCTTGCCACGCTGACAGGCGCGCCTGCCCTAGCTGTATCTCAGATTGAGATCGGGGCTTAGTCGATCTCGTCAATCTTTCGATCGAAATCTAAATCAAATTTATCAATTTGCAAAATATCTCAGATTAAAGGTGTAAAAGACGCTTTTGTCATTAACTTGTAAGCACTCTGAAACCTCTGCTTTGGGCGATCGAATTCGATCGCCCTTTTTCATGGTTAAAATTCTGCCAGTTCAGGAATACATGACAAAATAAAACAAACATATTGCTAAAGATTTGGTCAAGGCTATGGTTAATCTCGCTTACCTTGAAAATCCCGATCTTAAAGATCGCAAGCTTCCCACTGCCGAGGAATTACCTTGTTCAGACGAAACACCAGTGGATAATCAACTCCAAAACGACATCCCCAATTTGCTACTGAGTTTACCAAGAAATTGGGTCTAAAGCCCCGCCGTTCTAGGTCGGCTTTTTCTTCGCATCCTGCAATACTCATAGCCAACCTCTCAGGGCAAGGAACGCAAAAACTCTCGCACGATATCCGTTTTTGTTCGTTTTGTTTTCTTGGCATAGTTTTCTAGTTTTTTCGCCTCTTCTTCAGATACTCGAAAATGTATTTGTTTTTCGCTCATTGCATGTCCCGATATGATACACTTATTGTAGTGGATAAGGTAATCAACCACTTTAAAAACCTTGCTGTCGAAAGACAAGCTGAACCTTGACAATTAAATCTATGCGGTTCTACTGCATTGTTCTAGTTTC
>Ga0209591_10009697_pt1 | contig 10393 bp, 6 predicted proteins | sample MAT01_FD_187207 | JGI IMG/M metagenome (GOLD analysis project Ga0209591, IMG submission 187207) | Freshwater microbial communities from Lake Fryxell liftoff mats and glacier meltwater in Antarctica - MAT-01 (SPAdes) (version 2) | ecosystem: Environmental > Aquatic > Freshwater > Ice > Liftoff...
GCCAACTGCCAACTGACAACTAATGTTACCTTTTTCCCCCAGCACCCAACTCTGCCATCATCTCTTCAACTTGAGCGGATACCAAATTATCGGGGTCATTTTGCAGCCTCGGCAACAATTCGAGCAACGCCCGCGGCGAAGCTATTTTCAAATAGGCTAACACTGCTTCGCGCACAAAACCCGTCGGGTGTTGCAGACAGACAAGAGTTTGTTGAGCGGTGAGGCTCCAACGCGCCTCCCTCGCCAAGTGAAAACAGCAAGCTAAAGTCCAATCCGAAAGAAAATGGCGCAATTCTAGCAAGCGGCGCAAACGATCGCTCGGGGCGAGAGGTTTATAAACCATCAATTCCGAGAGGTTGCTCAATTTCTCTTTTTCTGAGTGCTGATCCAACAAATTAATCAGCGATCGCTTCTTAGCGATATCCACAGTATTGTCGAGAATTTCCAATCCCCTAGCCACCAAAGAAGGTTGGCCAGAAGCAATGTTGAAAGCAGCAGCTTGTACGGTGTCCAACGGATAAAGAAACTTCATCAGCAAAAAACATCGCTCCTTAGCATCAGCTTCCAACCCAGCCAAAGCCCGCTGCAACAATTGAGCCGTATCGTTGGCCGGTACAGCGCTGTTGGTATCCCGATCGGACAAATTCCCATAGGTTGTTACCCCAGACAAATCTACCAGAGCCGCATAAATTTGACCGATAAACATCAACTCCTGTTCGATGAGAGTTTCCAATCCGCTGCGGCCAATGCGGTCTAGAACCCCTTCTATCCCCGCTTCCGAGGGCATTTTCAACAGGATGCGGAGGATGTTGCGCCTGGTAGTTCCCCAAGCCGACATCAAATTGCTGACCAAAATGTCGATCGCCTCCACAGTCCCAATTTGACCCAGAGCCGTCCAAGCTTGCAACCTGACCAAATCCGACTTGTGGATATCCTCAGCCAAATACACCAGCAAAGGAATCGCATCATTGTGAAGTTTGACGATCGCCTGCAAAGCCGCTTCCCGAGTCGATTTGTAACCAAGTCCGCGCAGCAGCGAAGGATAATATTCTTCCGAATGAGTAGAAGAAATCACGTCTAACAGAGCACAGCGCACTCGCAGAGATTCATCTTGCAACAAATTGGGGATGTACAGCCGCAGTCCTTGCAAATAATCGGCCTCTCCCAGAGCCCGCGTGCCCATCACCCGTTCCCGTTCTTGCTTGTGCGTCAGCATTTGGCGCAGCGTGTTAGTAGCCTCTGCCTTTTGCTGGCGATCGCCCCTTCTCATAATTAAAGCAGCAGCCGTACCTCGTACCACCGGATCGACGATCGGCTGCAAGTAAGGCCGCAAGCTGTCGATATTCGGTTCAGCTTCCGTCAGCCAGATGTAGCGCAAAGCCAAGGCCAGCACCTCCGGCGGCAAGGATTGCTGCGAAAGCGCCCGTACAGCTTCTAAATATTCCGGGTTCGGGTGTTGCAGCATAGTTTCCAAGCTCTGGCGCTGCAAAGCTGAAGGCAACACTTCCAGGATGGGTGCCAAAACTTCTCCGACATTTTTCGGGTCAATTTGGGTCAGGAGTTCTATGCAGGAGCGCTTTTCATCTTCGCCCCCCGGCTTTTCCAAAGTTTCCACCACTGCACGCTTCAGAGCTTTGAGGTCAACGTCGGTGACGCCCAAGCGCCCGCGTTCGGCACTTTTGACCAACAAACCCACGTATTGAGAGCGGATCAGCCACACCACAAATACCCACAGCAGGGCCAAAAGTACGATCGCCCCGATGAATACCAAGCTTTGGTTGTCGTGAAATAGCGTGTCCTTTTCGTCTTGGTGGGGCAGTACCTTGTCTGTCACCCACAGCATAATTAGGATGCCAACTCCTGTCACTCCGGTGGACACAGGTTCGCCCACACCGTTGACGAGAGTTTGAATGCCCGATCGAATATTGTCAGGAATCGGTTGGAATAAAACCGGGCTAACAGTTTCCAACAGCGTGTAGTGTAGCAATTCGTCGAAAAATCTCAGCAATATCAGTCCGATGAACACAGACACTAGCTGGCCGAGCGATGCTCCTATGGTCAGCACGCCTAGAATAGCAATACCTGCGGGCAAAATCATCGCCGTCACAAACACGCCGATTCGTTCTACCAAGCGGCTGGATGCGAACCACTGAGTCGCGACTTGAAACAAGCCTTGTATGCCTTCGTAAATGCCCAGGAAGCTAGCGATCCAGCTAGCTCCACTCGCGCCGTCCGAAGGGTTTTGGTATTCTAGCTGGCTGTAGAATTGAAAATCTACCAACACGTAGACGACTTCTGCGAGGACGAAGAAACTGACTAGAGGTACGGCGTATTTTTGCAGCGGGCCTGTAACTTTGCGGGCGGTAAATTCTTGTTGATCGTCCTCGTCGTCGTCATCTGTCCAGTGAGCCGTTTCCGGGAAAGCTTGGCGGTATTTTTCCGTCAGGTAGTACAGCAACAGCGAGCCTGTCGCTACCATTAACCCCGATATCAGAGTAACGTTTTTGAGTCCGACTACGTACAGCAAAACAGGCAGAGAAAACCCGCTGACTACTCCAGCCACTAAATAGCCGCTGCTAACTAGCGGATAAGTGCGCTTGATTTCTCTAATATTAAACAGTTGGTTGGAAGTGATGGAAGTATTCAGGTCATTGAGGACATAGCAAGCTTCCACCCACAGCCACATCAAAAAAATAGTAATAAAAGCGATACTGATGCCAGCTATCTTAGTATTTTCGTAGCCGATGCCGAATCGAAACAAAAATAGCGGTACCGACATCATTGCCAGAACCACTACGACGGTGCGCCTTAGCGGCAGGATTTTTTGCAGCCACGAGTAGACAAATCCCAAACCAGAACCGATAAAGGCGCTGGCTATATAGATATAGGGCATTTTGTCCGCACCGAATTCGTCTAAAAACAGACCTACCGTGCTGAGTTCCAGCCAGATCAGCCCGACGGAGGTGAGAGTGTAGACGAGGAACATCAGTACGGTTCGCTCTACTTCTTCCGATCGCAGGTTAAGCGATCGCAGCACTCCCTGTCTTGCTCTGGCGATCGCGCCCATTTGAAAATTTTCCATTTCTGGTGCATTAATATTTCGATTTTAGATCTTAGATTTTAGATTTACTTGCAGCCCCGTGAATCTGAGACCGAGTACAGGAGTCTAAAATTTTTTGTTTTGGCGCGTCCGCGATTCCTGTGGCAAACTTCTATCCGTTTTGGGGCGGGGCGATTAATCCACCGTCACCAGTCTTTGACTATTGACTGTTGACTGGACTTTTCCTCTCAGATCCTGTCCGATCGATTGACCTCACAAAAACGGTTCGTAGTGCGGACTTTAGTCCGCACTACGAACCAATCTTATGGTTGTCAATCGACCGGACACGAGAGCCAAGCCTGTCAAGAGCAGGCTCGGTATCTGCTCCACAATTGGATAGGTCTACTGATGACCCGATCGCCCTATTACTGTTTTTTGGGGGACAGCAGCATCATCATACTGCGTCCTTCCTTTTTCGGGGCTTGCTGCACTTCGGCGATTTCCTGCAAATCTGTGGCCATGCGCTTGAGCAAGTCCTCTGCTAGGTTGCTGTGTTGGATTTCCCGACCTCTGAACATGATCGTGGCTTTTACTTTGTCCCCTGATTTGATAAAGCGGTCTGCTAGCTTGAGGCGCACTTGGTAGTCGTGTTCTTCAATTTTGTAGCGCATCTTCACTTCCTTAACATCGGCAGTGTGCTGCTTCCGCTTGGCTTCTCGCGCTTTCTTTTCCTGCTCGAACTTGTACTTCCCGTAGTCCATTACCCGGCATACGGGCGGGTCAGCTTTGTCGCTGACAAGTACCAGGTCGAGTTCTTTTTCTTCGGCCAGACGCAGCGCTTCTGCGGGTGTCAGTATCCCTAGTTGCGCGCCGTCGATATCGATCACCCGGATTTTGGGGTATCGAATGTTTTCGTTGATCTGGGGTAGGTTGCGATTTTGTCTTCTTTCAATCACAGGCATGAATGTTTTTACAAGCAGTAGTTTAATAGCGAAGTTTCTTGATAGTTACAGGCTTGACCGGTCAATATTTCACTTTTTCCGATCGAGCTATTTGGCAAGCTGTTACCCTTACCGGACGTACTACCGCGCCCTATATGCCCTCAGCTTCATCGTTAGGGCATACTTGAACTGAATCGTAAATTAATTCTTACAATACTTGCTATTCTACTCACTCTCGCTGAGTTTCTGCGTAGTTTTATTTTAACTTCATACAATATCGCCCGCCCCGATGCCAGACCGATCGCCAAACGGTCAAAAATGCCCGGTAAATCCTTAAGGATGAGGTAAAACGGCTTTTTTGACCCCGCCGCACCCGTTGCTGCCAGTCCCCAATTCGCCTGATTTGCCTTGTACAATAGGTATAACCAAGTGTAAATTTATGTTGCGAGCTGAGGCAAAATTGACAAATTCTCTACACTGGCACCAACGGGTGGGCACTCAACGAGACTGGGTGTGGCGGGGTTGGCAAACTCGGTACACTTATTTGCGGCCGGCTTTGGGGCGAAATCCAGGGGCGATCGAATTTCAAGACTCTGCTGCCGAACCCATCGCCTCCACCACATCGAGAACACCGATTATTTTACTGCACGGGTTTGGAGCTTCGATCGGCCACTGGCGGCAAAATCTCGCTCCACTAGCCGAAAATCACACGGTTTACGCCTTGGATTTGTTGGGTTTTGGCGCTTCCCAAAAAGCTCCCATCGACTACGACGTGTCTTTGTGGGTCGCTCAAGTTTATGATTTTTGGCTGACTTTTATCAGAGAGCCGGTCATATTGGCAGGAAATTCGATCGGATCGCTGATTTGTCTGGCCGCGGCGGCCGCTCACCCGGACATGGTGGCCGGCACGGTGGCGATCAGCCTCCCAGACCCCTCTATGCGAGCCGAGGCTGTGCCCGGATGGCTGTTACCGGCGATCGAATTTATGGAAAATTTATTTGTTTCTCCGATCGTACTCAGGCCTTTGTTTTCTTTAGCCCGCAAGCCTGCTATTGTCCGTCGCTGGGTTGCCTTTGCCTACGCCAACCCCGGAGCTGTTAGCGACGAATTAGTTGAAATTCTAGCAGGGCCTGCGGGCGATCGGGGAGCCGCCCGCGCCTTCTGTGCTTTATTTAAAGCTGTCGGTAGCGCACAATGCGGCCCTGGTGTCAAGACTGTGTTGCGAAATTTAACAATCCCGATGCTGTTAATTTGGGGCAAACAAGACCGGATGATTCCGCCTCGCTTCGCCAAACCCCACCAATTTGTCGAATGCAATCCGAGTTGTGTAGAGCTAGTTGAATTAGATAATGCCGGCCACTGTCCCCAGGATGAATGCCCGGAACAAGTAAATCAAGCAATTTTGGACTGGATGGGCCGGAACTTTGCCGCCCGCTGCGATCGATCTTTGCAACACTGTTAATTAGACGGGGGCGGTGCGTTGCTAATTGACCAAAATTATTTGCAGGTATCAATATCCTCGATCGAGAATCAGGTTGTCACAAGTCGATCGCGCCCGGTGGAATGACTTTACCAACTCTTGAACTAACCTCAACAACTTTTTAGGCCAGGGGCGAGTCTTACGGGAAAGCAAGTCTCGGTGTTTCTGCGATCTTGCGTCCGATCGATTAACATAGCAAAAATGGTTCGCCCACGCGCGATCCCTTGGTAGTGCCGTTAATCGATCGCACGCGATATGAGTTCATCAAAAAAATCCGGTTTCTCACCACTCGTGGTATTTTTACCAGAATTAATGGGTTTAAAGCCCCATCCTTCTAGGACGGCTTTTTATTGATTAGTTCGTCTATGTAGTCTCTTAGTTGGTTTTGCCAGTCGGGGAGGTTTTTAAGCCTATCTTTCTGCCCCTCTCTACCTTTGAAACAAATAGGTGCTTTATCTAAGATGTTTTCTGGATCTGATTTCCAGCAATATTCATGATTTTTCTGGAATGGCATACGCAAATCTCATTTATAGTGGTATACTACTATGTTAACACAGAAGCAATCAGACATGAAAGCCAGATATCAGTACCGGTTCTACCCAACAGATCAACAGCGACAGAGCTTGGCTCAGTTGTTTGGCTGTGTACGGGTAGTTTGGAATGATGCACTGGCTTTATGCAAAAAATCTGAGAAGCTGCCCAGTAATGGAGACTTGCAAAAACTCTTGATCACGCAGGCGAAAAAGACTGAGGAACGGGCTTGGCTAACAGAGGTTTCAGCTATACCATTGCAGCAGTCGGTCATTGATTTAGGCACAGCTTACAAGAACTTTTTTGATGCTCTCAAAGGAAAGCGTAAAGGTAAAAAAGTAGGTAGTCCTAAGTTCAAGAAAAAGACCAACCAACAGTCAGCTAGATTAACTCATGGCGGTTTTTCAATTAAGGGTGAATGTGTTTATCTGGCTAAAATCGGTAATGTAGAACCAATTTGGTCGAGAAATTTGCCGTCTGAACCAAGCTCGGTAACAGTAATCAAAGATTGTGCTAATCGCTATTTTCTCAGCTTTGTAGTAGATATTGAGCCTGTCAATATTGATGCTAAAAACCAAAGTGTTGGTATTGATTTAGGGATTAAAATTTTCGCCTTCATGAGCGATGGAGAAAAAGCTGAAAGTCCCGATTACTCAAAGCTTGACCGCAAAATCAGAAAACTTCAGCGCCAAATGGCGAGACAGAAAAAAGATTCTAAACGACGCAATAAGACGCGGTTAAAAATTGCGAAAACTCATAATAAAATCGCCGATACCCGTAAAGACTTTTTACACAAACTATCAACTAAAGTCGTTAGTGAAAATCAAACTACCGTTTTAGAGGATTTGAACGTGTCGGGGATGTTGAAAAATCGCAAACTTTCTCGGGCTATCAGCTTGCAAGGTTGGCGGGAATTCAGGACTTTTTGCGAAGCTAAATCCCAAAAGTACGGACGTGAATTTGTTGTCGTAAGCAGGTGGGAACCGACTAGCCAAGTTTGTTCCGACTGCGGCTACAAGTGGGGGAAACTGGATTTGAAAGTCCGGTCAGTCAAGTGTGTAAGTTGCGGTGCCGAACACGACCGAGACGAAAACGCAGCGAAAAATATAAATAAAGTCGGGACAGGGCATTGCCACGACTCTAAATGCACGTCGAGACGGAAGAAGACTACTTCGGTAGCATCTGTCGCTGAAGCGTGAAGAATCACCGTCCGCGACGGTCGGTGAGTATGTCAAGAACATACCTCCGCTGTAGTCCCTAGATCCGGTAAAAAGTTAAGGACTTACGCATCAACACCACAGAAACCGGGTTTTTATCGGGATTAAAGGTATAGATGCAGTATTTTTGCCAGTCAAACCAGGTTTCTCATCACTCCTGCGTCTAGGACTAAAACTCAGGTTTGAAGGTACTGATGCGTCCCTGACTGTTTTATTGACGATCGCCCTTTGGGAAACTCAGGCATTGACACAACCGTCGCGATCGTGTATCTTCTCTAACTGGTAGTATTATATACAAGTTATGCAGTTAGTCGAAAGGCAGGTCATCAAACCGAATCACAGGTTTTATCCAGAAGCCGATCGACTGTTTTTCCAGTCCAAAAATCACAACTGCGATAACTATATCTACCGTCAAAACTTTTTCCCCCGTCAACCAATCAATGCTTTGACGGTCGATCGTCCGAGATCGAAGAGTATCGGTGACAAAGCATGGCCCGCCCTAGTGACACAAAACACTCTCCGGTAACAGCAAAAAGCATGGACTAGCTATCATCATGTCACCGGGTGTGGCGCGGGCGATCGCCAAACTAAATTTCCAGCAGCACCCAAAATCCCTTACTATCAAAAATCAAGAAAAACCAGATATCGGTGCCGCCATGTAGTTGTATTGAACTGTCAAACGGTCAGGAAAAAAGATTTTGCAAAAGGATATGCCCGTTTGCATGGAACTAACATCTTCAGGACTTCAAAAGTAACCTCAATCTGGGAAATCCGGATTGTTCCCGATGTAGGTTGTTAATTGGTCAGGGTGGTTGATTAAAAGTTAGAACAAAACGCAACTGTCAAAGGGATTATTACCCGGGATTTAACGAACTGTGCCAATATGAAAGACCGAGGAAATCGCTCCTAAGAAAAACCGTAAAAATCTCCATTCTAACTTGTGATAAGTTCAGGAAAAACCTGGTTGATTGTTGATAAAAATATAGCAACAGCGCCAGACGGTGAGGACGTTTGAAATTACTGAAAGCCTGGGTTTTCTTAATTATTCTTTGGGTCTTGTCAATTATTCCTTCTGCTATAAATACCTTCCCTTGTGCCAACAATTTCTCAGTCAGCTTATAACCGATCGCCCCCAAGTATACGGGAAAGTAAAAAAATGCCAGAATCTGGCATTGGGCTGCCTATTAACGCCTAAAAAAGTCAATTTGGCCAACAACTGACGGCCCGGGCGCTCCCCGGTCGGCTGGCGGCTAACTGCTGAAAGCCGATCTGGCAAACAGCACCCTTCCAGCTTTTAGCAGTAACGCAAACGAGGAAAAAACTGTCGTGAAATTCCACTGGCTACTACCGAGTTTCTTAAGTGTATTTTTGCTCGCCGGAGCCGCCGAAGCAGCCAGACTGCAATCTTGGCGGTTTGATGCTTCAGAGAACCGGCTCTACATTAAAACAGACGGGGGAGTGCAACCCAAGGCTCAACTGATTTTCAACCCGACGCGCTTGGTAATCGATTTGCCGGGAACGAGTCTGGGCCGTCCCTCAGTCAACAAACAGCTCTCAGGGGCGATCGAATCGGTGCGGGTAGGACAGTTTGACAACGATACAACCAGAATTGTAGTCGAACTCAGAGACGGGTTTACTTTAGACCCCCAGCAAGTAAAATTCCGGGGGATTTCTGCCAGCGAGTGGACAGTGGATTTACCCGCACCGACGCGCGCCGCAACTCAAAATCCGATTTCAGAGCCCGGGGGAGAAAGGTTATCGGTTGAACCTTCAGCAGGCGGGCCCCAGTCTGCTGAGGAAACCGTAGTTCAGAACGTTCAACTGACAGCAGACGGTTTTTTAGTCCGTACTGCTGGCGGCCGGCCCCAAATTAATTTTGAACAAAGTCGCGCCGGAGACATCGCTACCCTGGATATTGAAGGAGCTACTTTAGCTCCGGGTGCGGGCGGCCAACAACCTCAAACTAACGGCCAGCACGGAGTTGAGAAGGTTGAAGTCCGGCAACTGCCAACAGACCCGCCCGTTACCCGCGTGACTTTGCGGATGAAGGGTTCTAATACTCAGTGGCGGGCGTCTGTGGGCAATTCTGGCTCCGTTGTGCTGTCGCCAGGGGGCACGAGTCCGTCAAGGCTGACGCGCTCAGAACCTGTAGCTATTGGGAGACCAGAGCGAGGAAGTTTAGCCAGAGTTCTGTCGATTGATTTAGCCGATAATGACACGCAACTGGTGGTGAGAACTGACCGCCAAGTCTCCTATACCAGCGGGTGGGACCAGTCGTCGAGAGCTTACTGGCTCAGGATCGCTTCTAGTTCCCTGACGGGCCAAATTCCTCAGCTCGATGCCAACAGTCCTGTATCGTTTACTGCGAGTCAGGAAGACGCGGAGACTGTGGTGATTTGGGTGCAGCCGCGATCGGGGGTACAGGTGGGCAGGGTGACGAGACCGGGCCGGCAGTTGCTGTCTTTGCAGTTGCGATCGTCCAATGCTAGTGTCCCGCCGCCTTTGACTCGCGATCCCAATCCGCAGCCGTTACCGAGAAGGACGATCGGATCGGGGGATTTGCCCCAATCTAACCGCCGCGTCGTGGTGGCGATCGATCCGGGACACGGCGGCCGCGATCCTGGTGCAGTCGGGATTGGGGGCATTCAGGAGAAGGAGATTGTTTTAGATATCTCGTATCAGGTGGCGAGGCTGCTGGAACAGCAGGGCGTGCAGGCGGTGATGACTCGGACTGACGACAGCGAAATCGACCTGGAACCGAGAGTTTCTTTGGGGGAACGGGTGAATGCTACTTTGTTTGTCAGCATTCACGCTAATGCGATTAATATGAGCCGGCCGGATATTAACGGGATTGAGACTTATTATTTTGATAGCGGGAAAGATTTAGCCCGGGTGATTCACGCCAGTATTTTGGACGGGACGGGGGCGACTGACCGCCGGGTGCGACAGGCGAGATTTTATGTTTTGAGGAAAAGTTCTATGCCTTCTGTTTTGCTGGAAGTCGGTTTTGTCACGGGTGCTGAGGATGCTGTTAAACTTTCTGACCCAGCTTACCGCAGTCAAATGGCGGCTTCGATCGCTCGCGGCATTTTAGTTTATCTTCAACAAAGATAATGGGCATGGGGCATGGGGCATGGGGCATGGGGCATGGGGCATTGGGCATGGGGCATTGGGCATTGGGCAT
>Ga0209591_10009706_pt1 | contig 10389 bp, 10 predicted proteins | sample MAT01_FD_187207 | JGI IMG/M metagenome (GOLD analysis project Ga0209591, IMG submission 187207) | Freshwater microbial communities from Lake Fryxell liftoff mats and glacier meltwater in Antarctica - MAT-01 (SPAdes) (version 2) | ecosystem: Environmental > Aquatic > Freshwater > Ice > Liftoff...
CGTGAATTAAAATCGGGTTGTCCATGTTTAGCATTTTCCTAAAAGTCTCAAACCCAGTCTAGACGGACTTGTGTGTACACGGTAGCGATCAAGGGGGGGAGAATGGACTTCTATACTCTAGACCCCATGCTCACCTACTGTCTAGAATGAAATAACCCTGGCTGTAATTAGTTCTTATCCTTCGGGTTCACTTAATTTATTGGATTGTAATCTTTCAGATTGAGCTAACTGATTATCATAAAGGTTCTTTATGGCTTCTCAAAATCCTTACTTTTTTTTAGACGAAACTGGTACTGACAAAGATTCAAAAATTCTCGCCGTCGCCTGCATCTTGACTGACCACCCTCAATATCTAAGGAAAAAAGTTGAAGAACTTAAGCAGCGTATGTTTAAGGAAAAGCGCTTCAAAGATATTCCAAGTGTCCAAGACTTGCGTGAGAGAGGCTTCCATTATTGCGAGGATCATCAAGATGTCAAGAATGAATTTATTGAATTAATTTCTGAGATGCCATTTGAATCTTACATATGCTATGAACATAAAAAGTCCGATCATTGCCACAATGATAGCTTTGAGTGGTACGACAAGCTCTTCTGTAAATTAATGCACGATCGTTTACGTAAGCATAGGGAATCAATAATTAATATCTGCTTTGAACAACATCATAATTCTGTTGAAAATCGTAGGCAAGAACTAGGAAACTTAATAAATCAACTGATAAAAGAAATTAAATTCAAAGATAATTGCGAGTTTCTCAGTCTGCCTATGGTTAAAAGTGCTGGGAAAGATGAACTCTGTTTATCTGTAGTAGATTACGTAGCAGCAATATTTAAGGATTATGAAAGCTCATTACGCCAATCCAGAAAGGTTGACAGACTCAACAACCCATCTTCCTGGCAATCAAGAAATTTTGCTCTGATTCGCCCTAAGCTTAGAGTTATCCATGATTATGGAACAGGAGAGTTTTTTACGCGTTGGAATCCCTTCCCTTAAATATAAAAGACAATGCCTGACAATGTTGTTGTTTCTCTGTATAATGCGCTTAGGTCTGGGGGCGTAAATTTTGTGTACGAGTGCGAGTCGTGCTCGTCTTGGGACATCTCATTGATTTAGTTGCCTTACTCCCTCAGACCCCTTCAATGAACCAGTTTAACTTTCGAGAGATAGACGATATAAAAGGCATTGCACAAGCCCTAGGGTGCGAAGTGTCCTTTCTTCAGACGGTACTGGATCGTCCTTCTGGCTTCTACAGACTGATTCGTCTCTATAAAAGAAGAAGACCTGAGCCTCGAATCGTATATGAAGTAGATAGTGATCTCAGCAACCTACATAAGAATATTCTTACGTCAATCACAGCCGAGGTTAAATTTCCTGAATGTGTTCAGGGATTTGTTCCCAAACGCTCAATTGTTACAAACGCATCTCTTCATTTAGGACGCAAATATGTCCTTAATTTAGATATAAAAGACTTCTTTGACTCAATCAATGTTGGTAGAATAACTCAAGTTTTTGCAACCCTTGGGTGCAACCATACTGTTGCAATCATTTTTGCGCAACTATGTACTCTTAACGAATGCTTAGTACAAGGAGCCAATACAAGTCCAATTCTGGCTAACCTAGTTTGCTCCGATCTAGACGAACAACTTATCACATTAGGCGATGAGTATGGTAGTTCATACTCTAGATATGCTGACGATATTACCTTTTCTGGTGATATACCACCACCGACGAAAAAAATTTATAAATGTATTAAGAGCTATGGATTTCGGCTCAATCCAGACAAACAAAAATGGCAGCTAAGAGGTAGACAGCAATATGTCACTGGACTTACAGTTTTTGATAAAGTAATGCCTCGAATACCTAAAAAAATCAAAAAGCAGTTAAGGCAAGCTCTTTATTATATTGATAAGTATGGCTTAGAGAGCCATATAGAAAAAGTTAATGATCAACAGGAGCGTGGAAGAGCCTCTTGGATAGATGGATTAATTGCTTTCACGTACTCTGTAGAACCAGAGCAAGCATATAAGTTAGACATAGCTTGGCAAGCAATCCTCACTAAGGAAGAAGACTTACTAACTTCCCGCCGAGACCCCTCCAAACTCATAAGAAAGTGGCGGAGTTCACAGAACATAAATCACCCAAATATTGCATCATTAGGTACTCAAAAAACAGGTGGCAACTCAGATGCATCCTATTCAGTAGATTTGTTTCAGTAGATTTGTTTCAGTAGTTCAACAATGTCGTTTTAAATAAGAAACTCTCTGGCCAAGAGCCGCGATCACTCATCTCCACGAATCCAGCAAAGCATCTTACTTTATACATTGAAGCTAACACAGAATTTACAGACGGAAATCTATGGGAATGCCTTGTCAAGTGAACAGTATTGTGAAACTGAATGGAACAGAATTTCCATCACTGTTAGAAATCGATGCAGTTCACAAAGTCATGAAATCGGGCTATCGCATTTTCCCGATAGACGTACCGCTCCAGCTTGTAAGTGATGCTTGGTGCGCTCATGCTGATGTAGTGATTACCCAGTTAATTTGGAAAAATCAGCAAACAGTTCTGGAGTTCCGTATCCATCGCATCTATGAGCAGCCCTTTGGATTGAAGTAGACAATTAGAGAAACTGTAACTGCTGCGGATAAACTGGAGAAGCTTTGTAAGATTATGTGACTGTTTCGAAAACTATGACTGAACTGCTTCAATGGGCGATCGCTCCCACAGACTCGCAAGGGATCACGCCGTTCGCATGATTCTCAAACCTAAAATTAATAACGCTCTAGTACCAAGCCACTTTTGCAAAAGGCATTGGCAATGAGTCAGGGTAAGCGCAAGAAAATAGCGCTTCTTATAAATCACTTAGGAACGAGGATTTAACAAGATCCACAACTTTTTTCTAGTGGCAGCGGTCTGAAATGTCTCTACGCAGGAAACCTGGAAGTTAATAAATCCTCATTCCTTAGGATTGCTATAGAAGAGCTATTTTTAGGGGATAGCGATCGCTTGTAGAGATAGCGATCGCTCCCCTGATTAATTATTTTTACGTAAATTAAAACCTCCTTCCGGTATCGTAGGATGAGCATCTGCCCTGACTCATTGTGAAGGAGTAAAACTATGAAAATTCTACTCGTTGAAGATGATGAACGCATTGCAGATGCGCTGGCAGAAGATCTGACCGATCAGAATTATGTGATTGATTTAGCATACGAAGGGAATAGTGCCTGGGAATTGGTAGAAGCCTACACCTATGACCTGATTTTGCTAGATGTCATGCTGCCAGACATAGATGGCGTTAGCCTTTGCCGAAAGATTCGAGCGCAGAATTGCACCACGCCAATTTTAATGCTGACTGCAAGAGATACCGTGGGCGATCGCGTTTTAGGTCTAGACGCCGGAGCCGATGATTATCTAATTAAGCCTTTTGATTTAACCGAGTTACTGGCGCGGATTCGGTCATTGCTGCGGCGGAGCGGTGGAGCAGCATTGCCTACCATTTACGAGCTAGGTGAACTGCGGCTTGACCCTAGCAGTTGTGAAGTATCTTATGGCGGAAAATTTCTAGCCCTAACGCCCAAAGAATATGGACTATTAGAATTATTTCTCCGCAACGGACGGCGAGTATTTAGCAGCAGCCAAATTTTAGAGCGCCTGTGGTCGCTGGAAGAGCCACCCACTGAAGAGACGGTACGAACTCACATCAAAGGCTTGCGGCACAAGCTTAAAGCAGCAGGTGCACCCGCAGATTTAATTGAAACAGTGCATGGGCTAGGCTATCGGTTGAAGGGGCTGGGGGTTGGGGTTTGATTCGAGACTTTGGCTGGCGACTTTTGTTTGCTTATTTGACGGTCATGGCGGTTATTTTTGGGGCTTCGGCGGCGGCGGTTTATCTATTTTTTGTCCATAGCCTTTACCAACAAGTGGATAATCGGCTGTTAACGCTAGCGCAGTCGGCAGCACCTAGTTTAACAACCGTAAAGTTGGAGGGCGGCGAACATTTAGATAATCGAGCAGAAATTCCTTGGCAAGATTTGTTTCGGCGGAATCGTCAGAGTTTGAGCTGGTTTGATGAGAAGGGAAAGAAACTTGCGGAACAAGGTTCAATTCAGGTTAATTTGCCGTTGCGAGTTGGCATCTTAACGTTACCGCGCGATCGCATTCGCACGTTCACAATTCCGGTCTACTCCCGTCAATTAAATCAGCCCGATCTAAAGTTAGAAGGCTACATTCGCGCTAGTGAATCAATGTCTGAAATTGAAGACGTGATCAATTGGTTGCGCTGGGGATTTGGCGTGGGCGGCGTGGTGGCGCTAGCGTTAACTGGAGTGGGCGGCGTTTGGTTGGTTAACGAATCACTAAAACCGACTCGTCAAAGCTTTGAGCAGTTAAAACAATTTACCGCTGATGCATCTCATGAGTTACGTAGCCCCCTAACTGCCATTAAAACTTCAATTGATGTGATTTTGAAGCATCCTGAACGCATTCATCCTAAAGATGCTAGAAAATTATCGGCGATCGCCAGTGCTACTAATCAAATGATTCGGTTGGTGGAAGATCTATTGCTTTTGGCGCGATCGACTGCCGTTAATCCGGCATTGTCATCAGTGCAGCTTAACCCTATCTTGCTCGACAAAGTTTTGCAAGATTTAATGACACTATTGGAACCCCAATCCCAATCTCGTAAAATTGTGCTTAGAGCTAGCTTGACTCCTGGACTAATGGTTTTAGGCGACACCTCAAAGCTGAATCGACTGTTCTCTAATCTCTTAGAAAATGCTTTGCAATATACCCCTCAAGGCGGCACAGTGGCGTTAACCCTAGTGCGAGTCAATCGATTTGTGATTGTCAGCATCGAAGATACTGGAATGGGAATTGCGCCGGAGCGGTTGAAGTTAGTGTTTCAACGATTTTGGCGAGCAGATCGGGCGCGGTCTTATCGTTCAGGCGGGCAAGGGTTAGGGCTATCGATTGCCCAAGCGATCGCCCAGCAGCACGACGGCGAAATTACGGTCAGCAGCAGAGAAGGAGTTGGGAGTTGCTTTCGGGTACGGCTGCCGTTAGTAGACTAGAAGACATTTAATAGAATAGAAATCAGGGGAGCATTGTCTGCTCCCCTCATATAAGATTGGCTCGATCGATCGCTTACCGCAGTTAAAGCGATGCCTCTTTAACATGAGAAACGATTCCTAGCTTTTCCAAGCCCCGAATGGTTAACCAAGTGATATCAATTTCCCACCACTGCAATCCGTGCCGTGCCGAATGCTGAAATGCATGATGGTTATTGTGCCAACCTTCACCGTATGTTAGGAGCGCCACCCACCAGCAGTTTGTAGAGCGATCGCCCGTGTCATAGGTACGATACCCCCATTGGTGACAAGCACTGTTCACGAAGCAAGTGCAGTGGAATCCAAAAAACAGTCTGACGAACGTTCCCCACACCACAAAAGGCCATCCTCCTAGTAGGTACAGCCCAACGCCTAAGGCAACTTGAAGGAAAATATAGTATTTGTGGCAGAACTGATAAAACGGATCAGCAGAAACATCTTGCGTATACTTTGCTAACTCAGTTCGCATCGGCACATCGTGCATTAACCAACTAATGTGGCTCCACCAAAGCCCCTGGGTCGAATCATGCGGATCTTGTGGTTGATCAGAATAACGATGGTGCATCCGATGGAACCCAACCCAACCCAGCACGCCGCCCTGTCCGGCTAAAGAACCACATAGTATTAAAAAATACTCCAGCCATTTTGGAGCGCGAAAGCTGCGATGGCTCACCAAGCGGTGAAACCCTAGCGTAATTCCCAAACCCAACGTAACCCAATGTAAAAAAACTGCTACTCCGACAGCGGCCCAGCTAAAGGTACCTGGTAAAAAAGCGAGAAGTACGCCCAAGTGCAGCACAACGGTAGCAGTAATAACGTTCCAGCGAGGGCGCGGTAAATCCAGAATTTCAAGGGTCATTAAGAGAGTTCGGTGATCCCGATAGTAAAGAACAAGGGGAAAATTCTTCCCAGCGATCGCGCACTTGCAGATAACATTCGAGCGGAGACAGGTTGGAATTGCGAAACCAGTTCACCTCAACCTGCTGACCTGCACAAATCAACAGCATGACGTCTCGATAGGGATCATAACGTTCAATTGACTGAACCAGAGAAGGGATAGTGCCAATATCGACCCCAAACTCTAGCAAACCCGACTCAACCGCATACTGAGGAATAAATTGAGTCTTAAATTTCCAAAGATGAAGGTCGGTGATTGGCACAAGGGGAGGGTCAACTTGACAGATCACCAACCCTGTTCCCATACTTTCAAACCCCGACCAGGCATAGTAACCAATCACCGCAGCGTTAGTGCGAATGAAAGCGTTTTGCCAGCATTCATTTTCTTGCCTACAATCGCTCCGGGAGCGATCGCCAAATCGATGAACCATGATTGACTTCCATGATGAGCTGAGGATATGGGTAGGCAGATATACATCCGAATCAAGCCAGAGAGACATCTCTGACTTTTCCAAGAGATTGATCAATTAACAATTACAGGCAGCCCTCCGGCAGAGAGACCTATAGCCTGCATTCAAAACCGCTGGGTCGGCTCAAGAAATCCCCAACCCATCTCAACTGCCGATAAGCCAATGCCCCAAGCGATCGCCATCTCACTTCAGGAGGTTGCAAAATTTTCGTCTTCATCCGTGCCTCGCAGATGGGTAAGGTTAACGAGTCGGCGGGCATTCTGACTTAGAGAGGCTACAGGCGCGCTGCTTTGCAGATACCGCCAGGGTCGCCCTCTTTACAGTTGCGGGACAGCGCTGGATTTTCACCAAACTTTCCCCATTACTTCCAATAGATGCTCACCATTGGAACCGATACTCGTACATATAATACGATATGATCGCCCCAACGTGACAGCAAAATCTTTTCTCGCAGCCTCAAGATATACTCTGATCTGGCGATATTAGCGTCTGTCAGCTTTATCGAAATATTTTGCCAAAATATTGCTTCAAAGGAACCCCACAATGAATCAACTGCCGAGTGGAGAACGCTATCTCTACCAGCTTTTTAGCTCAATTGAATCAGGCGATTTAACCGTCACTAACCCACAAGGTCAAAAATTCACCTTTGGCACCGTCGGCACTTTGCCCCAAGTCTATCTCAATATCCATAATCCTAAAACCTACGATCGCATTCTCACCTACGGCGCGCTCGGTTTTTGTGAAGCGTATATGGAAGGCTGGTGGGACGAAGCTAATGATAACTTAGTGGAGTTGATTGGACTGTTTTATCGCAACGGAGTATACAACAAGGTAAATGCTCAGTTTGCAGTGCAGCTTGCCTTTAAAGCCCTGACGCAGCGCCTGTTAACCCTACCTACCGTCATTAAAAACAGCCGTAAAAATGTCCAGCACCACTACGATTTGGGCAACGACTTTTACCAACAGTTTCTTGACCCAACGCTAACTTACTCCTGCGGCTATCGTTTGCATGAAAGCGACACCCTTGAGCAAATGCAAAACCAAAAGTATGAGCTAATTTGCCGCAAACTGTCGCTCCAGCCCGGAGAATCGTTGATTGACATTGGCTGCGGTTGGGGTGGAATGCTGATCTATGCCGCCGAGCATTATGGCGTTTCGGGAACAGGCATTACGCTGAGCCTGGAGCAGGAAAAGCTGGCAAAAACCCGAATCGAGCAAAGAGGTCTGTCCGATAAAATCAAGATCGTGCTGGCAGACTATCGAGAGATCCAGGGGCAATACGATAAGTTTGTCAGCATTGGGATGTTTGAACATGTGGGCAAGGGAAACTTTGGCACTTTCATGGAAAAAGCAGCAGCCCTGCTCAAACCGGGTGGAGCTGGAATGCTCCATACAATTGGGACAACCAGCAAAGAACGGAACGGTGCCTGGGTTGATAAATACATTTTTCCCGGAGGCTATGCCCCCCAACTGCATGAGCTGGCTCAAGAAATGATGGCTGCGAAGCTGACTCTTGCCCACTGTGAAAACCTTAAGCCCCATTACGCTGAAACGTTGAAGCTATGGGCAATGAACTTTACGCAGAATCGCTCAGAAATCGCGGCGCTCTCTACTCAATATGACGATCGCTTCCTGCGAATGTGGTACCTCTATTTGCAGTCGTTCGAGGCTTCGTTTAGATATGCTGCCCTGCATGTTTATCAACTGCTGTTTTATCCAGGCAAACCCTGGCAGTTAAGTGTGCCGCTTGATTTCTCTAGGCCTGTAGAAAAGGTTGGGGCGATCGCCACTCGATAGCTATTATTCGCCCTAACTCGATATTCATCTAAAAATTCAATCGCCCTACTGTCATCAGGCGGTAACCACTCACCAAAGCCACAAAAGCTACACAAAAAGTCCAGAGGCTTGTCGGTCTTAGGACAATGCCACCGCTCAAAAAAACTAAAATCACTCCCAAGCCAATCAAAAGCCAACCCAAATCTCTGGAGCTACGTCCAGCACATAGCACCAGCCAAATACCCGCCATGAGGCTCAGCACCGATCCGGTTGCCGAAACATGCCACCCCCAGTAACCTGAAGCGGTTGTTGTGAACATGATGTTGCGCCCCAGAAAATACAGACCTAACATCATTAGAGCTAGACCGAAAAACTTCTTGAAAGGATTCATGGTGTTGTAGCCGATGCTGAATTTAGGCTTATTCTACCCAGCATCCCTTTTTTTATAAGGTCAGCACTAGAATACAAAAAAGGTGCATTGCCCATGCACCTTGGGGGATAATTCATCAACCTTTTTAGAAATTACTAAGCTTCACAAGGCTCTTGCTTGTGTTTCTTTTTCAAACGGAGCGCCGCTAACCCTGTCAGCACTAATGCACTGATTGCCGCAGGCTCAGGAACCTTTTTAGGAGGAACAGGAACTGGTGGGGTAATGGGAGGAATAAACAGAACAGATTTACCTGTTCCACTGGTACCCAATGATGTCCCCGAAATGCTTTGGTAGCGCACGCCTAAGTTGGACATCGAGAAACTATTGACTGCGCCGTTGAGAGTTAGGCTTGCCAGAAAACTTCCTTGTTGGAACGTTCCAGGTAGCGATTGATTGTTGTTCACCCCACCGTTCTGACCACCTTGGCAGGTATTGCCGTTGGTATAGCAAACGTCAACGGCACCAAATTGGTTGGGGAAAGCTCCATTCAATTGCCCTAAGGTAAATAACCCAGAAGCGCTAGCAGCGGCTTCTTCTTTATCGGTATTGAACCCTAAAGCAGAAACTCTAGAGCCAATTGCACCGCTAGAGGTATTTTTAAGCGCAATCTCAAACTGCGCAATGGTTTGCGCCACAGTCATAGTGACTATGTTTTTTCCTTTCCCAGTGGTCACAGTGCTTGATGTGGGAGCAAAGCCCAGAAACTTGAACGTGGCTTCCGAGGTTAAACCTGAGACGGTCTGAGTGGCAACGTTGCCATCAAATTTTACAGTAAAAGTTTTGTTAACGTCTTCAACGCCAACGCCTACTGAATTGTTGACGAAGGAAAAGGCTGATGCTGAAGAAGCAAAGCTAATTGAGCAGAGTGTGGCGATCGCCAATCCTGACAATCCAAGCGTTAGATTTTTAGGTGACTTTGACATAGGTTTTAGTGTTTCCATTAAGCAACTTGACAGAGAGGCAAGATTCTCTAGCTCTATTCCTTGAATATTAAGTATCATTTAACACTCATCCATTATCCCCACACGGAGTTAAAGAACCAGCTAATTATGTCCTCTTCACCCAAGCTTTACCTGACGCTTACTACAGCTATGAGTTATGGCTCATCAATTAAATCTTGATAAAAGCTCTGGTCTTTGGTCATTCGAGTAGGAGAATGCGATCAAGAACTCTATCTCAATTTTTTCTTTAAGATAATACTGAGCCTACAGACACACTCTAGGCAGCATCAATTTTATAGATCACGCCTTTGGTTTCATCATTGCCAGAAAAGTTTGTGAGATAAAGGTTGCCCTTTTCGTCTTGCCCAAACGTGGAAATGAAATAGGGAGAATCAACCAGGAGTTGGTTATCCCAGCCGCCTGTCGAAGTTTGGCGAAGTCCCCAAACGTTGCCACTGACGAAATCGCCGTAGATATACGTGCCTTGCAGCCCAGCGATCGCCTTCCCTCGATAAACATAACCGCCCGTAACAGATTTTCCCTGGTCATGGTCATAGACGAAAACTGGAGGTGTTAAGCCTGTCTTGTTAACCACTTTGCTGTCGTCAGGATAGGTCGCGTTGCCCTCTAATAAGTTCCAGCCGTAGTTCTGACCGCCAGCGCTACCGGATTGGAAGTTAATTTCTTCGTAACGATTTTGCCCAACATCGGCAATGTAAAGGTTTCCGGTGGGTGCGTCGATCGAGAAACGCCAGGGGTTACGCAATCCCGA
>Ga0209591_10009708_pt1 | contig 10388 bp, 6 predicted proteins | sample MAT01_FD_187207 | JGI IMG/M metagenome (GOLD analysis project Ga0209591, IMG submission 187207) | Freshwater microbial communities from Lake Fryxell liftoff mats and glacier meltwater in Antarctica - MAT-01 (SPAdes) (version 2) | ecosystem: Environmental > Aquatic > Freshwater > Ice > Liftoff...
TATATGGGAAGCGATGCTGCTGAGGCTTTGGATAACGAGCGATCGCGCCACTTGTGTTATTTAGAAGCATACGCGATCGATCGCTATCCCGTCACTTGCGGTCAATACCGAAATTTTATGGCATCCGGCGGCTATCAGAACCGCGATTGGTGGTCTGCTGAGGGCTGGGAATGGCAAAAAGTTCATTTAGTCGATCGCCCGCTGTACTGGTCAGAAAATCCAGCGTTCAACAACCATCCAGTTTGCGGCGTAAGTTGGTACGAAGCCGAAGCCTACTGTAACTTTACCGGAAAGCGTTTACCATCAGAAGCCGAATGGGAGAAAGCAGCGAGTTGGGATGCAGCAAATCAAACAAATCGCACCTATCCTTGGGGAGAAGCACAGCCAAATACCAGCCTGTGCAATCACGGGAATAATCTTGCAAACACATCGCCAGTTGATGCTTTTCCAAAAGGAGCAAGTGCTACAGGCTGCTGCGATATGTTGGGGAATGTTTGGGAGTGGACTGCTTCCACATTTGACGCTTATCCAGGATTTGAAAGTTATCCTTACAAGGGATATTCTCAAGTTTATTTTGATGGAGAACACCGAGTTTTGAAAGGCGGGAGTTGGGCGACATTTCCTCAAGCATTGCGATCGAGTTTTCGGAATTGGTACTATCCGGGCGTGCGGCAAATTATCGCTGGTTTTCGCTGCGCCAAGTAGTTTAGGCTACAATTATAACTGCAATAGACAAGATTGCATTTATTCGCTTTCCTATCTTGAAAATATCTGCGTTAATCTGTGTTTATCTATCTTGTATCTGCGGTTGATCAATCAAACATTTAAGTAAGAAGTTTAGAGAATATGGGGGAATTTGCTTGCTAAATGTCAAAATAAATCAATACGGTTCACTTAACGCTTTTTTGTCATTGCGCTTCGGGAGAGCAATCGCAGTATATTTTTGTCACATCATTTTGCTGATCGGACTTCCTTAAGTGAACCGTATTGCAAGATAAATCGCATTTCAAAACATTAAGTAAAAAAACTTGGGAAAATTATTTTTAAGTTTCAATTTGTGGATGCGATCGCCATTTAGTGAGAAAATATAAAACCGAGAGCGACATAAAAAATCTGGCTTGAGCCTGATTTTTGGCAACACGACCCTGTGCTATAACCACTGGTGCATCTTAATTTGACTCTATGAAATCCCCAAGACTGTCCGAGACGACAAACCGAGCCTCAACCAAGGAAAATCGCCTGCACTTAGAGCGACTGGTGAGCGCGACAGCACCCACACCCGCAGAAATCAACGCAGGTAGCGAAGTCGTTAGCGGGTTGACTCAAAACCCCAAAACCCTGCCTCCCAAGTATTTCTACGACGATCGCGGATCGAAGCTGTTCGAGTTGATTTGTCAGTTGCCAGAATACTACGTGACACGCACGGAGACGGCGATTTTGCAAGAGTGTGCAGGGGCGATCGCCCATTTAACAGGCCCCTGCGAAATTGTCGAACTCGGCAGCGGCAGTTCCACCAAAACTCGGATTCTCCTCGATGCTTACAGCCAACTGCAATATCCCCTGCACTATTTGCCGATCGACATCAGTCCGACTATCCTAGAAAGCAGCGCTTGTCAACTGCTAGCCGATTATCCGTCCCTGCAGATTCACGGACTTGTCAGCACTTACGAACTAGCCCTAGCTAAAATTGCACCATCACCGTTACCAACCCGAATGATTTGCTTTCTAGGCAGCACCCTCGGCAATTTAAACCCTCAAGAATGCGATATATTTTTCTCGCAAATTGTCGGTGCATTGCAGCCCGGAGAATATTTTTTATTGGGAATTGACTTAGACAAATCTCAGGATATTTTAGAGCCGGCCTACGATGACAGTCAAGGAGTGACAGCAGCCTTTAACTTGAATATGCTGCGACATTTAAATCGCAAGTATGAAGGAAATTTTGATTTAGCGCAGTTCGAGCATTGGGCTTTTTACAATCAAGAGGAATGTCAAATTGAAATGCACTTGAGAAGTAAGAAAGCGCAAACCGCGAACTTGCGGACTCTCAATTTAACCGTAGAATTTGCCGCCGGAGAAACTATCCGCAGCGAAATTTCCCGCAAATTTAATCTGAATACGGTAAAGAAAGAACTTTCTGAGCGCGGTTTAAAGCAGGTGCAAGTTTGGACAGATCCAAAACAGTGGTTTGGCTTGATGCTTTGTCAAGCTTAGTTATTAGTTTGTAGGGTGCGCAGTGCGCACCTTGTCTAGTTTGTAGTCGTAGTGAATTTGAACCCTAAAAAAGCATCAAACCGTTATTTCACATTCTCACCCACATTCCGCACCCTCAACTGTCACAATCCGTTTTTACTTACTTTTATCAATAGATTAAGCTATAAATTATACTTTTATACCGTATTTTAACTGATACAATTTTTAGTAAAGGCATAATTTATCACTTGAACAATGGATTTTTCTTAGTAATTATACTGTGTGACACCCTAGGGTGCGGAATGTGGGTTCTAATACCATTTTCCAAAAATCCTGCAACAGTATTCGTAGGGTGCGTCGCCACTAAAAATCCCTAAATTAAATCGACAATCTCATAGCGACGCACCTTACACATCGGGTGGGAAAAAACCAAACAATTGTTTTGTTGCACAAATTTTTATCAATGGTATAATTTTTCAGAATTCAATCAAGAAAAATTGCTTGGGAGAGCTTTGTTTCAAAATCAAGAGAAAAGATTGCATTCATTCTCAAACGATCTGCAAATGAATCTGCGTTAATCTGCGTTGATCTGCCTTTCATCTGCGGTTTCTGTATTAATCAAAGAGTTATGAAATAAGTCTGAGGTGCTGAAATTTGAGGATACCCGTGCGCATTGCGCACCCTACAAAGTCAACCGGTGCGCAATGGCACCCTACAAACTACCAATTAACAGTTAACAAATCGGCCGCTGTCCGGGTTTGACAGCGTGAATGTACTCGCTGCCAGAGGTCGGCCATCCCCGCTTATAATAGGCTTCCTCCGGCTTCCCCCAGCCCAACTGCAACAAAATTTCGAGAAAATCCAACTTTTCCCACTTTGAAAGACTGGCCCATTCTGTGCGCTGGGCTAGAGCCTCTACATCAACCGGCTCGATCGCTCGAAAATCCTTCCCGCTGTTAATACTCAAATACAAATCCATCCCCGCAGTTACCTGCTGCCAAAATTTCAACATCGCAATCTTAGCTGCTGTCAGAGTAATCAAATCGATCGGTAGAGCTATCAACTCGTCATCCACCGCCGGATAGCGTAAAGTATTGCCTTTAACCGTCATTTCCCGCCAGACAATCCCAGAAACTTGATGTTCCCGCTGGTATTTGTGCACTGCGGCCTTAAAATTTTGATAAGCAGTGAACTTTTGAACGCCCTCAGATTTGAGAAAGCGATCGATCACCGGATTCCCTGTAGCGGGAGTTTCAGTCAAGTTGAGACGTCGCCCGTGCAAGCAAGCTTGGCGCTCTGCTTCGAGGATTTTAATGAGTTGAGCCGTGCTGTAGACCTGGGACATCTTTATTCGGGCAAAATCAATACATTTGCTGGTCTGGCTGATTCGATCGCCTAATTTTCAGTAAAGATGCTTTTTTTTGTGAACAATATCACTTTTGCCGCTATTGTAACCCACATTCTGCAGATGTGGCTGAGCTTACTGGTATTTTTAAGCAATCAAAACCATGAAAATTTTCCTAACCTAATTTTTTTAGGTTGAATTTTTGCTGTTCGTGAGAATCACTAGAAAGTATAAAAACTCAAGTTATTTTGTTTAAATTAGTTTCATATCACGTGCCAATACGGTTAACTTAACATATTTATGCTCCGGAGATCCCCCTAAATCCCCCGAAAGCAAGGGGGACTTTGAGGGCATTCTTGTCCCACCCTTTTTAAGGGGGGTTAGGGGGGATCTGTCTTAAGTGAACCGTATTTGATCCTGTGCGATCGATTAACTTCAATAAGATTCGATCGCGCAAACTGTTTTTGTTATGGTAATCGACCGGATCTGATATTATGCAGTAATACCATTTTTCTAAAGATGTGCTATTGATGAAATCTTAGCCCCCCCTTACTAAGGGGGGGGTTGGGGGGGTAAGATCTAGCGCTACTTTATGAAATTGGTATAATGCAAGTTTAATTAATTCTGCAAGCCTTAATCTGCGGAGTCAATCTCAAACTTTTAGGGCGAAGTCGAAGCATCTAAAATTGACTGACTTTTTCCAATATTTCTGGCTTTTAAAAGCATTTTGAATCTTCGACAAAGATACTTTTGCTGGGAGCATCTCAGTTTTGCAAAAAGCATTTTTTTATTATAGTGCGAGCGTCCCCGCTCGCGAGTTGTAAGTAGTAGTTCCGAATTCATTACACAAAATATCGCCTGACAGCCTTACAGCTTAAAGAGTCTTTATGTAATTAATTTTGTTTGGTTACTTACAATACGCGAGCGGGGACGCTCGCACTATAGCAAAACTGAGATGCTCCCCTTTTGGTGTCAAAATTTTCTGAGTTTATTTTCAAATATAATTGCACGTCTCCCTTGCTTTTTCCTGCTTGTTTCAACATCTCCATTACCATTTTCCTGTGATTGCGTCCTTGAGCCTTAATTCTTCTCGACTGACTAGAGCTTCGTAATAATCGGGTTTAATTTCTAGGGCGACTCCGTAAGAGTTCATGGCATCTTGAGTCCGCTGCAATTTTTGCAAAACGTCGCCCCGCTGTGCCCAAGCTTCCCAGTTGTCTGGCTTGAGTTGAATCACTAGGTCAAAAGCGACGAGTGCTTCGGAATAGCGCTGCATTGTCCCTAGCAACAAACCTCGCTGCACCCAGCCTTGATAGCTGTCGGGCCAGATAGTAATTGCTCGATCGTATGATGCTAGAGCTGGTTCGTATTGCTGCAAAGTTGATAGAGCGTCGCCGCGTTTCAACCAAGCTTCAAAATTGTCGGGCACGATTTTAATTACGCGGTTGTAAGCTGCGACGGCTTCTTCGTAACGCTGCAATTTTTCCAGGGCAGCGCCTTGCTGCAATCCTACTTTTGATGTGATTTCTGTTTCTGAACCCAGAGAAATTACTTTGTCATAACAGGCGATCGCTTCTTCGTATTGCTGCAATTTTTCGAGAGCTTCGCCTCGGAAATTCCAAGCTTCTAGAAAATTTCCTTCAATTTGTAGGGCATTGCTGTAAGCAATTATTGCATCTTTGTAGCGTTCCAATTCTGCTAGGGCGATGCCTCTACCCAGCCAAGCTTCGGGGAAATTTGGATTAATTTGAATGGCTCGGTCAAAAGCAGCGATCGCCCCTTCATAATCTCTCGATTCTGACAGGGTTTGACCGCGCCCGATCCATACTTCTGGATAATCAGGATTGATGGTAATTGCGCGATCGAAACAAGCAATTGCGTCATCTCGCCACTGTTGTTTGAGCGCCATTCCTTTATAAAACCAAGCTTCGCAATCGTTGGGTTGCAGTTGCAATACGTGATCGTAAGCTGTGACGGCTTCTCCGTATTTGTGCAGTTTTGCTGAAGCAATACCCCGATTGAACCAAGCCAGACTATTTTCTGGTTGTAGTTGAATGGTGCGATCGTAAGAAGTTACAGCTTCAGCGTAGCGCTCGGCCTTCATCAGAGCCAAACCTCGGTTCAGCCAAGCTTCTGCATTAGTCGAGACGAGTTTGAGCGATCGCTCGTAGGCCGCCACGGCTTCAGCGTAGCGCTCTGCTTGCAGCAAGACGTTGCCTTGCCGGCACCACATCGCGGGCAAATTTGGGTGAATTTGGGTGGCTTTTTTGTAACAGCTTGCTGCTTTATCCCACTCCTGCAATTCCTCTAAAACTCTGCCTTGCTGATACCAAGCTTCGTGCTTTTCTGGATTGATTTCAATTGCTTTGTCGAAAGCCGCGATCGCTTCTGAGTAATTCTGCAAATTTAACAGTGCGCTACCGCGCAGCATCCAAGCCCAATATTCTTCTGGATTAATTGCTATAGCTCGATCGCAACAGGCCACTGTTTCTGCGTAGGAGTGCAATTGCTTGTAAGCTTTGCCCAGATTCAGCCACGCCCGGGCCCAGTCCGGCTTAATTTGAACCGCTTTTCCATAGCAAATGATCGCCGCTTCGTACCTTCCCGATGCGTACAATCTATTGCCCCGATCGTAATCTGGAAATGCTGCCACAATTCTTAAAATCGGTGGTAGCAGAGCTGGTTGGGGGTTTGAGGAGTTTTCCGTGGCTGAAGTCGAGAGGTCTGGCATACGCCTTACATATAAAAAAGTTAGTGGGTTGACAAACTTGCGGTCTTATATATTAACTTATGCTGTTCTTAACTCGCTGCTGTTTGGAAACAAATTTAGCATATAGCAATCCTTGCAGGATTTGTACATATGTAGGGGTAGGGGATGGTGCGGGCCTACCAAGAGCATGAAGTAAAGAGGGCAACCACGGGGGGTTGCCCCTACAAGAATTACACTAATGAACGGACTGCTATAGTCTTGATAATGATTTAGGATTGCTATATCAGGTGTATTGCCACAAATTATATTTACTTGACTGCAACTTAAATCTATTTATCTATCTATGTGTATAAAATTATGCACTGTTCCCGCTTTCCGTAGGGAGCATCTGGTGTTTTGCAAAAAACATTTTTTATTGAGCGTGCGAGCTGTCGCGAGCTCGCGTATTTTACTCGCGAGCGGGGACAGCACTATAAATTCAAAACTGAGATGCTCCCTTTCCGTATTCCGCTGTAAAATACGGTCAAGACACCAACAAATATCTCGTCATCCAGATTTCAAAATAATTTAATATGGTAACTGTAGACGGGCTTTTAGATTTCACGGACTGCTTTACCGATTGTAATTCTGAGCCGATCGACCTTTCCTGCAATTATTGGTACCAAGGCTATTGTCCTCAAAGCGGCGAAAATGCTGAGACTGCCCCGCACTCGAATGTCTGAGAATCTCGCCCTGGGTTTGATGCAGTACCTTGCTGCTGACGATTCCTTCGATCGCGAGGGCAAGATGTACGGCATATTGCTGGTAGAGATGGCTTCGGGGGAACAGGGGATACTCAAAGCATTTTCCGGGCTGCTCAACGGTTGCAGCGTTGTTGAAGGCTGGGTGCCGCCGATTCCGGGACGATCGCGAGTTCAAGGAGAGGAAGCGCGCGCGTTAACTCAATTGGAGGCGATGAAACAGGAACTGATTGCACTGAATCAACTCCCGCAGCGACAAGAGTATGAAGCTTTATTGAGCGAGTTTGAATTGCAATTGCAAGTTTTGAACGAACAGCACCGCAATTGCCAGCAACAGCGAGAACAAAAACGCCAATTACTGTCTCAAACTCTCGCAGCAGAAGCACTCTTAATTGCTCTCGAACAATTGAATCAAGCCAGCCGTTTGGAGGGAATTGAACGCAGGCAATTGAAACGGCGGCGGGATGAAACATTGCAGCCGCTAAAACTCTTAATTGAAGCTGCCGATGAGCGGATGCGGGCGCTGAAAAAGCAGCGAAAAGAACTTTCCCGCGAACTTCAGGCGCAGATGCACGCGGCTTATACGCTGGTGAATTTTTTGGGTAAATCGCGATCGATCTTGCAATTGATGCCTGCGGGTGCTATTCCCACGGGAACGGGCGATTGTTGCGCGCCCAAATTGCTGCACTATGCTGCTGCAAATAATTTAAAACCCCTAGCAATGGCAGAGTTTTGGTGGGGGCCGAGTTCTGGAGATAAGATTCAAGGGGAATTTTACGGTGCTTGTGGCGATCGGTGTCAGCCGTTGATGGGTTTTTTACTTTCTGGATTGGGTCAAAATCAATCAAAATTACCGGGCGTTGCTGAATTGGGAGATGAAATCTGTAGGGGCAATCCCCCCGTGGTTGCCCCCACCACCGACGGGGTAAGCACGGGGGCTTTACCCCTACAGGCCCATCATACTGAATTTCAGCAACGCCAATTACCGATTATTTATCAAGACGACTGCTTAATTGCTGTCAACAAGCCCTGCGGATTGCTATCAGTTCCCGGTCGCTATTTCGATACTCAAGATAGCGTTCAAAGCCGCTTGCAAAACTATTTTTTCGATGGTTTAAATTTGAAAACTGTTCACCGATTGGATTTAGAAACATCTGGTATTTTGCTGCTGGCGCGGGACAAAGAAACTTACTGCAAACTTAGCCGACAGTTTGAAAAACGACAAGTTCGCAAAGTTTATGAAGCGGTGCTTTCAGGGATATTGAAAATTGATGCGGGGACGATCGCACTTCCACTTTGGGGAAATCCAGAAAATCGCCCTTACCAGCAAGTTAATTGGGAGTGCGGAAAGCCCAGCGTTACTGGCTTTCAGGTAATGGCGAGGGAGGGAAATCATACTCGCGTCGAGTTTTTGCCGCTGACGGGGCGCACGCATCAGTTGCGGGTTCATGCAGCGGATGTCGGAGGGTTGGGAATACCGATTTTGGGCGATCGACTTTACGGATGTCGGGCACAGGCTAGTCGATTGCACTTACACGGGCGGGAACTTTGCTTTGAGCACCCGCAATCGGGACAATGGCTGCACTTACAGGCGGCGACTCCATTTTGAGCCTTACAACCTTTACTCACACTATGCGTATATCTCGATAGTGTACAAAATCGATAACCTGTGTTAGAATGCTGTTAGAGCCTAAAAAGCTCACTGTACCTCGAAAAATGAATAACTACTATGTACGCAAAGAACGGCAACAGCACCTCAGATACCGTAAAAGTGACTGCTGACAAGGGAACTTTACGGATAGTTTTCAGCACCCGGTACAATCCGATATTCGGTGACAAGCGTAAATATCAGCCACTAGGGATGAAGGATACGCCTGAGAATCGACAGAAGGCGGAAGCTATCGCCTACCGGATAGAGAATGACTTGTTACACCCTGATTGGCAACAACTGTTTGACCCGACTTTCGCTAAATACGGACTCAAGTCACAGTACGCTGCTTTACAGCTAGCAGCACCGCCCGTTGTAGAACCTGAGTTAACAGTCGGTGCAATGTGGGAAGATTATCTGTTGTGGAAGCGTCCGCAATTAGAAGTGACTACTTACCTAAGCAATTACAATGGCTATTTTTCTAGTGCAGTTAAAGGATTAGTTTGGAATAACAAAACTCAAACTCACTCAGACTCTGGTTATGGGTTATTTGATACTCACTTGTCAGAGGTAGACGTTGAAAAATGGTTTGAAGGTATCAAACTTGCAGCAAGAACAAAACACAAAACACTTGCTGCTTTGTCAGAGGCCTTTACCCGGCTACAGTCACAAGGCAAAACTAAACTCACAAAAAATCCGTTTGTACTCGAAAACAAAACCGAGAATAAAACGGATAAGTACAAGTCAACAGTTAACGCTGATGGTACAGAACGTGAATGGTGGGATGTACCTGATAATGAATCTGTCAATGATGAACGCGATCGGCGCTGTTTTAGTAAGGCTGACAGAGATACTATCATTGACGCTTTCTACAATCACAAGAACGCAGCACCACGTCAACTAGCACCCTTAGTTGAGTTTCGATTCTTAACAGGTTGCCGTAGTGGTGAAGCTTTCGCGCTACGTTGGAGGGATTGCTTTCGCGGTAAAGAACAAAACAACATTGTTGTTTCGCGTAGTTATGCTAGCCGTAACAAAGTCACTAAGAGTACAAAAACAAACGATATCCGTATCTTCAAAATGTACCCTAAATTACGTGATTTCCTACTACGGATTAAACCTGACAACGCACAACCTAACGATTTAGTTTTTACTAAGTTAAATGGTAAAAGTTGGAATACTGATGAAGTGGGAAATGTGTGGTATGGACGGGTAGACGTTAAAGGTGATATTGAATTTCATTTTCCCGGTGTAGTTACTCAATTAGCTAACGATGGTTTAATTGACGGCTACCTACCATTTTACAACTGTCGCCATACGTTCCTCAGTTTACAAGCGCACGCTGGTATTGATTTATTTCTGCTAGCTACTATCTGTGGTACCAGTGTAGAGATTATCCAAAAACACTATTTGGGTGTTAACCCTAATGTGAGTGTGATTGATATCTAACCCCTACCCCAGTACAACCAACCTACCAACCTACCTACCCTAACCCGGTAGGTTTTTTTGTGTCAATTTTCAGTGTGACCTATTGGCAGGGACAGATAAAAACTTTAATCGAGATATACGCATAGCGTGAACGTACTTTTAGTGGTAAGTGTGATTTTACTATAGTAATTACTATAGTAAAAGCTTAATTACAGTAAACAAAGCGGGCCATAGTACCTTGTGGTTTTAAATGTTGGTTGTGTTCATCTAGTTTAATTTTCCACCATCTCCGACGGCATCTATCAATTATGCTATCGCCATCAT
>Ga0209591_10009709_pt1 | contig 10387 bp, 14 predicted proteins | sample MAT01_FD_187207 | JGI IMG/M metagenome (GOLD analysis project Ga0209591, IMG submission 187207) | Freshwater microbial communities from Lake Fryxell liftoff mats and glacier meltwater in Antarctica - MAT-01 (SPAdes) (version 2) | ecosystem: Environmental > Aquatic > Freshwater > Ice > Liftoff...
CAAAACCCGTTACCTCGACCCAGAAATCACCACCGAAGAAAAAGCCGAGATCCTTGCTGCCAAAAACGCCTATGAACTAGGAAACTATCTCACCCTCGAACAATATGAAGCAAATCAGGTATGAGCTATCAAATTATTATCCCCAAACCAGTCCAAAAACAACTAGATAGCTTACCGAAAACTAAAGTTCTTAGATTAAAGAATATCGTCAGTTAAAACTGACTGAGAAACCTCTCAAAATTGCATTTAACCCGTTTCAATGGGTTTGAGCTTTCAGCCCGCAATTTATTGCAGGGCTTCTACTAGAAAGGGAAAAGGAGATTTCTGGGTTAGTTTCGTTGATGTTATCTTAGGAATTAGGATTAGGCGAAAAACGATCGCTAGCCGAATTAACCAGTAAGAGTTTACCAAAAAGTAAATGATCCCATTACTTAAGAAAATTGCTGCTATAGGAGTGGGCGATCCCAGTGATTTCTAAGGTAAATAAAGGATCGATTATTTTCTGACTGTCTCTAATACGAAATGCCAACAACAAAAGGAGAAAAACAAAATGCTGACAAAAGCGCAAGTGATTCGAGAAATAGAAGATACTCCTGCATTTATGCTGACAGAGATATTTAACTTTATTCAATTCATGAAGTCCAAACAACCACAAATCGACTTTATGGAATTTGCAGGTATCGCCGCCGATGCAGAAGACATCATGCAAGAAATTGTCCAAGAAGCCGAAGCCAATCGTCAGCTTGACCTGCATAGAATGGATAGTCTATGAAAAAAGCGCTACTGGACACAAATATCATTTCCTACTTCTTGCGCGGGAACCCTCTAGTAGTCGAGAATTTTCGTCTTTATAGACAACATTATTCCTATCTCTCGTTCTCAATCTTTACCTACTACGAAATCAAAAGCGGATTGCTCTACAAAGATGCTCAAAGGCAAATGCAGCAATTTGAACGTCTCGCTGAAGTAAGCGAAGTGATACCATGCGATCGCGAAATTGCCGATACCACCAGCCAAATCTACAACCATCTAAGAACTAGAGGTTTAGTAGTAGCGCCCATCGATTTATTTATTGGAGCTACTGCTGTCCATTGCGATTACCGTCTGATTACAAACAACGTAAAACATTTCCAAAACATTCCTGACCTCGATTATGCCGATTGGGCTCAATGATTCAATTCAAGGAAAAAGAAAAAAAGGGATTCTTGGGTTCACGGAAGCTGCAACCAACGTCGAAGTTGCGATCCAAGAATGGATAGAAACTGCACAAATACTCGATCGACCCATTCCCAATCCAAAAGGAAGACTGATGTATGCTTGAACAATAAAAACCATGAAAATTAATTTCCCAAAACTCCCACAAACCGTAGACTTGCAGCAAGAAGCCATTGAAGTCTTAACGCAACACATGGGCATTGCCAAAACCGCCATCTTTATGAGCGATACCTTCTGGAAACCCACCGACTATCTAGAAATCAAAGATCGACTCTTTGGTGATGAAACAGTTGAGAGTATTTACGAAAAAGTAATCGAATGGAAGGAGCAAAATCGCCAACCGTAATACAATACCAAAGCTACCCAGAGTTGGCTACCATCGATCGAGGAAAAAGGAAAAGGGTAAAAGGAAAAATGGGAATTTTGGCGTTGGTTTCGTTGAGGCTATCCTAGGGATTAGGATTGAGAATATTAAAGCATTCTCCAGATCGCAGCATGAGATTTCTAGTCGATGCCCAACTTCCACTACGCCTCGCGAAACTCCTGCAAACCGAAGACTACGATACTATTCACACGAGAAACTTGACCGCCCAAAAACACATCAGATACAGAAATCAACAACCTTTCCATAGAGCAACAACGCATCGTCATTACCAAAGATTCTGATTTAATTTTGCTCACTTAACCTGACAACTAACGAGAATTACTGAGATATTATCGTGACCATTCAGGCGATTACCGAGGTCAATCAGGGCTTTTACACCTGCGCTTAGATCGGCATCGGCTGCTAACAGTGGTGAGAGATGAGTTTGCCAGTTTTGCTCGACCACATCGTTGTCACACAGACCGTCGGAACATAACAAAAATAAGGTGGACTCCGTAAGTGAGAAGAAATCGATCGAAGGCTTAATTTGAAAACTCGGATTGGGACCTAATGCCTGTGTCAGTTGGTGAGCATCGGGGCGAGAGTTGGCAATTTCGGCTTCTACGCCTCGATCGATCAGTCGAGTGGCAACTTCATGATCGCGGGTGATTTGCTCTAACTTGTCGCGGGTGATTTGATAAATACGGCTGTCTCCCACATGCGAGATCGACACTGAAGTATTGTGAATTGCCAGAACTACGGCAGTAGTACCCATTCTTCCTGCATCGCGCCGCATTTCTGCTTCGTTGAGATCGAAGATCGAGTCGTTAGCGAGCTGGATAATCTCTTGGAGCTTCTGTTCGCCAGGCAGACCATCTTGCCAGAACGGCTCGAATTGTTCGGTAATTTTGGCAATCGCTGTGGCACTGGCAATTTCTCCACTCGCATGTCCGCCCATGCCATCACAGACCACAAATAGCCCTCGATCGATTTTGACGATTCCCTGACTGGGAGTTTGAATTGTGGTTTGTTGTCCATAAATAAAGAAATCATCTTCGTTGTGATCTCGCTCTAAACCCACGTCAGTCATTCCTGCATAGTTAAAGCCGATCAGGTGAAACTCTTGTGCTGGACTTTCTGGAGTCTCAATCTCAGGAGTCTCAATCTCAGGAACAGGATCGACAGTCTCACTTGGTTTAGTTCGATCGATTCGATCGATGTCCTGATCGAAGATTTGGTCGAGGTCTTGAGTAGGGATATTTGTGTCGATCGATCGATCGATCGTAGGCTCGACTGGATTTTCGGTTTCGGCATCTAGCTGTGGATCTATGGCTGGATCTATAGCTAGATCTGTAGCTTCAGCCAGAGAATTGCCGCAGTTTTGACAGAATTTGTTGCTATCAGGATTAGCAAAACCACATTGGGGACAAGTAATCATAAAGTTCGCGATCGAATTGCCAAACATCTGTATACGCTGCGCCTCTATCGTATCTCAAGTTTGGCAGAAATCTTCCTCACGCTCTTGGAGTAGACTATTAGGGTATTTGCAGGATCGTCAAGCATGAATTTCGACCTGAGAGTTTGTATCGAGGAAGTCGTAGACCTAGTGGCAGCACAGGCTCACCTCAAAGAACTGGAATTAAATTTTCTGATCGGTGATCCAACCCCCACAAATCTAGAAGGCGATCTGGTCAGACTGAACCAGATACTCACCATTTTGCTGACAAATGCGGTCAAATTCACGCGGACAGGTGAGATTATCGTGACTGCCAATTTGAAAGCTGAAACAGATAGCACGGCCACAATTCTGTTCGCGGTCAGCGATACAGGTTTAGGATTTTCTAAAAGCTTAGCCCACGAATTATCTGTATTTTTTGCTCAACCAGATACGGTGATCGCCAAAGATCGGTTTCCAGGCATGGATCTAGCCGTGTGTCGGAGTTCGATCGAAATGATGGCAGGTGAAATCTGGTTAGATACCGAAGAAGGCAAAGGCTCGACCTTCTGGTTTGCGATCGGATTTGCCAAACAAGTTTCGATCCGATCGACTGATGCCAACCAAATCATGCCAGCGATCGATCTGCAAGGATTACGCCTATTGGTAGTGTCCGAGACCGATACAACTCGCAGCATGATTCGTCGGCAAGCAGCCCTATGGCAAATTTCTCGGATTGATGAAGCGATTAACGCCACAATCGCGATTAATGCCCTTAGTCGGGCAGCAGCATCTGGCAATCCCTACGACATTGCTTTGCTCGATCAGAAAATGTCGGCTTTGAGTGGGGAAGTTCTCGGCATGACGATCAGATCTGAGCCAGAGTTAAATCATACAAAGCTTGTGATCATGACGTTTATCCACCAGCAAAGTATCGCCGCAGGTTTGCTCGAAAAGGGGTTTGCCGCCAATCTGGTTAAGCCAATCAAGCCTTTAACCCTCTTGCACGCGCTTCTAGAGGCAGGAGCAACTTTACGATCGACTCAAACTTTCGATCGAAGTTTAGATGATGCCGACTCAACCAAAACTAGCAACATCCCAGACCACGAATCCGCTCAGGCTCTGGATATCAAGCATCTGATCCGAATTTGCGAGGGCAATTACGAGGTGATGACCAAGATGCTCGATCAGTTTTTAGAGGATGTACCAACCAAAATTTTAATGATGCGCCAAGCGATCGAACAAAATGACTTTTTTAGCATGAGACAGAATGCTCATTCGCTGAAGGGCTCCAGTGCCACGATTGGCGTTAACTCCCTAGAAATTGGGGCTAAAACCCTAGAACAACAGGCATCAGATCATGACATAAGCAATAGTTTAGGAGTGCTAGAAGGTTTAGAGGCAGTCTTGAATCAGTTGCAGCAGCAACACGGTCTAATTTTGCGCCAAATTGAGGCTCAAATGTCTGAGCAAAACACCACCAACCAAGAGGTCGATCGAGTAACTAATGACGACCGCCAAAATCGCTCAATAAATATTTTGCTGGTTGATGACGATCGAATGACTCTCACTTGGTTGACAGACAGCCTCAAAAATATCGACAACTATTCGCTCTCCACCGCCCTCAATGGCGAATCCGCCTGGAATCTGCTCTCCACTCAGACCTTTGACATCATCATCAGCGACTGGTCAATGCCAGACATGGCGGGAATTGTGTTATGCCAAAGGTTAAAGTTCTGTCCACACTTGCCTTCAGCCAAAGCCATTTTCTTGTTGTTGACTGCATTTTCTAATCCTGAATATCAAAAAATCGCCCATGATGTGGGAGTGGATGACTTCATTGTCAAACCTGTGAATCCAGAGGACTTACGGGCTAAGATTGACTTCTGGACAGACACGAGAGAGTGAAGATGAGTCTAGACATACAATCTTTGTGGGTACAAATAGGTGCGGTCGCTTTATGGTTAGGGCTTGTGCTTCTGATCGCTCAAATCTTACATCGTCTCCACTCCGATCCTGAAATAGTCCGAAAAGTTGTGCATATTGGTACAGGTCAGGTGATATTGCTAGCTTGGTGGTTGCATCTCCCTTTGTGGCTATGCTTGGGCTTTTCTGTGGTCTTTAGTTCGATCGCTTTTCTCTCTTATCGCATCCCGATTTTACCGATGCTGAATGGCGTAGGACGAAAAACCCTAGGCGTGTTTTACTACGCGGTTAGCATTGGTTGTCTGGTGGGGTGGTTCTGGAGCATTGACTTACCTCAATACGCGGCGGTGGGGATTTTAGTCATGTCATGGGGTGATGGTTTTGCCGCCTTGGTAGGACAACGATGGGGTAAACACGGTTACGAATTGATGGGTAATAAAAAATCATGGGAGGGTTCGATCGCGATGCTGGTTGTGAGCTATGTCGTCACTTTAATAATTCTGACAATAGCAACGCCTAATTTTTCGATCGACTTGAGCAACTTGATCATTTCTCTACCTGTGTCGATCGTGGCAACTGGACTCGAAGCTGTTTCGCCTGGCGGTACTGATAATTTAACTGTGCCACTCTCTAGTGCGGCTTTATGTTACGGGCTGAGTTTACTTGTTTAAAAGTTCAGGATTTGAGCATTTTAATTTACTAAGTTTTGTAAATAGAAAGCAATAGGTTTAGTTGTAAAAATTCATCTTTCACGGCATTTGCAACTAAAGGTAAACAAATATTACAAAAGCTATCCATGCTTGTAAAAGAATTATTGAGATATTCGATCTAGCTAAATGTCTGCTGTAATTTATTAAGAGTATAAACTCATTTAATTTAGATTAATTCTTAAAAACTATGTATAGAAATACGACTAAAGATCCAGTTGTTGCTGCCGTTACTGCTGCGATTGGGGCAGGTTGTGTCGCTGGGTTTTGCGTTAGTCAAGGACAAAGCGTAATTGTCGGAATTGCGATCACTGCTTTTGCAACTGTATCAGCATTGCTAATTGATAAGATCTTTCTCAAGTAATTTAAATAATTTTGTTCAGATTTTTAGAGCATTCTAAAGACATATCTAAAAATACATTTTCATCTATTCATTTAGTTAAGCAAAATCAAAATTGTATAATTAAAAACGGCTTTGAATTACACTCGTAGTTCAAAGCTATTTTGTCGATCGCTGTCTAGCAAATCAAGAAATTAAATGGATAAAAAGTACGTCATGTGGGGTTCCTATTGCGACAACGTATTAGAAAAACGCGCTCCTTACCGTCAAGCTCATCTCGATAACTTGAAAATTCTCAAAGAAGCTGGCAAAGTTTTCACAATTGGGCCGACTCAAGATCTAACAAAAATTTTTGGCGTATATATTGCCCCAGACGAAGCATCAGTTCGAGATCTAATCGAATCCGATCCCTATTGGCAAAACCAGATCTGGACAGATTATGAAGTGTTTGAATGGATTCAGGCTTTTTGAAGAAGTAAAGCTTTGGTTCTTCGAGCGATCGCCCGTTTAGTCAAAATTCCTTGCGAAGGATTGAACAGTAGAGCTAACAGGAAAAAACTGAAATAATTAGCACAATCGCACTGCCAGAAGGCACGTTTTGATAATAACTAATGTACATCCCACTCACACTTGCAGTCACACCAATAATTGCACCTAGCCCCATCATCAAATGTAGTTCTTTTACCAACAGATAAGCAGTCGCGGCGGGAGCAGTTAAAAGCGAAACCACTAAAACTACTCCTACCGACTGCATACTAGCGATAATCGTCAATGTAATCCCTGCCATCAAGCCAAAATGGATGAAATGGACAGGTAGACCCATAGCCCTTGTGGCGAGAGGATCAAAGCAATAGAATAGTAACTCTCGATAAAAGACGGCAACTGAGATTAAAACCACGACCGCAATGATTAAAGTCCGCCACAAATCGGCACTGGTTACGCCCAAAATATCGCCAAACAGAGAGCTATGGAGGTCTAATTTACTTTTGAGAATGGTAATTAATAGTACCCCAGATGCTAGAAAACCCGAAAACACCAAAGCCATGGCTGTATCGATTTTGACTTTGGAATGTGCTTGAATTGGCGTAAGATAAACTGCCAGAGAAAACCAGTATAGAAATAAGTTCAGCCATGAGTGACGTAAAACAAGAGCTACTAACGCTTGCCGTTGATGTTGGTGGCAGTGGCATTAAAGTGATGGTTTTAGATGGTAATGGTACTCCCATAGGCGATCGAGTGCGAATTGAAACACCCCGTCCTGCCAAGCCTAAATTAGTGATTGAAGCGATCGCCGCGCTTGCCGATGGTCAAATTGTCAGTGGTTACGGATTCGATCGAATATCAGTAGGATTTCCTGGGGTTGTGAGAAACGGCATCACCGCCCGCGCTGTCAATCTCGATCCTGATTGGGATGGTTTCGATCTCGGCAGTGTGTTATCTCAACGATTGGGGAAACCCGTACGGATTGCCAATGATGCCGATGTTCAAGGTTTAGGCGCAATCTCTGGACTGGGAGTAGAATTGGTGATCACCTTGGGAACTGGTTTTGGGTCAGCAGTTTTTGTCAATAATCGACTCGTACCTAATCTGGAATTAGGACATCACAAATTCAGTGGTGGTAAAACTTATGAAGAACGGTTAGGTAATGCTGCATTAGAAAAAGTCGGAGCGAAAACATGGAATCGGCGGTTAGTGAAGGCAATCACATCGCTCTCTAGCCTGTTCAACTATGACTGTCTCTACATTGGTGGTGGCAATTCCAAAGTCATTACGCTAAAATTGCCTGAAAATGTCAAAATCGTATCAAATGTCTCAGGTTTATTGGGAGGAATTAGATTATGGCAAGATTAATCAGATACTCAGTAGCGACATTTTCTGCGATCCTCCTGACCGCAGGCTTGCCGTGGCAAGTTCAAGCGCAAGAGACTAAATTGCATCAAGATTCTACTCAAACAACATTGAGTCCATCCGATGCTTTCTCCACAACATTAAGTTCGCCCAATTTCTCGCTCACTACCTTAAGTTCACCAGATCCCGTTCCGATCGCGATTCCTTCTGGCTATACATCCGCTCCAGCTTCTTCAGGATATATTTCTGAGCCTACGACTTCTGGCTACAACCCTACAGCAATTCCATCTGGCTATGTGCCAACCGCGATTCCTTTTGGCTATACCCCGACTTCCATTCCAACATCGTTTCCCGCATCAGTTTTAGGTGAACAGTAGATCCGTCCTAAAATCGAACCTTTAGGCATAGATTGCGCGATCGAAAGGATGATTGGTGTAGCTCCATATTTGCCCAAGCCACTACTTTGTCCTAACTCAGTCTGAAGCGACCGCCACATTAAAGGTAAGCTAATTCCTGCCCAAGCAATCTGAGACAGGCTAGATTCCCATCCTAAAGCTGCTAAGAGCAGAGAATTAATCACGATCGAACTACACCAGAGCCAGAGTCGAGTTAAGTTCTGTCCGCGACCCCAAACTGTCAGGATCGCGACATCAATACCGCTACTAATTGCCATATCCAGCCAGATCGAAGGGGAAACTATCAGCGCGATCGACTTACAGGTAAACATAATCGCCGCCGATGTTTGCAAAGGGGGCAAGCTAGCCAACTGATTTTGGGATACAGATTGTTGGATTTGAGCGAGAGCCCGCAACACATTCACAGCTAAGAGGGCTTTACCTTCACGATTTAAGATGTCCAATATCTTGAGCTTCAAGTCCTGAATTTGTGGCTCTGGCTGCTCCCAAACTTCTTGAATATTTGTGTTGTCGGCAGATTGGATACGAACTCTAACGGCATTGGGCTGAGCCGCAGTTAGGATAATCCGATCGTCTAAAATCGCTTGCCGTGCTGCCTCTACTCTGATCGCAGCGAGAATTTGTGCTCGATCGAATTCAGGATAAAGATCGATTTTATTCAACACTAACAGCACAGGTTTACAACTCAGACGCAATTGAGCCAACGCCTCTTGTTCCAACCGATTCATGTCACCTGCAATCACAAATAGAATTAGATCGGCTTGATTGGCGATCGATTTCGCCATTGCCGCACTCTTTTCGCCATCAACCTTATCCAATCCAGGCGTATCGATCAGTTTAATTTGGATTTTGGATGTCGGATTTTGAATCGTAGTCACCGAGAGATTTTGCCCCCGATCATCGACAGTTGATAACTGTTCACCATTTCCTGACAGAGCTTTAATCACCGCAGTTTTGCCGCGTGAGACTAACCCAAAAGCCGCAATCTCAAAGACGCGCTGTTCCAGTTTTTGTTGGAGGGCATCGATCGATCCTATTTCTAGATCGGTGAGCTTATGTTTAGCCCGATATTGAGCGAGTCGATCGCTAGCTAATTCTAAATAATCCACAGCTTAGCCACCAAATTTACCAAGATTAATTATAAATCGGTACGACAAATCGATCGAGTCCTTGTGATCTTTCCCGAACCTAAGTATTCAATTGCTGGGCAGGTGTAAAAAACTGGCGACTGAGGGCTTGGGTAACTAGGAGAGTAGAAATTAAGTTGGCAGCCGTAATCGCAAATAAAATTACTAATTGATAGCGCACGGCTAAAAGCGGCGATACACCTCCCAAAATCTGACCAGTCATCATGCCTGGGAGAGTCACCACACCCACAACCATCATTGTATTGAGGCTGGGAATCATTGCGGCTTTGATCGCTTCGGTGCGGTAAGTTTCGATCGACTGTTGGGGAGTTGCGCCCAAACAGAGATGTGTCTCGATTTCTTTGGCTTTATTCGTAATCGAACTAGTCAGTCTTTCCGCCGCGATCGATACGCCATTCATCGCATTTCCCAAGACCATCCCAGCGATCGGGATTAAATATCGAGGTGATTGCCAATCATCGGGCTGAACCACAATCAAAGTGACATAAGCCAAAATCAACACCGTACCAACCAATATTGATCCAAACACGATCGGGAGAGCAAAGGCGACTTTTTTGCCAATCCGATTTTTGGCTTCGCGGGCGGCAACTAAACTCATTAACCCGATTAAACCTGCGACTGCGACAGGTTGTTTGAGGTCAAAGATAGCATCCAGCAAGTAACCCACCACTGCCAACTGCACCACACTCCGCACTGTAGCGATCGCCAGACTGCCAGCAATACCAAGTTTTTGCCAGAGCGCGAGGCAAATCGAGATCGCCATCAACCCAACTGCCCAGAGCATTTTAACGAGATCGATTTCAATCGGTGGAGTCATATGGCAATACACTTTGGTAAATCTGACTTAATCGATCGAAGTTAGCTTTGATTCCATGCAATGACTCGTAATCTTGACGAGCTTGCCGACCGATTTGTGACATCTCTTGGGGATGAGTGCCTGCCCATTGCAAACGTTCAACCCAAGCATCAATTCGATCGTGCGGAATCA
>Ga0209591_10009711_pt1 | contig 10386 bp, 11 predicted proteins | sample MAT01_FD_187207 | JGI IMG/M metagenome (GOLD analysis project Ga0209591, IMG submission 187207) | Freshwater microbial communities from Lake Fryxell liftoff mats and glacier meltwater in Antarctica - MAT-01 (SPAdes) (version 2) | ecosystem: Environmental > Aquatic > Freshwater > Ice > Liftoff...
GGAACTTGCGCGTGGCCACCACAAGAGTGACCGGAGGCGAATTGGATCCGTTGGGTTCTTCAACCTCCAAGTAGAATTCCATTTCGCCATCCGCCGTGCCCATGCCAGCGGTAACAGGCAAGCGGTACGCACGCGCACCGCCTTTCGGCAGGTTCTCAATGGGCTGTAAAGGAGCCGTTGTGATGCCCACTGTGCTACCCGTGCCGCCCAGCTTTGCCTTCAGGTTGAGGCCATCCCCGGTACCGGTATTCTTCAACTAGAAAACGATGGCACAGGTCTCGTTGGCGTTGATGGCGTTGTTCCCATCGGCATCTTCGAAGCGGAGCGTGCCCGGCACGATGTCGATGATGGGTGGTTCTACATTCTTGCGTATGGAAAAGGAGTAGGTGGGGCTTATACCTTCGGACTGGGCCATCGACACTGTGGCCGAAGACCAGGAGGTCAGGGCCAAAACAAATGTCAATAAGCGAAGGGGCATTGTGGAATGTGCCATTGCTCAAAAGTAGAAGGATGAACGGCTCGCTGGTTGCTCGTCCTGTTGAACTTTCCAAGCCCGTGCAGTGTCTTCCGAAGGAGGCCCTGATCCCTATTCGGCGATCAAGCTCAGTAGTTCCTCCAACTCCTTGTCGCTGAGCGTATCCTTCTCACTCTTGTCATAGATCGCGATGGCATGGGTGGTGGGCATGGATCACCGACGCGCGACTCTAAGGGGAAGTGCTCAACGGATCGCCATGGCTACCCATCAGTGACCGCTTCTGAACAGGCCGCCGTCACTTACCCCCGTCCCGCAGGTTCCAAGCGATGTACCCGAGATCTCCCGCAAGAAAGAAGATGGTCACCCAACGCGCGAACGGCGGCGCGCCCTCCGGCCAGAGTTGACCGAGCAGGACCAGCACATAAAAAGACCAACAACAGGATCAGGTTCGAACGCTTCATGTGATGACGTTTGAACGAATACCACGAATATATCCGTTCATGGCGCATACGAATAGAGCAGGATGGGGAAGCAAATACCGTTAGACGCTAGCGAAGTCTTCGCTCCTCCTCCTTGATCGGCACATCATTGATACTCGCGAAGGGTCGGCTCATGTAACCCAGCGCATCGAACTCCCAATTCTCGTTGCCATAGCTGCGGAACCAGTTCCCTTCCGCGTCGTGCCATTCGTATTCGAACCGCACGGCGATACGATCGTTGCCATGCGCCCAGTATTACTTCTTCAGACGGTAGTCGAGTTCCTTGACCCACTTGCGCTTTAGGAACGCCACTATCTCCGCTCGTCCCTTAATGAACTCTGAGCGGTTGCGCCATACGCTGCCCTCCGTATAGGCTTTGGCCACGCGTTCAGGATCCTTGCTGTTCCAAGCGTCCTCTGCAATCTGGATCTTTTGGCGTACGGTCTCCTCGGTAAAGGGCGGTAAGGGTGGGCGTGGTTCCATCTGTTACAAGTTGGATGATCGAACTCAAAAAACAACTTTCTGCTTCCTCAGTCGGGTACGGTAGCTCACGTTCCACCCTTTCGGATGGCGAACCTCGAAGCTGAGCTTCACGGTGTTCGACGCGCCCGGCTGCAGGTCCATGGGCCATTCCACGATGCCTTCCGGTGCATCCAACTCACCTTTGGAGAGCTCTAGCACTTGCACCTTGATCTGATCATCCATGCTCACTGGAATTTGATCGCGGAGCACCAGATGGATCGGCGCGGCGGTGGTGTTCTTCACCGTGATCTCGTACGTCATCGTCTGTTTGCGCTCGCTGCCGATCACCTTCCGGCTCGTGCGATCCTCCAATTCCTTGCGCTCCAAGCGTATGTCGTTGTCGCGACCGAGAGAGAGATCCAGCGTGTCATTGATCCCCGCCGTGCTGATCATCGATTCGCCCACGTAGCTGTCCTCGTAGTACACGTTCGCCGGGCCATCCACCAGATCCAGGTCCTCCCAACCGGTGATCCGCGCCATCAGAAAGGCATCGCGGTCCACTTTCGGAATAGCGACATAGCTGTACATAGCGGGCAGCGTATGCTCAGCCACCTCCACCATGTACGGGCGCGCATCGCTAGGGATGTCGTAGGTGCGTTTGATCTTGAACTCCGCGCTTACCTCGGACACGGTGATCATCTCGTAGCGCTGGCTCGGATCGCTCCAGGTATTCAAGCTCGGGATAAGACCGCGCATCTGTTTCGAACCTGCCTCTTGGTCAAATCGACCATCCACGTTGGAACCGGATGTGGACCCACCTCCCAATTCCCAACGCACCAGTTCGGGTGAGCTCGCACCCAGGGAAGGATCGGCGGTGCTGAGCACCATGTTCATCTTCTTCCAATCGATGCCAGTGTTGTTGTACACCTGTGCCTTGTAACGCAGCGTGATGGGCCCGGTGTTATTGATGGCCACCAGGTCGTAGGCGGGAGACCAGCCCGTATTGGCCACCAAATAGCGCAGTTCCACCTTCGTGTGCAGCGCGTGTTCCGCGTTCACCACCACGGTCACCTTCTTGCGATCGCGACCGCCGCTGTTGAGCAGCTTCTCCAGCTCCACGCTCTTTGTGCGTTGCATCAATTCCAGCTCCATCTTCTCTCGTGTGGCGCTGCTGATGTCGCGATTCAACTTCAGTGTGCGCTCCAGAAAGAAGTCCGCGGTCTTCGCCAACACCTCGGCAGAGGTCACGGCATTCGCGCCACCGATATCGTAGTTGCTCGTGAGCATCTGTTTGGCCGCCTGGTTCGCGCCGATGCGATCGGCGAGTTCGATGATGCGCGCGTTCAACAGCGCCACGCTATCATGCAAACGGGCAATGCGTAGGTCTGAACGGTCTGCTGGGATCTTGTCCTCGGCAGGGTTCACGCTGAGGATGGCAAGGTCTCCTTTGATCGCCACCTGTACACTTTGCACATACATGTATGGCGAGAGCTCCTTCAGTTCGATGGTGTTGATCCCCGCAGCCAGATCAACCTCGGTACTGGTGCGCACCTCACCACCGTTCAAGTAGACCGTCATGCGCTCAATGCCGGGATCCACACTGATGAGCTTGCCGGTCTGGGCGAAGCAGACAGGCGCTGCTGTCAATACAACAAACAAAAGGGTGGCACGCATGGTGAAGGAGCTTTAGGACGAGGTGAAAGAGCGTGATCGAATGTAGACCAGTTCACGGAACGAAGGGAACGCCACGAGGTTGCTCGGAGCATTGAAACCCGCCCGATCGCAGGCTGGGACCGTTGGTGATGGTATCACAGATCGTGATACCATCGTTCCTTCAGACCTGACGATGCTGCACCCAAATAAATCGATATTCACTTCTTGCGAATGGAATTCTTCACGCGCTCCAGCGCTTCCTCATAGCCAAAAGTGCGACCTGCTTTGATATCCTCGTTGGACTCGATCGCACGCTTCACCATTGCGACGCTGATAGCATCTGGCTTGATGAAACGCTTTCGCATTGTATCTCGGGTAACTCTACGGATCTTGGAGCAAAGCCTTCATGGTACGCGGCTTTCGCTTGCCGGCTTCGATCGCCTTCATCTCCTGGATCACATCGAGCATATCGTTCACGCGCTCGGCCTTCTCCGCCGAAATCGCGCGCTCTTTCAGGAAGGGCAATGCCTTGATGAGTTCTTCGAGGAATTCCTTCCGCTTTTCAGGTACGGTGAGGATGAAGTTCATGCGACGAAATTAGTCCAACTGCGCTTCTGTAACATGAACAAGTGCGTTCTTGCACGATCGTGGATAAATGGTGCCTCTCCCTCCCACCCTCACCGGGTAACTTCGTGGCCCTTCCGCTGATCGTTCATGCAATTCTCCCACCTCCACGTCCACACCCAGTTCTCGCTCCTCGACGGTGCTGCCAGCATTCCATCCCTCTTCAAGAAAGCAGCGAAGGATGGTCAACCGGCCATCGCCATCACCGACCACGGCAACATGTTCGGGGCGTTCAAGTTCGTGGCGGAGGCGGGCAAGCACAAGAATGACGATGGCACGCCGAAGGTGAAACCGATCGTGGGCTGCGAGTTCTATGTGGTGGAGAGCCGTCACAAGAAGGCTTTTACACGCGAGGATCGCGATCAGCGTTTCCACCAGTTGATGCTGGCGAAGAACCCGACGGGTTATAGGAACCTGAGCAAGCTGTGCAGCCTGGGCTACATGGAAGGCTTTTACAGCAAGTACCCACGGATCGATAAGGAATTGATCCTGCAATACCACGAAGGGTTGATCGCGACCACGTGCTGTTTGGGTGCCAGTGTACCGCGTACGATCCTGCGCAAAGGCGAGGTGGAAGGCGAGAAGGAATTCAAGTGGTGGCTCGACCTGTTCGGCGAGGACTACTACGTGGAGTTGCAACGCCATGGCATTCCAGATCAGGACAAGGTGAACGCTGTGTTGGTGAAATGGGCGCGCCAGTACAATGTGCCCATCATCGCCAGCAACGACAGCCACTACACCGATCGCGAGGACAGCAACGCACACGACATCCTACTGTGCATAAACACCGGCGAAAAACAGAGCACCCCGAAGGCGGAGGATGGCGACGAGGAAGGATCGAAAGGAAAACGCTTCGCCTTCTACAACGACGAGTTCTTCTTCAAAACGCAGGCGCAAATGGCGCAGACGTTCCACGACCTGCCGGAAGCCTTGGACAACACGAACCTGATCGTGGACAAGGTGGAAACGTTGAAGCTGAAGAAGGATATCCTGCTGCCGAACTACCAGTTACCTGACGGCTTTACGAACCAGGACGAATACCTGCAGCACATCACTTACGAAGGCGCGATCAAGCGCTATTTGGGGGTGAAGGGTGAAGAGAGTGAGAGGGTGAGAGAGCTTGGCCTTACCGGCGGCATCGATTCGCTGGATCCGAAGATCAGGGAGCGCGTGGACTTCGAACTGTTCGTGATCCGCACCATGGGTTTCGCGGGCTACTTCCTGATCGTGCAGGATTTCATCAACCACGGTCGGGATATCGGCGTGTTGATCGGCCCTGGCCGTGGCAGCGCGGCCGGTAGTGTGGTGGCCTATTGCACGGGGATCACCAACATCGATCCCATCAAATACGATCTGCTCTTCGAACGGTTCCTGAACCCGGACCGTAAGAGCATGCCCGATATCGATACGGACTTCGACGACGAAGGCCGGCAGAAAGTGATCGATTACGTGGTGCAGAAGTACGGCCAGAACCAGGTGGCGCAGATCGTCACTTACGGCAGCATGGCAGCGAAGAGTAGCATCCGCGATGTGAGCCGTGTGATGGACCTTCCACTGCAGGAGGCTGATCGTCTGGCGAAGCTGGTGCCGGAGCGTCCGGGTATTGAACTCGGTCGCTTGTTACGTGCACCCTTTGACGGCGAAGGCAGCCTGAAGCAGAAGGAGAATTTGAGCAGCGAAGAGGTGACCGCAGTGAAACAACTGCGCGAGATCCTTGAAAGCGGCGAGCTGACAGCCGACGTGCTGCGCGAAGCCGAAAAGTTGGAAGGCAGCGTTCGTGGCGTCGGTATCCACGCAGCAGGGTTGATCATTGCGCCAAGCGACTTGACGGAGTACATCCCCGTATGTACGAGCAAGGACTCGCCGATGCTGATCACGCAATTCGACGGCAAAGTGGTGGAGGATGCGGGCGTGATCAAGATGGACTTCTTGGGCCTGAAGACGCTGACGATCATCCGCGATGCGCTGCGCATGATCAAGGCGAACCATGGCGTGGACATCGCCATCGACGAGATCCCGTTGGACGATGCAAAGACCTATGGCCTCTACCAGCGCGCGGAAACGAACGGCACGTTCCAGTTCGAAAGCGCGGGCATGCAGAAGTACCTGCGCGAGTTGAAGGCGGATACGTTCGGCGACCTCATCGCCATGAACGCACTGTATCGTCCGGGTCCATTGGAATACATCCCCACCTTCATCAAGCGGAAACACGGCTTGGAGAAGATCGTGTACGACCTCCCCGAAATGGAGGATCTGCTAAAGGAGACCTATGGCGTCACGGTGTACCAGGAGCAGGTGATGTTGCTGAGCCAAAAGCTCGCGGGTTTCACCAAGGGCGATGCTGACGTGCTGCGCAAGGCAATGGGCAAAAAGGACCGCGCCACGCTGGACAAGATGAAGGGCAAGTTCCTGGAAGGCACGGCTGCCAAGGGACTCGACGCGAAAGTGTGTACGAAGGTGTGGACCGATTGGGAAGCATTCGCACAATACGCCTTCAACAAATCGCACAGCACGTGTTATGCGTTCGTAGCCTACCAGACGGCGTGGTTGAAGGCGAACTACCCGAGCGAATTCATGGCCAGCGTGCTCACGCATTCGCAAAGCAGCATCGACAAGGTCACGTTCTTCATGGAGGAATGCCGACGCATGGGCATCAAGGTGCTCGGGCCGGATGTGAACGAGAGCACGTTCCAGTTCAGCGTGAACAAGAAGGGTGAGATCCGCTTCGGATTGGGTGCTGTGAAGGGCGTTGGTGAAGGTGCCGTGGAAGCCCTCGTGGAAGGCCGTGCGAAGGATGGTGCGTACACTTCCGTTTTCGATCTGATGCGCCGCGTGAACCTGCGGAGCGCCAACCGTAAAGCCTTGGAAAGTCTTGCTTATGCTGGCGCCTTTGATTCGCTTGGTTTGCAACGCGCACACTTTTTCCATAGCGCCGGCGAAGGGAAACCCGCATGGATCGAAACACTCGTTCGGTATGGCCAACAGCATCAGGATGGAGAGGATTCCAGCCAAGTGAGCATGTTCGACATGAGCAGCGAAGGAGCCGGGATCCCCGAACCTCCCCTACCGCAGATCGAAGGCTGGAGCGCGTTGGAACAGTTGCACCACGAGAAGGAAGTGATAGGCTTCTACCTGAGCGGTCACCCCTTGGATGATCACCGGTTGGAGATCAAGTATCTATGCAACTCCACCTTGCCGGACCTGAAGGAACTCGACAAGTTGGCCGGTCGCGAACTCACGTTCGCAGGCATAGTCACCAAGGCTGAGCATCGCATCGCAAAAAGCGGGAAATCCTTTGGCACCCTCTCCTTGGAGGACCACGTCGGCATGCACGACTTCATGCTCTTTAGTGAGGATTATCTGAAGTTCAAGCTCTTTCTGCAAAGCGGCGCGTTGTTGCTGGTGAAAGGTCGCGCCAGTGCCCGCACCTGGGGCCGCGATGAAGGGCAGATGGAATTCAAGATCACGTCCATCGACCTGCTCGGTGATGCCCGTGACAAGTACATCACCAAATTGAACTTGAAACTGGATGCCGAGCGCGTTAGTGACAGCTTGGCCCGTGAACTTGGACAGCTACTGCGAACCTCGCCAGGTAAATGCAAGGTCACCGTGCAATTGGTCAGCCAGCAGGAGAAGATGGCCTTGGATGCCCCCAGCAAGGGATTGAGCGTTTCCCTGAGCGAAGAGCTTATCCGCGGTCTGGATGGCATTGCCGATGTATCCTATACCCTGAACTGACGGAACGGCAGAATATTTCCCATGGCAAGGAATTTGATCAGTGCGGGTAACTTCGTGGTAACGCGTGGAAAACTGACTTAATACATCCGGCGAACGAACGTCAGGGATCCCCAACTTGCACGACCAACGAACTGAAACAAACGAGGCATCGCAATATGCCCACCCCAAACCATGGCACTGGAATTCACAGATAGCAATTTTGAGGAACTTGTCCTTAAAAGCGATAAACCCGTTCTCGTCGATTTTTGGGCGGAATGGTGCGGACCTTGCCGCCAGGTAGGCCCTGTAGTGGAGGAACTCGCAAAGGAGTACGACGGACGAGCCGTTGTAGGGAAGGTGAATGTGGACACCAATCCACAGACCGCGATGAAATATGGCATCCGTAGCATACCCACGATCCTGTTTCTGAAGAACGGTGAAGTGGTTGACCGCAGCGTAGGCGCAGTGCCCAAAGCGCAGTTGGCCGGCAAGCTGGATGGGCAGTTGGCGTAAGCCTTCACAACATAGCAATTGATCAGACCCCGCCTTGGAGAGACCAAAGCGGGGTCTTTCTTTGTCCTTGCGCGTCCAAATTCCATTCAAAGTGCATTATTCCGCCCTTTTCATACTTGTGCGTCCTGAAATAGGCTATATTTGACACGAATAAGGCCGTATAATGCACCATACAGAGATCAGCATCCTATTTCGCACACGTCGCGAAGTGCTCCAAGTAACACAAATGCACTTGGCCGAACTATCAGGTGTGGGATTGCGAACCATCAAAGCCATCGAGCGTGGAACTACGGACCCGCGCCTGAGCACATTGAACAAATTGGCCGATGTATTGGGCTTATCAGTAAAGTTGGACCTCAAGCAACTTGACACCTGATGCGCAAGGCAAAAGTTCTTTTGAACGGTGCCGTAGCAGGCGAACTAACCGAGTTGAGCGATGGCACATTCCGATTCCGTTACACCGATCTTTGGTTGGCCAATTCTACGATCCCAATAAGTTTGACACTGCCCACTTCCAAACAAGAACAAAGCAGTGCCACTCTGTTCCCATTCTTCTATTCGCTGCTCCCAGAAGGAGTGAACAAGCAACTCGTGTGTCGCCAACTACGGCTGGACGAAAGCGATCATTTCGGTCTCTTGTTGGCAACTGGCGGGCAAGACACGATCGGCGCAGTTACCGTTCTAGAAATACCGGAATGAAGAACGCCGCACGAACGATCGAAGTTTGTCCTGGCACCTTGGTGAAGGGTCATAGCACGTACAGTTCAACGTGCTTGCGACGTCTGTTCGATGGTAAGGCCGTAAGCCACATCCTTCCGTATGATGCGCCGGAAGTGAATGAAGAAGACACAGCGCTCTTCATGGCCAATCGTAGACGGATCTCCATTTCCGGCGTACAGGAAAAGTATTCGTTGGTCTTGGAAAAGAACCACTTGCGCCTAGCGGAAGATGGTGAACGTGGACACTACTTGTTGAAGCCGATCCCCAGGGACCTGATGAAGGTGGACCAGGCACCGGCCAACGAACACTTGACCATGCAAATAGCCCGGCAGGTCTATGGGATGCCAACTGCCGAGAACGCATTGATCTTTTTCAAGAACGGGGACCCGGCATACATCACCAAGCGATTCGACCTTAGGGAAGACCCGATCAGGTGGCGAACGGAAGACTTTGCTTCATTGGCTGTACGGACCGAACAGATCCAAGGGGCGAACTACAAGTATGCCGGCAGCTATCAAGACATTGCAGACCTGATCGTGAAATATATTCCTGCTTCAAAAGTGGAACTTGAACGCTTCTTCTCGCTCGTCGTGTTCAATTACTTGTTTTCCAACGGCGATGCCCATTTCAAGAACTTCTCGATCCTTGAAACTGCTTCAGGTGACTTTAGATTATCACCGGCGTACGACCTGCTGAACACGCACATACACGTGGACGATACCGACTTTGCGCTGGAAGAGGGCCTATTCCTTGGATCGTTGAAGCATATGATGCCCAGAGCTTCGTATTTCAAGTCCTTCTCGGAATTTGCGGAGCGGATCGGTATACAACAAAAGCGGTTTGAAGCGTTGATCGAACCCTTTCAGATCCGACATGAGCTTATCGGCCAATTGGTCGATCATTCCAACTTGAACACACCCACGAAACGAGCCTATTTGCTCCACTACAACACAAAGCGAAATAAGCTCCTTCCATAAACACCGTTCGCACATGCCCAACAAACCAGACCCGGAAGACTACCACAAAACCCCGCTCTTTCAAAAGGCCGAGGAGATCCGCGAACTGGCAACGGCGATCGTAGAGAGCGCGCCGGACGATGCCGTGGAGAGCGACCCGAAGCGACAGCGTTTCGCCGAACACATGTTGGAGCATAGCAAGGACGACATCATGGCCAACGCGTACATGATCGGTGCCAAGATCGCCGGGGCGTATGGAATGGGCCTCTACGACCTGCAAATGGAGAACGCCTGCCTGATCCGGCGTGCATGCCGCGAAATGGTGGTAGCCTTGCGTGGGCTGGAAATGGGCGGCCATAAGGAGGAAGCACACTTCGATCTGTTACGGAACGCGGTGGAGGAATTCAGGCCGCTCTTTGTGGAATGGGTGGCCACCTTCAAGGAGTCGGACTACCTCTATGATGATTGGGGGCTCTTCAATCCGCCCGGCGCAAGCCCCGATCAGAGTTAGGACCTGAGGATCGTTCACGCCCCGTTTGCCCTGACCTTTGTACCTCGCCCTCGTCCGCCATCAGGCAGACATCAGCGTTCTACGTATGCCTATCGACCAGCAACAGATCCAAGCGCTTAGCGCCCTCGAGTTCAAAGCCCGCCAAGTGGTGGAAGGTTTCCTTGCGGGTTTGCACAAGAGCCCGTTCCATGGCTTTAGTGTGGAATTCGCCGAGCACAGGGCCTATAATCAAGGCGAAAGCATGCGGCACATCGACTGGAAGCTTTACGCCCGCAC
>Ga0209591_10009712_pt1 | contig 10386 bp, 12 predicted proteins | sample MAT01_FD_187207 | JGI IMG/M metagenome (GOLD analysis project Ga0209591, IMG submission 187207) | Freshwater microbial communities from Lake Fryxell liftoff mats and glacier meltwater in Antarctica - MAT-01 (SPAdes) (version 2) | ecosystem: Environmental > Aquatic > Freshwater > Ice > Liftoff...
CAACACGGTGCACTTCTTCGTCGGCGCGCTCGAAGTCGGCGTGGTGTGGGTCAGCGGTTTCGGCGACGGCGACACGATGCAGCCCTTTCGCGGCTACGCGCGGTCCGGCAACTCCCGCGACAAACACAGGGTGAGCCTGCTGTCGTACACCCGGAGCAAGTCGGCCTGGTTCAACCTCGGGTCGTGCACCCATCCGCCCACGGCTCCGGGGTCCGCCCCGGCGCACTCCGATCCGCTCCGGCAGGGCCTGCGGCTTACTGCAGATCGTTGTGGCCGGTGAAACACATGCGCTCGCTCAGCCGCTGCGCGATTTCCCGCACCAGTTCCTCCACGTCGGGAATGGTCGGGCTCTGCGGCCGGTCCAGGCGCTCGATATAGGGAACGGTCAAGGCCGCAATCGCCTCATCCGCAAAGCCGAATATCGGACGCGAGATATCGGTCGCTCCTCGTATGCGCCGACTTGGCCAGGTGATGGCTGCATTGCGTCGCGCATCCTCGATCTGGCGCAGGAGCTGGGCTGCATCAATTTCCAGTTCTCCGTCGATACGGACCTGCGCCGCGATCATGCGCGTGCGCTCTGCCTCATCACGAAACGCCAACAGGATGGTGCCGGACGCCGAGTCGCTCAGCTTGCCCAGGGCGCCTACCTTTGCACCCACGGTGAATGGCCCCGGCGCATCGACCTGGGCCACCACCAGGATCCGCCCATCGTGGTACACGGTCAAGTGGCAGGACTGGTAGGCCCGGCCGGCCAGTTCGCGCATCAACGGCGTGGCCGTCGCCACCAATGACTTCAGCGGCTGCTGGCGGTGCGACAACTCGAGCATCTTCAGGGTCAGGACGTAGCGATCCTTCTCGTCGATGGCGACATACCCCCTTTGCTGCAGCGTCACCGTCATGCGGAAGATTTCGCTGACCGTGCGGCCGATGGCGTCGGCCAGCGCTTTCAGCGTCAGGCCCTGCGGCGTGTTCGCGAGTGCCTCCAGGATGTCGAGACCTTTACCAAGAGCCGGTGCGGCATACCGCGGCGTCATTTCAGTGGCAGGCGGTGCGGATTTATATTCCATATATAAAAACTCATTTCTTATATGATCGATTTTCATCTAAATTTCAGCGGACGAAACAGAAAAATAGCTCCAAGAAGGACACAGTCGACCAATACTTCGATTGTTGATCCGAATCTACCTATAAATTCACACATAGACCGCAAAAAGTTCTATCTATCGATTTCATATTTGAAATGGCCTATACCTTCCAGTTCAGGGACGTCTTTGCACAGCAAGATGCCATCGTTGACGGCATCGTCGTCACACTCCAGCTGAGCGCGGTCACCATTTCCCTGGGCTTTCTGGTCGGCACCCTGCTGGCCGTGGTTCTGGTTTACGGGCGGCCTTGGGCGGCGGCCACGACCCGGGCGTACGTGGAGATCATCCGCAACACGCCGCTCATCGTTCAGTTGTTCCTGATCTTTTTCGGCCTCCCTGGTATCGGGATAAAGCTTGATGTCATGACTGCCAGCGTGCTGGCCCTGACCATCAATCTGACCGCCTACACCGCCGAAATCGTGCGTGCCGGGCTGCAGAGCGTCCCCAGGTCACAGATCGAGGCTGGTACCTCGCTGGGCCTCACGGGGCCGCAGATCTTCCGGCACGTGGTGCTGCTGCCAGCGCTCAAGAACGTCTACCCTTCGCTGACCAGCCAGTTCGTGCTGCTGATGCTGGCCACCAGCGTGGCGTCGCAGATTTCGGCTGCAGACCTGTTCCATGTCGGGTCGATCATCCAGTCGCGCACTTTCCGCGATTTCGAGGTCTACACCGTCATTTCCGTGCTGTACCTGTGTCTGACGCTGCTGATGCGTGGTGGGTTCAGCCTGTGCTACTACTTCGTCTTCCGTCGGCGATGATCCGCGAACTCGCCCTGCTCGACGTCTATTACCTGGTCCTGGCGATACGGTGGACGATCGCACTGACCCTGCTGGCGCTGGCTGGCGGCAGCGTCATCGGCCTGCTGGTGGCGGCGTTCGGGGCATCCAGGCAACTGCCCCTGCGCATTCTGGCCCGCACCTATGTCGGCGCCGTGCAGGGGATTCCCTTGCTGGCCTGGCTGTTCATCTTCTATTTCGGCCTGTCCATCGCGGGCTACAACCTGCCGCCTCTCGTGGCTGCGACGATCGGCTTCTCGGTCTATGCCGGTGCATTTCTGGGCGAGATCTGGCGCGGCGCACTGGTCGCCATCCCGAAGACGCAGTGGGAAGCAGGCGTGTCGATCGGCCTGAACTACGTCGAGCAACTGCGCCATGTCATCATCCCGCAGGCAGTGCGGATCGCCATTCCCCCCACGGTGGGGTTTCTGGTGCAACTGATCAAGAACACTTCGCTCGCCGCCGTGATCGGTTTCGTCGAACTCACGCGCGAGGGCCAGCTCACCACAGCGGCGACTTTCCAGCCGTTCGCCGTTTACCTGCTGGTCGCAGCGCTGTATTTCAGTCTGTGTTACCCGCTCACGCGGTACAGCCGAATACTGGAGGGGAAACGCCGTGCCGTTCGTTGAACTGAAATCCGTCGTCAAGCGTTATGGGCGCACCACGGTGCTGCAGAACGTCGACCTGAGAGTCGAGAAAGGTGAAATCATCGCCATCATCGGCCGCTCCGGCTCCGGCAAGAGCACCTTGTTGCGCTGCATCAACGGCCTGGAGCCGGTGCAGGGCGGCGAGGTGTGGGTCGACGGCGTGGCGGTGCACGACCCATCGTCCAATCTGCGCGACCTGCGCGCGCGCGTCGGCATCGTGTTCCAGAGCTTCAACCTCTTCCCACATCTGACGGTGGAGCGCAACATAACGCTCGGTCCCATGATCGTCAAGGGCATAGCCGCGGCCGAGGCGGCCACGCTCGCACGGGCAGCCCTGCGCAAGGTTGGCCTTGAGGAAAAGCTCAAAGCCTATGCCGATGAACTGTCAGGCGGACAACAGCAGCGGGTGGCGATCGCGCGCTCGCTGGCGATGTCGCCCAGCATCATGCTTTTCGACGAAATCACCTCTGCGTTGGACCCGGAGCTGGTGGGCGAAGTGCTGCTGGTGCTAGAGGAGATGGCGCGCGACGGCATGACCATGCTGCTGGTCACGCACGAAATGAACTTCGCGCGACGGGTGGCACACCGCGTGGTGTTCATGAACCAGGGAAAGGTGTGGGAGCAGGGGCCGGCCAAGGAGTTCTTCAGCGCCCCGAAGACGGAAGAGTTGAAGGCGTTTCTGAGTTCAGTACTTCATTAGGAGATCATCATGATCAAGAAGTGGTTTGTTTCTCTTGTGCTCATTGCTCTGGGGTTGGTGAGCGTGCCCGCGTACGCGGACAAATTCGCCGACGTACTTGCCAGAGGCACGATACGGGTCGTGGTTTTTGCCGATGTGCCACCGTTCAGCTCAACCAACGTGAACCGGGAGCTGGAGGGTTTCGACGTGGACCTCGCCAAGCTGCTGGCGAAGGATCTCGGAGTCAAACTGGAACTGGTAGCAGCAACCGCTGCCAACCGTATCCCCTTCCTGCTGACCGACCGGGCCGACATCAACGTGGCGGCAATGTCGGTGACGTCGGAACGTGCCAAGCAGGTGATGTACAGCGCGCCCTACGCCGATACATCGCTGGCCGTCTACGGCGCCAAGGCAACAGCGGTGCGATCTGCGGCACAAACCGGTCGGCTCAAGATCAGTGTTGCCAAGGGCACAACGGAAGACATCGTGTTGAGCGCACTGAATCCGAACGCGGACATCATGCGCATGGAGGACAACGCGGCGGCAGTGCAGGCGTACCTGTCGGGGCAGTCCCAGTTGCTCGCCGCCAACTCGGTGGTCGTGGTGGAACTTGCAAAGAAGAACCCCTCCAGGGAGTTCGACTTCAAATTCGCCCTTCGACGTGCGCCAGCCCATATCACGATGAAGCAGGGTGAGCACACGCTGCTGCGCTGGGTAGATACGTTCATCTTCCTGAATACGCTCAATGGCGAGCTCGACAAGCTGCATGTGAAATGGCTCGGTGGCCCGATGACAGCGCCCCTGCCACCCCTGTAGGCCACATGCCACGGACCTGAACGTCGCGCCGCGATCCGCGCAGCCGCAACGCAAGGTCGAACCATGTCGAAACACGATTTCAGTCTGGACGAATTTTCCGCGCGGCGCGAAAACGTGCGCACGGCGATGCGCACCAGCGGCCTGGACTGGCTGGTGCTCTTCCACCCGGTATCCATCCACTGGCTGACCGGATCGGACGCGAAGAGCTACCAGGAGTTCCAGTGCCTGCTGGTATCGGCGAAGCCCGGTCCGTGGGTGGTGCTTACGCGCGAGGGCGAACGCAACGAGTACGAAATGGACGCGCTGGTGGACCAGGTACATACCTTCGGCGGCGGCGAGAACGAGGACCCGGTCGCGGCCTTCGAAAAGCTGGCCGAAACACACGGGCTGCTGCGTGCACGGGTCGGCATGGAGGTGCCGGCCTACTATCTGCACCCGCACCACTACCTGCGCTTGCGGCTGCTGCTCGGCAGCGCCCTGGTGGCGGAGCCGACCAACCTGGTGCACGACCTCAAACTGGTCAAGTCCCCGGTTGAGATCGGATACATACGCGCCGCCAGTCGCAAGGCGGACGACGCGATGGCGGCGTTCGCTGGCGCGTTGCAGCCCGGGCGCAGCGAACTTGCGCTGGCCGGGACCATCATGGCGTCGCTGCTCGCCAACGACAGCGGCATCGCCGCCAGCCCGATCAACCTGGTGTCGGGCGAGCGCGCGGGCTTCAGCCACGGCGCACCGACAGAACGGCAGTTGCGCCCCGGTGATTTTGGCAATGTGGAGTTCGGGGCCACGCACCGGCGCTACACCTCCACCATCGGGCGCCAGTTCAGCATCGGCGCCCCGACGCCGCGCATGCGCGAGTTGTACGATATCGTGCGGCGCGCTTGTGATGTCTGCATGGCCAGCATCCGTGACGGCGTCCCTGCCGCCGAACCGCATGCCGCCGCCAAGGAAGTGATCGGAAAGGCCGGGATGGAGCCATTTCGCGTGCACACTTCGGGCTACGGACTGGCGCCCGGCTTTCCACCCACTTGGGGTGAACCCCTGCACATGCTGGCCGACAGCAGCTACACGCTGCGCGCGGGTATGGTGCTGAGTGTCGAACCACCGGTCTTCATCGGTCACGAGCGGCTCGGCGCACGCCTGATCGACAACGTCCTGGTGACGCGGGATGGCGCCGAGTTGTTGTCGGGATTCAGCCGCAACTTGCTTGTCAAACATGAATAACGCTATTTGCCGCCGCTTCCCGGCAATGCTGTGCAGCCGCGTGCTGCCGGTAGCACCAGTAGGAAGTGCCACGGAGTTCTCATTCACAAGGAGTCAGTCATGTTGAAAAATTGGATACGGTCCCTCGCCATCGTGCTGTTGTCACTGGGTTTTCTGGGCACCGCCATGGCGGATAAGTTTCAGGACATCATCACCAAGGGTGTCATACGCATAGGTGTACCGCTGGACGTGCCGCCATTCGGCTCGCAGAACGTCAACCGGGAGGCCGAGGGTTTCGACGTCGACATGGCCAACATGGTGGCCAAGGCCCTGGGCGTGAAGCTGGAGATCACTCAGATCACCGGCGCCAACCGCCTGCCGTTCTTGCTGACCGACAAGGTGGACCTGGTGATATCGGTCATGGGTGCGACGCCCGAGCGCGCAAAACAGATCATGTTCACCGCGCCGTATGCCAATACGTCCCTGGCGGTCTACGGCCCGAAGAGCATCACGGTCAAGTCGGCCGCCGAGCTGGGCTCCTTCCGGGTTGCCGCCGCCAAGGGAACGACACAGGAGCTGGCCCTGTCCACCGCCAACCCGCGCGCCAATATCATGCGCACGGAGGACGATGCCACCGCCGCTGCCGCCTACCTGTCGGGGCAGGCGCAGCTGTTTTCGACCAATAGCATCGTCGCCATCGATCTGGCCAAGAAGAACCCCAACAAGGAGTTCGACCTCAAGTTCAACATCCGCAACAGCCCGGCGCACATGGGTGTGAAGATGGGCGAACACAACCTGGTGCGCTGGCTTGATACCTTCATCTTCTTCAACACCCAGAACACCGAGCTGGACAAACTGCACCAGAAATGGCTGGGCCGATCCATGGACCCAATGCAGCCCCTGTGATGCATGCCGCTGACCGCACCGAGGTGCGCTGGGATCGCCTGACAGCACCTGCGCTGGTACAGGCGGCGCGCGAAAAGACGGTGGTCATCATTCCGCTGGGAGCGACCGAACAACACGGGCCGCACCTGCCGACGCAAGTGGACTGGCGCCTCGCCTACGAGGTGTCGCAGCGCGCGGCCCGCCTGATGCAGGGAACGCAGCGGGCGCTCGTGACGCCGGCTATTCCGTTCGGCATGTCCGAACACCATATGTCGCTGGGCGGTACGTTGACGCTTGACTTCTCGGCCATGGCGGCCGTGGTCGGCTGCATTGTGCGTTCCGCCGCGCGGCACGGGTTCGAGCGCATCTTTGTGCTGAACGGCCATGGCGGCAACATCGCCGCGCTCGAGACCATCATCACCGAGCTGACGATTGCGCTGAAGCTGCCGCTGGCCGGTGGCACCTACTGGCAGATCGCGGCCGATTCGATCCGCGCGATCCTGGAGCACCAGGGCGCGGTACTGCATGCCTGCGAGGCCGAGACTTCCATGCTGCAGGCGCTCTCGCCGGAGATAGTCTTGCCACTGGATGCCTCGCTGAAAGCGCCACTGGTGCCGGGGCTGTCGGCCATCGAAGGCGTCAACCCGGGTGTTTACCGGTGGCAGCAACTCAAGACGCGCTCCGCGCTCGGCCTGATCGGCGAGGCCTGGGCCGCCACACCGGAAAAGGGCCAGCGCCTGCTTGACGCGATTTCCCGCGACGTAGCAAACGCGCTGTCGAATCCAAGGTTGTGGGAAGCCCCCATCTGACGAGGTCCACCATGAGCACAACCGTCTTCAGCGACATCGACTGGGACAAACGTGGCAAGCAGGTAGGCGCGGTGTTCCTGCCCCACTCGCCGGACGACGACGCCTGGGGCGTAATCCCTTTTCCCGCAGCCTCGATCAAGAACGGCGACGGCCCGGTGGTAGTGGTCAGTGGAGCGGTGCATGGCGACGAATACGAAGGGCCGGTGGTGATCGGTGAACTGCTGCGCCAGATCCAGCCGCACGACGTCTGCGGCCAGTTGATCCTGCTGCCGTCCTTCAACGCACCAGCGCAAAAGGTGGGCCGGCGCACATCGCCGATTGACCATCTCAACCTCAACCGGGTGTTTCCGGGTGACGACTTCGGGGCGCCAACGCAGCAGATAGCGCGTTATGTCGCGGACCATGTATTTTCCCGCGCCGACTTCTACCTGGACCTGCATGCGGGTGGCAGAACCCTGTTCATCCAGCCCAGCGCGCATGTGGTGCTATCAGAGGAGATGGCGCCTGAACTGGCTCGCGCCAATGCCCGCATGGCGGAGGTATTCGGTGTTGGTATCACGGTACAGACCAGCAACATGGGGGATTACCGGACGTCCGCAGGTTACACAAGCATGAAAGGAATCCCCACACTGGCGGCCGAGATGGGCATGGGCGGCTGGGTCACCGGTAGCTCCGTGGCGGCCACGCGCGAGGCCACGCGCCGCCTGCTCAGGCACACCGGGGTGCTACCGGAGATCGCCACCGTACCGGGCATTCCGACACGATGGGCCCGCATCGCCGGGCCGGGATCGTATGTGTTTGCACCGTTCGACGGCTATTTCGAGCGGCGATTCGAACTGGGCGACAGCATCGTTCCGGGCCAGCTGGCCGGCCTGATGCACCAACTGGCGCGCCCGGACCGGGAGCCCGAGCCGATCCACTTCACCACGGGCGGAACCCTGTATGCCCACGGAGTGGTGGGCCATGTCCGGGGCGGCCAGAACCTGGCCGTGGTGATCGAGAACGTTCCCTCGCCCTGACGGTGCGCGCAACTACAGCCCGACTCCCATGCTGACGCCAGAGACCCGGCAGCGCGACTTCCCGACGCTGCAAACCATGACCTACCTCAACAGCGCGGCGGAGAGCATTCCGCCGACCTGCGTGGGCGAAGCCCTGCAGTCCTACTGGCGCGACAAGCTGAACGGCATGCGCGGGCGGGATGCACATTTCACCGTGCTCGAACAATGCCGCGAGATCGCTGCGCAAATGGTCCAACTGGTTCCGGACGAAGTCGCCTTCTGTTCCTGCAGCGCCGAGGCCTACAACCTGCTGGCGAGCGCGCTGGGGCTCCAGGCCGACGACGAAGTGGTGGTGAGCGACCTCGATTTTCCGTCCGGTACGACGCCCTGGATGGCAGCACACACGCCACCGCGCCAGCAGCTCTGGGCATCGCGTGGCGGTGCGTTGGAGGTCGAGGACCTGCTGCCTTTGCTGAACCCGCGCACACGCCTGGTGCAGGTGTCGCTGGTGAGTTTCTACAACGGCTATCGCGTTGACTGGCAACCGTTTCATGACGCTGTACGCCTCCACGCGCCCAACGCCCTGATTTCGGTAGACGTTACCCAGGCCCTGGGCCGGGTGGCGCTGGATTGCCACGGCGCCGACTGCCTTGTTTCGAGCACGCACAAATGGATACTGGGCCTGCACGGCGGCTGCATCGTGGGTGTGGCGGGCGCGCGCGCGCAGCAGCTCACCACGCGTGCGGGCGGTTGGTTCCACCTCGCCAACGCTTTCGACGCCGACCGCTTTGCGCGCCCTGTTCCGCATCCGGGCGCGGCCAGCTGGTCGGTCGGCATGCCGAATTTTGCTGCCATCTACGCGCTGAACGCCTCTTTGCGGTATGTCGCGTCCATCGGTGTTGGCAACATCGCCGCCCAGGCCGATCCCCTTGTCCAGACACTGCACGACGGCCTGGTCGACCTCGGCCTGCAACCGATGGCACCACGGCGCACAACAACGGATTCGGGCATCGTCGCCATCCGGCACCCACGCAGCGCCGCGCTCCACATTGCCTTGGAGCGCGAGAATATCCACGTCATGCACCAGGCCGGTCGCCTGCGCATGGCGGTGCATGGCTACAACACGGCCGCCGAAGTGGCATATTTCCTGGCGGTGCTGCGTGCCGCGCTGGCCAACGCCTGAGGCGGGCCACGCCATGGCCCGCCACTGAAACCAGGTTGGTGGGCGCGCCGGTGGTCGCCAACAGCCACTGCATTGATCGAAAGGCCAACCCATGCCATACACAACCATGGCCTTCCCTGCCGGGGGCTACCGCTACGTTCCGGGTGTGTTCCAGTACTCCTGGCGCGTCCCGGCGCTGCCGGGGTGGCGCATTGAGCGCGTGCGCTTCACGGCACCTGTCCCGCTGGCCGAGGGCTTTCGGCGCATCGAAACATTCCTGCAGGAAGTCGGGCGCCCGACTTCGGCGCTCTGCGCCTGCGAACTGCACTCTCCCGCGCCATTCACCGAACAGGGTTTCCAAGCCTTCAACCAGGTCTATGTTGGCACGCTGGATCGCTGGGGCATCTACCGGAACGGCGTGAATCCGGTGGCACGGGCAAACACCTGCCCGGTCGCGGCAGCGCCAACCGAGCCGGGCTTTCATACGTTCTGCTTTACCTCATGCACTGCGCCCGATGCCCCGCTCAGCTTTGTGGTCGCTGGCAGCGGAGAAGCGCCTGAAGGCCGGGCAACTACCGCGACCACGTCATCGCGCGCGGCAATACCAGCCCTGGCGGCCTGCGCGCCAAGGCAGTCTGGGTGCTGGGCGAGATGTAGCGCCGAATGGCCGCGTTGGGTGGCGCATGGGAAGACACGACCGCCGTACAGCTCTATACAGAGTTTGATGTCCACCCTTTCGTGGCCGATGAACTGGTGCGCCGAGGCGCGATGCGCCATGGTCTTACGTGGTATTTCAACCGCCCGCCAGTGGTGGAGATCGACTATGAAATGGATTGCCGCGCGGTCCATGTGGAACACATGATCGCAGCCTGAGCGGCCGGGAGGATTGCCATGCCGCAAACCAATGACGGATAGTCATTCGAACCCATGAGCCCAAGTAGCGCACCGTAAACCGTCCTGAGAAAACTGTTTTCCCCTGAGATGACAGTCTGAACTCCCGAGAATTTGCGCCACAGCATCCCAAACCACGCAAACCACGCGCCGCACTGCCCATCGACACAGCTTTGCCCCGAGGGTGCCATTTGCCACCATTGGCAAGGTCAGTAGATTCACCATGTAGTGCGCTGACCGTCAGGTTAGTCGGGTGCCAATTGGCTGGTCATACCCCAGTGCGGCATGGCATTCACCCTTTCCCCAGGCTCCTGCGCGCCACAGTCATCCCACAGCGGTGGCGCGCGTGCCGCGGTAATGCGCGGGGCAAGGCGC
>Ga0209591_10009717_pt1 | contig 10384 bp, 8 predicted proteins | sample MAT01_FD_187207 | JGI IMG/M metagenome (GOLD analysis project Ga0209591, IMG submission 187207) | Freshwater microbial communities from Lake Fryxell liftoff mats and glacier meltwater in Antarctica - MAT-01 (SPAdes) (version 2) | ecosystem: Environmental > Aquatic > Freshwater > Ice > Liftoff...
GCCGCCCCAACCGTCGACCTGCTTCGACCACGCGTCCTGTTGACCCGGTTCGTAGCCGAGCGCCTTGGCCATGTCGCGCACCGCCGACCGCGCCCGATAGGTGATCACGTTCGCGACCTGCGCTGTGTGGTGGCGCCCGTAGCGCTCGTACACGTACTGGATCACTTCCTCCCTTCTGCCACTTTCTATGTCGACGTCGATGTCGGGCGGGCCGTCACGCTCGGGCGACAGGAACCGCTCGAACAACAACCCGAGCGACACCGCATCGGCCGCGGTGACACCGATCGCGTAACACACCGCCGAGTTCGCCGCGCTCCCGCGGCCCTGGCAGTAGATGTCGGCGCGGCGGCAGAACTCGACGATGTCCCACACGATCAGGAAGTACCCGGCGAAGTCGAGTTGTCCGACCAACGCCAGTTCGTGGTCGATCGTCTCCCACGCCCGAGCCCGCAACGACAGGTCTTCCGCATGCACCGGCCGCTCGCCGTAGCGTCGGCGGGCGCCGGCTTCGGTCACCTGGCGCAGATACTGCATCTCGGTCATCGGTCGGCCATCGGGTCCGGCGGGACACGGGAACGGTGGCAGCTTCGGCGCCACCAACGACAGGTCGAACGCCGCCGCCCGACCGATCTCGGCGGCCCGTTCGACCACACCCGGATACCGCCGGAACCGCCGCGCCTGCTCGGAGCCCGAACGCAGATGTGCGCCAGCCGCGGCGGGCAGCCACGGGTCGATCTGATCGAGGCTGCGCCGGGCTCGAACCGCCGCGAGTGCGGTGGCCAACCGGCGCTGGGCGGGGGTGGCGTAGTGGACGTTGTTGGTGGCCACACACTCGACGCGTTCGCGGTGGGCGAGTTCGGCCAGCGCGTCGTTGCGGGCCGAGTCGAGCGGATCACCGTGATCCCACAACTCCACCAGCACCCGATCGCGCCCGAACGCGTCGACGAGTCGGAGCAGTTCACGCCGCGCCGCCGACGGACCGTCGTTCACGAGCGCAGCGGGGACCGCCCCTTTGCGACATCCGGTGAGCACCCACACATGCCCGGCGGTGATGTCGGCGATGTCGCCGAACGAGAACTGCGGTGCGCCCTTCTCGCCGGCCAGGTGCCCGGTGCTCAGTGTCCGCGACAGCCGGGCGTAGCCGCTCGGTCCGTCGGCGAGCACGACGAGATGGGTGCCCGACGGGTCGGGGGCGTGAGAGTCGGGCACCATGCCCGTGGCGACCTGGGTGAGCGTGTCGGCCTCGGACCGGGCGACGCGACCCTCGAATGCCGACCCATCGAATGCCAGCCCATCGTTCGGCAGCCCATCGTTCGGCAGCCCATCGTTCGGCAGCCCATCGTTCGGCAGCCCATCGTTCGGCAGCCCATCGTTCGGCAGCAAGGTGATCTCGGTACCGAACACGGTCGCCAACCCCACCGCCTTGGCGGCCTCGGCGAAGCGGACCACGCCGTAGAAGCCGTCGTGGTCGGTGATCGCCAACGCTTCCAGCCCGAGCCGGGCAGCTTCGGTGGCCAGCTCTTCGGGATGCGAGGCGCCGTCGAGGAAGGAGAAGTTCGAGTGACAGTGCAACTCGGCGTACGCCACGGTGCCGGCAGCTGCCCGTTCGAGTGCCGCCGGCGCCTCGAACGGCTGACGCTTGCGGCTCCAGGCCGGGCCGTCACCGCCCGAGTTCCACGAAGGACTTCCCGGCGCGCGCCCGTCACGACCTGCCGTGCCCGACAGGGTCTTCTCCAGTTCGCTCCATGACCAGGACGGGTTGTCGAACCCCACTCCGTCCAGTATCGAACACCTGTTCGCTCACCGCAAATCGAGGGCCACCAGGATGCCGCGGAGGCCGGGGTCGGCGCGATCGATCGCTGCATCCCGGTCGAACCAGTCGATCAGCTGACTCTCGCCTTCGGGCGGGTTCGGATCGGCATCGCCGCCGTCGATCAGATAGCGCAGGTCGAGATGCGTGTGCCCGCGCCCGCCCTCGTGGACGTCGACGTGGATCAACTCCGGCACACCGGTGTCGTCGATCGGACCGGCGAACGACACGTCGAGACCCGTCTCCTCGCGGCTCTCACGCAACGCCGCGTCCCACGGGGTTTCCTCCGGGTCGATGTGCCCACCGGGTTGCAGCCAGATGCCGAGCCGTTTGTGTTCGAGCAGCACGACACCCCGCCGACCGACGACGATGCCCGACCCGGTCACGTGGATCGGATCGGATTCCTGGTCGAGCGGCGTCGGCAGCGCATCGAAGTGCGCGAGGAACCGTTCGATCGACACCGCCTCGCGTTCGTCGACCGGCTGGCGAGCAGCCACATCGGCCCGAACCCGCTGATGGAGTCGATCGTCTCGCATCCCCCAGATGTAGCAGGCGCTGTCCTGACACGGAGCAAATCACATCGGTGTGATTCTCACTATTTCTTCTTGAGTTCGTCAGGTTCGTGCCGATACCTCATCCAGGCACACGACGACACGACACCCCACTCGCGGCGGAAACTGGCGGACTACTCATCATGGACAACGACATCAACATCGCACCTCGCATCCTGATCGCCGTGGACGATCCGGATCTGCGTCGGATCAGCGTCGCCGGGCTCCGCTCGGCCGGATTCAGTGTGAGCGCACCGACCGACGGCGACGCGGCGATCATGCTCGCCGAGTCGTTCTCGCCCGACGTGTTGATCGTGTGTTCCCACCTGCGAGCCCCCGATGGCCGCCCGCTCCACGAACGTCTCCGTGATTCGAGCGAGCAGTACCTGCTGTGCATCACCGACGAAGGCGCCCACCGCGCCCGCGCCGCCATGTTGATCTCCGGCGCCGACGACGCCGTCTCGGTACCGGTGTCGCCAGAGGAACTCTCGGCACGCTGCCATGCGCTGCTGCGACGGCCACGTCAACTTCAGGGCCGCTCCGACAACACCCTCATCTCGGTGCTCACCCTCGGGCCGCTCACCATCGACCTCGGTCGTCGTGAAGTTCGTGTCGACGACGAAGAGGTCGCCACCACCCGCATCGAGTTCTCACTGCTCGAACAGCTCTGTCGCCGCCCGACCGAGGTCTGCACACGCGAGGATCTGCTCGACGCCGTATGGGGTCCGACCTGGGTGGGCGACAACCATGTCGTCGACGTCCACCTGTCGAACCTGCGTCGCAAGCTCGACAAGGCCGGCCCGCAGATCAAGGTGATCCACACCGTTCGTGGCGTCGGCTTCCGCCTGGCCAACGACGTGACCGATCAGCTCGAGATCTCGCATCCCTTCGGCCTCGCCGCCGTTGTCTGACCTGCACCAGTCGTGGACTGGACCCCTCCGAACAAGTGTGGATGTCCAACGCGACCGAGCGATCGCAGCAGGGCTGCTCGTCGGGATGGCTGGCGGCGCATCTGCGCCGCCAGCCATCTCGTTCCGACGGTGATCGGTCTGGGTCAGCCCCCTTCAGTGTTGCCGTCGAGGTTCTCGGTCAACGGGAAGATGATCAAGGGGAGGGGCTCGTAGGAAGTGGGGTAGAAGGTTGCGGTCAACTCCACCGAGCTGATGGTCGGATTATTCGTGGTCGGGGTGCACACCAACCGGACCGCCTGGCCGCTGAAGAACAACAGCGGGTTGTCGGCGACAGCGATCGGTACCGTGCGGTGCATGCTGAGCGTCGTGAAGAGAGCGTTCGCGCCCGATTCCACTACGGCGGCGTTGGCGAGGTCGATCGCAATGCCATTGAGCGTGAGCTGGCATTGGGCCCGGGCGCCGGCGGCATTCGACGGTTCGAACGTTCCGGTCGCCTGGATGTTGAGGAATCCGTCCGATGGGACACGGATCGACGTGCTGGTGACCACGGTGTTCGCAGCGATGAGCGCAGTTGGCGCCAACTTGAAGTTGTACGAAATGCCGGGCTCGTTGGTGATGTCGGCGGTGGTGTGGGTGTGGTTGTCGTAGTAGCCGACGATGTCGATGATGACGTCGACCGTGCCAGCGAGGTTGTACAGGCTGAACGTGCCGGCGGCCGGGAGGTTGATGGTCACCGAGTTCGGCGTCGGCGGCTGACCCGGTGCCGGGTTGAGGTTCGATGCGGTCGGCCGAGCGACGTCGGACGCGAAGAACGTGAGGAAGGTTCCAGATGTTGCTCCGACGGCCGTGACGTTGGTCTGCAGGGCGCTGATGCCAGCCGGGATGTTGCAGGGGCCAACGACGTCACCCGTACCGGCGAACGTCGCGGTCTCGTTGGCGCCGATCGGCGTGGCCCGGGAACCGACGTTGTCGGTGCCCGGCCGCGTGTCGATCAGGCGGCATGGAGCGATCGCGACGTAGACGTTCTTCGGGTTCGTGGTGACGACGGCATTGGCGATACCGAAGCCGCCCGCACCGAGGCTGACAGCGATGGCGGCGCCGATCGCTGCCCAGCGCGCTCGATGGTTTCGTCCGGCGTTGGTCTGTGTTGGACTGTTCTCGGTCATAAGTGCCTCCCAGTTGCTTCGAGCCGGTTCGTTCCCCAGAACCGGAATGATGACATCGGTCACCACGGTCGATCACGGTAGTCCATCTGGCGGTATCCGATGTTCACGAACAGTCCCGCATTCGTCCCGATGTCGATGGACGACGGCAACCGCGACGGACGGCCTGTATCAGTCGTAACGGGCGCTGACCCACCAGCGTTGGTGTTCGGCGACGACCAGGAAGCCGTCGTGGTCGTCGGTGACCACCTGAAATCTGGCCAGTCGACGCTGCTGTCCCGGCTCCCACCATCGTTCCTCGATCGGCCAGGGTCCCGCCCAGGCGATGATCGGCCGTGGCCGTCCACGCCGCCAGCCCGTTGCGTCGTCGCCGGTCAGCAGCGCGAAGGTCGTCGGGCGCCCCGACAGCATGCCACGAGCGCTCACCCGTACCGCCACGCCGTGCTCGTCGAGTACGTCGGCGGGATGCGGGTCGACGAACACCGTGGCCGGCGACGGTGACGGCAACGTCCCGGGCCACGGGCCGGTGGGTCCGCTCCCGGTGCCAGCCGCCGAGACCGCACGCGCCCGCCGATCGAGATCGACCATGGTGGCCGACACCCAGCGGTAGCGGTCGGCAGGAAGGCGACCTCCGTGCCACACCGGAACGGTGACGGCGTCGTCGGACGTGAGCGTGGTCAGACGGGCGATCGCCCGAGCGGCCTGACGGTCGGCTTCTGACTGGCCACCCCACAACCCGAGTTGGGTGCCGTCGTCGGCGCGCACCTCGTCGGGCACCAGGCGCACCAGCACCACACCGCCGGTGAGTTCCTGCTCGCTTCCCTTCGGCAGGTCGACCCAGGCATCGAGTTGCCAGCGCACCCGTTCGACCATCGCCGGCGCCGAAAGTCCCGCCGACCGATACCACGACCGTTCGGAGCGTTCACCGTGCTCGGATTCGAGCACCACCACGAGCCGGGTACACACCCTGCCGTCGGCGCCGAGCGTGCCGGCCAACTCGTCGGCCAACTGCTTGGCGATGAAGACCACCGCGCTCGACTGCGCCGCTGGATCGTCGAGGACATGATCGAGACGACGCTCGGGCGACGGATCGGTGGTGCTCGTCGGGCGGATATCGGCGCCCGAGGCCAGACGATGGGCGTGCACCCCAGGATGCCCGAATCGGCCGAGCACATCGGCCGCCGGCAGCGCTGCGAGATCGCCGAGCCGGCGCAGACCGAGCCGACCGAACAGTTCGACCAGTTCGGCGTCGCATTCGCCCAGTGTCTGCAACCAGCCGATGGGAAGATCGGCGCAGAACGCCGGCGAACCACCCGGCTCGACGATCGCCGGCTCGCCGCGACGTACCGCCAACCGCGCTGCCACACTCGAGGCGAATCGGCCGTCGGCGACACCGATGCCCACCGCTGGAACTGCCCCGAGTGCGGCAATGGCCTCGGCCAGTCGCTCGGTGAGGGCACGGTCGCCTCCGAAGTACCGCGAGGGCCCGCGTGCCAGCAGGCTGATCCAGCCCGGCTCGATCACATCGAGACGCGGGGACAACGCCGCGACGGCACGAACGACCGGTTCGAACTCGCGGGCGTCGCGGTCGGCGTCACGATCGACCAACGTGAGGTGCGGACAGCGGCGCTGGGCCTGGCGACGGCGCTGGCCGATCACCACACCGTCGGCGGCGGCCGCTGCCGTGCGGGCGATCACCCGATTCGACCCCATCACCGCAGCCGCCACGTCGGCGCCGAAACCCGCGGCGGTCACCGGCCAGTCGGGGAACCAGACCGACACGATGCGCGGTGGCTGTCCCGGCAACGACTGGTCCGGCAACGACTGGTCCGGCAACGGCGAGTCCGGCAACGGCTGGTCCGACGACGGGCGGGCAGGCACGGAAGGCGACGGGCGGGGCATGGCGACTTCAGCCGGGCAGCGCGAGCCGGCAGCGGCGACCGGGCAGGCGACGACCGGATGCCTCGACGACGAGGTGGCGGTGCTGCAGGTGGCCGTGGCCGTCACCGAGGCCCACCCATTCGGTGATGTCGGCATCGAGGACGCCATCACACGACAGCGCACCGGGATCATCGAGCACCAACATGACGGCGCCGCGCTGTCGCAAGCGGGTGGCGACCTTGCGCAGCACGGCCGGCGAGACATCGGTGGGCACCCGGGTGATCAGGAGATCGAAGCCGTCAGCAGCCGCTGCGACGACGTCGGACCAGCGGCCAGCTTCCCGATCAGTACCGGTTCGCACGGCGACCACCCGTTCGAGCGCGATCCCGAACTCGCTGGCGGCATCGAGACCGATCGTGGGCACATCGATCGCCGCCAGCCACGACCCCGCGGCCACCGCCGGAGCGACCAGGGCCAACGCCAGCGACGTGGCGGCCTGGCCGGAGCAGACGATGGTGCGCCCCCTGACCAACCCGCGTTCGGGGAAGAGATCGGCGAACTCGTCGGCCACCGGCAGCGTGCGCTCACCCGCCAGCGCCAACGGCGCCACACGCTCGGCCAGCGACGCGAGTTCACCCGCGAATCCATCCGGGAGTTCGCCCGCGAATCCATCCGGGAGTTCGACAGCAAGAGCCATCGCGGCATCGTAGCGAACACATGTTCGTACTTCCACCGGATCACCGAACGGCGGTGTCAGTGAACGGCTGCGTCAGTGAGTGGCGGCGTGGGCGGCGAGCAACTCGTGCATCTGTTCGCTCCCCGCGGCCCGGGCATGAGCGCCGAGGGCCAGCGCATGATCGTCATCGAGCACGGCATGTCCGCCGACGATCACCAACACATCCGGATCGACGCCACGGGCCGCCGCGCACGCATCGGCCAATGCAGGCAGGTTGTCCGACGACATCGCCGACAACCCGACCGCCAACAGGTCGTTGGTCTCACGGATCGCATGAGCGATCGACTCGATCGGCATGTCGACACCGAAGTCCGACACCTCCCAGCCCCGCAGCCGCAGCAGATCACCGAGCATCGCCACCGGCAACGCATGGAACTCGCCCGACGGCGCGCCGAGCATCACGACCCCGCGAGCCCGGCCGCGACGGGTGAAGCGGGGTCCGATCCGACCGACGATGCGCATCGCGATGCCGGTCGCCCGATGCTCGATCGAGATGTCGAGTTCTCCCGCTGCCCATCGCTCGCCGATGCGGACCATCGCCGGGGTCAACACGTCGAGGTAGATCTCGTCGAGTTCGGCACCCGACGCCATCGCCGCTTCGATCACGCTCCAACAGCCCGGTGCATCACCAGCGACCAGGCGCGATTCGAGACGCGCCGCCCACGGGGCCTTGCGGTTGCGTGGGCCACCCTTGCCCGACGGACCGGTCGTCGCTGCTGCCTCGGTCGCCTGCTGACGGAACCGTTCGAGCGCCGAACGCTGCACCTGCCAGACGCCGCCCGACTTCACTGCGTCCATGACACCCAACCGCACGTAGCGGTACGCGGTCATGTAGTGGACGCCGAGTTCGTCGGCAGCTTCTTGCAGCGTGAGTACAGCGTGAGTCATGTGGGGTCCCCTGCCATCACTGGCAGTCCGACGCTAGAGCCAGTACACCCAGGCGCGCCCAACCCTGCTCGCTCTGCGATACAGATCTGGGTCACCGCAGGCGGCGTCAGCCCTGCTTGGCGTTCCAACGCTCGCGGGCCAGGCGCCCACGGTCGAGCAGGTGCGACGGCACCCGCTTGGCGGCTTCTGACAGCTCGCCACCGCCACCGCCACCGTCGCCACCGCCTCCGCTCGCGCCAGCCGCTTCGGGCTCGTCGGGCTGGAGATCTTCGAAGGGCGGCGGCTCGACCCCCGGCTTCCAGTACTGGTACAGGTGGCGGACGATGTCGGAGAGACCCTCGGAATCGTGGCCCTTCTCGAGATCGACGGTGATGATGTTGCCGTACACGTGGACGGCGTCGACCTGGCCGGTGGCGAACATGCGGCGAGCGAGCTCGTCGGACGACGTGTTGCCCCATGCATCGGCGACCGACGCGAAGTGCTCGTGACCCATTCCGGACAGACTGCGATTGATCTCGAAACGGACGACCCCGCGTGTCGAACTCGGCTTCTCGGTGACGGCGACCAACTGACCCATGAGGATCGAACGCTAGCGCCCAGACACCGCCGACGACCCCATCCGTACCGGCACGCTCAGATCGAACTCTCGACGATGTTCGCGAGCTGCACGGCGACCGATCGGTCATCGGGCGTTCCGCTGACAGCGATCACTGCACCTTCGCGACGGCTCACCAGCGCAATGGTGTACCCGGAGTCGGAGTCGGAGTCCGGTGCAGCGAATGCGGCGATCCCGACCGCGTCGGCGGCGACGTCACCGACGGGTTCGATCCCGTCGCGACGGAACCAATCGGATGCGATCACGTCTTCGGGCAGATAGTGGATCTCGGCCACGCCTGATCCCGCCGTGAATCGGCATGCACGGTCGTCGAGCGACTCGGTGGTCGCTTCCTCAGCACCGCCGGCTGCAGCAGCGAACTGCTCCGCCACCTGGAAATCGCCCAGTCGGACGCACGCGTCGAAGTCGGCGACGTCGGGCAATGGCGGCAGTTCGACCTCGATGTCGGGGTCGGGTCGCGGGTCGCCGATCACATCGGTCGTGACCGGCCCGGTCGGGTTCACGGGAGCAACGGCGACTTCCTCGCCCGGCGCCGGTGTCGACGAAACGGTCGGCACCGGACGCATCTCGCCCTGCGACGATTCGTCGAGACGATTCCAGCTACAGCCCGCAACGGCGACGCCGAGCGTGACGGTGATCGCAAGCACGCTTGCGATACGTGCTCGACGATGTCCGGCCATGAGTCGCAACGGTATCGCCCCTGAGCTGGCACGATCCGTCGCCCGGCGCCACCAGCGGGTCAAGATTTCGTCTGCACGCGACCCGTCACCGCAGCGCATCAGCCAGCACCGCGGGGAACTCGTCGGGTGTCGACGACAACACGGTGGCACCGAGCGCCGCAAGTGCCGATGCGTGGTCGTGATCGTGGGCCGGCGTGCCCTCGTCGCTGAGGGCCAGCAACACGATGACCGTCACACCCGACTCGACGAGTTCGCGGACGCGCCCACGCATCACTGCGGCGTTGCCGCCCTCGTACAGATCGCTCACCAGGAAGAGCACCGTCTCGCGGGGTCGTTCGATGAGACGCTGGCAGTATGTGAGGGCATTCGCGATGTCGGTGCCGCCACCGAGCTGCACGCCGAACAGCACTTCGACCGGGTCGTGGAGGTACGCGGTGAGGTCGGTGATGGCGGTGTCGAACGCCACGAACGACGTTCGCAACGCCGGGAGCTGGGCGAGCACGCCACCGAACAGCGACGCGTACACCACGCTGTCGGCCATCGAACCCGACTGGTCGACGGCGATGATCACGTCGCGGGCGAGGCTGCGCTGGCGCCGCCCGTGGCCGACGAGCCGTTCGGGAACGATGGTGCGATGTTCGGGGATCCAGTGGCGCAGGTTGGCGGCGATCGTGGTGGGCCAGTCGATGTCACCCGGCCGGGGCCGTCGGGTGCGCGCCGACCGTGACAGGGCGCCACGAACCGCTCGGCGGGTGTGGTCGGACAATCGTCGTTCGAGGTCGGCGAGCACCTTGGCGATCACCTGGCGGGCGGTGGCGCGGGTCTCGTCGGGAAGATGGCGGTTGAGTTCGACGAGCAGCGTGACCAGGTGGATGTCGGGCTCGACGCTCTGCAACAGCTCCGGCTCGAGCAGGAGCTGTCGCAGGTCGAGGCGCTCGACGGCGTCGCGCTGCAGGATCTGCACCACCGGCGTCGGGAAGTACCGGCGGATGTCACCCAGCCAGCGCATCACCGACGGCTTCGACCGGCTCAACCCACCGGCGCGACCCCTGCCGCGGGTGCCCTGCTCGCCTCGGTCGTACAAGGCGCCGAGGGCAGCATCGATGCGGCGGTCGTCGCCGCGCAGGCCGGCGCCGGCACCGGCACCG
>Ga0209591_10009718_pt1 | contig 10383 bp, 8 predicted proteins | sample MAT01_FD_187207 | JGI IMG/M metagenome (GOLD analysis project Ga0209591, IMG submission 187207) | Freshwater microbial communities from Lake Fryxell liftoff mats and glacier meltwater in Antarctica - MAT-01 (SPAdes) (version 2) | ecosystem: Environmental > Aquatic > Freshwater > Ice > Liftoff...
CGAAGCGCGGCCTGCAGTTCCTTGATGTTCATGCTGGCGAGTTGGGCATGGGCGTGAGGGCCGCTGTATGACGAGTCAATCGATGAGTGGTCGCCCCACGCGCGAGACGGGATCGAAGCTGAAAACGTGTTCGCGAGCCGACCGTACGCAGCGGCCGACGAGGCGATCGGGAAAAGCCTTACGACCAGAGTCAATCACCACGGCACCCCCACAGGACGGGCAGGTCGAGGTGTACCGGACAAACGCGAGCTCGCCAACCTGGCCCCCGAGGACACGTCGCCGAAACTCTAAGGTGACGTTATCGTCTGAGATGGATGTCATGAAACTCGGCGCCATCACGATGCGAAGGTCGAAGAGGGCATCGAGAAATCGGTGCACCTGAACCAGGGTCAGGCACGCGCCGGCAAGAATCAAGACGGCCGTTATGTCGCCCACGCTGACGGGGCGGGTGACACGAAGGCCCAAAGTGATCATCAGCCAGAGCAAGCCTATCGCCGCAAAGGTCATTGCAAGAATGCCGCCGAGGACCGTCCACCTGATACCGACGGTCCAGCGAACGACGCCGTTGCGAAGTGCACCGTTGAGCCAAGCGGCGGGGGCGGCCACCGCGGCGGCGGTGTACCGGATGCCGCGGGCGGGCGTGGCTACAAGCTGCTCCGTGGCTTCACTCGTTGGGATCGGGACAGCTTCCAAGGAATAGAGGGCCGGGGAACCAGTCAGCTTGGAGAGCTTCGGCACGTAACTGGAACCCAGCCTTCGGGCGGTCTCAACCAAGCCTTCCTGCCACTGAGGCTCATCGTCCGTGAGGCGGGACCACAGCGGGCTCAGCCAGCCACTGGGCTCCTTCGCTGCTTCCGGCGCCACGCCGGCCTTCAGGTTGACTGCGGTGAAGGCAGTAGGCAAACCCTGTCCCGCCCGCGCGGCAGTGTTGCGTGCCAGCTCGCTAAAGACTGCATAGGCGTTGTTCTTGCGCGTCTGCTGGGTCGCCACGAGGTAAGCCCACGCTACTTCAGCTGCCTGCACCAACGGTGGACGGGTGGCGTCTGTGGACGGTACGCCGACCGTTTCGGACTGCCGGTTTTCGCTCATCAGAAATAGCGTGGGGGCATCAACTTACTCGGAGTGACCCGATGCTAAAGCCATCAACCGCCAAGAACGCCAGACGCCGCAACCAGGCACGTCGGAGCCAGCAGAAGTCACGTTCACTAGCAGCGGTCGAGTCGCCGCACCAAAAGGCGATCCGGCAACTGACCATCGAGCTGGAAGCTGGGGAGGGGCTGTTCTGTATCTTCCACGGCGGCGTGGATTGGCGCTGCGCCCGGGCGCTGCTTCCGCGGCACGCGCGATTTGTGGTCAAGAGCGAGTGTCCAGTCTGGGCTGGCGGCCGGCGGTTCATACCTGACCTCAAGATCTTGTGCGCCCGAACGCACCGGGCGTTGTTGCTGATTGAGGTCTGGCATTCACATGTGGTCAGCCCCTCCAAGCGAAGGGCCTACAACAGGTTGGGAATCCCTTGGGTGGAGGTCAACTCTTGGCACGTGCTGCAGCGTTACCGCAAGCGGCCGCTGCCGATCTTGGACTGGGGAGGCATAGGGATGCCGGATGCGCCGTTTCAGGGGGCGCTCTTCGGCGAAGACGAACCTCTAACCAGCCTGTCAGGCTCTCGCATGCCGAGCCGCAGAACACGCCAGCTTCCCTGGCGTAAGAACAAAAGATCATTGGACCCGGTAAATATGGTCCGGTTGTTCGACGAACCTACGTCGGGTCCAGCCGGGCCGCGAATCGAAGTTGCATACGGGGCGCAGTCCGACAGGGCTGACGGCTGACGGCAGTACGGGCTGCCAGAAAGCTGCGGTCCAACCGCGCCGGTATCGGCCATTGAGAGTCGTTCGGCCTGCACGCCGCCGAGCGGTCATTCAACATCTGGAGCAACCCGTTGCTGCAGTTGATTGGACATCAGGCAAACAGCGGATGCACTGTGGGATCTTGGCCGCATCGCATCTAATTGAGCGTCATGCTGCAGCCGTTTTCGTCTCATCAAATGCCGAGTTGTATCTCGCGTAAAGGGTTTGGACAGCCTCAAGCATCAGGTCGGTGAGGGTTGCCCAATCATCAACCTGCAACGCTTCGCCGGCGGCATGAGCAGGCCGGAAGTGAACACACTGATTCCTCAGCTCGTAGATGCGCTTTGATACGTTCCTCGATCGGTTCTCATTCCGAGCCACGGCACCAACGACAGGGAGCATTCGGTCTATAAGTGCGCCATCTAGTTCTGCGAACAGCTGTGCAATGGCATCTTCTTCACGTCGACGCCATCCCAGATGCCGCTCGATTGCGGCCGCAACTCCTAGTGCTGATCTTGACAACCCAAGCTCAGCTGAGAGTCCACTGATCGCCGGGACGGAGAACAGCTGCTCTATACAGCGATACAAAGCGAGGAACGCTGCATCGTCGCGCGTCTCAGTGAGCGCTCGCAGCAATAGGTGGAATGGCGATCGCTCTGCAGGGTCACGCACCATAAAGCCAAACCGCTCGAGGGCAGCTGTACGCCACCCTAGTGGCCGCGACCGCGGCGCCCCGATAATCGCGGCTATCGCTGCTCGTAGTCCGAACTCACTGTCTCCCGCGATAGCACTACTGGGATCCACGCGATATAGGCTGACTCTCTGATAAAAGGGAGCCACAACTTCCAGCTCGATCAACTCGCAGTCTTTTTCGACTGGATAGAAGACATACTCAAGCAAGCGCTCTGCCAAGTTTTCCGTAAGAACAATCGGAACACTTAGTTCGTGGGCAATCGCAGTGAACATTCCTGCGTTCAATTCGATAGGCTGAAGTTCAGCCGGCGGCTCAAGAACATTCACACCTACTGCGATTAGATACAAGCCGTCTTCATACACGCCGAGCGCAAATCGCGATGCCGCATCGAGAAGCAGGTGAGTTGAGGATCGAAGGCTTAGCCCACGCAGCCAACGCTTCTCAAGATCATCCGTTCGAATTGCGCGCTTTTGGCGTCTTAAGTCTGCCGAGATCAGCTCGCCTCCCGCAGCAGCGAGCCCCGCGAACAACCCTGCATTGGCCTCAATCATGTTCCTTGGCATAGGGCAGGCGCAGACTCTACGATATCAGTATGCGCGCCAACATGGCGTCATATCGGCCACATTGAAGTCTTCCTCTAAGAGAACTTGAAAGCCCTTGAGGAAGAACTCCCGCTCCATGTCGCCAACCGACAATCCAGACTTTCCACGTGAGATCGCTTCGTTTAGAGTTTGGAAGCCTAGGAACTCCCCCACTCCGTCGCTCGTTGCCTTATGCAACTTCTTCTCCAGTTTGGCGAGACCTCGCTGTATTCTTTCCAGCCGCTTCATCTGGTCCCCCGTCGGTCGGCTCACTCCTGGTCTACCAAAGACGTCGGTTGCGATCGCGGTGATTAACCCGACACAGGCCGGTTGGCTTGCATACAAATCCTTCCCGGCCGAAAAGCGCAAGTCCTTGTCTTTGTCTCCTCGAGCCTTCTTGAATCGGTCGAACAGCGTATCCAGTCGCACAAGAACATCTAGTGCGATGCAGAAATGCTTCGCAAAGTCCTTGTCGGAGGCCGCCTCCATGAAGTCCAACTTTGTGAACTCGTCCGCCAAGCGTTCGCGAATATCAATCTTTTCTTTGCGCGCCCCAAACACTAAAAACAGTTCAACAAGCTCATTTGCCTGAAACTGTCCTCCCTTCGAACGCCTTCGTCCGTCCGCCTGCTGCAGGACCTCCAATCCGCCGACTGATCCCTCGAATTCAAGGATCAGCGATCGGAAAACGACCTCGACCTGACTCCGAAGGTTCCATGGCACTTGACCTGTGTTGAGGACAAGCATTCGATAGATGAGGCTGTTTGTCGACTCCGAGACCCAGAATTCAACCCGCATGGGCCGCTTGGCAACGGCCGCCTCGGAACTGATCGCCTCACGGAGGGCAGTCGTGCGCTGCATACCGTCAATGATCGAAATTCGATCAGCTGCTTGACCTCGTACCATCTCCACGACTTCGTTTGCGGTGAGTCGACCGACCGTTGTGAAGGTGTCATGTGCGAGAACGACACCGACAACAACTGGCGGCAAGACAGCACCTTGAGCAATGTCCGTCACCATCCGCCGGCGAATTCGAATCGCAGAGGTTGTGCGAAGCTTCTCTCGTTGAAAGTCAATGCCCCCGCGGTTCTCATATGCCTGTTCCACCAAGACTAGGTAGTCCTCGGTAGACATGGTCGTCATGATTGAGTGGCAATCCACGCGCTTGTCGTGAAGCCGATCGGCACTGGTTGTACGTCGCCTAACAACAACTGGCGCTGCTACATTCTTCATGGTGGCCAAGGTTCTTACCTCGCTGTAGTGCGGTGACGCGATTATGTAGTTTTCCCAAACGAAGCCCTCTTGAGCCAGAGGTAAGCAGTGTGACGCGCTTGCGACATGCTGGTGCCACACGGATTCAAGAGCGATAGCGGTGGAGCCGCAGTAACCAGTGACACACAACCCGACGTAGCGTCCAATTGCCGCCCCGACTTGGCTTGGGCATTGAGCGGCTACTGACCGTTGTCGCTGATGGCTGACTGGCCGGTTTGGGTCGATGGCGGTCAGCCGCTTCGCTGCTCCCCCTGACGGACTGCGGTCGCTCAAGTTAGACGACTGGGAAGCCGCCACTCGGGAAAACCCGCAATCGGCCAGCTCCTGTCGGTGGCCACAGGCTGCTGCTGGGCAAGGCAGCGCGGCGGCCTACGGGCCGACATTGCGGCACTTCAGGCCGCTGTGCACCATTTAGGCTGTGCAGAGGGTGTTTGAAACTCCTGAGCTAACCCGAGGCACCTACGCTCGCTTGCCGTCGTAGAACTGCAGCAGGCGTTGCAGGCGCAGCTTGTCCAGTGGCGACAGTGCGCTTGGCGCCGCCTGTTCGGGCGCGCGCAGTCTTGCCATCTGTTGCGCCAGCGTCGCGTCCGCCGACGCGTCGTCGACGCCAGCCTTGCGGCGTAGGGTCCACTGCATCAATTGGCGGATGGGCTGTGCCACGCGTGAATCGACGACACCGAAGGCCAGCTTTTCGGGCTTGATCGGGCGGCTCGCAGTCTGCTCGAACTCGTTCGCGATGCATTGCAGGGATGCGACCGAGTTCGAGACATCGGCCCTTGCTTCCACCGCCAGCAGGAAGAAGACGCCTATGGCGCACTGCAACTGCTGAAGCGCGTAGCGGGCGATGTAGGCGCCATAGTCTCGGTTGCCAATGTCGGCGACGTCGTCACCCATAGTCACGGCTCGGTTCGCCGCTGCCCGCCAGTCCGGCGCCATCATCAGCTCAACGGCGTTCTGCAGCAAGCCGGTGAGCTGGTACTGCATCAGCGCTTTGGGCGGCGCATGCGTGGATTCCTCTGCGTTCATCAACAGGTCGGCCACCAGCAGCGACTGCCGCTCGGCCTCGGTGCGGAGCTTACGCTCGCCCTGCAGGGGCACTTCTTGCAGCAGGACCAATGCCATACGTGGCAATTCGAGGTCCTTTAAACTGGCGGCGCACAGCCGCCCAGTAACGGCCATGAGATACAGCGCCTCTTCGCCGCGTATGGCCTGAGCGCCGCCGGGGTCGTTGGCACCTGCATCGCCGCGCGCATGTTGCAGCGCATAGGCGGCGGCCTGGCCGGCCACCTCGTGCGAAGTGGGCCAATGCTGCAGCCTGAACCACAGCAGGCTGATCAGGATGGAACGCGAGTAGGCCGCCACGCGGTCGGCAAGCACGGGCGCCACGTTCGGCACCTTGAGCTGCATCACCTTGTTCAACAGCGCCAGTCGCAACTTCTCGTTCGTCAGGTCAGCGTTGGCTATCGTCAGCAGCAGTTCCTGGGCCGGAACGTATTCGCGCAGGTCTACGGGCGGCAGGTTGCGCAAGGTCGGATCAGTTTCCGCGATTGCGGCCAGGCCGGCGCCGCTTGCGTACTGCGTGAGCCGGTTGGCCGCATCGACGATCTTGTGCTGCAGCAGCGCCGCAATCTGCTCGGGGCTGGCGTACGTCTGCTCCTGATCCGCAACTGTCACGATGGCGTGGCGCAATTCGCCGGCTGGTGAAGCCAGGCTCAGCGACGTCGCCATGTTGGACATCAACCGCTCCCACTGCCGCACGGCCTGCCGGTGCGATTCCGAAACGACCGCATCCGCTTCGGGCGCATCTGTGAGCGGCGTCAGCCATTGGCTCAGCATGCCGGAGCGCAGGCGCTGCAGCAATTGACTTTCTTCTTCATTCACCAGCGCCGTGCCTTCGAAGGCCCAGTCGAAAAAGCTACCGTCGCCCAGGTAGGCAATAGGACTCCTCAAGCAGTCTGAGGCCAGGCCCATCTTGCGGGCGATTCGCCACATCTTGGGCGACGCCGTGAGCAGGATCACCCGAAGCGGTCGTGGCTCGCGCCCCGGAAGGTGGGCCATCGGGCGTTCGCTGTGCACGGTCTTCAGAAAGGCCATGACCTCAGCATCCGCAATGGATTTGGGGCGGACGCGCTCGAAGGTGCGCTGCTTCTGCGCTTCGGTCATCTGCCCCAGCGCGGCCGCGGACTTCCAGTCGGCTTCGAACATCTTCATGAAGTTCTCGACCGGGCCGCTCGCCGACCCAACCGCCGTCTTGAGGGTCACGCGCGGAAGACCTTCAAACTTACTATAGGGCTTGATAACACCACCCAGCTTCCACCTGAACAGCGAACCCAGCGCATAGTCGGGCGCCAGTTGTGCGGGGAAGAGCGCCGATGCGGTCTCGGGTAATCGGTCGATCAACTGCTCGGCTACGTCCAGGCCCTGCGCGCGTGCCAACTCTACGATCTCGCGGATGCGGTCAACTTCAACATGCTTGCTCAGCGCGTGATGCAGGCGGTGCGCGTCGGAGCGCGCACGCCCCTGTGCGTGCTCCCATTCGTGCAGGTGCGGCTGCAGCAGCGCATAGGCCTGCAACGGCTCGCTGCGGACGCGACGGTCGAAGATGAAGGAGGACAGCGCGATCGTCGTCAGAAGCGGAACGCGTAGGCTCGCGTCGGCGAAGATCCTTATCAAAGCGGCAGCCCGTGCAGCGTGATTGCCAGCCACCGTGGCCTCGTCCACCTGCAAAGCGGCGCTGCGCAGATAGGCGTAGTCGTGGAAGACCGAGCCAAGCGCGAGGTGCTCGACCGGGAACGCGCCCATGTAGATCACGTCTGGGTCGATGGCGATCACTGTGTGGAAGTCGCCGGCCTGCTCGTCCTGCTTTGCCATCTCGTCGCACCAAAGGCGTACCGTGCGCAGCGTTGAACGTGCGCGAAGGTGCGAAGTCGGTTCCCGGTCTTCGCGCACGTCGCTCATTGCGCAGCCCCTGCGTAACCGGCCCCCAACTCTGGACCGTCCCGCCCGTAGGCCACCACGGCCGGGTCGACATCCGAGTCCCAGTCGTTGCTGTCGCCCGTGCCCCCATCGACCTCGCCGGCAGTGCCTGCTACTGCCGATTCGCCTGCCTCGTCCGGCATGTCCATCAGTCACCCGACGTCGGGCAGCTTGGCAAACACGCTGCCCAACCAGACGCCCCAAGCTTCGGTAGGTCTTGAGCGAGGCAGCATCACGAACAACTTTTCGACCATGGTCCGGTACCCAGCGTCGCTGGAGCCGATCGAGGTGCCGGCGACGACTGTGGCCAGGTATTCGCGGTCTTCAGCCGTGCCCAGCGGAAGCGGCGCTTCGTCGCTGCCGCTGGTCACGAGGATCGCGGCGACGAAATCAACGGCGCGGTCAATGCCGAAACGCCATGCCCAGACCCACCCGTCGAACTTGTCCAATGGCGTGAACAGGTGCGATGCTGTGAGCACGCCCTCTATCTGCGCTCGGCTCGCGCGGTCCAGCGTGTGCATCCATGCTTCGAGCAGGTCGGCCGAAAGCGCCTCGCGCACGTGTTCGCGCACATGTGGAACGGCGGCCCGGTCCAGGTGTGTACCGGCCTGCATCAAGGCCGCGAAGAGTCCGCCATGTATCTCCGGCGAAGGGAACCGCCGCGACAGCCATGCCAGCGACTGCACCGCCTGGGCCGCTGCTGCCGACTCGAGATCAGCCACGCGGTGATTGATGGCCAGCGGCCACGCGCGGGCTATGCTGGCGTCGATCAGCCGCAGTCGCGCTCGATCTGCCGCCGAGTCGCTGAAGGCGAGTTGGCGCCGGTTCTGCACGACCAGATCGACAGGCGAATGCTGCGCCGAATGCGTGAGGCCCCAGGCCTGCGCCAGCCGCGCCGTGGCACGAGTGCTGGGTGCCAGCGCTTCAAGGAGCAGCGCTGCGCAGTCCTCGGGGCGAGGCAGGTTGAGGGCTGAAGCCGCTTTGGTTGATGCGTTCGCAAGGCTGTTCATTGTGCAGCGGCGTCGAATTGCCGGCGCATCACTTCGTTGCTGCCCAGCGTGTCGATCGTGGTGTAGCCCAAATTTTGCGCCTGCACCGCGCCAGCACCTGTGGAGATTTGCACAGGGTTCATCACCCATTCCCGCGCTCCGCGCCGAGCGGGAATGGAGGCAATATGCGCCAGATCCACGGTATGGCCGAGGTCCGGCGGATCGTCGGGCCAGCACAGCCACCAGGGGTGCGTGCCGGCGTCCAGCAAAGTAGGCCGCCTGCAGCCAGCCGCGGCGAGGTCCAGGCCCTCCTGCACAACCATCGCCACCAAACGCGTGCCCGTCGAGTAGTTCAGGCCCAGCCACAACATCGCGGTGTCGGCTATCGCTGATATGCCGCCGTCTACACCGATAGCTGCCGTGGCTGCCATCTCACTGCGAGCTTGCCAGCCTTCGAGATCGGTTACGAAGGCCAGGCCATCGGCCGGCGCCAGTGTGATCCGGGGCCGCAACGGTGGCTGCTCGAAACCGGGACCAGCGCGCTCGGCCTGGGCCGGCGGCAAGTACTCGGGATCGCGGTCGTCAATTGGGGTCTGCAGCCGCGAAGTGCGCCCCTTTGGCCGGTCGCCAAGCTTCTCGGTATAGTAGTTCTCGTAGGTGTCGCGGGTTAGGATCTTCAGCACCGCGAAGGGCTCGGGGTAGGCCGCGCAGAAGCACTGGCAAAGCTCATCATGCCCGTGCGCACCCCATGCTGACGGCAGAAGTTCGCGCATGCTGTCCAGAATCGCGGCAGCTCCAGCGTTGGCGGATTTCAGGCGGTAGAGTTCCTGTTCTAGGATTGCCTGCGTCCGTTCGTGCATAAATCCGATTTCGACGCAGCGCTGGAAGTTGAGAAGCCAAGAGGCCCCGCCATCTGCGCCGCGGAGCAAGTCGAAAACCGACAGAGCAGAGTTCAAAGTGCTTCCTTGCGCCAAACAACAGAAGTGACTATAGCTCTGGCCGGCCACTTCATCCACTGGCAGCGTGACCGCGCCGCTGGCAGCTCCGTCGGCCTGCAGACCCGCCTGCCCGAGCAGGTGGCGAGTGATAGCGCGGTGCACCACCTGCAGCACGGACATTACCAGCTCGGGCTGCGCGGCTCTCGGACGGACGGTCTCAAGCCACGCGCTGCGCCTCAATCGCCCTATGTACCGGCCACCTCCTTTTGCCCACTACTGCGGGGACACCTTCGGGGGCCTCGGTGCATACGCGACCGGCCGCTTCAGGGCGACGAGTTCGCGGCGGCGAATGTCGCTGATGGGTCGATGGCGGCCAACCGCTTCGCCGATCGAGCTGCCGGACTGCGGTCGTTCGACTGAACTGCCAAGCAGCCGCCATTTAGGAAAACCCGGTATCGGCCAGAAAGCGACATTGACGACCGGCGGCTTCCTGGTGCCTTGTCTCAACAGGTTGTCGTGGCAAAGCCGTCGCAGCGAACTCAACAACTTCGCGGTGATCCTGAGCCGACCGGACGCGGAAGAGAACGCGCAGGAAGCCGCGCGAGCGCTGTTGCAGCAGCATCGCTATACAGGCCGTTTTCATGATGATGCGACGGGCATCTTTGCAAATCAAGAAAGCCCAGCATCCACCAACACTTTGTGACTAGCGCCGATCTGGTTGGCGTCGCAGTTGAGCGCTGCACGCAGCGGGTCGTGGCTGCAGCAGGCGCGGCAGGGGGCGGCGGCAAGCAGCCCCGTCGAGTTAGAGCGCACCCCCTAGGGAAAACCCAAGAATTGGGGTGCGCTCTCTACGCTTGGCCGGCAACCTATGGGTATTCCTGCTTGCAACGGGTCCGTTACATCGCGACATCGGCAATCAGCTCGACAGCCAACCGCACTTTAGGAATCCGTCATGTCTACCAAGAACCTGTCCACCGTTGTCGCCGACGTCATTCAGACCTACGGCATTACCGCCACCAACATCATCAACGCCTACCGATTTGGCGGCGAGCGCCTCATCGGCTTCGCTGACACCCGCATCGCTTCGGC
>Ga0209591_10009722_pt1 | contig 10383 bp, 8 predicted proteins | sample MAT01_FD_187207 | JGI IMG/M metagenome (GOLD analysis project Ga0209591, IMG submission 187207) | Freshwater microbial communities from Lake Fryxell liftoff mats and glacier meltwater in Antarctica - MAT-01 (SPAdes) (version 2) | ecosystem: Environmental > Aquatic > Freshwater > Ice > Liftoff...
TTCGATGTCATCGTGCTTTCGGGCTCGGTGGCTGCAGTGCCACTTCAGTTGCTGCAACAGCTGAAGCCCGGCGGCCGGCTGGTGGCCGTGGTGGGCGAAGAACCCATCATGCGTGCGCGCCTCTTCACAGCGGCAGCTGATGTTCCAGGCAGCACCCCGGGCAGTGGCGGCTACGCGGTGACCGACCTCTTCGACACCGTGGCGCCGCGGCTGGAAGGTTTCGTCGAGCCCTCGCGCTTTTTCTTCTGAGCAGCGACCTTGCCGCTGACGCCACACGCCCAGCCACGCAGCGCACTGCCGTCCGTCGCCGCTTTCCGGCCGCAAGCCGCCTTGCAGGCGCAGGTCGTCGCATTGGGGCGCGTGCAGCCACTGCTTCCGGCCTATAACTCCGGCTGCCTTTCTGCTCTTGCCTCCCATCACCCCCCTGACCACGCCTTGGCCCGCGCCAGGGCTGCCGCTGCCGCTGCCCCTGCCGCTATGCGCCGTTTCGGCCATGGCAGCGGCCACTGACAACACCCCGAGGAACTTCGCATGCGTTTCACTGTCACGAGCCGGCTGGCCGTCTTCACGCCCTTGGCGACTGCGCTGCTGCTGCTGCCCACCCTGGCATCGGCGCAAAGCCTGCAAGAGCTCTACACCGCCGCACGTGGCTTCGATGCCACCTACCTGGCGGCCAAGGCCAGTGCCGCTGCGGTGGAATTCCGCGTGGCGCAAAGTGAAGCGCTGCTGCGCCCTTCATTGGCGGCCACCGCCACCGCCAACGCCACGCAGACCGACCCGCCAAACAGCGGCCGTCTGGGCACCAACGCGCTCTCGGGCTCACTGAACGGACGCTACCCGCTGTTCAACCGCGCCAATGGCGTGGCCGTCGAGCAGTCGCGCAAGTCGCTCATCACGGCCCAGGCCGATCTGGAAACTGCCGAGCAGGACCTCATCATCCGCGTCGCGCAGGCCTACTTCGACGTGCTTGCCGCGCAAGACACGCTGGCCACGACACGCGCCAACAAGACCGCCATCACCGAAGTGCTGGCCTCGGCCAAGCGCAACTTCGAAGTCGGCACCGCCACCATCACCGACACCCGCGAAGCGCAGGCGCGTTTCGACCTGGCAACGGCACAGGAACTGGCCGCCGAGAACGACCTGCGCATCAAGCGCCTGGCGCTGGACACCCAGGTCGGCCGTGCCGGTGTGGACCCCAACCCGCTGCTGACGCCGGTGGTGCTGCCGGGCCCCATACCCGCCAACCCCGAGGAATGGGTGACGCTGGCCGACCAGAGCCACCCTGCCGTGCGCCGCGCGCGCATCGGGCTTGAAGTGGCGCAGCTGGAAACCGCCAGGGCCCGCGCCGGTGGACTGCCCACCGTCGATGCCGTGGCCTCGCTCGGCACCGCCGACAACCGCGGCAGCCTGCCCAACCTGAACCGCAGCACCGGCACCAGCGCCACCGGCAGCGTGGGCGTGCAGATGAACTGGCCGCTGTACACCGGCGGCAGCGTGCAGAACCGCATCAAGGAAACCCTGACGCTGGAAGAGAAGTCGCGCAACGACCTCGAAGCCGCACGCCGTGGCGTCGTTCAGAACACGCGCGCAGCCTACTTCGGTGTGCAGTCGGGGCTGGCGCAGGTGAAGGCGCTGGAAGCCGCCGAGAGCTCTTCGAAGCTGGCGCTGGAAGCCACGCAGCTGGGCTACAAGGTTGGCGTGCGCGTGAACCTGGACGTGCTGAACGCGCAGACCCAGCTCTTCCAGACCCAGCGCGACCTCGCCAGGGCGCGCTACGACGTGCTGGTGGGCAACCTGCGCCTGCGCCAGGCCGCCGGCCAGCTGGCGCCCGCGGATGTCGATGCCCTGACCCGCCTGCTGGCCAGGTAAACCGATCTTTACGCGGCGCCAACGCCGCGTACATGCGGCGCGGGGCTGCGCCGCGCGACACTGCGCGCCATGGACTTCATCCCATGACGCCGACGCCATGACGCCCAGTGCCACAGCGGCCGCAGCCATCGCGGCACACCGTTTCGGCCTGGCCGAGGCGGATCTGTCCAGCGTCGGCGGCGACTCGCGCGGCTGGCTGCTGGCCCAGCTGGGCCCGGCCGATGCGCAGCGCGGCCGAGGCTTGGTCAGTGGTGCCGAAGGAGTGCGGCTCTACAGCCAGTTCCTGCAACGCCAACGCCAGCGTCGGCCGGCCGATCTGCAGTCGACGGTGATGGCCGAGCCCGACGTGACCGGCATGCCCGCCATGCCCGGCGCGCCCAGAGTGGCAGCCAACTTCGTGCCCTTCGAGCCGCTGCGCCGCGCGGTGCAAGACGACACGCGCGCCCGCCTGGCCACCGCCGCCAGCAGCCAGCGGCCCTTCGCAGAAAGACTGGTGCTGTTCTGGGCCAACCACTTCACCGTGTCGCTGGCCAAGAACAGCACGCGCGGCCTGGTGGGCGCGTTCGAGCGTGAAGCCATACGCCCGCACATTGCCGGCCGCTTTGAAACCCTGCTGTACGCCGCCGTCACCCACGCGGCGATGCTGCGTTATCTGGACAACGACCGGTCGGCTGGCCCCGACTCTGCGTTCGTGCGCCGCCAGTCGCTTCGACAGTCACGCAGCCCGCGCCAAGAGGGCCAACCCGGCCCGCGCATCACCGGCCTGAATGAGAACCTGGCGCGCGAGGTGCTGGAGCTGCACACCCTGGGCGCGAACAGCGGCAGCGCCGCCTCTGGCGTCGGGGGCGGCGGCGCACCCTATGGCGGCTGGGGCGGCTACACCCAGGCCGACGTCACCGCCTTCGCCGCGGTGCTGACCGGCTGGCGTGTGCCGGTGCGCGAATGGGCTGAGGGAGAGAACAGCGGCGGCGACAGCAGCGGCAACAGCAGCAGCGGCAACAGCCACGACAACCGCGTCGCCGCCACCCGTTTCGAGCCCGCCTTCCACCAGCCCGGGCCCAAGACCTTGCTGGGCCAGCGCTATGCCGAAGGGCCCGACGCGCTGGCCGCCGTGCTGCACAGCCTGGCGCAGCACCCCTCCACCACGCGCTTCGTGTGCACCAAGCTTGCCCGGCACTTCGTGGCCGACGAGCCACCGCCGGCCCTGGTGGCGCGCCTGGAAGCCGCCTGGCGGCACAGCGACGGCGATCTGGCCGTGGTGATGCGCGCCTTGGTCGAAGCCCCCGAGGCCTGGGTGCTGCAGCCGGCCAAGCTGAAGACGCCGGAAGAGTTCGTCATCAGCAGCGTTCGCCTGCTCGGCCTGGGCGAGCGCCCCTTCGAGCGCAATGCCGACGGCGGCATCGCGGCGTTGGGGCAGCGTGTGCACGCTGCGCCCTCACCCGCCGGCTGGCCCGACCGCAGCGAAGAATGGCTCGGGCCCGACGCGGTGTGGAAACGCGTCGAATGGGCTACCCGCGCGGCAGACCGCGTCGGTCGTCAGGTGGATGCTCGCCGCCTCGGGGATGCCGCGCTGGGGCCGCTGCTGCAGCCTGACACGGCACGCCAGATCGAACGCGCCGCAGACGGCCCGCAAGCGCTGGCGCTGCTGCTGCTGGCACCGGAATTTCAGCGTCGATGACACCCATTGGAAAGGACAAACGCATGAGCACCCGCCGCCAACTGCTGCGCGCCGCCCTGGCCAGCGCCGCAGCCGGAGCCAGCGCCCCCTGGGCCAGCCTGAGCATCGCAGCCGCGCCAGCCTCGTCGGTGGGCGCAGCTGGCGCAGCCGACAACCCGCGCCGCTTCGTCTTCGTCATCCTGCGCGGTGGCATGGACGGCCTGACCGCCGTGCCCGCGATCGGCGACCCCGGCTTTGCCGACGCACGCGGCGCGTTGGCGCAGTTTGCCGGCGCACCGCTGAGGCTCGACAGCACCTTCGCGCTGAACCCCTTGCTGCCGCAGCTGCATGCGATGTACGGCCAGGGTGAGCTGGCTGTGGTGCATGCCACCGGCCTGCCCTACAAGGAACGCAGCCACTTCGACGCCCAGCAGGTGCTGGAAAGCGGCGGCAGCCGGCCCTACGAACTGGGCACCGGCTGGCTGGGCCGCGCGTTGCCCGGCACGGCGCTGCGCGCGGTGGCGCTGGAGACTGCCGTACCACTGGTGCTGCGCGGCCCGGCTGCGGTGGACACCTGGGCGCCGAGTGTGCTGCCCGAGCCCTCGGCCGACCTCGTGGCGCGGCTGGAAGTGCTGTACCGCGGTGATGCCGAGCTGGCGCTGGCGCTGACGCGCGCCCGTGGCTTGCGTGAAGACAGCGGCATGGCCTCAGGCATGAATTCGGGCATGAATTCAGGCATGAATGCGGGCATGACTTCAGGCATGAATGAGGGCGCCGGCGGCGCTGGCCCCGGCGGCGCCCGCAACGCGCCCGTGCAGCTGGCGCGCAAGGCGGCCGAATTCCTGCAGCGCGGCGCCCAGGTCGCGGTGCTGGAACTGGGCGGTTGGGACTCGCACATCAACCAGGCGCAGCCGAACGGCGCGCTGTCCAACAATTTGCGCACGCTGGACAGTCTGCTTGCCGCGCTCCGCGACGGCCTGCAAGCCGGCGGCGCCTGGGGCCGCACTGTGGTGCTGGTGGCCACCGAGTTCGGCCGCGAGGTGGCGCCCAACGGCACCCAGGGCACCGACCACGGCAGCGGCGGCGCGGCCTTCGTGCTGGGCGGTGCGGTTCGCGGCGGCCGTGTGCTGGCCGACTGGCCGGGGCTAGCGAAGGCAGAGCGCTTCGAAGGCCGCGATCTGCGCATCACCACCGACCTGCGCGCGGTGATGCGCAGCCTGCTCGCCGACCACCTGCAGATCGCCCGCACAACCCTCGACCGCAGCGTGTTGCCCGGCAGCGCCAGCCTGCCCGCACTGGACCTGCTGCGCACTTGAGGGCATGCGCGGCGCAGGCAGGGTGGCCGTATGCTTGCCACTTGTCGCCTTCCAATCGTCACCACGCAGGCCCTTGCATGAAAGCTTTGATGACCCTCACCCTGACCGGCGCCGCTGCACTGCTGGCCGCCTGCGAACACACGCCGCCGCAACTGATCCAACCGCCGTCCTATGCGGGTCAGCAAATGGCCAGCGCCGATGCGGCGGGCGGCGCTGCCGGCAGTCCGCGCGTGGTCTGTACGCGCGAGGTTCCCACCGGGCTGCGCATGGCCGTGACGCGCTGCCGCGATGTGGCTGAAGTCGACCGCCGCCGCGAGCTCGACCGCACATGGGCCGAAAAGATTCCGGCAGAACTTCCAGATACGAACCGCTGACGGACCCTCAGCGCTCGATCGACGTTCTGCTCGTTCGATCAGCGCTCGACGCGCATTCGATCAATGTTTGAACCGCGTCAGCCATGCGGGCCGCCGCACCGCGGTGGGCCTGCGCAAACGCCAGTGCCCGTGCGGCCATCGCGAGCCGTGCCGGCTGCGCTTCACCCGCTGCCAGCGCCAACGCACGAGCCACGGCTGCGGGCAGGTCGACTGCACGCTCTGCGGCGCCCGCGGACAGCGCGTCGACGGCGGCCTGCGCGAAGTTGAAGGTGTGCGGGCCCATCAACAGCGGGCAGCCGCAGGCCGCCGCCTCGATGAGGTTCTGTCCGCCCAGCGGCGCAAAACTGCCGCCCAGCAGCGCCACATCGGAGATGGCGTAATACAGCGCCATTTCGCCCAGGCTGTCACCCAGCCATATGTCTGCGGCGGCGCTTGCAACGCTGGGTGTTTCAGCCCAGGCGCTGCGCCGCTGCACGCTGAAGCCGGCCTGCGTTGCAAGCGCGGCCACTTCGTCAAAACGCTGCGGGTGGCGCGGCACCAGCAGCAGCAGCGGCCGCGGCATGGGCACCGCCGCCCAGGCCGACAGCAGCATCGCTTCTTCACCTTCGCGCGTCACGGCGCCCAGCACCACCGGCCGGGCCAGCAACTCGCGCCATGCCTGCCCACGCGCCAGCAGTTCGGGCAGCGGCGTGATATCGAACTTCAGGTTGCCCATCACCTGCACGCCTTGCGCACCGGCCTCGCGCAGGCGCTGCGCGTCGGCCTCGGTCTGCGCCAGCACCACGCTGAAACGGGCAAGTGCCGCATGCAACAGCACGGCCAGCCGCTCGCCTTTGGCGGCACTGCGTGCAGACAGGCGCGCATTGGCCAGCACCATGGGCACACCTGCAGCCTGCGCAGCGTGCAGCAGGTTGGGCCAGATCTCTGTTTCCATCACCACCCCCGCTGCGGGTTGGTGGGCGCGCAGGAAGCGGCGCACGGCGCCGGGCGTGTCGTAGGGCAGCCAGACCTGCAGGTCACCTTCACGCAGCAACAGGGTGCCGGCTTCACGGCCAGTGGCGGTGCTGTGCGTCAGCAGCAGGCGCAGGCCGGGGTGCTGGTCACGCAAGGCATGGACCAGCGGCGCGGCAGCCAGGGTTTCGCCCAGCGAAACGGCATGCAGCCACAGCCGGCCAGGCAGGGGCTGCACGCCAGGTACGGGAGGCAGACCCAGCCGTTCGCGCCAGTGCTCGCGGTAGGCGGGCTCGCGGCGGCCACGCCACCACAGGCGCAGAAAGTACAGCGGCATTGCCGCGCGCAGCAGCAGTGCGTAGGCCGCGCGCGCCAGCGGCTCGCTCAATTCACGGCCCGGCGTGATGAGCGGTCAGTGCGCAGCGGCAGCCACCTGCGCGTCGGCCTTCTCGCTGCGCAGTGCGGCCATGAACTGGGCCTCGATGCGGTGCAGCGCTTCTTCGGTGTGACCTTCGAAACGCAGCACCAGCACCGGTGTCGTGTTGCTGGCGCGGATGAGGCCGAAGCCGTCGGCAAAGTCCACGCGCAGGCCGTCGATGGTGCAGACCTCACCGCCTTCGAACTTCAGCTGGCCGCCTGCCGTGCGCGCCAGCAGCTCGGCCACCACCGCATGGTGCTCACCTTCGGCGCAAGGCACGTTGAGCTCGGGCGTGTTGAAGCTGGTGGGCAGCGCGTCGAGCTCGGCGCTCGGGTTCTTGCTGCGCGAAAGAATCTCGAGCAGGCGCGCTGCGGTGTACATGGCGTCGTCGAAGCCATACCAGCGCTCGCCGAAGAAGAGATGGCCGCTCATCTCACCGCCGAACGGCGAGCCGGTTTCCTTCAGCTTGGCCTTGATCAACGAGTGCCCGGTCTTCCACATCAGCGGCTTGCCGCCCGCCTTTTTGATGACCACCGGCAGGCGCTGGCTGCACTTCACGTCGAAGATGATCGTGGCGCCCTTGTTGCGCTTGAGGATGTCGCGTGCGAAGAACATCACCTGGCGGTCGGGGTAGATGATGTGGCCGTCTTTGGTGACCACGCCCAGGCGGTCGCCATCGCCATCGAAGGCCAGGCCGAGTTCGGCATCGGTGGCGCGCACGACCTTGATCAGATCGGCCAGGTTCTCGGGCTTGCTCGGGTCGGGGTGGTGGTTCGGGAAGTCGCCGTCGACACGGCTGTAGAGGTCGATCACCTCGCAGCCCAGTGCGCGAAGGATTCCTGGCGCGCTGGCACCGGGGATGCCATTGCCGCTGTCGACCACGATCTTCATCGGTCGCGCCAGCTTGCAGTCGGACACGATGCGCTGCGTGTATTCGGCCAGCACGTCCATCTTGGCGCTGCGGCCGCGCTTGACGGTGTAGTTCTCGGCCTCGATGCGCAGGCGCAGCTTCTGGATGTCGTCGCCATAAATGGCGCGCCCGGCCATGACCATCTTGAAGCCGTTGTAGTCCTTGGGGTTGTGGCTGCCCGTGACCATGACGCCGCTGGTGCAGCCATGCTTGCCGCGTGTGGCCGCGACGTAATACAGCATGGGTGTGGTGCACATGCCGATGTCCACCACGTCCAGGCCCGCGCTCTTCAGGCCCCGGATCAGCGCCGCCGCCAGCCCCGGGCCTGAGACCCGCCCGTCACGACCCACCGCCACCGCTTTTTCCCCCGCCGCCAAGGCTTCGCTGCCGAAAGCGCGGCCCAGGTGCTCGGCAAAGGTTTCGTCGATGTTCTTGCCGACGATGCCGCGAATGTCGTAGGCCTTGAAGATGGTGGGATCGATGTGCATGAGCGTGTTGGAGAAGAAGGAGTTGGAAACTCGAAGACGCGCGATTGTAGGAAGCCGCCCGTGACGGCGGCCGCACGGGCAGCGCGTGGGCGATCCAGCGGCCGGGCTGTCGATCCGTCGCGCTGCGGCGCCAAGCCCGGCCCGACTGCCTAGACTGCGACCCCATGCAAGCTTCACAACCCGCACTCCTGCAAACGATGTGGCGTGACCTGCGCCTGGCGCGTCACGACTTCTTCAAATTGCGCCGCCACCGCGCCGCGCCGGCTTGGGCGATGTGGGTGATGACTCTCGGCGTCTCGCTGGCCTGGGGCGTGGGCCTGCTCGGGGCGACCCTGGGGCTGGGCGGGCGCTGGCCCTCGCTGCCGGGCCTGGTGCAGATCGGGCTGCCCTTCCTGATGACCGCGCTGCTCATCGGCGTGATCATGCACATCGTCTACACCCTCATCGAGCGCCACGCGCCCGATCGCTTCATGGCCTGGGTGAATGGCGAGCCCGGCATCGGCGTGAGCCTCTTCTACGCCTTCACCTCCATGGTCTGCGTGGTCGCGGGCCTGGGCCTGGCCTCCCTGCTGCTCGGCGAAATGCCCGGCGGCAACCGCGTGAACTGGACGCCGCAACGCAGCTGGATCTCGGTGGCCGTCGCTGGCTTGCTGGCGAGCGTGATCTGGGGTCTGTGGGCCTGGCAGCACTGGCACGAAGAACAGCTCAAGCACCAGGCGCAAGAAGCGCAGCTGCGGCTGCTGCAGGCGCAGATCGAACCGCACTTCCTCTTCAATACGCTGGCCAACGTGCACAGCCTGATGGACCACGACCTGCCCAAGGCCAAGCAGATGCTGGCCAACTTCACCGACTACCTGCGCGTGAGCCTTGGCACCATGCGCAGCGAAACCAGCACGGTGGCGCAAGAGCTCGAGCTGGCGCAAAGTTACCTGCAGCTGCTGCAGGGGCGCATGGAAGACAGACTGCGTTTTCAAATCGACGCCGATGAGGCGGCACGCCGCCAGCCGCTGCCGCCGCTGCTGCTGCAGCCGCTGGTGGAGAACGCCGTGATGCACGGGCTGGAGCCCAGCATCGACGGCGGCACGGTGTGGGTGCGGGCGCATGTGCAGGCGCATGCGCACGGCCACCTGCTGCAACTGGAAGTGCAGGACGATGGCCTCGGCCTCGACGTCCCGCCCCGCCCGGGCGCACGCCGCGGCAACGGCGTGGCGCTGAGCAACATCCGCGAACGCCTGCTGGCGCGCTTCGGCCCCGGCGCCTGCCTCGAACTGCAGCCTGCGCCCGGCGTCGCGCATGGCACGCTGGCCCGCATCACCATCCCGCTGAGCACGCTGAAACCATGACCACCGCCCTGATCGCCGACGACGAACCCCACCTGGCCCGCGCCCTCGCCGCCGAGCTGAGCCGGCTGTGGCCCGAGCTGCAGGTCGTGCACACCGCGCGCAACGGCCTCGAAGCCGCAGAACGCATCGCCGCGCTGCAGCCCGACGTGGCCTTTCTCGACATCCAGATGCCGGGTCTCACAGGGCTGGAAGTGGCGCAGGGCATCGAGGGCGGCACGCGTGTGGTCTTCGTCACCGCCTACGACGAATATGCCGTGCAGGCCTTCGAGAGCGAGGCGCTGGACTATGTGCTGAAGCCCGTCAGCGCAGAACGCCTGGGCCGCACCATTGAACGCGTGCGGCGCGGCCTGGCCACACCCACGGCTGATACAGCAGAGGCCGCCGCCGCCGATGAAAGCCAGCGTCTGCTGGCCGCGCTGCAGCGGTTGCTGCCAGGCACGGCGCCTGCCGGCACGGCGCCGAACGATCCTGCACCGCGCCTGCGCTGGGTGCGTGCCAGCGCCGGCGAACTGACGCACCAGGTGGCCGTGGAAGAGGTGCTGTTCTTCCGCGCCGACGACAAGTACACCTGCGTGCACACGGCCGCCGCCGAGCACCTGATCCGCACGCCCATTGCCGACCTGGCGCAGCAGCTCGACCCCGTGCAGTTCGTACAGGTTCACCGCAGCACCATCGTCAATCTGGCCTACCTCGCCGGCACGCGGCGCGACGACACCAGCCGGCTCTTCCTGCGCGTCAAGGGCTACGCGCACGAACTGCCCGTGAGCCGAGCCTACGTGCACTTGTTCAAGGCCATGTAGGCGCGGCGCGGCAGGCGCTCCGAACCGGCCCGTGTCGCCCTGGTGTGCTGCAAACTGGTCAACCGAAGGGGCAAGGAGAAGAACGCTGGCAGCAGGGCAAGACTCAAGACCTGACCCCCAGACCCGTGACCCCGGACCCGGGGTCAGGTCTTGATTTTTGCCATGCCGTATGTCTTCACTCAGGCGGGCTTGCTGGCCGCCTCGGCCGGGCCAGGACCCGGGGTCAGGTCTTGCACCCGGTCCGGGGGTCAGGTCTT
>Ga0209591_10009723_pt1 | contig 10382 bp, 8 predicted proteins | sample MAT01_FD_187207 | JGI IMG/M metagenome (GOLD analysis project Ga0209591, IMG submission 187207) | Freshwater microbial communities from Lake Fryxell liftoff mats and glacier meltwater in Antarctica - MAT-01 (SPAdes) (version 2) | ecosystem: Environmental > Aquatic > Freshwater > Ice > Liftoff...
ACGCCGCTGCTAAGACATTGCGCGTTCCCAGCACATTGTATTCATGCAAAATTTCCTGATCTTTTTGCCACAGAGAATAGTGAGCCGCGACGTGAAACAATCCCTGACAGCCCGCCATTGCCTGATCTAACTTGCGATCGCTGAGACTTCCCTGCACCAGTTCCACGTCCAATCCCTGCAAGTTATCCAACCGACTATTGGGGCGCACTAACGCTTTAACGGCATAGCCTTCTTGCAATAACAACCGCACGAGGTTAGCACCGACAAAACCCGTGCCCCCTGTGACAAATACTTTTTGCACTATAAAAGCCTCATAGTCCGTTGCACTTCTCCAACCTAAAATTCTGCTTTAATGGCTTCGACGGAGGCTGTGTTTGATGGCATTGTCGAGATTATCCAATAAGGCGTAGAGGACGGGAATCACGATCAGGCTAAGCAGGGTAGAGGTGATTAAGCCGCCCATGATGGCGATCGCCATGGGGGATCGCAGTTCTGCCCCAGCGCCCCAACCAACGGCGATCGGCAGCATTCCTAACAGGGTGGCAACGGTGGTCATGAGAATGGGACGGAGGCGGACAGGAGCCGCTTTAAGGATGGCATCATCTCGCTTCAGCCCCAATCGCCGCAGTTGGTTGATATAATCCACAATTAAAATCGCGTTTTTACTGGTTAAACCCAGCAAAAAGATAATGCCGATTAGTGAAATCATGCCAAAGTCGCTTTGAGCAATCAGCAAGCCCACCATGGCACCGACAATCGACAGCGGCAACGACAGAAAAATCACCAGGGTATCCGTCCAGCGACGGAACAGCGCGAACAGCACACCCACAATGCACAGCAAGGACAACACCAACGTTTTGCCAAAGCTGCTCAAAATGTCGTCAATTCTGGCATTGTCCCCGCCTAGGCGCAGAGAGATACCCGGTGGAAGCACCGCTTTTGCTTCTGCCGTAGCGCGATCGCCCGCCTTCCCAATCGTCAAGCCTTGCCCCAAATTGGCGCTAATGGTGGCAACTCGCTGCTGGTTGTCGTGCTGAATTTCGCGAATGTCGTCAGAATTGCCCTGTGTTGTGGCGGATACATCCACGAATCCAGGAATTTTGGTCAGACGGGTTTGGATTGCTTGGGCAGCGCGATCGAGGTCTGGCAAATTATTGCCCTGAATCTGCACTTGCACGGGTTTATCGCCGCCCGTATCAACAAACTGGATGTCTTCGACGCTCGTAGTTACGCCATCAATTTTAGGCAAATCCCGACGAAACCGATCCTGCACATCAGTAGTATTAGCCGTGCGGTTCTCCTTTAACTTCACATAAATTGTGCCTTTGTTGGGTTCACCTTGGCGGGAGCCAACCACGGTAAACGTACTTTTGACATCGGGCGATCGCTGGATAAATTCATCCAGTTGTTGAGCAACCGTGAGCGAATCTTTTAGCGGGTCAAATTCTGGTAAAGGTTGCGAAGGACGCTGTGCTGCAAGTTGCTCTGGTGATACACCGGGTGGAAGTTGGCGAGGAGTGATTGCCTGTCCCGATAGTGCCTGTTTCAGCGCTTCAGGGATCTCTGGTGTGGGTGCCGTGTAAGAAATATTAAATTCGCCGCGATCCAGTTTGGGAATGAACCCTTTGGGAATTAGGGGGATCAGCGCTAATCCGCCGACAAAGCTGGCAAGGGCGATCGCGACCACAATGCCCTTATGGGTGAGTGACCATTGCAACAGCCGTTGATACTGCTGATTTAACCGATCAAACCCATTCTGAAAGCGATCGGCAATGCTGGGATTAGTCTGATTACGAGGCTTGGGTGGTTTGAGCCAAGCTGCCGCTAACAACGGCGACAACGTTCGAGCAATCAACAGAGACGTGATCATTGCCGCCGAAATGGTGATGCCGAAGGGTCTGAAGAATTGTCCCAATACGCCGCCCATAGTGGCAACGGGCAGAAAAACGGCGATCGCGGTTAAGGTTGCGGCAGTGACCGTTAAGCCAATTTCGTCGGTTGCCGAAATTGCCGCTTGCTTGGGAGTTTCCCCTTCTTCCAAATGACGCGCAATGTTTTCCACATCAACGATCGCATCATCCACCACATTGCCAATCACCAACGCCAACGCCAGCAGGGTAATCGTTTCAAAATTAAACCCATAAAATGCCATGACGATAAAAGTGCCCAACAAAGACATGGGGATCGCCAGCGCCGAAATAACCGTTGCCTGCCAATTCCACAAAAAGGGATAAATGACGATCGCCGAAAGTATCATCGCTTCAATCAAGGCTTTCACCGTTTCCTGGGTGGCGGCTTCAATATAGTCGGCTTGGGTCGCTGCCAAGGAAAATTGGACATCGGGCAGTTTGGTTTGCAACCGCTCCACTTCCTGTTTTACCTGGCGCACTACTTCCAGGGTATTAGCATCGCTCTTTTTCACCACTTGAAAGGCGAGTGCTGACTCCCCGTTAAACCGAACTAAGTTGCCACTTTGAGTCAACTCTTCTAAGGTGGGCGGTTTCGTCAGATCCAGCTTGGTTGGTTCCCCTAGTAGCGTTACTTTCAGAACGCCGGGTAGCTTTGCGATCGCCGGAATAATTTGATCCGTCGCCGTTTTGCTCAGTGCCTTTAAATCTTCAGACGAACTCGCGATCGCATAGCTGACTACCGCCGCTTCGTTCAAATTAACCGGAATCACCTTTGTCGTCGTCTTGGCGGGCAGCGTCACTGTTTTCAACGCTTTCTCCACCGTGCGGCTCGATTCCTCCAAATTGGTGCCCACCGCAAACCGGAGTCGCACCACCGATTGCCCTGGATAGGTGGTGGAGCCGACTCCTTCCACGTTTTTCAAATCGCTCAGCGTTTTTTCAATCGGGTTGGTCAGCTTTTGCTCAGTTTCTACGGCGGTTGTCAAGGGTGCAGACGCATTCACCACTACCACCGGAAAGGTCACGTCTGGAAATAGCGCATATTTAAGCGAGCTAAATGCCAGTACTCCTGCCACCACCACTGCCAGCCAAAAGCTGAGCGTTAAAACTGGGCGCTGGATGGCAATTTTGGAAATATTAAAGCGCGATCGCACAGGTCCGGGATTTGAATTATCCATTGAATCGACTGATGATGAGTAACAAGCGTATTGCCATAGTACCCAACAGTTCCAACTTTCTGGGTCAATTGTCTGTGGAATCTCTAATTTCGTCGGGCAAAAACGGTTGCTTTCCCTGATGAAATACTGGTCTTCTTTTTAGGTCGTAGCTTACAGTGAAGAAGCGTGTCTATCAAAACCTGACACCGTTCGGCTGAGCGCTCACGTCGAAGCCTGACACCGAGTTTTTTAGAGGGAGTGAACGATGAAAATTGGGTCTGAGGCTCACAAAGATCTGTTTTGTCAGAGCTTTATGGATAGCCATCTGCTGTATGAACCGGAAACACTGGCGTGGCCCGAACTCGACAGCGCGATGATTGAACGGCTCCAGCGGATTCCCTTTTGGGATGAAGCGCTATATACCGAGCGGAAAGCTGGCGTGATGCTAAAAGCTTATGCAGAAACCGTGGAAGACCCCCAGATTCGAGCGGCGATCGCCCTACAAGCGGCAGAAGAAGCCCGTCATGGTCGTGTGATTGGCTATATGATCAATCACTACGGCATTCAAGTCGCCGAACGTGCTGAAAAACCTTTGCCCGAAAACTTAGAGCCTGCTTTTGTTAAATTTGGCTATGGCGAATGTTTTGACTCATTTTTTGCCTTTGGCTTATTTGGCATTGCTCGTCAGGGCGGCTTCATCCCCGATGCCCTGTTCACTATTTTCAATACCTTGGTAGACGAAGAAGCTCGTCATATGGTGTTTTTTGTCAACTGGATTGCCCACAAACAGATCACTGAAGGACGGGGAGCGCTGCGTCCAGTCACCTCATTCCAGCAATACACCGGGGCAGCCTTTCGGCGACTGGATAATTTAATGAATATGGGCAAGGGTAAAAAGAAATCGGCTAATAAAAAAGGCTTCACGGCGGCGGGAGCCAAAGCAATCAAGGTTGATTTAACCCTAGAATCCTTTTTAGAGATGTGCATTGCAGAAAACGCCAAGCGGATGCAGGCTTACCCTGAAGAGTTGCTGCGTCCCGATTTCCTCCCCGCGATCGCGTCTCTTGCCTACAACATGGTCAAGTTTCTGCCAAAGCGGAAAGATCGGCAGTCTGTAGAAGAGTTAGGAGCTAGGGGCTAGATTGTTGATTGATTGTGGAGTGTAAGTCAGTTGAACGTTCCCATTTAGCTTTGTACAGACTTGTTCATTTGCTGTTGAAGTTGTTGGACTCCCTCGATCGACAAGTCCATAGAAGGGGCAATAATATCGATCGCGACTCCCCTGCGTAAAAGATTGATAGCAATCTCTCGTTTTGCCTTAGCTTCTGTCTCTTCTTGGATAGAACGATAAATCGTAGACTCTTGCATGATGTCCCTCCGCAATAAACGATAAATGACCTCATCTTCTAATCTTAGCCCAGCTAGAATTGCAGAGGCGGCAGTCAGATTGGCTTGCGTTGCTGGATCTGAAATTTGACTGACTGCTTGAGCCGCCCGACGTAGGGTTGCCTCTGGATCAGCGGTTTGACCCAGTGCCGCAAACGGAATCAGTCCGGGATATTGCAAGAAGAGATTGTCAGGTTGTTCCCACAAACGAATCACATCAAAGTCATGACGAGTGCGTTCCAAAATGAAACTGGTTTGCTGAACGAGATTAGATCCGCTCTGCTTCAAATAGATCACAACTTGCCGCATCGCTTTTTTACGATAGCGCCTATAGACTCGTGCCCGGTAATCAAACATGCGGAATGGAATATCTGGGTCAGGAGGGGTTTGAAATTCCAGGTGCAAGACTGATTCATCCGACTGAAGCAAAATCAGGGCATCGGCGCGAATTGGTTCAAGGGACAGTTCAGAGGGTTTTAGCTCTGTTAGGGTAATGGACTCTCCTAACAACCAACTGGCAAAATCGGCGGAGAAATTTTCGGCAAGGAATCGACAGGTATCGTCATACATGGAAAAAATTGTACGACTTGCAATGCCAAATCTGTAGGGAATTCAACTTGAATTCAAACGACTCCAAACAATATCAACAGGCACATCCTGTCAAGTAAGACTTGACACTTTATTCTGTAAGGATGTAAAGTATTACTTGACAGTGAGCAGACAAAGCCATGAAAAACCGACTGAAAGAGCTTCGACAACTGCCCCAATGGTCACAATCCGATCTTGCCAGGGAATTAGGAGTGAGTCGTCAGGCGGTGAATGGATTTGAATCTGGCAAATTTGACCCCAGCCTAGATATGGCTTTCAAAATTGCCAACCTGTTTAATGTTGCAATTGAAAACGTTTTCATTTATGAGGCAAAGAACTCTATGCAGCCACTAATCGAGCGGTTTACCAATTTTCTTGGCTTCGAGTTTGGATTTGAGCGGTTCACTGAAAAGGCAATCAATGCGATCAAGTTTGCACACAATGAGTCATTGAGATCGCAGAGCCTGCAAGTTGAGCCAGAGCATATCCTGGCTGGTTTGTTGGCTGATCCAACGACAACCTCTGCACAGTTACTTCGAGCCAATGGTGTAACCCTGGACATCGAAATCAACGAGTATTCCTTTGAATCTCGTGGGGATGCAAAACTCAGCCCGAAGAGCAAATTCGTAATAGAGCTTGCTTTGCAAATTGTTCGGCTTCAGGGTAAGAAATCAATTGGAACAGAACATTTGTTGTGGGGCTTAGTCCGCCTTGCTGAAACAGACAAAACCACTTTGAGTGAACTGTTTCAACGGTACGAAATTGATGCCGAAGTTCTGAACAATCAACTAATAGAAACAGTTTAATTCAGACCAAAAGACAACCGAAACTATCTACATCTACCAAATTTTTGAGACTTGGCAGGTTGCTTTGTAGTTCATCTCACCAATAGCCTTTAAACCACTACCACCATCCAAAATATAAGCGGTCTAACAATTTGATTCAAACGATTTTAGTGCCTCAAGGGGCAGAACATCGAGCTGTCTGTCGCGGTTTGCGGGGCATTGCCGATCCGCCGACGGTGTTTGCCACGCCTGCCGGAGCCGCGATCGCGCCTTACTTGGAGTCTTTGCAAACTGCGGGCTGTTTGGTCGAAGGGCAATGGGTTTTGATGATGGGCTTATGCGGGGGCTTAGCTGCTAACTTGGTCATTGGGGATGCTGTGCTGTACGGGAAAAGTGCGACTTCCACGGTGCAGACTGGCGATCGCGATCTGACCGCTCAAATCCAATCTCTTCTGGATCTGCCGGTGGTTCGTGGTGTCACCAGCGATCGCGTCATTTCCACTGTTCACGATAAGCAACAGCTTGCCATCCAATTCAACGCCGATGTGGTGGATATGGAAAGTGCGGCTGCGTTGGAGATCTTGAACGCGATCGGGGTTTCCACTGCGATTTTGCGTGTCGTCAGCGACGACTGCCATCACAATATTCCCAATCTCAGCAATGCCTTTGATGCTGAGGGTTCCTTGCAGCCCGTAGCCTTGGCGATCGCAATGTTACGCCAACCGATCGCCGCTTCTCACCTCATTCGCGGTTCCCTCCACGGTCTAAAGAGGTTGCAAGATTTGACCGGTCGTCTATTTTCATCTTGATGCCTGTTTCTGTATCGAAGTCATCCTTATCCAGAAGTGGGCAAAGCAAAACTAGGGCGAAATTATCGGGGTGCTTCGCAATTTGACCGTTAGTCTTCTAGCAATATCAATCTCTGAGGATTGAAGTGAACGTGCCAGGGAAACGGTCGATCTTTTAAGGCTTCCCATTTCTCCTTAAACAGTTCTGCTTGCAAATGATAGTCACTGGAATGGCGTGGAGCCGACTGAAGTTTGAGGAATACGGTCATGCGGTGAGGCGTTTCGCTAGTCGCTGCAACCCAGCAGGGGAAAGTATTGGGGGCAGGAGATAGGGAGGAGGGAGCTACAAATTGCAGGTGATGGGCGCGGATGCCGACTTGAGCTAGGTCGAATGGAATGGGGTCTGCCACTTGGAGAGTGCAGTTCCAGTCGATCGCGTCGATTTGCTGAGTTCCAGTGACTTTTGCGCGGGAAAGGTTTTTGCAGCCGGTTAGTTTAGCGATGCTAACCCGATTGGGATATTCAAAAATAGTGTGTTTATCGGCATGGGCGATCGCCGTGCCCTGCTCCAATATCAGCAGATTTTGGCAAACGCGATAGGCTTCTTCTAAGTTGTGAGTGACAAACAAAGTTGTTCCAGCATAGGTGCTTAAGGTGGCAATTAATTCTTGCTCCATTTGAAAGCGCAAGTGGGTATCCAATGCGGAGAACGGCTCATCTAGCAGCAAAACACTGGGGTTGCAAATCAAGGCTCTGGCAAGGGCGACGCGCTGCTGTTGTCCGCCGGATAGCTGATGAGGATAGCGATCGCCCAGCCCAGCCAGTTCCACCGATTGCAATTGCGCCTCTATGCGTTGCCGTAGGACTTTCTTAGTTTGAGACAAGCCAAATGCCACATTTTGGGCAACCGTCAGGTGTGGAAACAAGGCATAGTGTTGAAAAATCACGCCAATTCGGCGATCTCGGCTAGGCAAATTAATCCCAAGTTTGGAGTCAAACACTACTCGCCCGTTTAATACAATGCGCCCCTGATCAGGCGTGTCAATGCCTGCAATGCAGCGTAACAGCAAACTTTTGCCTGCGCCGGATGCGCCTAGAATTCCTAAAGGATGGCGATCGGTGTGAAAGGCAAGCTGGAGGGAAAAGTGGGGCAGGTGTTTTTGGATATCGACAAGTAGCTGTCGGGTGTCGGGTGTCGAATGTCGTTCGCGTAGCGTTGACCTGGGAGATAGGTCGAGTGTCGTTCGCGTAGCGTTGACCTGGGAGATAGGTCGGGTGTCAGGGACTAAGCGTGAGATGCGTGGTGTGGCGAGGAGGAGGTTGATGGTAGCGATTGCGGAGAGGGCAATGGACAAAATGACCAGGCTCCAGAACCAGGCTTGATCGGTTGCCCCGGCTTCTACAGCAGAGTAGATTGCTAGGGGAATGGTTTCTGTTTCACCAGGAATGTTGCCTGCCAGCATCAAGGTTGCGCCAAATTCCCCCAATCCCCGCGCAAAGGTGAGGGTTGCCCCTGCCAAAACTCCGGGTAGTGCCAGCGGTAGGCTAACTCGCCAAAAAATTCGTAGTTCTGAAGCGCCTAAGGTTCTAGCGGCGTGGAGTAGATTGCCGTCGATTTGCTCAAAGGCTCCGAGGGCAGTCCGATACATCAGTGGAAAGGTAACGACGGTGGCGGCGATCGCGCCTGCATACCAGGTGAAAATAATTTCTATGTTTAGAGATCGCAGCAGTTGACCCGCCCAGCCATTGCTTCCAAAAAACTGCAACAGCACAAATCCAACGACCGTCGGCGGCAGCACTAGGGGAGCAATGAACACAGCATCCAGCAGCGATCGCCACTTTCCCCGATAGCCCAACAATCCATAGGCAGCCGCAGTTCCGGCAAAAAAAGTAATCAGCGTCGCCACGGCTGAAACTTTCAGCGAAATCCAGAGAGGGGAAAGATCAACAATTGCCATTAAATTAAAAACTCAAAACTCAAAACTCAAAATTATTTTTCAGTTCGTTCCAAATCCATATTTTTGAAAAATTTGTTTTACTTTACTGCTCGATAAAAACTGGATAAAGGTGCGTGCTGATGTTTGACTTTTGCTGCGTTTAACTACGGCGATCGAGTAAACAATTGGTGTATGTAAATTAGCAGGAATTACTTGAACCACTTTCACTTTGTTGGATGTTTTTGCATCAGTGGCATACACAAGACCCGCTTGCACATTGCCAGATTCGACAAATTGCAACACTTGACGCACATTATTTGCCAACACAAACTTAGGTTGTAAAGAGTTCCATAATCCTTGTTTCTTCAAGGCTTCTTCACTATATTGTCCGGCGGGAACGCTGCGCGGATTTCCGATCGCAATTCGTTTAACGCGAATATCCTTCAAGCTTTGAAGATTGGTCACTCCTGACGCTGTATTAGGCACCACGAGAACCAACCGATTGGTGAGTAAATTGCGGCGGCTTGCTGGCTCAATTAAATTTTTCTGCTGCAAGGCATCCATTTGTTTCTCAGCCGCAGAAATAAAAATATCTGCGGGGGCACCATTTTCAATTTGCTGTTGCAGTGCGCCAGAACTAGCAAAGTTATAGCGCAAGGTGACGTTTGAATAGGTTTGCTTATAAAGTGGAGCAATTTCTTGAAGTGCGTCGGTGAGGCTGGCAGCAGCAGACACGACTAGGCGAGAATTAGTTTGCGCGATCGCTGGCAATTGATCGTTCAATCCTCTGCCAAGGGTGAGCGCGATCGTCAGTGCAAGTCCAGCATTTAGGGCAAGACTAAAAATTCGCTTCATCGCGGTCTCCTACACTTATTAGCCATCTAATAGGCATATGTAACATAGACACCTGCTTGAAATACATAGTTACCCCATTATTTGGGGTGCGGCTGATTTTTTCGGGTTATTTAGGCGATCGCATGCAAAGCTCTCTAAAGCGAATGTTAGTTGGCGGGGGCTTTTTTGGGGGCACCTTGGTTGTGGCAGTCGCAGGTTATCGACTGGCTGGGTGGAACTGGCTTGATTCTATCTATATGGTCGTCATCACCATTTTTGGGGTGGGATTTGGTGAAATTGGACCCATGACCCCCGCCCTACGAATTTTTACAATGGTGGTAATTATTTCAGGCTGCACCTCAGTTGCTTACATTTTGGGCGGCTTTCTGCAAATGATCACTGAAGGCGAAATTAAACGAGCATTGGGAGTGAGACGGATGAAGCGGGAAATTGATCTGCTAACAGACCACGTAATTATCTGTGGCTGTGGTCGCATTGGGCAAATTTTAGCGAATCAAATGGAAGCTGCTCATCAGTCTTTTGTTGTAGTTGACAACGATGATTATCGGGTTGCACAAGCTGAAGGCAAAGGCTTTTTAGTCCAAATGGGAGTGCTGCCGATGAAAGCATTTTGGAAGCTGCCGGAATTATGCAGGCAAAGTTGTTGGCAACGGTTTTGCCAGATGATGCCATCAATGTCTTCATTACTCTCACTGCACATGGCTTGAATCCAGAGCTAACTATATTGGCACGAGGCGAGTATCTTTCTACAGAAAAGAAGTTATTGCAGGCAGGAGCCGATCGCGTTGTCTCTCCAGCGGCGATCGGGGCACTTCGGATGTCGCACATGATTACTCATCCGGCTGCCCTAGATTTTTTGGATGAAGATGATGGGCGCAACAGCCTGAATGAACTGCTCTCTCAGCTTGAGGTTCAGGTTGAAGAACTAGCAATTTCTCACGGCTCCGATCTGGCAGGAGCAACGATAGGAAGTGTG
>Ga0209591_10009725_pt1 | contig 10379 bp, 8 predicted proteins | sample MAT01_FD_187207 | JGI IMG/M metagenome (GOLD analysis project Ga0209591, IMG submission 187207) | Freshwater microbial communities from Lake Fryxell liftoff mats and glacier meltwater in Antarctica - MAT-01 (SPAdes) (version 2) | ecosystem: Environmental > Aquatic > Freshwater > Ice > Liftoff...
TCGCCGCGCCGTGATCCTCAAGGCCACGGGCGCCCTGATCGGCGACGCGGGCGTGGTGCGCGCCGAGCTTAACGGCGTGGAGCGCGACGACCTCGGCTACATCCTGCATCGCGAGCACTGGGGCCAGGGCTACGCCAGCGAGGCCGCACGCGCCCTGTCCAGCATGGCCTTCCACGCCCACAGCTGCGCCGCGCTCTACGCCAACATGGCCCACGACCATAGCGCCTCGCAGCGGGTGGCCGAGCGCATCGGCATGCGCCGCGTGGCCGAGTACCCTAACCCGCGCAACAGGGGAATCCTTACGTACCTCTATCTGCTGGAGCGCCAGTAGCGCCAGCTGCGTGCGCCGCGCCTGTACTGCGCATCTAACGTGTGCCTAAACAGGATCTGCATATCTCTCGGCTATAATGCCTGTACAGCGCCTGTTCGCTGTGGCACGCTTAGCTGCGAGGAGCCCGAGATGCATAACGATGATCGTCAAGTTGGGCGGATCTTGAGTCGGCGCGAGGTGCTGGCGCTTGTGGGGGCGGCGGGTGCGGCCGTGCTCGCCGGGTGCGGCCCAGCGTCCGACGCCGCCCAGCCCACCAGCGCCGCAACGCCCGTGCAGAGCGCCACTGCCGCGCCGGTTGCCCAGGCGGCCCCAAGCGCCACTGCCGCGCCGGTCGCCGAGGCGTCAACGGCGGCCCCAAGCGCCACTGCCGCGCCGGTCGCCGAGGCGTCAACGGCCCCAAGCGCCACGCTGCCCGCATGCGTGGTGAGCCCGGAGCTTGCCGAGGGGCCGTACTTTGTAGACGCGGGCCTGAACCGCGCCGACATTCGCTCCGACCCGACCAGCGGCGAGCTGCGGCCAGGTGTGCCGCTGGCGCTCACGCTGCGGGTGGCGCAGGTAAGCGCCAGCGCCTGCGCGCCCCTGGCTGGCGCCCTGGTGGACATCTGGCAGTGCGACGCGCTCGGCGTCTACTCCGATGTGGGCGAGGCCAGCGGGCAGCTGTTTCTACGCGGCCAGCAGGTGACGGACGCGTCGGGGGCGGCCAGCTTTATCACGATCTACCCCGGCTGGTACCCAGGCCGCACGGTGCATATCCACTTTAAGGTGCGCGCCGCAGCTGGCGCAAGCCAGACCTACGAGTTCGCCTCGCAGCTCTTCTTCGACGAGGCGCTGTCGGACACGGTCTTTGCGCTAGCACCCTACGTCGGCAGAGGCCAAAGCACTACGCGCAACGCCGCAGACAACACCTACGCCGCCAGCGGTGGCCAGCTGCTGCTTGCGCTTGCCCCCGCCGCAGAGGGCTACAGCGCGAACTTCGACATCGGCCTGGAGCTGTAGGCGCGACCCGTGCTGTATAATCGCCGCCATGACGCCTACCTTCACCATCACCGCCCGCGACCCAGCCTCGCGCGCCCGCGCTGGTATTGTACGCACGCCCCACGGCGCTGTGCAGACGCCGGTCTTTATGCCGGTGGGCACCAGGGCCACCGTCAAAGCGCTCTCCCCGCACGAGCTGCACGAACATGGCGCCGAGATTCTGCTCGGCAACACCTACCATCTCTACCTGCAGCCCGGCCACGAGCTGATCGCCCGGCGCGGCGGCCTGCACCGCTTTATGAGCTGGGACGGCCCCATCCTCACCGACTCCGGCGGCTTCCAGGTCTTCTCGCTTGTGTACGGCGGCATCGCCGACGAGGTGAAGGGCCGCCGCCCCCAGCACCCCACCCGCCTCACCGACATGGTTAAGGTGACAGAGGACGCGGTACTTTTTAAGAGCTACCTCGACGGCTCGCGCCATGTGTTTACGCCCGAGCGCTCCATCCAGGTGCAGCACGGCCTCGGCGCCGACATCATCCTCTGCTTCGACGAGCTGCCGCCCTTCCGGGCTGGCTACGACTACACCAGCGCCAGCCTGGAGCGCACCCACCGCTGGGCTGCCCGCTGCCTCACCGCCCACCAGGAGCGCGACCCCGCTGCGCTGCCCAACCCTGGCCAGCTGCTCTTCGGCATCGTCCACGGGGGCGTCTTCCCCGATCTGCGGCGGGCCAGCGCAGAGCATATTGGCGCTATGGGCTTCGATGGGCTCTGCATCGGCGGCTCGCTCGGCGGCGACAAGGCCCAGATGTACGAGGTCGTCGGGATGACGGTGCCGCACCTGCCCGATGGCCTCGCGCGTCATCTACTTGGCGTGGGCGATGTAGACGACCTGCTGGAGGGGGTGGCGCGCGGCATCGATATGTTTGACTGTGTGAGCCCCACCCGCCTTGGGCGCCACGGCGCGGCCCTGGTGCGCGACCAAGGCCGCCGCTGGCGCGTGAACTTGCAGAACGCGGCGCTGCGCGAGGACGACGGCCCGCTCCAGGCTGGCTGCGAATGCTACTGCTGCCGCCACTTCTCGCGGGCCTACATCCACCATCTCTACCGTGCCAAAGAGCTGCTGGGGATCAGGCTGGTGAGCCTGCACAACGTGGCGTTTCTGCTCGCCCTGATGGCCGAGGTGCGCGCCGCCCTCGCCGCAGGCAGCTTCGGCGCGCTCTACGAGGACTGGCTGGGCAAGCCCCTGGCAAATGACGCATAGCCGTCTGGACCGCGAACGGCGCGAACGGCGCGAACGTCTGGATCGCGAAGGGCGCGAACGGGCACGAAAGGCGCGAACCCGAAACCGAACCTAGCCGGTTCGCGCCCTTCGCACCTATTCGTGCCGTTCGTGGTCCAAGCGGTTCGTGGCTTCGTCGTCCACATCGCCGCGCTCCTTGATGTGCAGCTTACCGGCGCTGTCGCGGCGCACGGTGGCCGCCGCATGGAGCTTCACCAGCTGCACGCGCTTCGCCAGCAGCAGATCGCTCAGCGCCTCGTCGGCCCCGTTCTCAGTCCGAAAAGCCGACACGATCAGCTCGGTGGGTGCGGTGTCACTCATCGCTTCACTCCTTCATAGTAGCTGCGCTGCACATGCCTAAGACGCCCAGAGCTGCAGGGGCGTCACCCTGCTCACGGATACTGCAAGGCCCCCACGCTAGCCACCACCGCCGAGTGGTGCTAACCAGCGCCGCTTCTGGTACAATGCTGGCGGAGCGAGCGTAGCGTAACCAATGGAGGTTTCGCGATGACCTACTACCACCGGCTTGGCGAGCTGCCCCACAAGCGCCACACCCAGTTTCGTAAGCCCGACGGCGGGCTCTACCGCGAGGAGGTGATGGGCCTGGAGGGCTTCCACGGCATCCAGTCGATCCTCTACCATCACTTCCTGCCGCCCCGCGTGCTGCGCGCCGAGCTTGTTGGCTCGGCCAAAGTGGCGTACGCCGACTTCGGCCCGATCCGCCACCGCGCCTTCAGCACGGCCAACGTCCCCAGCGGCGGCGATGCCCTGGCCGCCCGCGTAACGCTCCTTGGCAACAGCGATGTCACGCTCGGCGTCAGCCGCCCCACCCGCAGCATGGAGCGCTTCTACCGCAACGCGCAGGCCTACGAGGTCTGGTTTGCGCACCAGGGCGAGGGCGTGCTGCGCTCGCAGTTTGGCGCCCTGCCGTTCAAGAGCGGCGACTACCTGGTGATCCCGTTCGGCACCACCTGGCAGCTGGCGCTCACAAGCCCCGAGGCGCGCTTCTTCGTGATCGAGTCGCAGAGCCAGATTGTGCCGCCACGGCGCTACCGCAACCAGTTCGGCCAACTGCTGGAGCACGCGCCCTTCTGCGAGCGCGATATTTCCGCGCCTATTGCGCTTGAGCCCCACACCGAGCTCGGCGAGTTCGCCGTGGAGATCAAGGTGCGCGACCAGATCACGCGCCACACGCTCGATCATCACCCCTTCGATGTGGTGGGCTGGGATGGCTATCTCTACCCCTGGAGCTTTAGCATCCACGACTTCGAGCCGATCACGGGGCGCATCCATCAGCCGCCGCCCGTCCACCAGACCTTCGAGGGCAACAACTTTGTGATCTGCTCGTTCGTGCCGCGCCTGTTCGACTACCACCCCCAGAGCATCCCCGCGCCCTATAACCACTCCAACGTCAACTCCGACGAAGTGATCTACTACTGCGACGGCAACTTCATGTCGCGGCGCGGCATCGGCATCTCCGACATCACCTTGCACCCGTACGGCCTGCCCCACGGCCCGCAGCCTGGCTCCACCGAGGCCAGCATTGGCGCAAAGGCGACCACCGAGCTCGCCGTGATGGTGGACACCTTCCATCCGCTGCATGTCACCACCGCCGCTATGGAGCTAGAGAAGCCAGAGTATATGAGCTCGTGGGGGGTTGGGGGGCCGGAGGGCTAAGGAGAGACAAGGAGACAAGGAGACCGGGAGACACGGAGCGCCTGACGGCATGCACAGGCTGTCTTCTTGTCTCCTAGTCTCCTAGTCTCCTCGTCTCCTCGTCTCCTTGTCTCCTCGTCTCCTTGTCTCCTCGTCTCCTTGTCTCCTTGTCTCCTTGTCTCCTCGTCTCCTTGTCTCCTTGTCTCCTTGTCTCCTAGTCTCCTTGTCTCCTTGTCTCCTCGTCTCCTTGTCTCCTTGTCTCCTAGTCTCCTAGTCTCCTTGTCTCCTTGTCTCCTCGTCTCCTTGTCTCCTTGTCTCCTTGTCTCCTTGTCTCCTTGTCTCCTTGTCTCCTTGTCTCCTTGTCTCCTTGTCACGGGATATACACCTTCACCCCAGGAAAGATCAGGTCCGGATTCGGGCCGAGCACATTACGGTTGGCGTGGTAGATCTCGGGCCAGAAGATCTCGGTGCCGTAGGCGCGCTGGGCGATCCAGCGCAGGAAGTCGCGGGGCTGAATCGTGTAGTTGGCGCGCTGTCCGATCGGCCCGCGCGCAGGCAGCGGGGCGGCCACGGCGGGGCGAGCGGTTGTGCCGGGCAGGGTGAGGCGTTGGCCGGGGAAGATCGCGTTGGGGTTAGCGCCGATAATACGGTAGTTCGCCTCCCAGATCGTGCCGGCATAGCGCGCATCGCCGTAGAAGCGCACCGCAATCGTGCTCAGCGTGTCGCCCACGCGCACGATGTAGACCGCTGCAACCACGGGCCGCGTCGTCGGGCGGACGCCGCCGGCCGGGCGGCCAGGCTGCGAGCCGGGCACCGCGCCGATCTGCCCGCCGAAGGGCACGCCATCCTGGTAGCCGGGGGGCTGCTGGTAGCCGGGGGGCGGGGGCGGTTGCTGGCCCTGGGCCGTGCGGCCCGGCGGGGGCGCTGGCGGCGCTATCACCTGGTCGGCCAGGGTGATCTGCGGCAGGCTCACGGCGGCCACCTGGTAGTCGAAGGCGGCGCTTGGCAGCGGCGTTACGCGCCGGAAGCGTATGACTACCGGTGCGGCGAGCACAGCGCTCGCGGCCGCTTGCTCCGCCAGCTCGAAGGCGGGCAGCGCGGCAGGGGCGGCAGGGGCGGCAAGCAGGCGGCTAAGCAGCGCCTCGTCGGAGCTTGTGGGCGCGGCGAGCAGCCGAGTCGGCAGCGCGCGGTTGGCCGCAGGCGCGGCGGCGCCAACGCGCACGCTGGCGAGCGCTCCTCGCACGGCCAGTACCGCCGGGGGGGCGCTATGCACGACAGCTAGCGAGGCGCGCACGGGCGCCGCGCCCACGCTCGACGCCACAATGCCGCCTGCAAGCAGCACAGTGGCGGCTACGGCCAGCGGCCTGCCAAAGCTATTGCCTGGCACAGCTGCGCCGCGCCGCACCGCCACGTTGCGCGCTGCGGGCGAGCGCCGCCCGGTTTGTGGCAGCGGGCCGAGCCTGGCCGGCGCGGCCCATGGGGCTGGGGCCTGTGCGCGCGGCGCCTGCGGCGGGGCGGCCAGCAGATCCTCTAGCAGCGCGTATGCGTCCGACGAGCGTGCCCCCTCCGAATGCACATGCATTGGTCTACTCCATCTTACTATTCACAGATTGATCCCGCACGGAAGCCACGGGGCTTTAGCCCCAGTGGAGGAAGTGCGGGCGCGGCGCACGGAGGACTCGCGCCTTGCATCAGCGCGCCGCGAGTCCGGTAGGGTTCGCTTGCACAGGCGTTCGAGGTATGGTATACGCACAAAGTGAAACTTGTCGCACAACTGAAGCTCCTTCCCACGCCGGAGCAGGCCGACGCGCTCCGGCGCACGCTCGAAACGACCAACGCGGCGTGCAACTTCATCAGTCAGATCGCCTGGGATGCCCAGACGTTTGGCAAGTTTGCTGTGCAGAAGCTCTGCTACGCCGCCGTGCGCGAGCAGTTCGGGCTGGCGGCACAGATGACGATCCGTGCGCTGGCGAAGGTCGCGGACGCCTACAAGCTCGACACGAAGCGGATGCGCAGCTTTCGCCCCCATGCGGCGATTGCCTACGATGATCGCATCCTGTCCTACGCCATCCCCGCCTCGTCCGTCTCGATCTGGACATTGGACGGGCGGCAGCGTATCCCCTTCGTTTGCGGCACGCGCCAGCGGGATCTGCTTGCCACCCGCCAAGGGGAAACCGATCTGGTGTTCGTACGCGGCGCATGGTATCTGTTCGCCGTGTGCGACGTGGATGCACCCGATCCCCAAGATGTAGACGACGTGATCGGGATCGACCTGGGGATAACTAACATTGCGACCGATAGCGACGGCACGATCCATAGCGGGCGCACCGTGAAAAGCGTGCGCTATCGGCATCGTCGGCTGCGCAACCGGCTCCAAAAGAAAGGCACGCTGGCGGCGAAACGACGGCTGCGCAAACTGGCCGGACAGGAGTACCGTTTCGCCAAGGATGTGAATCACACGATCAGCAAGCGCATCGTTCGGGAGGCTCAACGCACAAAGCGTGCGATTGCCCTTGAAGACCTCACGGGTATTCGTATGCGGGTGAGGGCTAGGAAGTCTCAGCGCACCGTTCTGCATAGCTGGTCGTTTTTTCAACTGCAAGCCTACATTGCCTATAAGGCCCGGCAGGTAGGCGTCTCCGTGGTGCTGGTCAACCCCCGCAATACCTCGCGTACGTGCCCAGCCTGCGGGCACATCGCCAAGGCGAATCGGGTAACGCAAGCTGCGTTCACATGCGTTCAGTGTGGCTGCGCTGGTCATGCTGATACAATCGCTGCTGGGAACATGCGTGTTCTCGGGAGGGCTGCCGTCATGCAGCCGTACATCTCGGAGGCGGCTCAACCGTCGTGCCAGAGACAAGCCGCGGGGCTTTAGCCCCTGCGGTTCATGACTTGCCCAGTGTGCTGCCAACAAGCATAGCATACCCTGCCCCATGATCAAGCGGGCTTTTGGCGGAGCAGCATGCCTGACGACGGACGACCGACGACCGACGACCGACGCCTTGTGCAGGCGCGCTATAGCGCGCCCCTACGCCGCCCGTCCTCCGTCCTCCGTCCTCCGTCGCAACCTAGCTGCCCGCCCGCGCCACCAGCAATGCCAGCAGCGCCGTGCGCGGCACAATGCTCGCCGGGTCGATGTACTCGCGCGGGCTATGATCCTCGCCACCCACAGGGCCGAGGCCATCCAGCACGGGCAGCCCCGCGCCAGCTAACAGATTCGCGTAGCTCACGCCGCCCGTGGCAGCATCGCCGATGGTGAAGCCGAGCGCCTGGGCGCACTCTTTCGCCAGCTCGGCGAGGCGCAGGATGGCGGGCGTGCGGGCCATCGGCGCGAAGGCCCAGCCGTCGCCCACCGTGGTGCTCGTTCCCGGCACCAGCCCCTCGGCCGCAATCGCCCGGATCGCCGCCTCTACCGGGGCCATGTCCTCGGGGCGCACCACCCGCACGTCCACCTTCGCCCAGGCCCGGTCGGGCACGGCGTTGGGCACGCTGCCACCACCGATCACGCCGACGTTCACGGTGACGCCGGGCCAGCGCCCGTTGAGCGCGTGGAGCGCCACGATCTGGCGGGCAAGCGCCAGCACCGCGCTCGCGCCCTTCTCCGGCTCCACCCCGGCGTGGGCGGCACGCCCCTGCACGTCGAAGCTGAACAGCCCGTTGCCCTTTCTGGCACTCACAATATCGCCATTCTCACGACCGGCCTCCAGCACTAGCGCCAGATCGTACTCCGGCGCAAGAGCGCGCAGCATGCTGCCCGAAGCGCGCGAGTCGGTCTCCTCGTCGCCCCCGCAGACTACGCTGAGCGTCGCGAAGCTGCTCGGCGCCAGCTCGGCCAGGGCCGCCGCCGCGTAGAGCCCGGAGAGCAGGCCGCTCTTGTTGTCGGCGCTGCCTGGCGCCAGGAGCTGGCTGCCCTCACGGCGCATCGGCCGCTCGGCCGCCACGCCAAGCGGGTAGACCGTGTCGAGGTGCGCCACGAGCATAGCCCGCAGCCTACCTGTGCCGCGCACCGTGGCCACCAGCCCATCGCCCGCCCGCGGGTCGGGGAAGTGAGCCAGCTGCCAGCCGCGCGCGGCAGCCCAGCGCTGCACCCAGACGCCCGCCTCGTCCACGCCGGGCTTGTGGCTGGTAGGGCACTCGATGGCACAGAGCTGCCGCAGCTCCTCGATGTACTGCTCCAGCCGGGGCTCCAGCCAGGCGCCGAGCGCGGTGGGTAGATCGGACATGCTGATTCTCCTGATGGCAGCTGCGCTGTTGGCAGCTGCGTCGGCTCGGCCCGCTATGATACCATCTGTTGAGGGCAGCGCCCGTATCCTCAGCGCCCCCCAGGCGGTGTCATGGCAGACACACATGCCGAAGGGCTCTGCTATGCTCATCCGCCTCGCGATTGCCTGGATGGTTGGGATCATCGTCGCTCACACGTTTCGCCCCGCGCAGCCCTGGCTCTGGGCGGGTGTGGCTGTCTGCCTCGCTGTGGCGCTGCTCGCCAGGCGCGCTGCGCCGCACACGCACGCCGCCTGGGTGCGAGCAGGGGCGCTCTGCCTGCTCTGCGCCGCCCTCGGCGCGCTGCGCTACGCCGGGTCGCTGCCTCGGCTTGGCCCAGGCGCCGTGAGCGAGCTGATCGGGCAGGGCAAGCCGACCCTGGTTGGCGCCGTGGACGCCGAGCCACGCCGCAGCGACGATGGGCAGCGCGTGGTGCTGCGCGTCGAGGCGGCGCAGCTTGATGGAGTCGAGCGCTCGGTGGAGGGCCTGGCCCTGCTGCTGCTGCCGCCGTTTCCGGTGTACGGCTACGGCGACCGGCTCGCGGCCACGGGCGAGCTCACGGCCCCGCGCGGGGCCGAGCGCCCCGGCGCCTTCGACTACCGCGCCTACCTGGCGCATCGTAACGTCTTCGTCTTGATGCTCGAGCCAGGTGGGGTGCGCGCCCTGCCAGGGAGCAGCGGCCTTGGCCCGCTCGCCGCGCTGCTGCGCTTCCGCGAGCGCTGCCGCGCCGTGCTGCTGCGCTCGCTGCCCGAGCCGCAGGCCGCGCTCGGCGTGGGCATCCTGCTCGGCATCCAGTCCAGCATCCCCGACGAGGTCTACCGCGCCTTCTCGGCCACCGGCACCAGCCACATCCTCGTGGTCTCGGGCTGGAACTTCACGATTGTGGCGGGCATGCTCGGCGCCCTCGCCGTGCGGCTGCGCCTGGGGCGCTGGCAGACCTTCGCGCTCGCCCTGACGATCATGTGGATCTACGCGCTGTTCACGGGTGGCTCGGCAGCGGTGCTGCGCGCCGCCGCCATGGCCAGCCTCGCCGCCGTGGCCCGCGCCTCCGAGCGGGGCAGCGAGCCGTGGCGCCTGCTGCTCGGGGGCTGCCTGCTGATCTCGCTGGCCGACCCACATACGCTCTGGGATCTGGGCTTCCAGCTCTCGGCGCTGGCCACGGGCAGCCTGTTCGCCTTCGCGAAGCCGGTGGAGGGCTGGATCAGCAAGCGGCGACCGTTTAGCTGGCCGCTGTTTGCGCCGATCACCGAGGCACTGAACGCCACGCTGGCGGCGCAGGTGCTCACCATGCCGCTGATTTTGTATCAGTTTGGCAACCTCTCGGTTGTCGCACCGCTGGCGAATGTGGTGCTGGTGCCGGTGGTGCCGCTGAGCATGGGGCTCAGCACGCTGGCGCTGGTGGGCGGGCTGATCTGGCTGCCGCTGGGGCAGTGGCTGGCGCTTGGCGCGTGGCTGCCGCTCACCTGGCTGGCGGAGGGGGCGCGGCTGCTGGCGGCGCCCAGCTGGGCGGCAGTGCAGATCCCGCCGTTTCCGCTCTGGGTACTGCTGGGGTTCTACGCCGCTGTTACGGCGCTGTGGCTGTGGCGGCGCCCGCGTGAGGCAGGGGTGAATGTTGTCCACAGATGACACAGATTTCCGGTCTATTTTCTGCACCGCACTGTACGGGGGCGGAGGGTGCGAACCGGCGTGCGGGAGCCAGCGGCTATGTTATGATGGACAGGAGCACCAGAGAGGCGGAGTATGCTGAACCTTCCCGACGATATTCGCGCCTACCGCGAGGAGATCCTTCGTATCGCGGCGGGTCACGGCGCCCGCAACGTTCGGGTCTTTGGGTCGGTCGCACGGGGCGATGCCGGCCCGGACAGCGATCTTGATCTC
>Ga0209591_10009726_pt1 | contig 10378 bp, 11 predicted proteins | sample MAT01_FD_187207 | JGI IMG/M metagenome (GOLD analysis project Ga0209591, IMG submission 187207) | Freshwater microbial communities from Lake Fryxell liftoff mats and glacier meltwater in Antarctica - MAT-01 (SPAdes) (version 2) | ecosystem: Environmental > Aquatic > Freshwater > Ice > Liftoff...
GGAATTCGTCGCGCTCACCGTTAAGCTCGCCGTGTACGTGCCCGCCGGCAACGAACCCGCCGCGGCCGTCATGTTGAGTTGTTGGATGGCGCCCGGATTGATCGTACTATTCGGCCCCGACGTATTGGCCGCCGTCAACCATCCCGTTGGCTGGCCCGCTCCATATGTGACCGCGCTGATCTGCACTCCAGTCAGTTGGCTCGCACCACTATTGGTGATGGATATGTTCTGCGCCGGTGGTTGCGGCAGTGCGTTGGTGCTTGCAAACGTCGCGCTGGTACTACTCAACGTGATGGTTTGCGCCCACGATGCCGAGGAGTATGTCGCGAGGAACATGGCCAGTGCGAACACATGCGCACCGAAGGCCAGAAATGTTTTCACTCGTGACAACGCTTGTTGCTGCATCCGCTGTTGCATCCGCACACCTCGGCATCAGAAAAGTCGCGGCAGCGCCGGATTTTCGCCGACGCGAATGACCCGAAGGAGCGCTTTGATGACACTGTCTCCTTATAGACGTTGCCTACCGGCGAACGTTCTCACGTGGCAGAGTTAACCATTGCAAATGGGCAGAGCGGGGTTGGACGCCTGGCCTTCGGAGCGCGACCGATTCAACACCCGTCTCGCGGGATTGACGTTCAGTGCTAGCTTCCCACCTCTCCGCTTATCGGCGTTGACCGTTGCGACTGCCAGCGTTCACCCTTCTCGCGCTGATTTCCCCGTGCGCTGGGTTGGCCACCGCCCCGTTGGCTCCAGGCGCTCGCGCGACCGCCGTCGCGTCAATCAGCGGCACAGTGCTGGACAGTTTTGCCGGACGTCCGCTGGCCGGCGCCATTGTACAAATCGCGCTGGCCGACGGAGCGGTTCAGCTCACCCGGCGCTCGTAGTCCGGATGGCTTCGAGGGTGTCGGCGTAGCGGCGGCGCTCCTTGCGATTGCTGAGTCGGGCACTGATCACTCGACGGACGGTCGCCCCGTCTGGGGCCACACGATCCGTGAACACGACGGTGAGTGGAATACCATTCGCCACACCACTACAACATTGTTCTTGCCCACGAGATGTGCGGCAGTCGTACGAAACGCCTGAAACCCCTGTCCCGTGGCGGGACGTGCGAAGCTTGCCATAGGTGCCGTGTCTACCCGGATTACCGCTCGCCCCTTGATAGCGGGAGTGCGAACGGTGTGTATGCGCACGCCGGCGCTGTCGCGCACTGAAGGCGTTCCGACGGTCGGCTGGAGCATGACGATGGCGGCGAATGCAAAGGAGATCATGTAAAGTTGCGTCTCATGTGGAGTCCTTGTGTGTTCGAAGGACGCGCTCTGCGTCGAGGCGCGCTCGCGTCGCGGCTGACGCCGTCCAGCGCAGTCGCGACACCTAAGGCCCCAAAAGCGCGGCGGGAATAACGCCGATTCCGTCGCTCCGGCGATAGGCCCGAGCACCAGTTGTAATGACGATGGCATCAAGCAGTTCCGCATCGCCGAGCTGCGTCCGGAGCCAGTGCAGATGCCGCACGTCATCATCGATCACGACCGCGCCCATCTTCACTTCGACGGCGACCACGCGTTGATCGCCGCGCACGATCATCAAGTAGATTTCGTGCCGCTCTTCATGGGTACGCGCATGATGTACCGATGCCTCCGCAGACTGCGCATACACGCGCATGTTGAGCGTGACGAGTGATTCGAAAAGCCGACCTAACAACGAGGCGTCGCGCAATGCATGTTGGCGCACGACGGTTGGGCTCACGCGTTCCTTTATCATCGCTGACGTGCCCTGCAGCAGCGCGCCTCCATCGACACCGAGAAGGCGGGCGGCGAGTGCGGGATCGGCGAGTTGATGTTTCGGCGCGACCGCGAGTGCGGCGAGGTGATTGCGCGTTGGCAACCACGCTGGCACGGGCTCGATGATCCAGAGGCGCGCGAGTACATCGCGATACGCAGTCGTCGTGCTCTTGGCGGGCTTCTCACGCTGTCCACTCGTTGCCGCATCGAGGATGGTTTCGAAAGTGGCCGTCGTTGACACGGCCGCCGCGTAGGCTCTCATCCACCGGCGCAATGCGACGGGGTTATGGAGAGGCGGCCCCGTTCTTCGAAGTCGCGATCGACAATACGCAAGAGATAGCTGTCCAGCTCCGCGCGCAGCGCACGGCCTTGGCTGAACCGGAGGCCAGGGAAACCGGACGCGAGGATTTCACGCGCCTAGTCTGCCAAGGACACCTCGGTATGCTTCTCGAGCGACGGTCGGCCCCTTGCATCAAATGCGTCAAGCTCACCGTCGGTCGCCCCACGCCACGCTCGGCGAGCGACAGCGGCCGCATTCGAAGACTGACGATGCAACCCGCTCCGGAGTGTGTCTCGGACCTGGCCGGCGAACTTGAGCCCGTAAGCAAAAAGCGATGCGGAGTACGGTCGGCATCGACGGCGCGTCTGATGCCGTCCCAGATCACGGGCAATCGCTGCCACTCGTCGAGAAGAATTGGTCCGGTCCGCTCAAAGGCTTGGGCGGGGCCGCTGCAATAACAGCGCGTTCAGCCGGGTCGTACAGCCGAATCACCGTGGACACTCGCTGCTCAGCAGTTGCCGTTTTACCGACGCCCTTGGCGCCGTCGATCAGGACGGCAGGCACGTGCAGGAGGAGTTCGTTGAGCTCGCTATCGACGACTCTGGGGAAGTACATTGTATCTCGCATCCTGCCAACATCTTAGATGTTGTTGAAAACCCATTTCAGGGAATCTACACCACCTTTTTCGGTATGTGGAGGTTACCGTTTTTCCCAATCTACGCTACCCGCCATCGCGCGTGACAGCTGGTTTCGACCTCGCATCACGACCACCCCAACCGCGGGCGGAGCGCCGGAGGAACGCCTGAGACCGAGATGTCTCGAGCATTACGCCGCCGCCAACCCCCAATGCGTGCGAAGCCACGCCAACGCCTCGGCGAACACGTCTGTCGGAATCTGATGCATGCCGTCGAACTCGCGAAACGTGGTCGGATACCCAGCCTCGCGCAGTCGCCGCACAAACACCGTTTTGGTCCGATCGAACGACAACACCTGGTCGCGTGTCCCGTGCGAGACGAACACGGTGGGTTTGCCGCGGTCGACATTCGGCGCCATGAAGCCTGGCGAGAAGGCCATGATCCAGCGAAATAGATCGCCGTTTCTGCGCCCCATCGACAAGGCGTACGACGCGGCGTCGGAGAAGCCGCAGATGCCATAGCCGGTCAGGAGCGCGGTGGCGGTGGCGCTCGAGGCGCGACGCAGCCATTCTCTATGCGATACGGTCATCTCCCCTCCTTCTATCCCGTCTTCCATGCGTCGTTCTCATCGGAGCTTTGTCGCCACCGCACTTGGCGCGTGTGTCGCGTTCCCGCTTCGGGCACAACAGCCGGCAGCCGATGCCGTCACACTCGCCAAAGCGAAAGCGATTCACGCCAAGGTGCTGTCTATCGACACCCACGTGGACATCAGCGCGGCCAACTTCACAGCCGGTGCGCCAAACTACGCACAGAAGTTACCACGCACGCAGGTCGATCTGGTGAAGATGGAGGAGGGTGGGCTTGGTGCTGCGTTTCTCATCGTGTACGTGGGACAATCCGACAGCCTGAATGAGGCAGCCTTTGCGAGAGCGAATGCGCAAGCGCTGGAGAAGTTCGACGCGATTCATCGGCTCACAGAAAAGCTGGCCCCCGACCGCGCCGAGCTGGCATTGACCGCCGCCGATGCGCGTCGCATTCACGCGAGTGGGAAGCGAGTGATCTTTATCGGGGTCGAGAATGGCTTTCCCATCGGGTCGGACGTCACGAACGTGAAGAAGTTCTATGATCGTGGTGGCCGCTATATGTCGCTGGCGCACAACGGGCACAGTCAGCTCTCTGACTCAAACACGGGCGAACGCGATAACGTGTGGTTGCACAACGGCCTCAGTCCATTGGGACGTCAAGTCATCGCCGAGATGAATCGGTTGGGGATGATGATCGACGTGTCGCATCCGTCGAAGCAATCCATGTTGCAGACGGTTGCCTTGTCGACGGCGCCGATCATTGCGTCGCATTCCGGTGTGCGCGCGATCTGCAATCACAGTCGCAACATGGACGACGAGCAGTTGGATGCGTTGAAAAAGAATCGCGGTGTGATACAGCTCGTGGCGTTCAACAGCTATGCCAAGTGCGACCCCACCCGTGACATCCCGCGCGAGCAAGCGCGTGCGTCCGCGATCGCGGCGTTGCGCAGCGCGTATGGCATTGTTGAACCAACGGCCGGCGGTCGCGGAGCACTGCAGGCCGCGATCCAAGGGCTCCCGGAAGCCAAGCGCAACGAGTACCTGGCCAAGCAGGAGGACATCACCGCGCGTCGGTATCCGTCCGATCCGCCGGCGACGGTGAAAGATTTTGTCGATCACATCGACTACGTGGTGAAACGTATCGGCATCGATCACGTCGGCATCAGCTCTGATTTCGACGGCGGTGGCGGCGTGGACGGCTGGCGGAGCGCGAGTGAGTCGATGAACGTGACGGTGGAACTGGTCAAGCGCGGCTATTCGGAAGCGCTGATTGCCAAGATCTGGGGTGGGAATTTGCTGCGCGTGATGGCGGACGTGGAGAAGGCGGCGAAGCGCTGAAACGGCTGGCTGGTGGTGCGTCGTGCGATTGATGATTACCGAAATGTCAGGATGTTCGCATGCGGTAGGGCACTTTGCGCAGGATGTGCGCGCGGTGCGTGCAGTCTGGTGATAGGGCGCGCGGGCTTTCGGTGATGATATGGCGAGCACGCAACGTTAGTGTGTGCTCGCCTGCCCGTCGCACAAACTCACTGCGCGTCCGCAGCCGGTGGATCACCAATTTTTCGGGAGCCTGTCATGCGCACCACACTTCGCCGCGCCCGGTTGGCGCGACCGCCCTTCTTGTCAGTACCGCCACAGTGCACGTCGGACGCATCATCGCTCAGGCCGTCCCGACCACCGACAACAAAGTCTCCGCGTCCGCGTGTGGGGCCGGCAAGCTGGTCCAGTGCGGCGTGAGCAGCACGATAGAGTGCTCGGAGTCAAGGATGTTGTTTCCGACCCTGGGCGAAGTAGCGCGCAATGGTTGCTACACCTTTGGGAAACCCGCGGAATGTGAGATCACAGAATCACACGCTCTTTACAGAAATCCGTGAAAGAGCAATAGGGGCCTGTGCGGGGCTTTACCGGTTTGCCCCGTACAGGTCTGCTGCACGAGACCACGCGCAATAACGCCCTAGACCGCTTCCGACAGGCTCGGTGCAGGTCTCGCCGTTGTTTGGCAATCCCGTAGCTCAGTCTTGGTCACGTGAGGATGTGAACGCAGCCTGTCGGGGCGCAGTATCACTGAGTATGATTCGGTATGGCCCGGCCAGCCAAGTATGCTCGGATTGCGATTACTCTGCCCGAGACCGCCCTCGCGGCTGCCGACCGGCTTGCCGCCGACCAGGATCGATCTCGCAGCTGGATTGTTGCGGAGGCCGTTCGCCAGTACGTCGCTCAGCAGACCTCTCGCGCGACGACGGAGCGCTTGGGCGCGTCGCGATCGGAACAGCTTCGTCGAGATCTCACACAGACGACCACTGCGCGGGTGCTGGACGCCGACGTCGTTGCGGTCACCCGCGGCGACGTGACGCAGGCACTTGAAAGGCCTCGTGTGTTTACCACCTTTGCTGCCTTTGCGGCGTGGCGGCGCGGCCAGTCCGCCATATGACGCCATTGCGTTCGCGCGTCGCGCAAGTATGCGCGCTCTTGAACGCGCAGGAGGCCCGCTATCTGGTGGTGGGTGCCACGGCGATGCAGTTGTGCCCAATGTTGATGTGCTCACACCGTGCGTGGAATCTGCACTGGGCGGAGGCGGATACGCGAACAGTGAGTACGCACGAACCGCGTGTCGCGTGAGACGACGCGCTACTCGTTGAGCTGCTGCATCTCTTGCCATTGTTGGTCAATTCCGTAGCGAAGCGCCAGCTGCTCAAGTGCGCCGATGTCAATGGCGTCTCCCATTACGCGCAGCATGCCGCGAATATCGCGGAGGTGCCGTTCACTCGCGCCCCGCTGGCGGAATCGCAGCTTCTGTAGAATGACCTGTTCAGGTGACGCGATCGGCACGGTGAGTCCCACCAACTCGACGAGGCGACGCGTTTCGAGGCCGTCGCGCGCGAGGGGATCGGTACCGGCAATGTAGACGTCGGCCCGTGCGTCCGACTCAAGATGCAGCACGTTGAAGTGACCGAACAATTCGCGCTTCGCTTCCTCGGCGATTACCTCAAGCGGTGGACAATAAAAATCGCTGTCCGGAAACTGGTCGGCGAACCGCGAGACCTCGCCTGCGCCGATGACCACCACAACATCAATATCTTGCGTGAGACGAGGCTCGCCGTAGACGATCGCCGCAACGCCTCCGGTCACCATCCACGGCACCCCCGCCGCCGCAAAGCGTGGCGCGAAGACCGAAACCGCGTCAGTCGGCGGCACGCCGGAATGCCACGCGTGCGTGCGCCTCGACGGTGGCCTCGTCGAACGTTGGGTGCCGCAGGCGAATGCCGGCCCGCACCGCATCCCACGATAGCCGCCAGAGATCATCGGCCAGCGCCAGTTTCTGCGTGGGTGTCATGCGTCGATACCGCTCTGCCTGACGAAGGGCCACGTCGGGCGAGACGCCGGGTGCGCGAAAGTCCATGCCGAGAATCTGCAAGGCGCTGCAGACGGCAACAAGGATCGTTGCCAGTTCGGAGGAGCGAATACCCGACCGGTCGTGGCTCATCGAAGAGACCTCGGTGGATTGCCCTCACCCAAGCAGACGCGTGGGCGCGTCATGATCAGGCGCTACCGCCGAACTCCTTGTATATTGACGATATACGTATCAATATTCGGCATGCCTCTTCAAATCGCCAATCCCGTGGTCGTCGAAAAAGTCGTGCGACTGGCCCGGGCGACGGGCCTTACCAAGACAGCGCTGGTTGAGCGTGCGGTGGACCATCTGGCCGCCGAGCTCGCCGTAGCGCGCCGCGACCGTTTAGACGCGGTGCTTGAACAATTCGACCACCTGCCCGATCGGGCGGATTCGTTGAATCCCTTAGCATGGGACGATACCGGTCTTCCGCGGTGATTGTCGCGGACACCTCGGCTTTAGTGGCCATCGTGTTCGATGAGCCTGAGCGAGCGGAGTTTTTGGCGCTCGTTCGTGCAGCGTCGCGGACGTTGGTCAGCATGGTGTCGCTGGTCGAGGCGCGCATGGTGGTGCACGGACGGAAGGGGCAGTCTGGCGTGATCCTTCTCGACGACATGCTGGGCGCACCGTTGTTTGACGTCGTAGCACCCGCGCCACGCGAGACCGACATCGCGTACGAAGCCTTCGTACGCTTCGGGCGCGGCAGTGGCCATCCCGCCGCGCTCAATTTTGGCGATGTGTTCAGCTACGCGTTGGCGAAATCACGTGGCCTCCCGCTGCTGTTCAAGGGCGATGATTTCTCGCGCACCGACGTCGAACGAGCGCGATAGAACGCGGAGGTTGCGCGTGGCGGTCGCGTCGAGATGCTTATGGAAATCAAACGATCAGCCGCGCCCACGGCAGCGAGAGATTGCGGACGGCGAAAGGAGGTGTGGCGCCTGTCCTCGCGCCCGGCATCGGTGCCGTCATAGATGACCAGTGTCTGCGCATTGACTTGTAAATTAACGGCGAAATTGCGAACGGCGCGTTCGTGCCGCACGCGCTCAGCGCGCTGCCGACCTCTGATCCGTCACACTTCCTATCGCCGCGCACACTGAGCCCGGAACGTGGAGTGATAACCTCTGATCTCTTGAGCTGGTTGACGCTGCGGTAGGTCCTTCGAAGCGGCGCTAAAAACAGGCGTTCGCCCGTTCTCTCGCCAATGCTGGCGCTCCCACACTTGCGGCATGGCCATCGATTGGTACACCCGCGGCATTCACGTGATTGCCCGTCGCCTCGAACCACGTCACGTTCTTTCTCAATCCGATGAAGTCGTACGTGAGCACAAAGGTTGCATAGCTGGCGTCGGTGGTGACCACAAATGCGCCCATATTCGCCGCAGCCGTTTTGGTACCTGGCACCGAGTACCAATCGGCAATCGGTGTCGCACCCGGATTGATGCGGTCCTCGAAATCATAGGGACCGCCGAGGAAACACGCTGATTGCACGCCAACGGTTTTTGCGAGGTAATAGGCGTGACCGGCGCCTTGCGAATGCCCGCTCAGATGCACCTGCGACCAGTCTATGGCCCCGCTCCGAAAGTACGAGGGCATGTTGAGTCCGCGCGACGCAAGATATGCCAGCAACCGATCAAGCCGGTTGTACACCCCGTCTGCGCGCGCGACGTCGATCACGCGACTGTAGTCTACTCCTTCGATAACTTCTCGCCGTACGTCGCCCGCGCAATTATCAACCGCGAAGCCCGCCGTGGAGGGGCCACACATATCTGCGTTGATGCTCGTAGAGTTGGCGTACGCCATGCCGACGACGAGGAACCCTTGTTGCACAACCTCCTGCATCCACACCTGCGCAGTGAATTCGTCGGCGCTCCGTCCGCCGGGCTGGTATGGCGAGCCAAACGCACCACCGAAGTGCAACCAGACACCTTTGATACGGATCCAGTCTTCCGGTACGGCAATCACGTGGTAGCCGAAGCCAGGTCCCGGCGTGGCGCGCTCCCCCGAGGCAAAATCTCATATGGCCGAGTGGGTCTTACTTGGCTGGATCGCGCACAACCGACCCGCCGTGAGTTCCGTGAGCGCGTCACAAAACGCAAGATTCACCCTGAGCGGTGCTCCCGAAGCAGGGACGGAGTCTGCGGGGATGCCGTTCGACGGCTCGGCAGGATTAGTCGAAGTCCCACAGGCGGATGAAACGATCGCGGGTGTGCTGAGCATGAGTATGCCCCACTTCGACTGCTTTTGCGTGCGCACGAGGGTTAGAAGCATGCGGTTCTCAACGACAAAGACGACGTCCTAGCACAGTGTGCCGCACGTGGCGGGTGGGCCAATCGACTCGAAGATAGACGCGTGGCTCCGCAAGACGTTAACTCGATGGCGCGCACTGGTTGGTGCGGCAGCTGGACCTGATGGAAGTGGCTCCTTCGAAAGAGGCGCCGCACCCATGTGCTCGCGGTCGTGGGCACAGGTGCCGACTCCAGCGTATCACGTGAAGCGGATACCAAGATCGTGCAGTCTGGCCTCGCCGCCGCGCTCGACATGCTGAACGGTGGGAGAACGTCGAGCGACGCAATCGTGCTCGCATGGCAGAGCCTTGAGGATGCCGCAGCAACGGCCGGTCTCGATCGCCGTCCTACCGCGATAGCAACGGATACGAAGTAGACGCCGTCGTCGAGGCTGCTGATGGGCGATGGGCAGCGTTCGAAGTGAAGTTAGGACAGCGCGAGTTAGACGCTGCGCTGGTACGTTTCGCCGAGCACATCGACACCGCAAAATGCGGAGCACCCGCAGCGCTTAGTGTCATCATGACAGGGGGGTTTGGCTATCGTCGCCCCGACGGTGTATTCGTGATTCCCGTTGGCGCGCTCGGCCCGTAACACCGTCGTAAGGGACGCTGCATGCGGCGGGCTCGAGCGATGGCCCACGGAAATCGAACGACTGTCCTGCGCATTCCTGCGACCCGCGCGCTTCTCACTCCCATACGGTCAGTTGCCTGATCGAACACCACCGGCATTGCGCGGTGTACGGTGTAGTGAATGGTGACTCTGCGCACGAAAACTGCCCAACGCGTAGGGTAACCGCCCAGTAGACAGCTAGCGCAGGTCGTCGAACATGCTATTGTGAGGAGGCGTGGGCTTACGGCTGCGCTGGGTAGTGGGGATAGGACAACGCAGAGTACACGAGTGAGCGAGTGTCCACGAGGACGTGGACGGCTATCAGTGCGCGGTGTCGCGAACTGATGGCGGGATTGAATCGTACAATTTTGCAGACGGAGGCTCAGTGAATGGCGTCGATGCACAGAGCATGGGATTGGGTCGCGGGGTCGCGGGGTCGCGGGGTCGCGGGGTCGCGGGGTCGCGGGGAAGGGATCACCATGTCGCGCGCATAGCGCCAGTGGTGCCGCGTGACAGATCCCGAGAAGGATGCCATTGATGCCCGCTGGAATCTCGTGCGTGAGCGGATCGGAGACCTGTGCCCGCTGTTTGACGAGATCCGCCTCTCGCTGAGCCAGACGCAGGTAGCGCGCGCCTTGGCGCTTCCCAACGTCGGCGCGTTGCGACGACTGCTGCGCACGCGCGATCTCCCCGACGTTCGCGTGCTACGCGATTAATACTACGTCGTGCGCATGGTGGAGCGTGCGCACCAGGGCGACGCACTCGGCCACTGGAGGATGCACCGGGGTGATTGTGCGAACGTGTACTACCGCTTTGT
>Ga0209591_10009727_pt1 | contig 10377 bp, 10 predicted proteins | sample MAT01_FD_187207 | JGI IMG/M metagenome (GOLD analysis project Ga0209591, IMG submission 187207) | Freshwater microbial communities from Lake Fryxell liftoff mats and glacier meltwater in Antarctica - MAT-01 (SPAdes) (version 2) | ecosystem: Environmental > Aquatic > Freshwater > Ice > Liftoff...
TGCTCTCGCGGACCTCCGCGCCGCCGGCCCAACAACCCGGCGACACCCTCGACGTCGAAACGCGACAACCACAGATCCACCGTCGGACGAGACACCCCGGCCAGCGCCGCAATCTCCACCTTCGCCCGGCCTTCGGCCCACCACAACACGATCCGCGCCCGGGTCGCCACCGACGCAGCGACCTCCGAACTGTTCACCAGCGCCCGCAGCTCGCCGCGTTGACCCGACGTGACATCCATCCACTCAGCCAACGCCATGATGCATCAAGCTGGCGTAAGGAAACAGCATCACCCGACACTAGGTCGTCACGGTGACGCCGACATCGGCACGCTGACGCCGCAGCCGCCGCGATCATTCCGTGGTTGACGGGTGCGTCACGTCCGTGCTCGACCGGCCTACGCGCAACAACACCGCCGCCACGCGGCTGACCACGTTCCGACCACGCAGGCTCCGTGCCGGACCGGACGCGATCGTCACGCCGACCACGCTTCCGCCACGGCCACCTCGCACGCGTGCAGGTGTGTGCCGGGTCCGTCGTGGGCGTCGGTGCCGACGGCCATGGGGATCAGCGGGCAATGCCGCCGGAGGGGGTAGGGCCAGGTCTGCTGCCTACAGCCAACTGCTCCATCCGTGGGATAAGCTGGCGAACACCCCCGAGTCGCGGAGCAGTCAGCTACCGTCTGCAGTTGATCATGTCATCACAGTGATCGTCTCAGGGGGCGCAGGTGAGCCGTATCGACTCGTCCGCAGATCGCGGCGTTGATCCATCGGTTCGCTTGGCCTTCCTGACTGGTGGAAGTGGCCGGCAGGATTCCGAGGCCGTCCTGAATCGCGACCTCGGCGAACGCGAGTGCACGGAGCCAACGTCCGGTGGTCGCGGCCCCCTACCCTCGATGATCCGGTCCGTCCTGACGGCGCTGGCCGTGGGCGAAGATGTTCCGCCTCAGCTCATCTCGGATGCCTTCACCGACAGCGTCGATCTGCTGCCGCCCATTCGAGATGTTGTGCTCGGGTCGTTGATGACGGCCGTGATGGCCCGCGGGCCGGTCGCCGATGATGTTGTGGCCCTCTTGCGGGGCGCGCTGGCCGTGGACGAGCGCCCACCGGCCCAGGCGATCAGTGGCCGAGGCCGCCCGGTCGTGGTCATGGCGGGCAGCGGGAAGAAAGGCCTGCGCACGCTGAACGTGTCCACACCCGCCGCCCTGGTCGCGGCCGCCGCGGGCGCGAAGATCATCAAGGTGGGATCGGCGGCCACGTCATCGGCCTTGGGCTCGCGCGACCTTGTGCACGCTCTCGGGTTGCGGGAGCACTGCACGGCGACCGACGTCCAGGCGGATCTGGCCGACTGCGGATTCGCGTTCGTGGCAGTCGAGCCTGAGATTCCCGTTCTTGATCGCCTGTACGGCGGCCGGTTCCACGCTCCGAATCCGTTCTCCTTCGGCTTGGCAGTGCTCGCAAGCCCGGTTCGGGGCGACATCACGGTGTTCGGTCTGTCGCACCCCCATGTCGATGTTGCCGCCGAGGTGCTCCGCCGCTTCGGCATCGCGCACGCAGACATCGTCAGCACCCGCCTGTCCGGTGGTCACTACCTGGACGAGATCGGTCCTGAGGGCGAGGTCCGCTGGTGTCAGGTCCGTGCAGGCAAGCCCGGGCCGCTAGTGACGCAGACAGCGCGGGAGCTGATCGGGCCGAGGCTCTCGATCGAGCTACCCGTTCCGCACAGCTCGGAGGAGGCGATCGAACGGACGGCCGATCTGCTGGCCGGGCACGGGCTCGACAGCCACCGCTCCATGGTCTGCCTCAACGCCGGCCACCTGCTACTCGTGAGTGGCATCGCAGGCACCCTGCGAAGTGGCATGACGTTGGCCGAGGACGTCCTGCGCAGCGGCAGCGTCCTCGCCTCGGTCCCGCGGCCGGATCTGCCGGCAGGAGTGCGTGACCGATGACCTTGGACCCGGATCGGTACTACCTCCATCAAGGCTACGTCCAGAGAGCCGAGCCGGACTACTTCGTGGACCAGGCGACGCCTGGCGTGAGCTGGCAACCCGATGTGTACCCAGAGGCGCACGCGGCGGCGACGGTTCGAGGTCGAGACGTGGTCATCGATCTGGGATGCGGTCGTGAAGGGAAGCTCATGGTCTTGGGCGAGCAGCAGCCGGGCCTCGAACTGGTCGGTGTGGACATCGGCTCGAACATCGACTGGTGCCGCCGCCACCTCGCCGGAGGCCGGTGGCTGAAAGCGGACCTGGAGGTGGCGACGACGCTGCCGCTGGCTCCCGGGATGATCGCACGATCGGTGGTGGTGTGCTCGGATGTGCTGGAGCATCTGACCGATCCGCGCCCGGCGATGCGCCTGATCTGCTGGCTTCTCCGGCACGGTGCGGGTTGTGCCGTTGTCTCCACTCCTGCTCGGGACAAGCGGGCCGGGACAGATCATCCGCGGCCACCGTTCAACCCGTCGCACGTGCGCGAATGGACGCAGCGCGAGTTCAAGGCGTTCATCACGAGCTTCCCGGTCCGGATCGAGCGGTTCGATCTCACGCGTAGCGACGACTCGTCCAGCGGCCTGACCACGCAGCTCGTCGTGTTGACCGTAGCCGGAGCACGGTCGTGACCGCGGTGCGTGTGGTGCACGTGCCGGGCCGGACGCCGTACGCCCGGAAGCTGCGCAGCACGTCGATCCGCGTCCTGAACGCCACCGACTGTGACGGGCTGGACGTTCCGCGTGATACCACGCTGTCCTGGCTGCTGGAGCAGCAGCCCTGGGATCAGCTCGATGTCGTGCACCTTCACCATCTGGACTTCGAGTCCATCGATCAGCTGGCGAAGGTGCTCGCGGAGTGCCGGCGCGCCGGCAAGCACGTGGTCTTCACCGCGCACGACGTGACGCCGGTCTTCGCCGATCAGGCGACCCATCACCGCAGACTCAGCGTGCTCGCTGAGCATCAGGTGCCGTTCGTCTGCCTCACCGAAGCCGCCGAGGTCGAGGTCCGAAGTCGCTTCGATGCCCGTACCGAAGTGATACCGCACGGGTTCGTGGCAGAGCCGGGTGCGGCCACGCGCCGGGAGGCACGTCAACCCGGCCCCACCCGCTTCCTCGTCTACGGCTCGCTGCGTCGCAACCGTGACGTCGAGGCCCTGCTGCACTGCTGGCGCTTCGCCCGGCACCTTCGCGATTCGACGCTCCACCTGCTGCTCCGCGCCCCGTCCCGAGCGAGCATGGCCGAGGAAGCCGAGGCCTGGCGGGCGATCCGGGAGCACTCCGCCGATCGCCGACTCACAGTGGATGTTCTGGCGTTCCCGAGCGACGACGACGTGGCCGACGCCGTCACCGCAGCCGACTGTCTGGTACTGCCGTACCGGTGGGCAAGCCATTCCGGTCAGCTCGAACACGCCTTCGACGCCGGTGTACTGCCGGTCGCGGCGCGCACAGGATTCCTGCCCGATCAGGTCGCCGTCCACAGCGGACTCGTCGACGATCCGGTGTGGTTCGACTGGTCCGACGGTGCGGAGTTCACCTACGGCGCACGGTTGCTCACGGCGATGGAGGAGGCCCACGCCGCCATGCAGAACGGCTGGCAAGCACCGGATCTCAGCGGATTCGGCGCGCATCGGCGCCTGGAGCACTCGGCTGTCCTGACGGCCTACCGCGACCTCTACGCGGACGCGCCGGCGGTGGGCGGACGATGACGCTGCCCTCGATCTCGATCGTGGTGTTGAGCCACAACTACGAGCGGTATCTCGGCACGGCTCTGGCGAGCGCGATGGGGCAAGAACCGGGTGCGTACCGTCTGGCCGAGGTCATTGTCGTTGACGACGGCTCGACCGACGGCAGCGACGCAGTGATCGCCGGTTTCCCAGGCGTACGCCTGATCCGCACGCCTCACGAGGGCTTCGGCGCCACCCTGACCCGCGCCGTCGGGGAAGCGGCCGGCGACTGGGTCGCGCCCCTGGATGCCGACGACGCGTTCGCACCGGACAAGCTCCGCGTCCTCGCACCGCACTTGCGCGATCCTGGGCTGCTGTTCGTGCAGCATGGAGAGCACGTCATCGACGCCGACGGGAACCCGTTCGCGGAAGGCCGCCATCCGGGTGGTTCGACCAGCACTCTGATGATCAGGACACGAGCCGCGCGGGATCTGCTGCCGGTCACCAACGAGCTGTTCTTCCACGTCCTCGCCGATCTCGGCCACGGCATCCGGTTGGACGAACCGCTGACCAGCTACCGGGTGCACGACGCCAGCATGACCGACCGGCGAACTCCCGGGGTGTTCGCCGACTACATGGCCGGCATCTGTGGCGATGTGGCATGCCGTCTCGAACAACTCAGGGCGGCCCCACCCCGATGGGCAGCCGCTGGGCAGCTCGCAGAACTCTCGAAGGGCTACCTGGCTCGGGCCGCTGACCGGCACGACGAAGCCGGCCGCCAGCGTAAGCGCACTTACCCGCTACAGAAAGGGACAGCAGCGTGAGCGTGCCGGTGCTGTTCTCCGAGGCGTACTACCGGCGGGTCGTCGCCGAGTTCGGCTACACCACCTTCGACCTGCGGCAGTTCGAGTTCACGCTCGCCGGCATGGGGCCGGACCTGCTGAACGCCCGATACCTGTGCCATCACGACGTCGAGCAGTACCTGGGCCAAACGCCGAGTCGGCGCATCATCACCACGGGGTTCGGCATGTCGGGCCTGCCCCACCTGGCTACCGTGTCCCACATCCTCAAGATGATCGAACTACAACGGGGCGGCGAAGTCTGCCAGATCGTCCTCGGGGATCTCGACGCCTACAACGGCAAGGCGCGCCCCTACGCCGAGGTTCGCGAACTGGCCGAGCAGTTCCACGAGTACAGCCTGCGCCTGGGCTTCGAGACCACAACCGGGATCCTGCGCTCGCAGGAGGGCTACCTGCCGAGCCTGGAGGCGATGTACCTCCTTGGGCGCTACGTCGACCAGGCGGACTTCGACGGCGCGGAAGAGGACAACCACGGCTATTACGCAGCACGGGGCCTCGTCGACGACTCCATGAGTTTCCGGCGTGCGCTGTCACTGTCACTGATGGCCGCAGACTTCCTCGCCCTCGGCCAGACCTACGACGCGGTGCTCGTCATGCTGGGTGTCGACGAGCACCGCTACGTGCGCTTCGCCCAACACGCGGTCAACCGCCTCGACGAGCACGTGCCATTGCGTGCCGACTTCGTCCTCACTGCCGCCTATACCCGGATGATCAGGGGCTTCGGCGGACACCCCAAGTTTTCCAAGAGCATCCCGGGCTCGGCGATCGATATGACGACGTCAGCTGACGAGATTCATCGACTGCTCGACGAGGAACCACCGGCGCCCGAGGTGTCGGCTGCCTACCAGCTCATGTGCCAGATGCCGCGCTACGACGCCGCCACCCTGCTCGACCTGCACGCCCACTGCCGGGAAGACGGACCGGCGTGGCGTCGCGACGTCGCCGTCTTTGCCGACTACGTGATCGACCTGATCGACCTGTGGCCTTGTTGACCAGGACGAATTGTCAGGAAGGTCACCGATACCATGGCGACGACATCCCTCGTCCCGGAGAGCACTTGATGACCCGACTGAGCCAGTCCGTTGACCGCGCCACCGCCCTGCTGACCGGAGCGGACCTCGCCGCCGACGCCACGGTGCGAGAGATGTTGGAAATCACCACGCAGCGTCGCAGCATGGACTTGTCGGACCTGTCCCCTTCCGAGCAGGCCACGCTCATCGCGGACCGCTCGCAGGAACTCCAGCCCTCAGCCGAGGCACTGGCCGAACGGGTCATCAAGGCCGACCAGAGGGGCCGCCCGTTCATCGCCAAGTTCGGCATCGACCCGACCGGTGCGGAGGTGCACCTCGGCCACGCGGTGCCGATGCTGATCCTGAGCCGGTTCCAGCGGATGGGCCACCAGGTCGTATTCATTGTCGGCGATGTGACCGCCAAGATCGGCGACCCGAGCGGTCGATCCGATGACCGTCCCGCGCTCACCGACGAGGACATCGCTCGCAACCTCGTGACCTACCGGGAACAGGTCACCCCGTTCTTCGACTTCACCCGCGCGCATTTCCGGCACAACGGCGACTGGCTCCGCGACATCACGCTGCCCAGGCTGATCGAGATCACCGCTCAGATTCCGGTCTCGATGCCGCTTCAGCGCGAGGACTTCCGCAAGCGCCTCGACACGGGCCAAGGGCTGTCACTGGCCGAACTGCTGTACTCGGTCGTCATGGCTCTGGACTCGGTGGAGATCAATAGCGATCTCGAGGTCGGTGGCATCGACCAGTTCCTGAATATGCAGATGTGCCGCAAGGTCATGGACATCTGCGGGCAGGTCCCTGAGCTGGTCGTCGCCACCTCGCTCATCGAGGGAACGGACGGCACCGGGGCCAAGATGTCGAAGTCGAAGGGCAACTACGTGCCTTTGACCGCCACGGTCGGCGAGATCTTCGGAAAGATCATGTCGGTTCCGGATCGGCTGGTGGAGCCGTACTTCCGGGCGTTGAGCGAGTGGCGCAACGCAGAGCTCGCCGTGACGAGCGAGCGCCTGCTCAGCGGGTCGGTGCACCCGATGGACGTCAAAAAGATCCTGGCCGGGGAGGTCACCGCGGCCCTTCATGGCGTCGACGCCGCCATGAAGGCGCGCGAGGAGTTCGTGGCGCGATTCTCCAAGCGCACCTTCAACGAGGTCGACGACCTTCCCACCGTCGCGAACCTGGACCAGTCGGTGACCGACGTGGTCAAGGCGCTGGGCTTCGCCAAGAGCAACGGAGACGTCCGGCGCGTCGCCGAGCAGAACGGCCTGCGGCTGGTCATCGAGGCCCAGGACGGCCAGGACCAGGTCGCGCTCACCGCCGACGACATCCGCGAAACCCTCGCCGGCGTGGTTAAGGACAAGCTGGGCAACCGGACCGGTGACATCTACCTCAAGGTCGGCCGCAAGCTCGCCCGGATCGACATCGCACTCTGACGTCGCGGTGAAGGCGGTGGTGCTCGATCTGTTCGGCACCCTCGTCGACGCGCCTACGCCAGCCGATCGTAGCCGTGCGGCATCCCGGCTCGCGCACGCGATCGGCTGCGACCCGGCCGCCGTCGAGCTGTACCTGCGTGCCACCTGGACGGTCCGCCACGACGGCACCATGGCCACTGGCGGCGCGCTCGCCGAACACTTGGTCGGGCTCATCGGCGGCCCGGTCTCCGCGGTCGAGCCCGTCGCCCATGAGCTGCTTGCGCTCGGATGCTCTCGTGTTGTGCCGGACGATTCGGTGATCGAGACGCTGCTCGCCCTACACGGCTGCGGTTTGCGGCTGGGCGTCCTCCGCGATGCTAGCCCGGACATCGTCGCTGCCTGGCCCACAAGCCCGCTCGCCGGATGCGTTGACGCCGCCGTCTTCAGCTGCGCAGCGGGATGGACGAAGCCGGATCATCGGCTCTACGCGCGCATCAGCGACATGCTGGGAGTACCTGGGAGCGAGACGTTGTACGTGGGCGACGGTGGCGGCGACGAGCTACGGGGCGCACGCCGCTGCGGCATGAGTGTCGTCACCATCCGTCGGCGAGGACCTCACGGGGCCATGGCGTTCGGGGACAGGCCGTGGCGCGGGCCCGCCATCGACACGGTCGAGCTGGTTCACGCCTACCTGGCAGAGCTGTCGTGAAGGCATGGGAGATCCGGGACAGCACGTTGGCCCTGCACGAGGTCGACCCACCTCGACCACAGGTCGACGCGGAAACCATCCGGATCACGCATGCCGGCATCTGCGGAAGCGACCTACCCAAGTTGCTTCGCCCCGCTGACTTCGCACTGCCGGCGCCATGGCGACCGGGCCACGAGATCGTCGGCATCGACACTGGCGGACATCCGGTTGCCGTCGATCCACTCATGCCCTGTCAGCTCTGCCTACGGTGCCACGCCGGCGACACCCACCTGTGCCCCGATCTGCAGAGAATCGGCTGGGACCTACCGGGCGGTTTCGCCGAGCAGGTATCGGTGCCCACCCGGAACCTTCATGCCCTCGACAGCGGTCTCGACCCCTTGTACGCCGTTCTGGCCGACCCCGCCGCAGTCGCGATTCACGGCTTGCGGTGCAACCCGTTGACACCGGGCCGCTTGGCCATTATCGGCGCCGGCACGGTCGGGCTGCTCACCGCGATCCACGCACACGGGACAGGGTGGACTGTCACCGTCGTGCACCGGGATGGACATCCGCCGGATCACGCCTTCCAGCGCGGGATTCCGGTCGCCTTCACGTCGATGTCGACCATCGCGGACACGACCTTCGACGCCGTGGTCGATGCAGCGACTGGACACGACGCCGCACCGCTGGCATTGGCGCTACGACTGATTCGCGACGGCGGAACCATCATCGTGCAGAATGCATACCATCCGGACGTCACACTACCCGCCCCGCTGCGTCATATCTTCCGTCGCTCAATAAACCTAATCGGCACCTTCTCTTTCTGCCGGCGGCACAGAGCAGACGACTTCACAGCGGCCCTGGACCTGCTTCACACCCACTCGAGGGAGATCGGCTATCTCGTTGCCGACGCTGGGAGGCTCGCCGATCTGCCAGCCGCACTTTCCCGACGTCCCTTGCACCCAGGCCGCCGTCTTGTCCTGTCGGCTCGGTAGCGTGACGGCTCGGCCACCTGGCCGTGGACATCGGCGTCGTGAGTAGCCATGGCCGGAACCAGGACATTCACCTTCCGGAACGCCCCCGTTCCGGAACCACACATCAGTCACGGCGGAAGCATTGCTTTCGCCATATCTCGCTGCTCCGCCTGCCACATATTCGATCAATGCGAACTCGCAACAGGTGGCAGCGTGTCGAGCTGATAGGCGAACCTCCTGCACCCGATCTGCCGCGTCACTGCAGGGACGATGATGACACTCCAGCCGATCACCTGGCCGACCGCACCGATCGGACACGACGACGTTCGTGAGTTCCGACCGCACCCCGCTTTCCCTCCATCCCGGCCGACTCGCCGTCGACGATGAGTTGGTCAACGTGGATCGCCCGGTGGCGCCAGGCGAGGACGAACGACGTTGACCGGCGACGAGCGACGGCTCCACGATCACGGCCGCTGAGGAAGGCACCACCCGTGGATGGGCCAAGTCCTCGTGCGTGATCGTGGTCACGGCTTGGTCAGGACGTGGTCGGGCTCGAGATCGATCCGCCTGTGTTGTGGTCGGCCATGTGCAATCGGGACCTGGCCGACCACGCTCACACCCTGTCCCTCTGGCCAACCGCCGTGCCGAGTCCTGGGCGCGTTGCGACGCCGCCGACGCGCCGTAGCGCCGTACCATCAGTGGGCTCCGCGAGCCGGCGAGCTTCTCGACGTCCCCCTCATTGGCGCCGTTGGACAGCAGGTCGTTGGCCCAGGTGTGGCGGAACATGTGCGGATGCACCGGCGGCAAGCCGACGGCATCGCATCGTCGGACCAGCATCTCCGCGACCCCGCCGCGGGAGATCCGCCAGCCGCCGCGGTCACCGGACCGGATCGACAGGAACAGCGCGGCCGAGCCTGCCGCGGCATGACGTTGCCGGGCTCGCAGGTACCTGCGCAAAGCCAGCGCGGCCTTGCCGCCGATCGGTACGAGCCGCTCGTCGCCGCCCTTCGTACGGCGCAGCCCGGATGTCGTGAGTGCGCAGGTCGACGTCATCGACATCGATACCCGCCAGCTCGCCGCGGCGACAGCCGGTGTCGATCAGGACACGCAGGATCGCGGCGTCGCGGCGGTCGACGAACGTCGAGCCGCGCTCGATCAGACGGAGGAGCGTGGCCAGGTCCGCGTCGTGGATGACCGTATGACCTTGTCCTTGGGGCCGGGCAGCGCGACATGCTCGGCCGGGTTGGCATCGAGCGGGATGTCGGGCTCGCTCACCAGGTAGGCGAGGAACTTCCGGAGCGCGATGAGCCGAACGCGGCGGGTCGCCTCGGATCGCCCGAGGTCATCGGCGAGGTGGCGCATCCAGCCGTCGACGTGGCGATGGCGCAGGTGCTCGACCAACGTGGCGTCAGGGTGTTCCGCCGCAAGCCACGCGCCGAACTGTGTGATCGCCCGCTGGTAGACCTCTCTCGACGCATCTGACACCGTGCCGCGGGTGAGATCCCACTCGGCGGCCCTTTCGTCCAGCTCATTCATGCGAAATCGTTGGACGGCACGGTGAACCGATGAGCACACATATCGATGCTGTTCAGCCGGTTCATCTGCCGCTCACCGGGGAGCGTACCGTGCCCGGGATCGCCGAGGAGAACTACTGGTTCCGACGGCACGAGGTCGTCTACCGGGCGCTGTCCGCGCGCTGCGCCGGCGCCGTCGTCGTGGAGGCAGGCTGCGGCGAGGGCTACGGCGCCGACCTGCTGGCCGGCGTCGCGG
>Ga0209591_10009728_pt1 | contig 10377 bp, 14 predicted proteins | sample MAT01_FD_187207 | JGI IMG/M metagenome (GOLD analysis project Ga0209591, IMG submission 187207) | Freshwater microbial communities from Lake Fryxell liftoff mats and glacier meltwater in Antarctica - MAT-01 (SPAdes) (version 2) | ecosystem: Environmental > Aquatic > Freshwater > Ice > Liftoff...
TTGCTCTCGGATGACGCGACCGCCGACACCAAGCCGCAGCTCGAAATCTACGCCGACGACGTGAAGTGCACGCACGGCGCGACCATCGGGCAATTGAATGACGAGTCCATCTTCTATCTGCGCGCCCGTGGCATTCCGCGGGAGAAGGCGCGGCGCATGTTGATTCACGCCTTCGCTGGCGAAATCATCGACCGCGTCCGCTGCGTAGCCGTGCGCGAGGAGCTGGACCGGCTCGTGTGGGACCGTTTGGAACAGAACCAACAAATCGCAGGGAACGCATAATGTTCGACGACCTGACAGAGCTTTATCAACAGCTCCTCCTGGACCATAGCAAGAGTCCGAGGAACTTCCGCGTACTACCCGACGCCAACCGCACTGCGCAGGGCACCAATCCCGTCTGTGGGGATAACTATACCGTTTACGCCAGGATGGACGGCGACGTGGTGCAGGAACTTACCTTCCAAGGCTCCGGCTGCGCGATTTCCAAGGCCTCGGCGTCACTGCTCACCGAAAGTCTGAAAGGCAAGACCAAGGCGGAGTTGAAGGCGATGTTCGACAAAGTTCGCGACCTGATCACCACGGGTCATAACGACGGTGATTTGGGCAAATTATCCGCGCTGGCCGGCGTCCACAAATTTCCCGCGCGTGTGAAGTGCGCCATCCTGCCGTGGCACGCGGTGGCGGCGGCAGTAGAAGGCAGAGGAGAAACCGTTTCAACCGAATCCGAGAAGGAGTAACTATGAACTCGAACGAACCGATAACTCTCACTCGCGACGTTGAAGGGACGGTCGTTCCTGTCGGTACCAAAGTCACCCTCCAGAAAGGCGAGCTCGCCCACATTACTCAATCACTTGGTGGCAGCTATACCATCGTCGTCAATGGAAACATGTTCCGACTGGCCGAAAAAGACATCGATGCACTCGGCTTTGAAGTGGCCTCCAAACCAGCCAGCCCCACCGGTCAGCGTCGGACGCTTGAGGAGTTGGAGAAAGAAGTTTGGAGCCAACTTAAGACCTGCTACGACCCGGAAATCCCAGTCAATATTGTGGACCTTGGTCTCGTTTATAACTGCGACCTAACCCCCATTGCGGAGACCAGTTCTTATCGGGCGGACCTGAAGATAACGCTCACGGCCGCCGGTTGCGGGATGGGGCCAGCGCTTTCCTCGGATGTGACAACCAAGCTTCTGGCCCTCGATGAAATCACCGAAGCCAACTGTGAGGTGGTGTTTGACCCAACGTGGCACCAATCAATGATGTCAGACGCGGGCAAACTCCAACTTGGTCTGCTTTAACCCCAATCCATGACCATCAACTGGCAAAAGATTCGAGAAGACTTCCCAGCGCTGCACCAGGCGGTGAACGGGCATCCGCTCGTTTACCTCGACAACGCCGCCACCAGTCAGAAGCCGCGCGCCGTCATCGACGCCCTCGTTCACTACTACGAACGCGACAACGCCAACGTGCATCGGGGCATCCATGAATTGAGCAATCGCGCCACCGCCGCGTTTGAAGCCGCCCGCATTCGCGCCGCGCAATTCATCAACGCCCACGGCGCCGATGAAATCATTTTTACCCGCGGCACCACCGAGGGCATCAACCTCGTCGCCAACTCCTGGGGTAGCAAGAACCTCAAACCCGGCGACCAGATCTTGCTCACCGAGATGGAGCACCACAGCAACATCGTGCCGTGGCAATTGCTGGCTGAACGCACCGGTGCCAAACTGGTTTATCTGCCGATCACCGGCGGTGACGAGGGACTGCTCGATCTCGCCAAGCTCGATTCGCTCCTCACGCGCGACGTGAAGATCTTCGCGATGGTGCATATCTCGAACTCACTCGGCACCGTCAACCCAGTTGCCGAACTCTGCGAGATCGCGCGCAAGCTCGGCATCATCACGCTGGTCGATGCAGCTCAGAGTGTCGGTCACTTGCCCATAGATGTGCAGGCCATCGGCTGCGATTTCCTCGCCTTCTCCGGCCACAAGATTTGCGGCCCGACCGGCATCGGCGTGCTTTACGGACGTGGCGAAGTGCTCGAAGCCATGCCCCCGTGGCACGGCGGCGGCGAGATGATTCTCGAAGCGGGCTACTTCAAAACCACCTACAAACGTGCACCGCACAAGTTCGAGGCTGGCACGCCCGACATCTCCGGCCCCATCGGCCTGCACGCGGCGATGGACTACCTCGACGCTCTCGGTCGAGAGAACATCTGGCGGCACGACCAGGAACTCGCATGCCACGCTTACACGAGACTTTCTGACATCAAAGGCGTGCGTCTGTTTGGCCCCAAAGTGGGGCGCGCCGGCGTGGTGAGTTTCCTGCTTGATGGCGTGCATGCACACGATGTGGTGACCGTGGCCGACCAGTGGGGCGTGGCCCTGCGCGGCGGGCATCACTGCACGCAACCATTGATGCGAAAGATGGGTGTCGAATCCACCGCGCGTGCGAGCTTTTATTTTTACAACACCAAAGCCGAAGTGGATCGCTTGATCGAGGTGACGGGCGAGATTCAACGGTTCTTCGGCGTCTGAATCAAAGGCCTATGACTACAACCCCACACTCAATCGGACCGGACACCACGATGGCCCAAGTGCTCGAAACCTATCCCGGCGCGCGCCGCGCACTTTTCCGTCGCTATCACCTCGGCGGCTGTGGCAGTTGCGGCTTCCAGCCACACGAAACGCTGGAGAACCTATGCGGGAGGAAGGAACTGGACGTGAGCGAAGTGGCCTCCCACATCCAAAGCAGCCACCTGGCAGACAAGGAACTGGAGATCTCGCCGAAAGATGTCGCGGAACGTCGAACCCGTGGCGACAAGGTTCTGTTGCTCGACATCCGCTCGCGTGAGGAATGGGAAGCGGCGCGAATCCACGGAGCTGAATTTATGGAACAGTCCCTCGTGCAGCAGCTCATGGCTCACCCGGACCCGGAGAGCCTGTTGGTCATCTACGACCATAGCGGACAGCAAAGTTTGGACGCTGTCGCTTACTTCGCCGGGCATGGTTTCAACAACGCCCGTTATCTGCGTGGCGGCATCGACGCCTGGTCACAAGAGGTTGACCCGACGGTTCCACGGTATCGGCTGGAAGCGGGCGGACAGCGGTGACCGCCCGGCGGCTTCTTCGAATCTCAGTGGTGTAATACTTGAAAAATCCAAGCGTTGTCCTATATGAAAGCTGATGCAGATTATAGATCCGGATTCCTAATCGCTATATGAACGACGAGTTAGAAAAAAGAATTCTGGCGGCCGTGAATGATCCACGCAACCGGGGCGAGTTCGCCGATGCTGATGCGGCGGGTAGCGTAGGCAACGCCGGCTGCGGCGACATGCTGCGGGTGTGGGTCAAGTTCAAAGAGGAAAACGGACGTAAAATCATCGACAAGGCCGCATTCCAGGCATTCGGTTGCGAAACGGCCATCGCTGCGGCGAGCTTGGCCATGGAACTGATCCGCGGCAAGACCCCGGAAGAAGCGCTAAAGCTTTCGGGCGAAGACTTCGCTCAAGACCTCGGACCGCTGCCGCCCACGAAGGTGCATTGCACGCAGCTTGTGGAAGCGGCCCTTCGCTCCGCGCTCGAACCTGCGTCGTCACAATCTAGAGACCCGGTGCCACCGAAATCGACTTCGGTCGGGAATCTAGACGAAAGCTTGTCCCGCCCACCGGGCCAACGCGTCCGCGTCGTCCTGCTAAAGAACGATCCACCGCCCAAATGAGTTTGTCCGGACAGCTTCAAGATTCCTTCGGTCGGATCATGCCCGACCACCGTGTCCCGAAGCTCTCATCCATGCCTCATGACGCTGCAATGGAAAATTGATGAGCAGAAGCTCACCGGCCCGAACCTCGCCCGCCACCTCGACTCGAACGTGCCGAGTGAGTTTCCTGTGCCACAGTTCGGAGATCACGACCTCGATCCTCCCAGCAATCTCCAAGTATGGCATCCACCCCGCCACGGACATGACCATGCCTTGATCGCCGTGGAATCCGGTACCTACCGCTTTCAATCAAAACACTGAACTAACCGAATTTTCTCGGTGGAAAAGACCGCGCTCAGTTCCGCGATGATCGCGCCCGGAGTTCATGAGGCGCGGAGTCCTAGAATCTCATCGGCCCGCTGCCTGACTTCGCGGAAACGCGCGGCGTTCGCGGGCAGTTTGATGTCTTCGTCGAAGGTCGGGATCATCGCCTTCATCCGCGCGTGCCCCTCGGGGCTGGCGAGCAAATCCGGGAAGCACTTTTTGATCACTTCGAGCACAATGTTCACCGAGACCGATGCTCCGGGCGACGCTCCGAGTAGCGCCGAGATGCTGCGCGCTGCATCGGTGATGACCTCCGTGCCGTAGTGGACGATGCCCGCTTCGCCGTCCGTCTTCTTGATCGCCTGCACGCGGATGCCCGCATCGATCAATCTCCAATCCGCCGCCCTCGCGTTGGGATAGAAGACGTGCAGTACCTTCATGCGTGCCTTCATGCTCTGCGTGCCTTGTTGGACGAGGTAGCGGACGAGATCGAGGTTGCGGATTCCGATCTTGAGGAGCGTGGCGATATTGTCGGGGCGGACGGAGAAAGGCAGATCGGTGATGTTTCCTTTATTGTGAAGGAACTTGGTAGTCCAAGCCGCGAAAGGGCCGAAGAGCAGCGTCTTTTTTCCATCGATAATCCGGGTGTCGAGATGCGGCACCGCCATCGTAGGTGCCGCATCTAGAGCCTGTCCATAGACTTTCGCCTGATGCTTTTTGACGATCTCCGGATTGTCGCAGATGAGCCATTGGCCACCGATGGGAAAGCCGCCGAGCCCCTTGGCTTCAGGGATACCGGACTTTTGCAAAAGGGAAAGACTGCCTCCGCCCGCGCCAACGAAAACGAACTTTGCGCGGTTCACGCGGACCTGCCCCGTCGCCAGTTCCTTGGTGCGCACTTCCCATCCCGTGCTGATTTTCCGTAGGCCGATCACGCGATGACCGGACGCGATTCCGCAACCCTCCTGCCGCCGAAGCCAGTCCAGCAACTTGCGGGAGATTTCGCCGAAGTTCACATCGGTGCCGCCGTCCATTTTCGTCGCGGCGATAGGCACGTCGCCGCGGCCTTCGAGCAAAAGCGGAGCCCAGTTCGCGATGGTGGCGCGGTCGGTGGTGTATTCCATTTCGCGGAAGAAATGGTGCGCCGACATGGCAGCGTGCCGGGCTTTGAGAAAGTCCACCTGCTCCGGTCCATGCACGAAGCTGATGTGTGGGACGGGATTGATGAATTCCTTCGGCTGATCCGCCATGCCGCTCGCGACCGCATAACTCCAGAACTGCTTCGAGTGCTCGAACTGCTCGAAAATTTCGATGACCTTGTTCACGTTCACCGAGCCATCTGCCGCCCGCTTCGGTGTGTAACTCAGCTCACAGATGCCGGCGTGCCCGGTGCCCGCATTGTTCCAGCCATCCGAACTCTCCTGCGCGAGGCTATCGGTGACTTCATAGAGCTGTATGGAAAGACGCGGATCGAGGCGCTTGAGCATCGCGCCGAGATTGGAAGCCATGATCCCGCTGCCAATGAGGATGACATCCGGGTTATCGACGTGTGTGGCGGAGAACATTCGGGTGGTTCAGCGCTTTAATTGTAAGCGGTAGGTGCCGGATTCCATGGCGATTAAGGCACGGTCGTGTCCGTGGCACCGGCGCGATACTTAGCGGCCCCGTCGCGCTTGCCAAGCGATTTGCGCGCGGCGATGATGTGAGGGCTGGACAATCCGAAACTCCTCCTTCTTCAAGCATTAGGAATAATTGGGGCGGCTGCCACACCTGCGGATTGCTCGGTGGCACGAGGTCATGCTCACCAAACTTCGGCACGGGAAACTCACTCGGCGCGTTTGGGTTGATATGACTCCATTGCGTTGCCGGAAGGGGCGGTCACCTGTGACATACGATTCAGCCACAATGCGGATAGGCTCACTGTCAGCAATGCGGCCGCGGCCCAGGTAATCCAGCCGCGCCATCGAACCCAGGTCCAGTCGCGGTCTGCTCCGTCCACCAGGGCTCCGGCGAGCGGGAAGGAGCCGCCGCCCACCAGGGCGGCTGTCGTGATAGTGGAGGCGAGACTTTTGGGGACCACCTCGGTGGGCGCCGCATTCAACAGGGTCACCAAAGCCGGGACGCTGGTGACGGTGCCTCGCGCCGTCAGGCGTTCCCGCAATTTACCAATGGCGCGGCTCACCCTCTTTTTTGCCGTTTCCTCGCTGACCCCCAGATCTTCGCCCACATCCCGCAGGGACTTCCGTTGGAAGAAGCGCAACAAGACGGCGTCCCGGTCCGCAGCCGACAGGGACGCCACCGCAGTGTCCAGATACGGGGAAATCTTGAACCACATGTCCGGCACCGACTCTGAGCATTCTGGGACTGAATCTGGATTCATGACGGCAGCTTGGAGTTCATTTCTGCGGTGACGTTGTTCCGACCGCAGGGCGCGGCTGGCGACTAAACGGGTGGTTCGAAACAGCCAATTGGGCAGAATTACTTCGCGGCCGAGGGATCCTGCCTTTCTTGCCAGGAGCAAGAAGACCGTCTGCGCCACCTCCTCGGCCAGCGACAGGTCGAGGATCTGACGCCTGGCCGAGGCATACACAAATTCCCGGTGACGGCTGACGAGCTGCGCAAAGGCATCCTCGGAGCGACGGGTAGACCATTCTTGCAGCAGTTCCCAATCATTCATCGTCGATTCATCCCCGGGGCGGGAACGGTGTCTGCGGTTTGAATTGACTGCGGTGACGAACGGTGTCCTTATCAGATGGCTACAAAGTGGCATAGAGAAGGGCCAAGCGGTGGGCGGCGACGACCTCCGCGAGGTCGTCTCGGATTGCCTGGCGTAACCAGCGGACAAACTTGACGGAGCGCTGGGTGGCCCTTCTGGCGATCAGGAGCAACGAGGACACCGGGCGTCCGGCCGCGGCCCCCAAGTCTCCTGAGAAACTGGCGGCGCAAACTGTTGACACACAACAGATCGACCGATCGCTGTTTCTTCCGTCATTGCAACGCCTCCAAGGCGGTTAGTTCGCTAACAATTGGGCCGTACGGTGTTCTCGGCGACGATCCTATGCGGTGTTGATGACCTTGTGATGGTTTTCCAACCGGGCTTCATAAAGGAGAAGTAGGTTGTGTGTGATCGCAACCATCTGACCCTGGACCGCCTTGGCTACCAGACTGGTCGCCCAAGCCTTCTTTTGCCCGAGCTTGTTTTTAATTTCATCAAAGATCTTCTCGACATCCCAGCGACGCCGATACACTTCGACGATCACCCCTGGGGGCAAATCCATTTCGTTGGTGAGAAACTCATAGGCCTCACCGGGTCGGTGTAGCAGATGATCCGCATGGGGTGGACCTCGCGGGTCATCGCTCTGCGATCCTCGGTGACGCCCCGATTTCTCTTATCTTGGTAGTCCACTTCCCGGTGGACGATTAGATCATAGACCATGCCCTCCTTGACCCGACTAACAAAGTAAACCGCGCAGGCACGGGAACAGCGCTTCCAGAAGGCGAAGTCGATGGCCGCCTTGTCATACACAATCAGAACACGTCGCCCCTGGGGAACTCCCTGACGAAGTCCCTTTGGATTGAGGCGCTTGAGCACGCTCATGTCATGTTCGTGAAGCCCCTCACCTACGGCCAGATGGCGCAGTTGGTGACCCCGCAGATCCAGGCTCAAAAAGTGGCCGACCGCCATCTTGATTCCGTCGTGCCGTGCGTCATGGGCGGCCGCCTTGTGCCAGTGGCCGTCCACTGCGAAGCACTCATACTTGGCCAGCTCTGGAATCTCTGCCAGCCGGTCAGGGGTTAACCGCGTGGGTAATCAGGGCTAGATTCACGCCGATCGCTAAGTCCCGACGGCGCGTGCTGGGCAGAGAGTAGAAATAATTGGTGCGACCCGGCGTGTCGGCAAAGCGTGGACCGTGTTCCTGGAGAAACCCACGGCCGCTCCCGACCGCCTCGAGCACTCGAGCTACCCCCAAACGGAGCCACGACTCATCGCCCAGTTCGGGGCAGGGACGGGTATGGGGACTGGCGGCCACCAGGCTGTGAAGAGGCTGGTAAAAAGCGTCGGATACGGTGGTTGAATCGAAGGCAAGAGGCATGAAAAACTTTTTTTATGAGCCTTGCTGTCAATGCTCATTGTTGGATTTCTAAGGGTGCCCTATGAGGCTTTATCAGATTAATGGATCATTTCGAACACCTGAAATCTTTGACGTGCGGAGCTGCCTTGCAGCCCCTTCCATGGGCACTAACACGCTAAATCGTCGCCTTCAAAATGGGACACCGCTCCCGACCGGGAGTTGCTTGCCCGCCGCAAAGGCGAGCCGGGGAAGGTGGCTATTGCGCTGCGCCTGCGGGCGGAAACGGTGATGACGGTGGGCTGGATCGCCGAGCGGCGGCACCTAGGCTGCTGGAACTACGCAAATCACCTGCTGGCGCGGCCGCCTGAGTAACACAAGGAATTGTCATTAGGAAGAGTTGACCCCTTTTATTATATGAACGTCGACGATTACTACCAAAACGGTAAACGGTGCTGGTTCCTCCTGCATGAGAAGGGCAGAAAATTCCACGAATTGCCGGCACATCATAAGGCCGAAGATTATCTTGACGCCTACCTGCGGGCCGCTGGGATCATCGACGCTCGGAAGTCTCCCATCTTTCGCACCGTTCCTGGAAAGAGCGGTCGCCTTCTGGAACGACGGCTCAACCGCAAAGAAGCCCTGCAGATGATCAAACGTCGGGCCAAGGCGGCGGGCCTGTCGGCCAACATCTGCAACCACACTTTCCGGGCGACCGGAATCACCACCTACCTACTCAGTGGTGGGTCTTAAGAAAATGCCCAGGTGATCGCTGGCCGTGAGTCTCCTCGCATCACCAAACTTTACGACCGAACCCGAGACGAAATCAACTTGGAGGAGGTAGAGCAATCAGGATTTGAAGAACCTCGCTGGCTCTATTCGCCGCGACTCAGGCGAACCCGAGAGGTCTCTGCGAAGCGGTTTCGTTCAAAATAGGTTATCGTAAGCACAGTCACCCCATATTCCTCGGCAAGTTGGAGGGCGTATTTTGCGAATCCAGCCACTTGGGTGCATGACCGGAGGGGCTCGATCTTCTATATCCGGCCGCAAGCCGCGATATGAGGCGGCAGCCATGGGGCACGCAAGTTTCTCTTCTGGCTCAGCCTGATCCGACCGGCTTTGAAGGGAACTGGGCCTTGAGCTTCGCCGTCCGAATGGACAACACCGCCTGGCTGCCATCGAGGTGCTGACCGGGTAGTCAGAAATAAATCCGGCCCCACCCGGTCAGCGGCTCACCCAGCCAGAGAGTTGCTGATCAACATCACGCACTGAGGTGGTTGATTGTATTCGAGGGGTTTTCAAGCGTTTCCAAATATTAAGCCTTGCGAAGTTGTGCTCGGCTTGCTGCAAGAAGAGGTAACCCGCCTACTCCGAGCAAAAGCATGGTGTTAACCGAGTCTGGCACGCCTACAGGGTTACAAATCGTGTTGTCGATCAGATTGCTATCCAAAGTTACCGCTCCGTTGCGGGCAAGTGCACTGCCATCCAAGGTCGCGCCGGTGTTAAGGGTGATGCTCGTTAGCGCGAGAATATGACCTGCAAAGTCTGTTCCTGTGCCAATAGTCGCAGAACTCCCGACTTGCCAAAACAGGTCGCAACCCGGTGTTGATCCTATGCCTGTATTGATAAAAGCGACTGATGATGCGCTCGCGGTGATCAATGAGCTCCCGATTTGGAATACGAATTCGGCGTCTGGATTACCTTGGTAATTTAAAGTAAGCGTTCCTGTGAGTTGTGCCGAGGAAGAGAAGGAATACACGCCCGGCACGAGTGTAAGCCCACCGAGATCTTGGCCAGTTAGGTCCGTTGTCGAAGCCAAACCGGCGGCGGCGTTGTAGGCCGTAGTTAGATCATTTTGAGCCTGTAACGCAACGGCGTCGGCCGTGTGCAAGGTGTATGGAGGCGTGACGATCCCGGGTGGAAATCCGACAATTGCCGAGCCAGGGCTCACTCCGACGTTACCACCTGATATTACACTGGGACCTGTGTTGACGACTGTCGCTCCCCCGAGCACGGCAAAATTACCCGCCGTACCAAGATTTACTGCGTAAGCGTCAGAATTCATTAATGTGACAGCGGAGACGATTAGTGTTGCACCTCGACTCACCGTACGTTGATTGGATTTCATATATTTTTCACCTGCGGCGCGTTTTTGAATCAATGACCCCAGAAGGCGGTTCATTACGCTTCAGAACGGTGTCTGCGGTTTTAATTGAATGCGGTGACCCAGTGTAATGCTAACGAGCGAGGATAGCTTAGGAGGTGATTTCGGAGCGAAATGGAAATTG
>Ga0209591_10009730_pt1 | contig 10376 bp, 8 predicted proteins | sample MAT01_FD_187207 | JGI IMG/M metagenome (GOLD analysis project Ga0209591, IMG submission 187207) | Freshwater microbial communities from Lake Fryxell liftoff mats and glacier meltwater in Antarctica - MAT-01 (SPAdes) (version 2) | ecosystem: Environmental > Aquatic > Freshwater > Ice > Liftoff...
CAGTGAGACAGTACAAACACTGTTCTACTGTCCTACTGATTCACTGTCTTACTTACGCCCAAGTGTACTAGGTCGACTCGGGGTGTAACACGCGCTAACAAATATAGGGCACGCCATCTGTTATAATAGAGTTCTAGGCCTAAGCAGAGAAACAAGTAAGGAAGGGTTTGATGCAGAACAGCGCCACACAGGTAAACATGAATTACAAACGCCAACAAGAATGGGGCATACGCCATCGCGATCGGCTCTGGATATTTTATGTGCTGTTTGCGCTAGGTGGCATCTTGTTGGCGGGTCTAGATCCCTGGCTGTTGCCTCCCGACCAGGTCGCAGTCCTCGGTCTGGTGCTGTTCGCAACTGCACTAGCCAGCTACGGGTTGGGGCGCATTGAAGAGCGCCTAAGCGCCATCGGCCTGATCACCGGCGCGCTGGTGGCGGTGTTGTTGACAATTACTTGGCTACAGGGTGCGTACGCACTGTTTGTGCTGCCGGTGACACTGGCCACCATCATTTTAGGCTGGCGCGCAGGTTGCATCTTGAGCGCCGTGGTCAGCGGATTGCTGATCTTGCAGCCATTCAATGTCCTAGTAGGTGGCAATAGTGGCGAAAATGCGGTAGCAGTTTTTCTCATCAATGCAAGTTGGTGGGTTGGCTGGTTTCATGAATCGGCGCACGAGGCTATGTTTGTCCAATTATTCGGCTATTACCAAAGAGCACAAGGATTACTCGAAGAGGCGCGCGATCAACGACTAACGCTCAACCAGGCTAATGAAGACCTTGCGGAAGCTTATCGCCAAGTGACCCGACTTAACGAGTTGTTGCGCGCCAGCCAGGCGGAGATCGAAGCGACGCGGCGTACTAAAGAAGCATTTGTGGCGAATGTCAGCCATGAGTTGCGCACGCCGCTCAACATGATTATCGGTTTCAGCGAAATGATCTTGAATGCGCCAGGCACTTACAACAAGCTACCTAATCCGCTACTGGCGGATATGAGCGTTATCTATCGCAATAGCCAACATCTTGCACAGTTGATCAACGACGTCCTCGATCTCAGTCAGATCGAAGCCAGTCAATGGGCGCTGAGCCGAGATTGGATAGATATTGGCGAGATCGTACGCGAAGCTACCCAGGCAGTCGAACCACTATACCTTACAAAGGGATTGACGCTCAATGTAGATCTGCCGGCACCAACACCCACCGTCTACTGTGATCACCTGCGCACCCGGCAAATATTGCTGAACCTATTGAGCAACGCCGGTCGTTTTACCAGGGTGGGCGGCGTTCAGGTCACAGCCCATTGCCAAACTAATTATGTAATCATTTCGGTTGCTGATTCAGGCCCTGGCATTGCACGAGAAGATCAAAAAAGAATCTTTGAACCATTTCAGCAACTGGATACCTCGACGCGGCGCTTGCATGATGGCAGTGGGCTGGGGCTAAGCATTAGCAAACGCTTGGTCGAATTGCATGGCGGCAAAATGTGGCTGGAAAGCACGCCAAACATAGGCAGCACATTTTCGTTTTCTCTGCCGCGCTATGCCGACCCGACAGAAACAACTGCTGTGACCCGCTGGTTCAACCCCTACTCGACCTATACCCCACGCACGCGACGACCGGTATTCGAGTTACCAAGACCAAAGCCACAAATTTTAGTACTAGAACGCGCCGATGTGTTAGGTCATCAGATCAACACCTATCTAGACGATGTAGAGGTCGTTAGTGTACAGACAGTCGCCGCGCTAAAGCTGGCGTTGGCGTCGACAACACCGGGTGCGATCCTGGTCAACGATCCACGAGTCATGGATGATTGGGGACTCATTCGACGCGAGATGGAGCTGCCGGCGCGCACTCCCGTAATTAGCTGCTACGTACCAGGAACAGTGGAGGCATGTGAGCACCTCCACGTGGTGAATTATCTGGTTAAGCCGGTGACGCGTGACATATTACTAACAACAGTGGCGCAGATCGCACATGCAAAGGCTACGTTGCTGGTAGTAGAAGACAGCCCTGAAATGGCCCACCTGATTGCACGCCAATTGGCCTCGGCAGACCAGGGCTATCGCATTCTACGCGCCAGCGATGGCCGCCGCGCGCTTGAACTCCTGCGCGAAAATCGTCCCGACGCCATGTTATTGGACCTTGGTCTGCCCGATCAAGATGGCTATCAGGTCTTGCAGGCGAAAAATGCCGATCCGCAGCTCCGGACCATTCCCGTGATCATTATTTCCGCCCGCGATCCGCTCGGTGAACCTGTCGTTACCAATCGTCTGCGAGTCGAGATGGTGGATGGGCTTTCGGTACGCGACATTATCCTAAGTGTCACAGCCATCAATCAAGCTTTATCTCCACTGAAACGTCTGAAAGAGCCGGTCTGAAGGGTAGGTTGCGCCGGTAGATGGGTATAAATAGGTGATACAATCAGCTGTTCACCCATCCGCATTTACGGATCACGGCTGATGAAGTTATGCAACGTCGCCAGAAAGGTTTGCTGGCTAACCGGCTTCTGCAAAAAGGTGCTGGCGCCCAAAAAGCGTGCCAGTTCTTGCTGGGGCAAAATGCTACAGACGATGACCGGTATCGTCTGGGTCGCTGGGTGATGACGCAACCGGGTTAAAATATCCCAGCCATCAATGCCTGGCATCATGATATCCAGTAGGATCGCCCGCGGCTGATATTCTTGTGTAAGCGGGAGCACCTGGTCAGCGTCGGCACTAGCAATCACGCGAAAGCGGGAATGGTCGGCATACCGTTGGAAGAGCCGGCGGGTATCGGGATTGTCATCGATGACCAATACGGGCACCCCTTGCACAGCGGGTGCAATGACTTGGAGCGTGAGTGGATCATCACGCCGGTCCATCAGGCGCCCACCAAATTGAGCCAAAAGTTGCGCAACCACGCGCAACGAATCTTCCTGTGCCAGGAGGCGGGCCAGATCGTTAATTTGCGTCCCGTTTAGTTGCAATGTGACGATCACATCTGCTTTCCCCAGTGCTGCCGATACTAAAATGTTGCCTTGTGCTGTTTGCACAATCATTACCGTTAACGCAGTTAGCAATGTTTGGCGTAGGATAAGGGCTGGCATTGCGACAAGCGGCAACGCCGGCGAAAAATGCGCCTCTACGGTCACCTGATGGTGTTGCGCTAGTTCAGCCACATTCCGCAACGCCTCAGCAAATTCTGCCGCCAGATCGCTGATCTGCTCGGTAAACTGTTCGCGCAGCCAGGCGAATTCTTCTTGTAGCCCTGGGCTCTCTTCCCATCCGGTGGCGGTCGCAACAATCGTAGTCGGCGTCGCCTGCTTTGATAGCAAGGCGACGCCAGCGGACGACAATGCAAATTTCTGCCAAAGCATATCGGCCAACAATTCAAGCGCATTGCCTTGTTCCCGGCGCAGTTGGCGTACACTCATCGCCAGTTGCGCGGCAAGTTCGGCTTGTGCAATCTGCTCGACATAGCGGTAGTATAAAATTTCATAGGCGCGCCGTTCTTGGGCGCCATTGCGTTTGAGCGCCTCAATCGCATCAAGCAACGCCTGTTGTAGGCGCAAAGGGCTCGCCGCAGGTTGACCGGTCAGTAACGGTAACAGAGGACTATGCCGCAGGCTTTGGAAATCATTCAATTGCATGAGCGCCGTGCGCAACGTAGCAAGGAATTGCTTACGCTCCATCTATCCACTTTCTGGCCGGTTTCCGGCCTCTTTTGGGCAAAAGTCACGGCTACCGCCCAGAAAGGCGGTATAATATCCAGTATACACCTGCCCAGCACAACAGCCAACCGTTCGAGTAGTAGGATGAATTCACAACCAAAGGGGGAAAGATGAAGCAGCACACATTCAGCCGCCGTCAGTTTTTGCAAATGAGCGCCTTGACCAGCATCAGTATCACCTTGGCCGCCTGTACCCAAGTCGCAGCGCCAGCCAGCTCTGGCGCAGCGGCAGCACCAACAGGTGATAAAATGACAATTACCATCTGGGGTTGGTGGGAAGAAAGGATGAAATTCTTCCAGGCCGCAGGTGATGACTACGCCGCCGAAAACCCCAATATTGAGGTCTTAGTCGAGACGTTTGGTGACGAGATTTGGACCAAGGTCTTTGCCGCCGTGCCCGCTGGCACCGGACCCACGCTTTGCAAAATGCAGACAACGAACTATTTCAAGCTGCGCGACCAAGATTTGCTGGTTGCATTGGACAATGATATTTTCCCAGGCACAAACCTGCAAGAAAAATATCCCAATCACGGTTGGGATCAATACGGTTTCTATTGTATACCTGAAGGCGTCCAGACCGCTATATATACCTATAACAAGGCCATGTTCGAAGAGGTGGGCCTGGATCCCGCTGCGCCGCCTACAACATGGGATGAGTTCTTCGCCGCCGCCGAAGCGCTAACGGTGCGCGATGCCAATGGCACGATCACGCGTGCCGGGTTTCAATACGATGATTGGCTTTTCGCCTTCAACCCACTCTACCAACTAGGCGGCATGATCGTCAAGCGGGATGGCGACGACATCACAGCCAATTTCAACACACCAGAGATGGAGCAGGCGTACCAATTCTTCCTCGATCTGAACCAGCAGTACCAAGCGTGGGATCCAAACTTTCCTTATATTTCAGACGCGATCGGCAACCGGCAGGCAGCTACGGGCATTAGCGAGGCGTGGGTACACGGCGTCTACAAGACCGACTTCCCCGAAACATTTGCCGAGCTTGGCTTTTCCGCTCCGCCCACACCTACAGGTGAAGCTAACCCCTACTACGGGCGCAAGAATGCCGTGCTCAGTCTCGCCTTGATCAAGAATCGACCAGCAGCCGAAACAGAAGCAGGGTTGAAGTTTCTCGAATACCTCGTCACCGAGCGGATTGATACTCAGTTCGAATTGGCGAACATCTCTGGCCTCGTGCCGGCCCATGTGGATATCCTGAACAGCGAGCAGGTGACCGGCGACGAATTCCTGACCCTGGGTGCACAACTGGCACCCCGCGAGTATGATACGGTTGAAGTGTCTGACTCGCTCAACCAGATCATGGCGGACACATTGAATCGCATCCTGCTCGAAGGTCAAGCACTGGCCGGCGCGCTCGAGCAAGGTCAAGCCGACTTCCAAGCACTGATTGATGCGGGTGAAATCAAGCACGTCTACTAGACTACTTGATCGCTAGGCCCAAACCAGTATGCGTGTGCTGCACATCTGAGCCTATGCATACTGGGCAGATCATTGATACGAGGATTAGGATGAGTAGCACTTTAAGCCAGGCTGGAAAATCAATCCGGACAGGTCGTCCGCATTTCACAGGTAGCCACAGCCACTTGCCCCAACGGCGGATGGCGCTAACGGTGGTTGTGCCAGCGATCCTCTATTACCTGATTCTCCGTTACTATCCGGTAGGACAGACGCTCTTTTTGAGTTTTACCAACGCGACCCTGCTCGCGCCAGATTACCAATTCGTTGGTCTGCATAATTTTGTCACGATCTTTTCTGAGCCGGTCTTTCTGAAAGTGCTGTGGAATACAACCTATTATGCCTTTATAACGACCGCGCTGACGACGGGGCTAGCGCTAGGCATTGCCTTTCTCTTTGACCCGATCCGGCGCGGCGTGGGCTTGCTCCGCCTGATCTACTATTTGCCCACTATCACGTCGGCAATTGCGATTGCCACCATTTGGTTGTGGTTCTATCAACCGCGCTTTGGTCTGTTTAATCAAATCTTGGCCTTGTTTGGGACGCCACCCATCGCCTGGCTCAACTCCTTGGCGTGGGCCATGCCCAGCCTAATCTTTATGTCGGTGTGGGGTGGGGTCGGCTTTTCGGCGCTGATTTTTATTGCCGGACTTCAGGGCATCCCCAGTTCGTTGGTCGAAGCCGCGCTGATCGACGGTGCATCTGAGCGGCAGATTGCCTGGCATATCAAACTACCGTTGCTCTCACGCGTCATCACGTTTGTCTTCGTCACTAGCATTATCGGAAGTTTTCAAGTCTTTCAGCAGGTTTATTTGATGACGCGTGGCGGGCCACTCAATAGTACGCGTGTCCTGGCCCTAGAAATTTATGAGGACGCCTTTCAGCATCTAAAAATTGGGCAAGCTGCGAGTATTGCCTGCGTTTTGTTTCTTATCGTCGGCGTGTTGACCATTGTACAACTACGTCTGCAACGGAGTGATTGGGAGTTATAGCTATGGCGCAAGTGACCGCCGTCACATCATCCCCGGCAAGTTCAACTGTGCGCTCAGGGTATTGGCCGCATATATTCCAACGGATGCATCTCCTAAATTATTTGATTTTAATCGTGGGCGCAGGGGCAATGTTGTTCCCATTTCTGTGGATGTTCTCGACTTCCTTCAAGCCGCGAGCCGAGATCATGGTCTTTCCCCCTACCCTGCTACCGGCAACATTCACCTGGCAGAATTATGCCAACGTATTTGATAAGTTGGATATTACGCAACTCTATATAAACACAGGTTATGTTACCATTGTCAAAACTAGCCTCATGATCTACTCAGCCGCGCTGCTCGGTTATGTGTTTGGCAAATTTCGTTTCTGGGGTCAGGATTTCATCTTCTATGCCGTTCTTTTTACCATGATCATTCCATTCGAGGTATATGTCATTCCACTCTATCAGATGATGGTCTTTGCCAAAATTGGAGATACCTACAGCGCACTGATCCTGCCGCACATGTTGAGCGCCTATGCCATTTTTCTCTTTCGCCAATTCATGTTTACCATTCCCAATGAATTGATCGACGCGGCACGGATTGATAGCGCCGGTGAGTGGTATCTCTTCCATCGCATTATTTTACCCTTGTGCGGGCCAGTGCTTGCAACGACCGTGAGCTTCTATTTTATGTGGAATTGGAACGATTTCTTGTGGCCGCTGATCGTGATCACCTCGAGTAAACGTGCCATGTTGCCGGTAGCATTAGCAACATTCGTCGAGCAGCACGGCACAGATTTTGGCATGGTGATGGCAGGCGCCACCCTGGCCGTGATCCCGGTAATCCTTATCTTCATCGGTCTCCAACGCTATGTCGTACAAGGCATTGCGTTGACAGGCTTAAAATGAGTTACTGTCTGATTCGTCGTGCTCTAGTCTGCTTGGCTTGATATCAAAAGGAAATGCCGTTATGCCCAACATTTGTGAACAAACCACCACCCATCCCCAATACACGATTCCTTACCGCGTGCTCTCGCAATATTTGCCCACCCGCGAGCGCCAGGTCGAAGTTCATGCCACACCCCAGGAAATTCAACAACTAGTCAACCAGGGTTATCTGGTGCTTGAAAGTCTGCTTAATGCAGAAGGGCTGGCCCAGCTTCGGGCAGCGCTAGATGAAATCGAGGCCATGGAGCGTCAGGACAAGGATGTAACGAGTGGCGGTTTTGGTGGGCTCTTTATGCGTCATTTGCCCGATAAACATCCGGTCTTTACACAGATGGTAAAGTTTCCGCCCACGCTCTCGATTGCGCGGGCAGTCTTGGGGCCGCTCGTGCAGATTCGAGGCTTTAGCGCCCGCATCAGCTATCCCAACGAACCGAACCAGGAAGTGCAGTGGCACATCCACCAACAGGTCATCTCCGACCCATTGCCGCCTTTTTTTGTGCATCCTCATGGGCTGGATTGTTTAATTTATTTGGATGATCTCAATGACGCCAACGGCCCGCTCTGCTTCTTGCCTACTTCGCACTGGAATACACGCTACCACACGCCCAATCAGGATCGTGAGGAGAAGCCCGGCCAAGTAATCGTACGCGCACCGGCGGGCAGTTGTGTCATCATCCACAGCAACCTCTGGCATCGCGCCCTGCCCACCACACCGGCCGGAACGAAGCGTCGTTTGCTGATCATCACCTATACACCAACCTGGATGAAACAGGCGCCCTATGGCGTAAAGCCACAAAATGGATTGACACAAGAACTGCTTCAAACGGGTGACGAGGAAGTGCGCGAGTTACTGGGGCTGGGAGGGTACACCTGATTGAGACAAGGCAAAGTTATTGATGCCACACATAGAGTAGGATCTAATTCAGAATCACGAGCAGACCAAACACCCAGGCCCATGTGGAGCGATCCGCGGCAAAGAGCGCGACAACGGCAGCACCGAATACGATTACCTGGAGGATAAATCTTATCATGCCAGACACTTTCACGGTGGCCCGTGGGGAAAGCAAGGTTCCCCAGACGATAGCCGCCAGCAGTGGCGTGCCCAGACCCAAGCCGATCCGACCAATCGTACTCTCGCCCGTGTGGAACCCCCAATAGCCCAATGCCGCCAGCATGCACAATTCCAAGAGAAAGGCGAGGGCGAGATTGGCAGACTTTAGGAATACCATAGATTTGTTCTCCCTCCAACAGATAGTTTCGTTCTAGTTTAGATGAGGGCTTACACACCAGGTAGCCAAGGGGTGCCCGCGCATCTCTGGCGGCAAGCCGGCAAGGATGCCAGCGTTCCCATGTAACGCCGTAAATCCTAGCTATAATTGCACAAAGCAGCGTCTAACCGATCCAGGTGCTGCGGACCATCGACTTGGACCATCGCCAGCCAGGCAGGGATGCGCCACAAGTCGCGCCGCTGGGCAAAGCCGGGGTCCAAATCTGCAAGCTCCTGATAGCCTTGAAATAACGCAGCGGACACAGGTGCAAAGAAGTCCACATAGGCCAGATCGATCTCGGGGTGGCCGTAGTAGACCGAGGGATCAATCAGCACCGGGCCCTGGGCAGTGCTAAGAAAATTGTTTTGGTGCGCATCCCCATGCAGCAGAGCAGGCTGCACTGGCGGTCCACAGAGTGAGGTAAGCCGGCTCCCTAACCGCTCAACCTGGGGCACAAACGCCAAAGGCAAGTGGCCGGAATCGACAGCAGCGCGCAGACGCGGCTCGATGCGCCGCTGCCAGAAGAAGGTGGCCCAATCGACGAGCGGAGTATTGTCTTGGTAGAAACTGCCCCAATAACAGTGCGCATCAAGCCCAAAGCGGTCGCCCTTGGTATTGTGAATCCGCGCTAGTGTTCGCCCAATTTGCCGCCAATCGCTCTCTGCGCGTTCGATGACCTGCACCGCCTCCATGATCACGATCGCACCGCCCGCGATCGTGACGACGCCGATGGCGGCTGGTGTAAGGACATTAGCGCGTTCCGTCAGCAGACGCAGCCCAGCCAATTCCTGGGTAAACTGATCCTCAGCCAGGTCACCTTCACCAAGCTTCACAAAGACCGCATCAATTCCATCGGAGAGGATGGCCGCGGGGTGCGAGGCCGCTTCGCTTTTGCCCTCTACCGCCGTTACTTGCCACGCCCGGCCAAGATAGGCCGACACGCGTTGCTCCACCGGGATGCGCAAGGCATCACTCAACAGGCGTCTAACAGATATGTCTTGCGTTGCTTGAGCCACTTGATTCTCCATCCTGCCATTGTTTGATTGGGTTCATCAGTCGCTGGTGACCCAGGAAAATTTGAGCCACATATTCATTCGACAGCCATAACCGTACTCGTCAATGGTTCCGATGGCATCAGCAGCCAGGCGGAGGCGAGCAATTCGCCTACGGCTGCCAATACCAGGGTCCACTGTAAGCCGATGGCCAGGCCAAGCACGCCGCCCAGCAGACCACCCAGGGCAGTAAGACCTGCAGCCACAAAGCGCATCGTCGCGTTCATGCGGCCCTGCATGTGGTCCGGCGTAATCTGTTGGCGCAAGCTCACTTGGCTAATATTGAAGGCGGTCTGGCCCAGCCCGTAACAGAACTGGGCGACAAATAACACAAGCACGACGACCATAATGCCGGTCCTGCCGGTTACGGTCGGGATCAGCAGATCGCCAAACCCAGTCAGCAGCAGGCCGCCGATCAGGGTTGCGTGCAGCCCAAAGCGGCGTGTCGCCCGCATTTGCAGCAGCGCCCCAAGCAGAAAGCCGCCACTGCCACAGGCGAAGACCAAGCCGATCAGCCCCGGTGTGAGTTGCAGTTCGCGGGTTAGGTAGAGCAGCAACACTGCGTCGAGCATGCTGGTGAAGAGGGCGCTGGTTGCCAGCGCCCCGGTGAGCGCGCGCAAGGTGCGGTTGCCCAGCACCAGCCGCAAGCCATCGCGGATCGCATGCTGCATGCGCTGTTGTTGCTGGCTGTTCGTCGTGGTTTCGGTAACATCAATCGACGCGATACAGAGCGCAGCCACGATGAATGATCCTGCATCGAAGAGGATGGCCAACGGTGCAGTAACCAGTTGGATCAGCCCGCCTGCCAACCCCGGGCCGGCAATGGCAACCGCCGAATGGCTCATTTCCAACTTGCCGTTGCCTTCAATCAGCTGCTCGCGCCCGATCAGGGCAGGCAACAGCGATTGATTGGCCACGTCGAAGAAGAGCCGGAACGCGGCGAGGCCAAAGGCAAATATA
>Ga0209591_10009734_pt1 | contig 10374 bp, 9 predicted proteins | sample MAT01_FD_187207 | JGI IMG/M metagenome (GOLD analysis project Ga0209591, IMG submission 187207) | Freshwater microbial communities from Lake Fryxell liftoff mats and glacier meltwater in Antarctica - MAT-01 (SPAdes) (version 2) | ecosystem: Environmental > Aquatic > Freshwater > Ice > Liftoff...
GCGCGCCCCGGTCGAGTCCGCCCTCTTCGCTGCCGACGAACTTCTCGGGAACGAGGAGGTCGACGCCGTACGGCTTGTCGCCGACTTCGGCTTCGATCCACCGCAGGTCGATGTCGAGCTGGTCGGGGCTGTGCGCCACGGCTCCGAGCACCCCGCATCCGCCGGCGTTGGTGACCGCGGCCACGACGTCGCGGCAGTGGCTGAACGCGAAGATCGGCAGGTCGATCCCGAGGAGGTCCGTCGCTCTGGTGCGCATGCCGCTGCCTACTCGGGGCCGTAGGCGACGATGCCGCCGTTCGGGTTGGGCGGCGCGGTGAGGAACCAGAACCCGAACGGCGCGAAGACCCTGCCGTTCGCCACCGACACCCCGCTTCCGAGATCTCCGCCCGGTTCGTCGGACCAGAGGATGGTGCCGTCACGTGAATCGAACGCGTACACGGTGCCGTTGATGGTCGGCTGGAACACGACGCCGTTGGCGTAGGTCAACGCACCGAACGTGGCCGAGGGCAGCACCTTCGACCAGACGATGGCGCCGGTGGAGGCGTCGAGTGAGTACGTGGTCGAGCGGTTCAGCGGGTTCTCGAGGTTGATCTGGTCGGCCCACGTGTTGGACGAGAGGTACAGGCGGTTGTTGGCGTACGCCGCGGTCGTCATGATCCCGCCCAGGCGGCTCCCGGTGGGGAGTCGCCGGGCCCAGATGGTCTCACCGGTGCGGCGGTCGAGTGCGGCGTAGACCCCGGCCTTGTCGCCGACGCCGACCACCTCGCGGTCGCCGATCTTGAAGAGGTTCGGCGCCGCGCCGATGTCGGCGTCGGGGCCCGACTGGTTCGGGCCGAAGATCGTGTAAACGTCGCCCGCCGTGAACTGACGGACCCACTCGACGTCGCCGGTCCGGTAGTCGATCGCCATGAGCGCGTCGCTCCGCGGTGCGGCCGGCGGCTCATAGGTGTTGCCGGTGCCGATGTAGGCGAGGCCGAGGTTCTGGTCGATCGCCGCGGTCGACCAGACCGACACGCCGGCGCCACCGTTCGCGTCGTCGTTCGTCGTGTAGACGCGCCAACGCACCGCCCCGGTGGTCGCGTCGAGCCCGACGATGCTGCCACGTGCCGTGTAGTTGCTCGTGGGGATCGCGATCTCGAACGACGCAACGCCGACCACGATGAGGTCCTCGACCCCGACCGGCGACGAGAAGATGCGCGTGTACGGGTGGGGGTCGAGGTCGCGGGACCAGCGGGTCACGCCCGTGGCCCGGTCGACGGCGTGGAGGTTCCCGGTGCCGTCTCCCACGTACACGTTGTTGCCGAACACGAGGGGCGAGTCGTCGACGACCGACGTGCTCAGTTGCCGCGTCCACCGGGGCGAACCGTCGGTGGCCGACACCGCGCGGAGGGTGCCGTCCCACGCGCCGAAGTACACGGTGTCGCCCGCGACGGCCGGTGTGCTCGTGGAGCCGACTGTCCCGTCGATCCGCCAGAGCTCGCGGAGCGAACCCGCACTGGTTCGACTGATGAGCGTCTCGCCCTTGGCGACGCGGGTGTTCGCGTAATCGGACCCGTACGACCCCCAACACGCCGACGCGACCAGCACGAGTGCACCCGCGAGCGCGACGAGACGAAGCCGACGAATCCCCCCAGGTCCCATGGCGCGAAGCTAGCGCGGAGGGCGTTCAGCACGCCGGGGCGGGCTCGTTCCTAGAATCGCACTGTGGCGACGGAAGATCCCGACGGATGGCACGATCCCGCGCAGGTCAGTGAGTACCTGGGTCGGGTCGGGACGCTCCAACCCCGCCTCGCCGGTGAGGCGATGCTGGCCGACGTCGTTCCCGACGCGCCGCAGCGGGTGCTGGATCTGGGATGCGGCGACGGTCGCCTCGCTGCGGTCGTGCTCGACAACCGCGACACCGTGACCGAGGTGGTCGCCGTCGACGCGTCGCCTCCGATGCTGCAGCAGGCCCGGGCCCGCTTTGCCGAAGACGCCCGGGTCACCGTGCAGGAGTGGGACCTCAACCGTCCCATCAGCGGGTTCGGCGACTTCGACGTGATCGTGTCGGGGTTCGCGATCCATCACCTCGACGACAGTCGCAAGCAGGAGCTGTTCACCGAGGTCGCCGACCAGCTCCGACCCGGCGGTGTGTTCGCCAACCTCGAGGTGATCCAGTCGGCCACCCCCGAATTGCACGCCACCTTCCGCACCGCGATCGGTCGGGAGCGCGACGACCCGGCGGATCTGCTCGTCGACGTCGAGACCCAGCTCGGCTGGATGCGCACCGCCGGGCTCGACCAGGTCGACTGTCTCTGGCGCTGGCGCGGCTTCGCGCTCCTCGTGGGCCAGGCCCCGAACGGTGACGGCGCGAGCTAGCGGCTGTCACCAGTCGGTCGGGGCGTAGTCCTTCAGGAACTGGCCCGAGGCATGGGTGCCGGTGTTGCAACCGGAGATGATCGGATCGACGATGCGGGCGGCACCGTCGACGATGTCGAGCGGGGGGTGGAAGCGGTGCTCCGCGGTCTTGCGCTCCGCGATCGCGGCCGGGTCCTCGTCGCTGACCCAGCCGGTGTCGACGCTGTTCATGTGGATGCCGTCGGCCTCGTAGTCGGCGGCCGACGTGCGCGTCATCATGTTGAGCGCGGCCTTCGCCATGTTCGTGTGCGGGTGCTTCGTGGTCTTGAACCGACGGTAGAACTGCCCCTCGACAGCCGAGACGTTCACGATGTGCTTGTCGCGCTCGGGTGTCCGCAGCATCAGTGGTTTCAGCTTCGCGTTCAACACGAACGGCGCGACCGCGTTCACGAGCTGGGTCTCGAGCAGCTCGACCGACGACACGTCCGCAAGGGTCAGGCGCCACGAGTTCCGGTCCCGCAGGTCGAGTTGCTGGAGGTCCTGGTCGAGGCGGCCCTCCGGGAAGAGGTGGCCCTGGGGTCGTGAGTCGTCGGGGAGCAGGGGAGTCTGTGAGAGCTGCGCGGGGTGGGTGAGCCCGGCGACCGTCGGGGCCCGCGGCTCGACGAGGTGGGCTGGACCCGCGACGAGCAGGTCGGCGTCGCGTAGGCCCTCGTACGACCCGAGGAGAGCGCGGGCCGGGGCAGGGAGATCCGCGAGCGCCGTCGTCTCGAGCTCCATCATGTGCCGGTAGAAGTCGGGTGGGCGGCGCACGGTCTGGCATGCGTTGTTCACGATGAAGTCGAGGCGGTCCCGGGTGCGGTCGAGATGGCGGCAGAACGCCTCGACGCTCGGGGTGTGGCGCAGGTCGAGCCCGAAGATCTCGAGCCGGTCACCCCACTCGTCGAAGTCGGGTTCCCGCGCGTACCGCAGTGCGGAATCGTGGGGGAACCGGGTCGTGACGATGAGGTGCGCACCCGCTCGGAGGAGCTTGATCCCGGCCTGGTACCCGATCTTCACCCGGCCACCGGTGAGGAGCGCGGCCCGTCCGCGGAGATCGGCTGATTCCGTGCGCTTGCGGTAGTTCAGCTCGGCACACCCGGGGCAGAGCTGATCGTAGAAGTGGTGCACGTGGGTGAAGTGCTCCTTGCACACGTAGCAGTGCTGCGGATCGCGGAGCTCCCGGTCGTCGAGCTCGTCCCCGCGCGCCGACACGTCGTCGGGGGGGAAGACGTTGGGGGTGGTGAACACGGGCTTCGCCCGAAGGGTGCGGATACCGGTCTGCTCGCGCGCGAGTTCGTCGCGCCGGATCTTCTCGGCCCGCTCGCGCCGCTGACGGGCGCGGACGAGTTGCCGGCGGGCGGCGACGTCGGGGGCGAACACGTTCCCCGCCGCGGCTCGGAGGCGGATCCGCTCGGCTTCCGAGAGCGCCTCGAGCACCGACGGGTCGCTCGCCACCGCCTCGAGCAGCTCGGTCGCGGCCCGCACCTGCTTGACCACGTCGTCGTCGTGGCTCATGGATGCGGTCGGGTCGTCGTCGGGCATGAGTGAGCAAGGATGCCAGGCTCGTGCCGTGGAGGAGGAACGGTTCTCGTATCGGCAGATCGTCTGACCAGCGTTTCCGCGGGTCTGGCCCTTGCGACGCGTGAGGTGGACATATGGTATCCGATCAGATACCATCGGCGCATGGATGCTGCCACCACGCTCCGGCGGGCCCGGGACCGGGCCGGGCTCTCCTTGCGGGCGCTCGCCGCCCGGGCCGACACCTCGCACTCGACGCTCTCGGCCTACGAGACCGGTCGCAAGGTCCCGACGGTCGAGACCTTCGCCCGGATCGTGCGGGCCGCCGGGTTCGACCTGGAGCTCGAACTGCTGCCCGCCATCGGGGGGATCGACCGGGCGGCGCGCGGCCGGGAGCTGGTCGACGTGCTGGAGCTCGCCGAGCTCTTCCCGGCTCGTGCGAGTGCCACCCTGGAGGTCCCCCGGTTCGCGGCGACCGACGCGGCAGTCGGGTGAGCGTCCTCGCCGACCGGATCGTCGCGATCCACCGCGCCCTCGACGCCGCCGAGGTTCCGCATGCGTTCGGGGGTGCGCTCGCGCTCGCGTGGTGCACCCAACGGGCACGCGGCACGATCGACATCGACGTCAACGTGTTCGTCGACGGATCGCATGCCCGCGAGGTGCTCGACGCGCTGCCTGCTGGAGTCTCCTGGTCCGACGACGACCTCGCAGTGATCGAGCGCGACGGTCAGACGCGACTCTGGTGGGATTCCACTCCGGTCGACCTGTTCGTCAACACCACGGAGTTCCACGTGCAGGTCGCGCAGCGGTGTCGACGGGAACCGTTCGCCGGTGTCGAGGTCCCGTTCCTCTCGTGCTCCGATCTCGCGGTCTTCAAGGCGTTCTTCGACCGGACGAAGGACTGGGCGGATCTCGAGGAGATGACCGCAGCGGGAACGCTCGACGTCGACCGCGTCGTGGGCGTGCTCACCCGCTACCTCGGTGGAGCCGACCACCGCATCGCTCGGCTCCGCTCGCTCGCCTGACGATGGCTCAGGCGGTGCTGTCGGGGACGCGGTCGGCGACCATCGTGACGACGAGCCGCTCGCCGTCGACCTCGGTGAGCTCGGGTCGGTACCGGTAGCCCTGGGGGTGGTCGAACTCGGCGAGCCCGTCGGGTTCGATGAGGCGGGTCGCGACGACGTGACGCACGAGCGCGCCCTTCAACAGCTTGTTCCAGTGGCTGACGGTGATGAGCTTGCGGCGTCCGAGCCGCTCGACTTCATCGAGGAACCGGACGGTGATGCGCAGTGTCGGCGCTTCGGAGTTCGGCCAGGCGCCATGGTGCTCCTGGGGGAGCAGGTCCCACACGACGCGGCCGTCGACGAACGGATCGAGCACGGGCGCGATCCGGGGCCGCCACCACGTCGCGAGTCGCCCGAGCCGGGGCGCGGCGGCCGACATCTTCAGCTTGTAGGCGGGGATCGGGTCGCGCGGCGCAACCAGACCCCAGAGTCCGGAGAACACGATCACCTGGGCGTCGACGCGGCGACGGGTCGCACGATCGAGGTCGTGGTAGGCGAGCGCCCCGTAGAGCACGCCGGTGTAGCGGTCGATCGCCGGCATCGTCGGCGATGCTGCGAGGTCGGGGGGCAGCCGGGTGCGGGCTGCGGTCATCACCCGACGGCGGGCGTCGTCGAGGTCGAACCGCATCGTGGCATCGGCCCAGGGCGCGCCCTCGCCACCTTCGGCCTTCCCCTCCGACGGCGGGAGGAGCACCACGGGCGTGGTGGAGCGGCTCGCGGATCTCGGGTGCACGGTCCGCGACTTTGTCAGACTGGGCCCATGGACGACTCCGTGACCCCCGAACGACCCCGCGACGCAAACGTTCCCGAGGAGGTGCCCGATTCGACCAGCGCGATCGAAGGCGCCCGCATGCTCGGGAACGAGGCGCGTGGCCGGCTCCGCGCCGACGGCTTCACCGACCGCCAGATCGACGAGTGGGCCGAGGCGTTCATGACCGAGGTCGGCTCGGGCGAGGTCGACGACCTCGTCGCCTGGATCGCCGCCCGCGAGGCCGCGTCCGGCCGGTAGCACCCGTCCAACCCTGCCCCCGGTCCACCGAGTTCGTTACGTTCTGGTCGTATGGGATCCGAAACGCAACGAACTCCCGAGGTGTAGGGGCGGGACGGGCGCGGGGCGGGGTGGCATGATCAGGCCATGACTGATGCCCCCTGGTCGGGTGACGCGAGCTCCCTCGTCGACGCGTTCCGGGCCGGTGACCGCTCACCGGTCGAGGAGCTCGACGCCACGATCGCCGCGATCGGAGCGAGTGATCTCAACTGCTTCTCGCTCGTCGATGCCGACCGGGCCCGGGCCGCCGCCGCGAACGCCGACCTCTCGAAGCCGTTCGGTGGCGTTCCCACGGGGATCAAGGAGCTGGAGGCCGTGGCCGGTTGGCCCCAGACCGAGGCTTCGCTCGTCTTCCGTGACCGCATCGCCACCTACACGACGACCAACGTGACGCGTCTGCTCGACCGGGGCGGCGCGGTGCCCGTCGGCCAGACGACGGCGAGCGAGTTCGGCGGGCTCAACGTGAGTGTCACGAAGCTCAACGGTGTGACCCACAACCCGTGGCGCCACGGTCGCACGGTCGGGGGTTCGTCGGCCGGTTCCGCGGCCGCGGTCGCGGGCGGGCTCGTGAGTCTGGCCACCGGCGGCGACGGCGGCGGATCGATCCGCATCCCTGCGGGCTACACCGGTCTCCTCGGGATGAAGGGCACGTTCGGTCGCATCCCCCGCAGCCCGAACGCGTTCATGCGTCCGAACACGGTGGTGCTCGGCAACCTGGCCCGGTCGGTGCGCGACGCGGCCCGCTACTACGACGTGTGCAGCGGCTACGACCCGGCCGACCCGTCGAGCCTGCCGGAGCACCCGAATTTCGAAGCGGGCCTGGGTACCCACGATCTCGCCGGGAAGCGGGTGGCGATCATCCCGACCCTGAGCGGCGTCACCCTCGAGCCCGGCGTCGAGGAGCAGCTCCGCGCCGAGGCGGCCGCACTGATCGCGTCGACGGGCATGGTGCAGGTCGACATCGAACTGTCGGTTCCCAACCTGGCGGCGCAGTGGATGATGGGCAACCTGGCCACGCTGCTCGCGGATCTCGGCGACCACTGGCCGGGCTGCGCGTCGGAGATGACGTCGGAGGTCGCGGCGGGACTGTTCATGTCGCAGTCGCTGTACAACCTGCGCACCGCCGCGGTGGCCGAGGCGCTGCGGGTGCAGGCCAACGAGGCGATGGCCGCCGCGTTCCGAGAGGTCGACTTCGTGATCTCGGCCACGAACCCCGGCCCCGCGTTCAAGGCCGAGGCGGCCACGAGCAGCGAGACCGCGAGCTTCCTCGACTGGGCCAAGTCGAACGCGGCCGCGACCTACGCCTTCCGGAGCCTCCTGTTCGCCACCCGCCTCGCGAGCGTCGTCGCCCCGAAGCTCCCGAGCGTGTTGCTCGACCGCGTCGGTCAGATGTTCCCCGACCTGGTGAACATGGGTGGGCTCACGATCATCTCGAACATCTACGGCAACCCGGCGGTCTCGATCCCGGCCGGTACCGTCGACGGCCTCCCCGTCGGGATGCAGGTCCTCACCCGTCACCACGCCGACGAGCTCCTCTTCGACGTCGCCCTCGCCGTCGAACGCGAGCGCCCCTGGCCCCTCGTCGCACCGCGGGGCGCGCCGGTCCCCGCGGGAGTCTGAACCGGCCTGGGTCCGTGCTCATCCGCGACCACGACCGCGACGACGACCCCGACCGGTGGCGCGCGTTCCTCGTCGCGCAGGGTTTCGGGCACGTTGCCGCCGGCGGCCGAGGTCGGGACGTCCCGGTCGTGGTCCCGACGCAGTTCGTCGTGACCGACGACGAGATCGTCTTCCACCTCGTCGCGACGAACCCGCTCCTCGCCGCGCTCGCCGAGAACCCGCGGGCGTTGCTCAGCGTCGCGGGCGACTGGGCGTTCATCCCGGGGGCCTGGAAGGCGATCGGCGACGAGGACCCTGCCCGCGGCATCCCCACCACGTACTACGCGGCCGTTCAGGTCACCGGCGACTGCGTGGTCGAAGTGGATCCCGACGAGATCGCGGCCACCCTCGCGCTCCAGACCGCTGCCATCGATCCCGACGGCACGTACGTCGATCCGATCGAGCACGGCGCGAAGCTCCGCGCGATCCGTGGGATCCGGCTTGCGATCCACGAGGTCCGGGCGAAGTACAAGTACGGCGCCAACGTCGACCCGGCCCACCGCGCGGCCGTGGCCGACCTGCTCGCGCGACGTGGCGGTCCCGGTGACCTCGCAGCACTCAACCAGCTGCGGGCCGCGGCGCGCTGAGCTCCCGTCGTTCGAGCGTCGGGTCGGTGTCGATATCGGCATCGGTGAAGAGCAACGGCCGCACGCGCTTCGCTGCGTAGGCCTCGGTCCCGTCGCGATGATGCGGTGAGGAGGGATCGCCGCTCTGGCCGTAGGCCATCAGGCCGACGCCTCGAGGGCCGTGGGCCGTCAGCTCGACGGCCATGAGGAAGCTGGCGCCGTAGGTCACCTGGTAGCCGCCGACTCCGATGCCACTGCGTTCCGTCCGGCCTGGGATCGTCGTGAGTGGCGGGGGAGGCGGCTCCAGGGAGGCGGACGACAGCGCTCCGGTCGGCCCCAAGACGTTCATCACCCCTTCGGCTTCGCCGCCGCCGTGGATCGGGATCCGCTCCGTACCGCGGACGGCCCACTGCACGTCGCCGAGCGGGGCGTCGACCGCGACACCGGCCGCGGCGAGCACCCGCATCGCGTGCCCGACCGCGTGGGCGACCGGATCCTCACCCGCGGGTGGAGGGGGCGCGAGTCCGCGCGGCGTCGCCACGGGATCGTGGGGGTCGAACGGCTCCGCGAACAAGGGCCCCTGCTCCCGCCACGCGGCCGGCGGGAAGCTCGACATCGTCTCGCGCCACAGCGTCGCCCCCACCGCTCCGAGGTCGACGGTGCGGTCCCAGGTCTCCAGGACGTCGGCCGCCCGTTCGAGGTCGGCGTCGTGACCCTCCACGACGATCCGGCCGGCGGCCCGGCATCGGGCCACCACCTCGTCGAGCAGCAGGTCGGCGGTGAAGCTGCGGTTCGCGAACACCGTCTCGACCAGGTCGTCGAGCGTGACCGAGCCGCGCGCGGCGAGCGCGCTCGCGAGGGCGAGGTTGCTCCGGCCACGAGGGCGGATCGCGACCCGTTCGAAGCCATGGAGGACCGAGTGGCCCTCGAGCGGCTCGGCGGGGTTCGGGAGCCAATGGGAGTCGTTCGCGTTCACGAAGAAGTCGGTCCGCTCGAGTTGTGGGAGGGCACCGGGCGGCTCGAGGCCGGGGCTTCGGGCGTCGGGTGCGTCGAGCCACTCGTCGTCCGGGTCGGAGCCGTCGAGCACGGCCACCCGAGCCTCGTACAGCAGCGCGGCGACGAGGTCGTCGTTCACCCGGGCCGCGAACCGTTGCTGGGCTCCGCTGGAGATGCGTGGAGTCGCCGAGGCATCGATGTACCAGACCCTCCCACTGCGGTCGGTGGCCAGCGTGTTGACCCAGGGCAGGCTCTTCACGTCGGCGAATACGGCCTGGAACTCGTCGAGATCCCGGGCCTGGTTCATCCGGAGGAACTGCTCGAGCACCGCGGTGTTCTCCGTGTTCGCGTCGCGGTACGCGTAGCCGGTCTCGAGCCCCCAACCGAGGAGCGGCAGGTTCACCATCGGTCCGTGGTGACTGGTCCAGAGGGTGCGCTCGACGTCGTGGATCGCTTCACCCTCGAGCATGGCCACGGTGTGCAGGGTGGGCGTGAGGTCTCGGATCTCGTCGCCGTAGCGGTACCGCGTCGGGGCTCCCGGCGCGAGCTCGAGCTGATAGAGGGTGAAGCGGTGCCCGCACGAGAACGTGTGGGCCCAGCCGACGCCGGCGTTGAACCCCATCTGCACTCCCGGGGTGCCGAGGAGCGAGACGCCGTACACGTCGAGCTCGCCCGGGATCACGAGGTGGCATTCCCAGAAGCGCGCTTCGCCGTACCAGGGGAAGTGGGGGTTGGCGAGGACCATCCCGTGGCCCGACGCGGTGGCGTCCCGTCCCATGACCCAGCCGTTGCTCGCTGCCGCCGATCCGAGTGCCGTGACCGGGGACGCGGGGACGGGACCGTCGGGTCCGGGTGCCTCGGCGCGGCCGATGAGCGGGGCGAGGTTCCGTCCGCTCGCCATGAGGGCGACGTCGCCGAGGTACGCGTAGAGGTCGAGCTCGGTGATCGGTCGGATCCACTCGGCCTCGTGGCACCACGCGGGGAGCGATCCCGCGGCGCGCGACTCCTCGACCCACGCGTTGTAACCGGCCACGTAGCCGGTCACCATCGCGCCGACGTTGGCGGGTTGCGCCGCCTGCAACGCCGGCGCGCGGTCGACGACACCGAGCGCGCGGTAGCCGAAGTCGGTCGCGAGGTGCGCGCCTCG
>Ga0209591_10009735_pt1 | contig 10371 bp, 8 predicted proteins | sample MAT01_FD_187207 | JGI IMG/M metagenome (GOLD analysis project Ga0209591, IMG submission 187207) | Freshwater microbial communities from Lake Fryxell liftoff mats and glacier meltwater in Antarctica - MAT-01 (SPAdes) (version 2) | ecosystem: Environmental > Aquatic > Freshwater > Ice > Liftoff...
CCACCCGGGCCCGTGATCACCTCGTCGTGTCGGCGCACCACAAGGCCACCACCAGGCCCGACACCTACGCGTCGCTCCTCTGGGCCTACTTCGCCGAGCTCCCCGAGCTCTGGCGTCCGGTCGACGATGTGCCGGTCGGAGGCGGGGATCCGGTGATCGACCCGCCCGCCGATCCGGCGGTTCGCGCGTTGGTCGGGGTCCCGCCGGTCGGCGCCCACGATCGCGCCGCCTGGATCGACGAGCGCGAATCGCTGCTCGCTCCGCACCACCAGCCCTCGGTGGTGTCGGCCACCGCGGTGGCACGGTCGGCGGCCGTCGGCGGGGTGCTCGACGAGCCCGCGTCCGAGTCCGCGTCCGACGACGAGATCGAGGCCGGGATCGACGGCGAGGACGGTGTCGGGTCGGCGGTGCCGCAGCGGCGCCAGGGCCGCGCCGGCTCGGCCATCGGTCGCGCCGTGCACGCCACCCTCCAGATCGTCGACTTCGACGAACCGGTCGAGCTCGAGGCCCAGGTACGCCGCCAGTGCGAGCTCGAGGCCATCGACGATCTCGCCGACCGGGCCATCGGGCTGGTCCGCGCCGCCCTCGCCTCCGACGCCGTTCGCCTCGCCGCCCGCTCGCCCCACCATCGCGAGCTGTATGTGGCCGCGCCGATCGGCGATCGCGTCATCGAGGGCTACATCGACCTGCTGATCGAGACGCCCGACGGTCTCGTCGTGATCGACTACAAGACCGACTCGGCCAACACCGAGGCCGAGATCGACGCCAAGCTCGCCACCTACGAGCTTCAGGGTGCGGCCTACGCCGCCGCGCTGGAAGCCACCACGGGACTCACCGTCATCGACTGCCGGTTCGTGTTCTGCCGCCCGGGCGGCGCGGTCGAGCGGGCCGTACCCGACCTGCGGGGCGCGATCGCCCGGGTCCACGACCACCTCGGAGCGTCCCGGCCGGCGACGTGATCCGACGAGCCAGACGCGGGCCGTCCCCGAGGTTCAGACGGCGGCGAACGCAGCGGTAGAGCGCAACGGGCCACCGAGTCCGGGGCGCCACGCCGTCAGGGGCGGGCCGGGAGATCGGATCCTCAGACCTGGAAGCAGCGGAAGCCGACGGCGTAGGTGCAGCCGGCCTCGGCGCCCAGCGACGCGGCGCTCTCGCGCAGGAACGTGTCGGGATCGAACTCGACGCCGAGTCCGTCGAGGTACGCGCCGTGTTCGCGCAGCGACGCGACCCCTCGGTCGATCCAGTCGGTGACGTCGACGACGTGGGTGGTCTCGGCGGCGGCGTTCACGTAGACGGCGCCGACGCCGGGCCACGGTTCGCCCAGCTCGGGGTGCAGCCAGCGGTTGGCCGCATCCCGGCACGCATCGAGGGTGGCCCGGCCGACCGCTCGGTGGTCGGCGTGGTTGACCGCCACCCCACCCCAGGTCAGATCGAAGTTCATCGTGATCACGATCTCGGGCCGGTGCCGGCGGATGGCGGCCGCGATGTCGCGGCGCAGCGCCACACCTTCCTCGACGAGCCCGTCCGCGTGGCCGAGGAACTCGACCGCCGTCACCCCGACGACGGCGGCGCTGCGCCGCTCCTCGTCCTCGCGCTGCGGGCCGACCTCGGCCGGCGGCCGGCCGTCGATCCCGGCCTCGCCGCTGGTGACGAGCACGTACGCGACCTCCTTGCCCTGGTCCGTCCACCTCGCGACCGCGCTCGCGGCGCCGTACTCGAGATCGTCAGGGTGGGCTACCACCGCGATCGCTCGCGACCAGTCCTCGGGCATCGGTTCCATCGCTGCACCTCCGGTCCCATGATGGCCCACCCGGCCATCGGCCGGCCGACGGAGCGCCCCCGACCACCACCGAACTCGGCCGGGTCTCCCCGAACCGGCCGCCGTACCTTCGGTCACCGCACCGGGGTGGCCACCTCGGCCGGATCGGGCGAGAGCAGTGTGGACGCCGGGTCGGCGGCCTCGATCGCTGCGGCGATCGAGGGATGGATCCGGTCGACCATCGGGTCCCACAGTCCCGCCCGGGCCATCACGTCGCGCACCGGGCCTCGGACGGTGGCGAGCCGGAGCGTGACCCCGCTGGCGTCGAGGTCGCGGTCGAGCTCGCCGAGCAGGTGGGCGCCGCTGGCGTCGAGATCGCCGATGCCGGACGCGTCGAGCACCAAGGTCGTGATCGCCCGGTCGCGGGCGACGAGATCGGCGATGCGGTCCTCGAGCGCCTTGGTGTTGGCGAAGAAGAGGGGCCCGTCGACCCGGAGGAGCGCGATCGTGTCGCTGCGGGTGGTGGGCCACCGGTCGACGTTGCGGTACTCGCAGGTCCCGTCCACCCGGCCGAGCTCGGTCGCGTGCGGGTTCGCCGAGCGGTAGACGAACAGCAACAGGCTGAACACGAGGCCGATGGCCAACCCGGGCTCGACCCCGATCGTGAGGGTGGCGATGAACGTGATGGCCAGCGCCGCGAAGTCGGACCGACGGGTCCTCCAGGTCTCCCGGGCCTCGTGGATGTCGATCAGGCCGGCGACGGCGACCACGACCACTGCGGCGAGGACGGCCTTGGGCAGGTAGTACAGCGCCGGGGTGAGCCACAGCACGGCGACCATGAGCATCCCCGCGGTGAGCAGGCTGGCGAGCGGGGTGCGGGCTCCGGCCTGGTGGTTGACCGCGGTGCGCGAGAACCCGCCGGCGATCGGGAACCCGCCGAAGAGCCCTGCGGCGGCGTTGGCGGCTCCGGTCGCGATCAGCTCCTGGTTGGCGTCGACGTCCTCGCGGGTCCGCCGGGCGATGGCCTTGGCCACGCTCACGCCCTCGGCGTAGGCGACCACGGCGATGGTGAGGGCCACCGGCGCGACGTCGCCGAGCAGCGATCCCGAGATCTCGGGCAGGGCGGGCGACGGGAACCCGGTCGGGACCTCGCCGAGGATGGCGACGCCCCGGTCGGCGAGCGACGCGACCCAGGCTCCGACGGTCGCGGCCGCCATGACCACCAGCGCCACGGGGGCACGGGGCACGAAGCGCTTCCCGACGGCGAGGGCGACGATCGACGCCGTCGCGATGCCGACCGTCCACCAGGACACCGCGGACGCCTTGTCGATCAGGGCCGAGACGGTGGCCGTGACGCCTTCCGGACGACCGATGCTGAGCCCGAGGAGATCCTTGACCTGCGACAGGCCGATGGTGATGGCCGCCGCCGACGTGAAGCCGGAGATGACCGGATGGGACAGGAAGTTGACCAGGAACCCCAGGCGGAGCACGCCGGCAGCCAGCAGGATCCCGCCGACGCTCAACGCCAGCAGGGCGGCGATCGCCGGGTAGCTGGGATCGGCGGGGTCCACGATCGCCTCGAGCCCCGAGAGGGTCAGCAGCGAGGTGATGGCCACCGGCCCCACGGCGAGCGATCCGCTGGTGCCGAAGATCGCGTACGCGACGATGCCGACGATCGCCGCGTAGAGACCGGTGACCGGGGGCATCCCGGCGAGGCTGGCGTAGGCCATCCCCTGGGGGATCAGCATGACCGCGACGGTGATCCCCGCGGTGAGGTCGCCCCGCAGGAGCTCGCGGGGGTAGTGGCGGAGCCACGCGCTGGCGGGGACGAACCGCTCGAGGCCCGTCGGGCGCCGCCGGCGCGGCCGGTCGGTCCCGGTGGACCCCTCGGTCGCGGGTCCAGGGTCCACCGACGGGATCACGAGCGGCCCGGCCATCAGATCAGGCCCGACCGGCGGCGGTGCGGTTGGTGAGCTGATCCACCACGGCGTTCACGTCGCACGTGTTCCCCCGGTTGTACGGGAGCTTGCCGAGCACCGCACCCATGGCACAGGTGTTCGAGAGGGCGGCGACGGTGAGGCCGGCCCCGACGGCTCCGGCGAGGTACCGGGCGGCGGGCACCCACACGCTGGCCACGATCGCCCCGGCGACGAGGGATCCGGCCACGAGCCGGACCTGGCGCTCGATGTCCCAACGGCCCTTCCCCCGGTTGACGGCTCCGCCGGTCTGCTCCCACGCCACCATCCCGCCCTCGAGCACCCGGATGTTGCCCATGCCGGCTTCGGCCAGACGCTGCTCGGCCTGGGACGCCCGCATGCCCGATCGGCAGACGAGCACGACGGGCTCGTCGACGTGGCGCTGGATCTCCGCGGCGTGCTCGCCGAGGGTGTCGAGCGGGACGTTGTACGCCCCCGGGATGTGCACGGCCTCGAACTCGGCCGGCGAGCGGACGTCGAGCACCTTGAGGTCGGTGTTGCGATCGACGAGCTGCGCGAGGTCGGCGGGATCGATCCGGGTGGCGGTTGTCATGGGTGGTGTGCTCCTGGAAGGTGGGTCGGGGGGTATCGGAGGGGAGGTGCGGTGGTGACGGTTCGCAACGGGGACCGCCGCGCGAGCGCGCGGAACCAGTGGCCCGGACCTGACGGTCGCGGCGAGACGGTCGGGTTGTGCGGGAGTACCCGGGCTCAGACCAGCGTCGGTTGTCCCGGTTGGGCGAGCTGCCACGCGCCGTAGCCACCGAGGAGGTCGGACACGTCGCGGGCGCCCATCGAGCGCAGCAGACTGGCGGCGATCGAGGAGCGGTACCCGCCGGCGCAGTAGACGACGATCGGCTGGTCCAGGTCGAGCTCATCGACCCGGGCACGGAGCTCGGCGAGCGGGATGGTGGTGGCGTCGGGGATGGACCCGAGGCGGACCTCCCCGGGGTTGCGGATGTCGACGAGCGCAACGGCGGTCGACGCCGTGCGCGCTTCGAGCTGGAAGGCGGTGAGCCGGGAGGACTGCGTGACGGTCTCGGGTCGATCGATGAGCGCGGCGGCTCCGTCGTCGAGGGCACCCACCACCTCGTCGAACCCGATGCGGCCGAGCCGGACCTTCGCCTCGGCCTCCAGGCCCGGCTCGGTCACCAGGACCAGCGGGGTGCCCGGAGCCACGACGGATCCGACGTACTCCGCGAACCGTCCGTCGAACCCGACGTTGACCGAGTTGCGGAGGTGACCCGCCGCGAACGACGCCGCGTCCCTCGTGTCGATCACCGTCGTGCCGCCGGCCTGGAGCGCCAGGACCTCATCCACCCCGAGCGGGGCCGGCACGGTGGTGTCGAGCAGGCCGTGCTCCTTCTTGTTCAGCCCGGCGTTGAAGCCGAAGTACGACGGCGCGGTCGTCTGACCCTCGGTGACGGCGGTGACGAACTCGTCGACGGTCATCGGCTGCACGGCGTAGTTCGTGCGCCGCTGCTCGCCGATGGTCGAGACGGTCTCGGTCGAGAGGTTCTTGCCGCATGCCGATCCGGCGCCGTGCGCCGGGTAGACCTTCGTGGTGTCGGGGAGCGCGAGCAGCTTGTCGTGCACCGAGACGTAGAGGTCGCGCGCCAGCTCGTCCGCGGTCACCCCGACCGACGTGAGCAGGTCCGGGCGCCCGACGTCGCCGATGAAGAGGGTGTCGCCGGTGAGGACCCCGTAGGGCTCGGCATCGCTCGCTCGTTCCCACACGACGACGCTGATCGATTCGGGGGTGTGGCCCGGGGTCTCGCGGAACTCGAGCACGACCCCGTCGCCGCCGTCGGATCCGAGCGTGATCCGCTCCCCGTCGACGACGCGACGGATGGGGAACTCGGGGTTGGCGGCCGACCCGTAGATGATCTCGGCGCCGGTCGCCTCGGCCAGCTCGAGGTGGCCGGAGAGGAAGTCGGCGTGGAAGTGGGTCTCGATGACGTAGTCGATGCGGAACCCCTCGGCCGCAGCATCGTCCAGGTACTCCTGGATGTCGCGGCGGGGGTCCACGATCGCGGCGCGCTTCGAGCTCTCGTCGGCGATGAGGTAGCTCGCTTGGGAGAGGCAGTCGAGGTAGTACTGGACGAACTTCATGGCGCGACCTCCGTTGGACATGGCCTAAGCATACCCCCCAGGGTATCAATGTCAAACCCCTGGGGGTATCCGATACGCTGGTCGGTGAGCACGGACGCACCGTGCCTGTCTCGAGGAGAACACATGCAGCTGCCCGATGACGCCGTGGCCGACATCCGCAAGCGGGTCCGCCGGGCCGCCGGACAGGTCGCTGCGGTCGACCGCATGCTCGAGGAGGGGCGCGACTGCAAGGAGATCGTGACGCAGCTCTCCGCCGCCACCAAAGCGCTCGAGCAGGCCGGCTTCCGCCTCGTGAGCGCCGGGCTCGTCTACTGCCTCTCGGACCCGGAGAAGGCCGAGGCCGAGGGCTACCCGATCGAAGAGGTCGAAAAGATGTTCCTGCGCATCGGCTGACGCCCGTGCGGCGGCGCCCGGAACGGGGGGAACCGGCCGACGATCAGTCGACGATCAGGTCGGGAGCCTCGAGGTCGAGCGCGTGGCGGCTGTGCCGAGACGCCATGGTGAGGAACATCTCGTCGCCACGGTCGGTGCGCTCGACGAGCATCGACGAGCCACCGCCATGACCAGGCCGGCGAACGTGCCGCGCCGGTACTCCAGCCAGCACTGGTCCCACGCGAAGTCGTCGATGCCCGCGGCGACGAGCGCGGAGTGGAACCGACGGACGAGCCGCTCCTCCTCGGGGCGGCGGTCCTCCTCGCGCAGCCCGGCGCCGATGAAGTACGAGACATCCTGCATCGCGGGACCGACCGTGCACGTCTGCCAGTCGACGACGCCGTGGAGCCGCCCGTCGCTGGGGTGGAAGAGGAGGTTGTCCAGCCGGTAGTCGCCGTGGACGATCGTGGTGGGGCTGCCGGTGGGGTCCAGGTAGCGCTCGAGGTTGGCGAAAAGCACCTCGCCGACCTGGCGCGCGTGCGGGGCGAGGTCGGCGGCGTAGCGCGCCCGGAAGCCGTCCCACAGGGTGGGCAGCAGCATGGCGAGGAAGGCCCGGCTGGTGGCGGGGTCCCCGGCCAGCCACTCGATGTCGAGCAGCGACGGGTCGCCCCAGCGCGGCGCGTGGAGGTTGACGAGCTCGTCGACGGCCGATGCGGCGTGCTCGATGGTGCACCCCACGAGCTGATCGCCCTGCTCGGCGGGAGCGAGGTCCTCGAGGAGCAGGACGAAGCTGGCCGTCGCAGGATCGATGTCGGCGTGGAAGACGGCCGGCGTCCGCACCGGCAGCGAAGGTGCCAGCTCCTGGTAGAAGCGAACCTCCTTCACGTAGCTCCCGAGCGACAGCGCGGTGGCCCGGCTCGTCTCGTCCGCGGCGGGCAGCTTGGCGACCAGCGTCGCGGGCGCATCGGTCGCGCGGTCGTAGGTGATCGTGAGGCGGACGCTGTCACACATCTGGCCCGTGCCGAGCGGCCGCTGGCGCACCTCGGTGACCCGCACCCCGGCCAGGTGGCCCCCGGCATCCAGGGCAGCCGTGAGCCAGTCGGCCGTCAGGGCCTCGGGCGTGTCCGCGATCACCAGGTCGCTCATGGCAGGGTCCCCCTCACGGTCGTCGGCGCTGCCGTCGATCCCCCGGGCGCGCTCCGCCACCCTACGCGATCGCTGATCGCGTCGATGCCGCGTGCGGCGGTTCGGTCCGCGGGTGAGGAGATCGGGCGGTGAGCGCCGGCCTCACGGCTCGAGGTCGACGACCGCGTCGGCCGTCGCCAGCATCTGGGCGCCACTCGGTTGCAGGCCCACCTCGGTGCACAGCAGGCCGGTCGACACGCGCTCGACCACCCCCCACTCCCAGATGGCGGTGGCCGACAACCCGGTTCGCACCGCCAGCACCCGGGCGCGCTCGGTGGGATCCCCCTGGAGGAGCTCGACGGGGTCTTCGCGCAGCAGCACGCCGAGGTCGTACTCGGCCTCGGCCAGCAGCCCGTCGGGGTCCACCAGCTTGAAGCCGTCCCCGACGCCGTCGCCGACCTCGCAGGCGTTCCACTGGTGGATGTCGCCGTGCACCAGCACCGCCCGCTCGTCGTCGTGGGCGGCGATGCGCCGCTCGGCGCAGGCGACCGCGTGTGCGATGGTGCGTTCGGGGCATGGCCGGCCGAGCACGTCCCAGCGCTCGACGGTGGACGAGGCCAGCCAGCGAGCCTTCTCGGCACCGGTGGGCAGCCCGCAGCCGGTCGCCGGCCGCCACACGCGCTGCGCGGTGGCGGTGAGGATCTCGAGGCGGCGCGCCAGCGGCAGGCCCAGGCGGTGGAGGGGGCGCCCGAGTCGCTCGAGCAGGAGCGCGCCCCGGTCCTGGTCGTCGCGCAGCAGGGTGACGCACCCGTCGCCGTTCGCCAGGCGCAGGACGGTCACCTCGTGGCCGACGGCGTCGAACCCTCGCGGGATCATCACCTTCACCACGGCCGGGGTGCCGTCCTCGAGCTGAACCGCGGCGACGAACGCCTCGGTGGCGTCGGGGTAGGTCGCTCCGATCTCGAGCGACCAGTCGGCGGCGAGCGCGGCGACCAGACCGGGTAGTTCCTCGAGCCAGCGGTCGGCCCCGACCGACCGGGCCTTGTTCTGCACCACGACCGGCACGTCGAGTGTCGTCCCGTGCTCGGCCATCGCTTCGCCTCCCCGTCCTCGACCGGCCGGACCGTATCGTGCGCCGGAGGTCGGTCCGGGGAGTTTCGGGCGCTCGTCCTGGATCGGTGGGCGCCGGCAGGTCGGGATGCACCAGGCCGACCCCGGGGCCCACGTTCTTGCGGAGCTGGCGTTCTTGCGGACGCCACGAGCGCATGTCGCGTTCAAACCCGCCAGAACGTGAGGGTCGCCAGAACGTGAGGGTCGCCAGAACGTGAGGGTCGCCAGAACGCCGAATCAGGTGGCGCCGATGACGCCGTCGACGATGTGCGCGGTGCGATCGGCGTAGTGGGTCATGCGTTCGTCGTGGGTGACGATGATCGCGGCGATGTTCCGGGCATGCATCTCGTCGCGGATCAGCTCCATGACCTGCTCGCCCAGCTTGGTGTCGAGCGCCGAGGTGGGCTCGTCGAAGAGCACCAGCGTCGGGTCGTTCATGAGCGACCGGCCGATGGCCACCCGCTGGCGTTGACCGCCCGAGAGCTGGCTCGGCAAGTTGTTGCGGCGGTCGCTGAGGCCGAGCTCCTCGAGGAGCTGGTCGGCGCGATCGCGTGCGGCCCGGCCGGTGCGCTTGCCCATCTCGTCGACGACGAGCAAGTTCTCGCGTGCGGTCAGGAACGGCACGAGGTTCACCGACTGGAAAACGAACCCGACCGACTGGCGCCGGAAGGCGCTGAGCTGCTTCTCCTTGAAGTGGGTGATGTCCTGACCGCCGATGCGGACGGTTCCCTCCGAGGCCGACAGGATGCCGCCGGCGATCGAGCACAGCGTGGTCTTGCCCGACCCCGACGGTCCCACGAGGGCGACGATCTCGTCGTGCTCGACCCGCAGCGTCGCATGGTCGAGGGCCACGACCTCGTCGTCGCCGACGGTGTACACCTTGCGGACCCCCTGGAGATCGACCGCCGGCTCGTCGGTCGTGGAGCGGTCGCCCGCGGGGCGGGTGGTGGTGTCCATGCTCATGAGGCACTCCCGATGGCAGAGGCAGGGTCGATGCGCAGCACGCAGCGCAGGGGGAAGGCGCAACCGCTGACGGCGGCGACGAGGAGGCGGCCGACGTTCACGAGCCGGTCCCGATGGCGGAGGCAGGGTCGATGCGCAGCACGCGGCGGAGGGAGAAGGCGCAACCGATGACGGCGGCGACGAGGAGGTACCCAACGCTGCTGATGATGCGCACGGCGGAGATCTGGAACGGGATGCCGCCGGCGGGGATCACGCTGGCGACGAGGATCGAGATGGAGGCGCCGATGATCGAGGCGATGGCCGTCACGACCACCGCCTGCAGCACCACCCCGCCGAAGATCGTGCCCGACCGGGCGCCCATCGCTTTCAGCACCCCGTAGAGGGCGGTGCGCTCCACGATGAGCAGGGCGAAGAACAGCGCGACCACGACGATGGCGATGACGACCGTGACCCCGATGATCTGGTTGAACGTCGAGGTCTGCTCCTCGACGCCAGGCTGTGCGTTCGCCGCGGCGGTGATCGAGAGCGACTCGGTGGCGCCGCTGGTGGCCTGGTCGATCTGTTGGGCGAGGGCGTCGGCGGCGACACCCTCGGTACCCGTGACCACGAACGCCTGGTACACACCGTCGCTCTCCCGGGCGTCGGGGCGGTTGGCGTTCTGCACCTCTCGTCGGGTTTCGGGTGAGGACCAGAGTGTGCCCTGCCCGTTGTACTGGAGGCCCGAGACGAAGCCGGCCACCCGGATGGGCGAGCGCGCCGGCCCGAGCAGGATCGTCATGCCGTCGGTGACCCCCTGCTCGCGCAGCGAGTCGTCGGCCCACGCCTCGCCGGCCGCTGGCGGGTCGGGCACGCCGGTGGGGGCGATCTCGTACCCGAACAGCGCCACGTCGATCAGGTCCCGCGGTCCGTTCCCCGGGATGCGCGCGCCGAGTTGGGTGACGCTCAGTCCGCCGACCA
>Ga0209591_10009741_pt1 | contig 10369 bp, 4 predicted proteins | sample MAT01_FD_187207 | JGI IMG/M metagenome (GOLD analysis project Ga0209591, IMG submission 187207) | Freshwater microbial communities from Lake Fryxell liftoff mats and glacier meltwater in Antarctica - MAT-01 (SPAdes) (version 2) | ecosystem: Environmental > Aquatic > Freshwater > Ice > Liftoff...
CCTCAGACGAGGATATTCAGGATCAAGCAGTGCCAGCTGATCTCGCACGCGCTGACGCAGCTGGACGGCCGGCTTAAGACAGTATGTTGCAAAATCGCTGGCGTCCACCTGTCCGTGTGGAAACAACAGCTTGCAGAAGCCTGCTGCAAGCCGAGAGATGGCGATGACATCGCGGCGATCAGCTGTGCCAGTGACGGTGTTATGCTGCTGCACGAGTTGCTCATAGCCAGATCGATTGCGTAGATGGTGCAAGACGTCGCCGAAATAATCCGCCTTGAACCCTATGCCACGACCGATAAACGCCTCCTCGATACGCGGCAGCTCCCACCCTGGCAGAATGCCATGAATACGGTCAATAAAGGCCGTCTCACTTAGGAAAGGCGGTAGCTCCGCGAATAAGTTCGCGTGGCGCGGGCGCCGATACTCATCTAGCGGTATGTTTGCCAGCAGCATTAACCCTGCTGTGGACTCGATCTTCTGTGTGCCGCCACGAGCGAAGCTCCCCGACTCCAGATAATCTTTGAGCACACCGATGATCTCGCCAGGGTTGTCGAACGAGATGGATTGCGCCTCATCGAAGATCACAAGATCATAGTGGCTCAGAAGCCCTGGCTGTCGGCTTGCATTATTGTAGAAGAGCGCCGCAGCAGTGACTTTGCCCCCCGAAACGAGACGTGCATAGCGCGATAGATTGAGAAAGACAAAAGATTTGCCAGTCCCCTTGGGCGCGAGCTCGATCATATTGACGCGCTCTTGCACCAGCGGTATCAGGCGCGTAAGCATGTGCATCTGCTGAGGGAGACTGTATGCCTCTGGGTTGTAGCCCATGCTCGCAATTAAAAGATCGCGCCATTCATCGAGGGTGAACTGAGCCCGGCACTCACAGTACAAGTCCAAGTCGAGCCGCGCGTTCTGCATTGGGCGGAAGTCGACCATCTGGATCTGACCTTCCTTGCGGGCGCCGTCCGGGGGATAGTATTGCAGCTTGCCGACGCCCCACACGCCCGCTCCCAGAAGTAAAGGAAAGCTCTCGATAATAGGACGCTCAACCCCGGCCTTGCGCTCATCCAGGCACGGGATGTTGAGCCGACTCTCGTTCTTCTGAAGGTCGACTGTGACGCTAAACTGATCGAGAATGGTCAACACCTCGCCATTCTGTAGCTGAGCTTTGAGCTGCTCCTTCTGGTCACGCGTCGGGAGATGCTTATTCAGAAAGGTGCGAATGCGCTGCTGGGATGCGGGATCAAGCACGCCGTCGGGCGTGTTGCGGGTGACAATCCACTCGCTTACAAACGCAGGGATGCTGCGCGTCCCAAAGCCTGCCTGCTGCACAAGCCCTTTGTTGACGCAGACCTCTCCAAAGAGGCGTTGCGCTTTTTCTTCGTAGGGAAGCATTGCTGTCACTTAGTTGAACATGTCATCGAAGGAGCTGTCTTCGGTTTGCAGGCGCCGTAGCGCAATGCGAGCGTGTCCTACATCGTGGTAGGGTGTGCCGTACACATGGTAATGAAGCTCATAGCTGATGAGCAGCTCGGCTGTTTGTACCATCACTGTCGGAAATTGTAGCGCAACCTCATGCTGTGCAAGGGCTCCAAGCTGCATTAGCAGCACCTCGTCAGGCCCATCAGCGAACATAAGGTGCAGATCGTGGACGGGAAAAGGGTTAACATTGCGCAGCACCACCATTACTTCGCCGGCCTGCCCAGCGCGCAGTGTCCCTCGAAATTCGATTTCGATGGGCAGCACATGTGGCTGCTCGGACGTCAGATGGAGCAGCGGGACGATGGTTTCCTCAGGGGAAAGGCCGCCGTGCGTCCAGCCTGAGGGCCGCCGCTTGATGTAGCGATAGCCACGCGGCACCAGGTAATGCTGATCTAGTTGGAAGCGATCCCGGTCAAGGGTATACCAGACTTGCGGATCAATGCTCGGGAGTTGCTCACGATCAGTCACCGCAGCGCGCGTGCCAACTTTCCGAGCTTCCTGTTCTGGCAGCTCCGCCTCCCAAATCTCATCGATCTCGCGCACCATTGTGGGGAGTGGCGCGGCCGAGGCGGTGTCGGGCAGGCGCGTGCTCCCGTGGTCGCTCCCGATCAAGACGTGCAGCCTGCGGCCTTGCTCCGCACACAGGCGCTGGGCGCTACCTAGATCATGGGCCAGAGCTTCAAGATAGCCTCGGATGCCTTGGTCATCGGTGAAGGTGGATGTCTGATGTGCGAGCATGTCAATCATGTTGAAAAGGACAACGCAGACCTGAAGATCATTGCGCTCGCGCAGCGCCTTGATCGCATCTGGAAGATTGTCCCCCACGCTTGCACGAATATTGCTCCGCATCAGTTTCGCCCGCGCCGTCTCGGCAATCGTCGCCTGGCCTAGATCACTCATTGCCTGCCCTGTTACCAGCGCCCGCTTGGAGATGCTCGTGATTGACGGGAGAACGGCTACACCTGGCCGTTGAGCCTGTGAATGCAGCCCGTTGCCCACGCATGCCTCACGCATGAGCTCCCCTTGCCACCACGTCATGCCATCAATGATCAGCCAAATAACAACGGCTCGTGCGTCACCATCAACGAGCGTTGCCATGTCCTGATATTGGCTGAGCAGCAGGGGCGAGCTGCTATCATTGAGCCAGGATGGATACTGTGAATAGAGCCAGTCGCTGTATTGCAATGCACATAACTGCTGACGGTCGCGACCGCGCCCAGTGCGGATAACCCACGCAAAGTAGGGCAGATACGCCTGCGTGGCCCAGCTGAGCCAGCGCTCCACTGGCCAGGTGGGATCTGGCATGGGCGGCTCAGGTGGAGCAACCTCCTCGGCCAGGCTGCGCAAGCTTGCCGCCGCGTCGGCAGTGGTAAGCCGTGCAAAGCGCACGGTGACAGCCTGCAAGAACCGTCTATCAAGCGCATCAGGGCAGCGCTGCACCATGGTTGTGAGTGCGGCCAACTCTGCCTCGCTGAGGCCCGACATCTGTGCTAAGGCGGCTGCGATGCTGGCAGCCTCAAGTGGCGCCGCACTCATCTGGCGGTTCCAGTATGCCTGGATAGCTTGGTGTTGGCGGTGCAAGGCCGTGATCAGCGCTCTAGAATCTGGCTCGCCTTCAAGGAGTGGCAGGTTTCCCCACGGCTGCAGCTTGCGCCAGTTTGCATCATAGCGCTGAAGCGCCCAGCGCACTAGTAGCTGAGCGCCATCGTCCGAAAGGGTTGTCGCCCGCAACGCCTTGTAGAGCGGCCTCTGCACCGCCCAGCGTTCGAGCTGAGACTGTGCAAGCGGCACAAGCTCCGTATCCAGCGCTGTGGTTTGACAGAGCGCCCAGGCTGCCAACAATGCGGCATGGCCGAACGAAGGCTCGTCGTGCTGCCACAGAGGATCGAGCCGGTGCCCTAGCACCCACGTAAGCGGGTGAACGATCACGCCTGCTGGCGGTCGCGGCAGACGATCAAGCTGTAAAGCGGCGATCAGCCGTGGCGTGAATGGTGCGGCAGGTGCTGCTCCGAAGAGCCGCATAAACGTCTCGCCCGGATCAATCTCACGCCATGTCACGCGGGTTTCGGGGTAACGCTGGAGATCAGCAAGCCAGCCCAAGATAACAGGATCGGTTGCGTAGACCACCAGCGACTCGCCCTGGTCGAGCGCTTGGCGGATGCGTCGGCGAACCGGCACATAGTCGGCTGGCCCAGTGGCTAGCAGGGCAGCCACTGGCGCATTGCTAAACCTCTGTCGGTCGGCGATGATCGTGATCACGCGCGAAACTCCTCGTTGAAGACCTTGATCAGCCAGCGCTGTTCGTCCCGTGAGAGCTCGGCGATCTGTCCCTTCATGGTTTCCCAGTGGGCCTGAACACGCGGTGTGACATCGCTTACCCGACCACGCAGCGCAATCTCCTTCGCCGCCGCATCAAGGGCCTGGAGATACTTGCAGCGCTGATCCCAGGACTCCCAGCTGCTGTAAGGCGCACGGACGTCCTGGAGCCGTGCAGGCAAGGTGGTGAGCAGTAGGTTAAGCGGATCGTCGGCAGGGCCGGCCAGCACTTCCGCAACCAGCGTTGCGTTGGGCGAGAGTTTCTCGTTGGCAAAGAGGATAAATGCCCGTCTCCAGGCGCGTAGTTTCGCAACTAGCAGTGCTGCGTCGCCCTCAACGTTCGCTACGCCAAAGATCGGGCCGATGTCGGCGAGCATCTGGCAGATCATGACGGTGTGCAGCTTGCTGATCCGTCCACAGACAGCCATGAGCTCAGCCATGAGCTGATTAACAGTTGCGTCGTTCCAGGTGACGCTTGCGGCATCGATGCCCAGAGCGCGCGGCAGCGTGGCCAAAAAGAAGCTGGCCGGATCGGCATGAAGCGGAGCAGCTGCCTGGAGCAGCTCCAGCACAGCCTCGGCCTGAGGTGCTGGAATATCTGGAAAGAGCGTGCTGATGTCAGAAGTCGTAAGCGTGGTGACAAACGCCGGAAGTCGCTGCTCACCTAGCCAGCTGGTGGTCTGGGCCGCGATACCCTTTGCCAGGCGATGCTTCTCACGTACTTGGCTTGCCAGAGGCGATTGTAGCCCATACGTGGTGATGCCCGTAAGCCAGCGCAGCTCGGCGTTCGTAAGTGGCTCATACTCTTCGGCCGCGCGCACTGCCACGGTGACAGCCTGCACGTAGCGCTCCAAATCCGCGTAGCTGCGCCACTGCTGATAGCTTTGAGCGATCTGTGGCAACGCGCGCGGCAGGTTGATGAGCAAAGTCGTCTCTGCGTCGGAGCTACTATCGATCTGGCCAAGCACGATGCAGGCCTGTTCGTCCAGGTCGTTCTCAAGCGGAATAGGGTGCGCCTCGCGCCAGGTTTGGAGCAGCTCGCCAGCTGGTGCAGCGGTCGCCCCTGCTGCGGTGAAGGGCGACAGCACCTGCGCCAGCGTGTGTTTGCGCAGCAAGGCGTCAAGGTTAGCGGCGTGCTTGAGTGCGACTCCCAGACGCGCGACAGCCTGCTCCACCTCGGCTTTTGTCCAGCCTACTACACCGAACTGCCGGGGTAGGGCATCACCCAGTTCACGCTTCCAGTCCTCGGCGTTATGCTGCGTGCGCTTCAGGATGGCGCTAATATCCGCACAGGCCTGTGCATCTACAGCGGGGAAGAGCCGTTGCAGATCGGCAGGCTGAAGTGCTGGCGCACAGCTTGGCCAGGTGATGCTTGTCGCCCACTCGTGCAGGTATTTGACGGCGTGGTCGGCCCGGATGCCCGCCACCGGGCGGCCCACGGCCGCACGGGCCACGCCGTTGTGCCAGACCTCCTCTTCGGTGGCGAGTAACCGCCAGCGCGTCTCAATCTCCTCCCGAGCTTTCTGGAGCTCCTTCACAAGGCGGTCGAGATGCTCCAGTGTCGGCCAGGTGTGATACGCCGTGTTGATGCCCACAATGCTGCGTGCGAAGGCGTCGAGGATCATCTCACGAACGCTGCCAACTGGCTTGTTTGTCTGGGAGAGCAGCTCGCGCGTGTTGCTCAGCAGCCCCGCAGCCTGGCTCTGGACAACTTGGCGGTTCGTCCGCCAATCATAGATGTGGTTCCAGTACTCTGTGGCAGGTCGCTGCTCACATCCAAAGACAGTCGCGACAGCGCGCTCCGCGTGCTGCTCCAGCGCCTGCGACAGGCGTTCTACCAACCGGCAGGTCTCGCCCCACACTGCGAGCAGCTCTTGCACACGCTCGCTAGTCCACTCGCTATGATCAGCAGGCGCCATCAGCACCTCGGGGAGCTCCTTCAGCAGTGCGCCAGCGAGCGCATCGTCGGTACGGTCGCCCTGATGGCGCAGGAGCACAACGGCAGCGGCCAACACTGGCGCAGCGCTCATAGGCATGAACGCCTCCAGCTGGGTGGCGTCGAGCTTCTCGGCAAAGAGCGGCAGGCGTTGTGCAGTAAGCCACTGCCGCACCTGCGCTGCAACACGGGAGCGCAGCGTCTTGCCCTGGCCGCCGATCCCATCAAAGGGCTTCTTCAACCCTGCGCTTACAATACCCTTTAGCCACTGTTCCTCCTGTTCGCTCAGCGGTTGGAAGCGAACATTGTAGTTCTTGGGGTTGTCGATGAGCGTCTTCAGCGCCTTCTCATCCACACCCACAGGTTGCTGCGGGACTGTAGCTGTGGTGAGCTCAATTGCGTTTGCATTGAACGTGAAGAAGGCCGCGGTGAAGGCGAGCAGCAGCGAGTCGTAGAGCCCATACGGCGGCTCGCGTAGGGTGTCGATTAGCTTGGACCAGGGCTTGCCGGCACTCAGGTGGCTGCGGTAAAGCTGCCAGATTTTTTGGCTATCGTACTTGGCGCCGCTGGGCTCGATCAGGCCATAAATCTCGAATGTGCCATCGCTTTGGAGCGACTTAACCAGGCCCAACGCAGTCATTGCATTGCGAATGACGGTCTCGCTCTTGTTTCCAGACTTGCTGATGCGCACTTCGCCTTTAAGCACCTCTGTCATGGCCTGCGTAAGATAGAGGGTATACCCATCGGCCTTAAAATGCTGAGCAAGTGGATGCTCAGGCGTATGCGGGTAGACTGCGCTCATAACCTTTGAGGCAAGCTCTTGGGCATGCGTGCGATTATTAATATTCGGCTGGCTGGCGCCCTCGCGGAACCACTCCCACTGTTTCTCCTCGCGCAGCTTGGCCACAGCCGTGACGAGCGTGCCGTGGAAGCTCTTCCCAACGAGGCCAGTATCCTGAAGATAGCTTCTGGCGCCGCTGTCGAGCGAGCTGTCTTCGCGAACAGCCTTGAGCGCCTCGTAGTTTTTAAGCGTCTCCAGCACCGTCAGTGGCACAATTGGCACCGCCACAACTAGCCGAGGGTGCAGACGAGTCAGCTCACGGGCACGGCTTTGGGCGTCGCTGCGCTCGCTCTCGCTGCTGGCGATCACATACCAGAGCAGTCCATCGTTCGCCGCTGCGAGATCATCCTTCAGGCGCGTCGCGCTGTTCAACTCCTGCTGGCCGACATATTTTGCTTTAAGCTCACGGAAGCTGCCGCGGCGCTGGTTGTACGTCTCCGCCTTGATTGCATCGGCAGAGTAGGTCGCCTGAAGCTTCGCAACACTCGCCTCCGTCTTCCGCGCCTCGCGGAGCACGCGCTGCCGAAGATTGATCGAGCTCACGCGGCCCGCCATTGGCAGGCTGTAGGGGCCTGCCGCCTCACCATCGAGATCGCTTGGCGGGTATAGAGCCTCGACATCTTCCAGCAGCTTGAGCGCAGCTAGCAGCTCGCTTTCGGCCGACGGCGGCAGGTTCAGGGCGTGTCGCAGCATCTGCCTCGTTGGGCTGAGCGCTGGTGCGACCACCTCACAGATCGCAACAGTCTTGAGGACACGCCGGGCAAGTGTTGTCTCAACATTGGCGCGATCAACCTGCTGAAGCGAGTGATTGTAGGCGTCGGTGATATTGGAGCGCCGCACCTGAATGCTCTTCTCGAAGTAATCGAAGAGCCAGTCGAGGGTGAGCAGATTGCTCCAATCGGGGTAGGGGCTCGCCAGGCAATGCTGCGCAAGAAAGCCGATCAGGCCGTCCTTGTCCTTAAGAAACTGGAACATCGTTCGGTTGTTCTGCGCCACAAGGCCATTGATCAGGGGGAGCGCATAGGTGACCTGGGGATGCAGTGGGAAGCATCCCTCGACGACCATCTCCGCGACCCACTGCTTCGGCTGCTGCCGCCAGAGCAGGCGCGCTAGCTCTACCAGCTCATCACGCTGACGATTCGGCAGCACGTTTGTCGCGTCGAGGCGGCGAATGGCACCACGAACGAGCTCGGCGCTATCCTGAAGCTCCAGTGCAAACAGCTTAAAGCGCCCGCCGATCTTTTCGATCGCCTTGCTACCAGTGGCAGACGTACTTTCCGCTGAAGCGCTCGCAAACGGCTCAAGGCTGGCGACCACAAAGTGCAGCTGGTTCTGCCCGGAGGCCACGCTCGTGTTTGCGAGATCCTGGACACCAAGGGCCTCGACCTCGATCTCCGCCGACTGCTGATCGCCCGCACGCGCCATGCGGCGCAGCACCTCTGTGAACTCGTCGCAGACAACGAGAATGCCGCTGTGGCTGCCACGCTCACGTAACGCCTGGGCAACGCGCTTGTACGTCTCTTCAGGGCGGTCGTAGCTATAAATATCGAAGGGTGTCCCTGCCGCAACTCGGAACGTCCGCTGAAACGCAGCAAAGACAGTATCTGCGCCGGCACTACTGAGCTTTGCGATGAGGGTTGCAAGCTCCATAGCTTCGTTGTCGCGAAGTGCGTTGATAAAGCTCTGGAGCACAGGGTGATTCTGGCGCTGCCACTCTTCCAGCTTCTGGCGCGCTGCGGAGTAGCGCGTCGGCAGCATTAATGCTTCAAGCCCGGCATATTTGAGGGCCTGCTCTAGACCGTGTAAGATGAAGCCAGGGAACGGAACGACTGCGTTAGCCTGGAGCAGAACCACAAGGAAGGGTTGCTTGTTCGCCCGCTGCTGGTAAATAGTGGTGTACTGTGCCTCGTGATGGCGCTGTAACTTCTCGTAAAACGGCTGTATGATCGGGTCGTCAACAGGCCGCGAGAAATAATTACAAAGCATCAAGAGCAGGTCGGATTTGCCAGTGCCAAAGGTGCCGTGCAACATACGCGCCCGCTGATCGCTGGCGGGGTTCATGCTGCGCGCCACTTCAGCGAGAAAGCTGATCGACTGCGATGTGGGAATATACGTCCGAACGAGCTGCGCGTTTTGTTCGTCGTCGTTGAAGTGATCCGGCAGATGAATAGCCGGCTTAAAACCAGCATCTACAGTAATGATGTCAGTAAAGGGAACGGTAACACTGCTCATGGTCGTACTCCTGAAAGATTAAAATATGAGGGAAAGTCGCTTTCGGGTAGAAGCGGGGTGAGTATTTCCTGATCGAGCAGGCTGCTCACTAGAACAAGCCCGTGTGGCAGATCGCCCAAACGGCTCGCCTGGGCAGCGAATAGGCGGCGCTGGTCAGAAGACCAGCACGCGAGCGTGGCGTCAAGCTCATCAACGAGCATGACAGAACGCTCGCAGGCGGCCCCCCATAGGCGAAGATCTTGCAGGAGATCGCCTGGCTGATAGGCCTCCAGGCGGCCCTGGAGCTGATCAAAATAGCCAGGCTCTAAGGTGTAATTGATGTAGCACCAATTGTGGTGCTCGCAGAGCTGACGTGCGAGCGTGGTTTTACCAGAAAGGGGCGCGCCAATAAGCCAGGCTGTGCGGTAGCGTGGTTGCCCGCAACAGGCTAGAAGATGGGTCCCGGCGCGCTCAAGGAGTGTAGTCATGATTTCTGGTGGTAGTACTGCTCTAGCAGCAGCATCGGTTCATCGTGAAAACGGCGTGTAACCGGCTCGTGTTGCGTATCGGCGTAGCTCAGCAGGCCCTGAGCTTGCAGATGGAGCACAAACTCACGGACCTGCGCGGACGTCGCAAGGAATATTCGCCCAGGTGTCTCGGGCTCGGAGATAAGCTGCGACAGACGCAGGGCATTTGTATCATCATAGCGACGACGCCACATGTCGAATAACACGTAGGCAACAATCAGCGGCTCAGGCAGTGTGTGTGAGCCTGCAACAAGGCGCTTGTCGGCCTGCCGGCTTAGAAGCCCGAGGTTGCCAAGGGCTGATGTTTGTATGTAGGTTTTGATGAGCTCTTGCGAGTCGCTCTCTACACCTGATTTATTCGCTGGGCTCTCAGGCAAACTACGCGCGACATACTCCGCAAGCTCTTCGCGGGCAAAATTCTTGCCGGGATACAAAAACTCGTTGAAGCACCGATGCCAGACCTCTGACCGTTCGGTGTGCTCACTTGCCAGAAAATAGTGCAGCAGCCATAGTGTCCCTGGCCGAGCAAGGTCTGGATCATGGGCAGCAACAGTCAGGCCGAAAGGCGAGAGATGGTACTGTTTCGATGTGCCACTGCCTATGCCAAGCTTGCAAAACCATCCGCGTAAACCCTCAACTTTATATGGATTTACACCAATGTATGCTCCTACAGCTTCATCTGAGGTTGCTTTACCTTCCATAACACACTGAAGCATCCCTCTAAGCAAGGAGCGGTCAAGGGCGAAGCCCTGGTTAAAACGAAGTGTGCGCATGCATCACCTTTGCTGCAAACGGTCATAAGTACGTAAACAAGTGGCAGCTCCGTCGCTCAGAGGTGGCAGATGTCACAGCCCTGGTCGTCGTCCTCGGCGTCGAGGGCGGCCCCGAGCAGGTCGATCAGGGGGCGGTCGGGGCGGCGCTTGCGCTCCGTCTCCAGGCGAATAGTGTGGTCGCGCTTGACCTGTGCCATCCGCTCGGGCTGCTCCAGTTGCTCCAGGGTCTCGCCCTGGCGCCACGAGAACTGCTCGCCGCCGCGCTCGCTCTCGTAGGCCTTGG
>Ga0209591_10009747_pt1 | contig 10365 bp, 6 predicted proteins | sample MAT01_FD_187207 | JGI IMG/M metagenome (GOLD analysis project Ga0209591, IMG submission 187207) | Freshwater microbial communities from Lake Fryxell liftoff mats and glacier meltwater in Antarctica - MAT-01 (SPAdes) (version 2) | ecosystem: Environmental > Aquatic > Freshwater > Ice > Liftoff...
AGTCGGTCGTCGAAGCCGTAGCCGGGCACGACGGTTCCCGTCGGAGAAGTCCAGCGGTAGGCCGCGAAAATGCGGAAGACCATGCGAGAATCGCAACCGGTGGCGGTCGCGGCTTCGCGAGCGCGCCAGGCGACGGGAGATTCGTTCGTTGCGCGGACGCGCAGCGGAACTTTCGCACCCGCCGGCCAGGGGTTGGGCGGATCGAGGACTTCGAGTTTCGCGGCGCACCCTTCGGGCGGGAGCGGCGCTTCCATGCGCGTCACCCGCCGGCGGACGACGTAGCCTCGCGGGGGATCCGCTTCCAGGGCCACGAAGTGCGCGAAGCCGTTCTCCCGGTAGCGGCGAATGAGCGACGGGCGGAGGAGGGCGTAGCGCTCGTCGGATTCGAGCATCCAGAGCTGCACGTCGTCGATCGTTTGCGGGCAGATCCAGTACGGCGGATCGTGGCCGCTGTAGCCGTTGATCGTTGCGATTCCCAGCGATTGGGCGGCCATCATCGCGTCCAGTTGCGCGACGACGAACGAGCGCGGATTGGCTCGATCCAAGGGAACCAGCGACGCGGCGAGGCGGGCCTCGGGGTCCGCGGCGATTATGCGTTCGGCGAGCCGAGCCGAGCGGTCCTGCATCGCGCGCTTCTCGACGGTGTAGCCCGCGTTGGGGGCCAGGCGCTGTTCGGCGAACCCGAACAGGGCGACGGTGGCTGCGAGGGCGAGCCCGAGGGTCGGGCGGCTGCGAAAGGCGAGTTCGATCCGCGAGACGAGACTCGCGGCCAGGAGGCCGAACGGGAAGAGCAAGACGACGACGACGCGCTCGACCGAGCGGATCGCGGCCGCGCCGGGGAGTTGCGTGAGGAGGAAGTAGGGCGAATCGTCGCCGAGCTTGAGGAAGAGCGCGAAGGTGAGCAGGACCGAAGCGGCCGCAGCGAGCCCGATCCGCCGGATCGCGAGCGACTGCGGTCGCCGGGCAGGGAGGAACGCCGCGAGCAAGCCGAGCACCGCCGCCGCGCCGGGGAAGTGCTGCACGGTGGACGGCGGAACGGCGCCGGACGCCTCGCCCCAAACTTTGGAACTCGGAACCGGCGCGACCCACGCGGACGGTGCGGGCAAGTTCCTCCGGATGTCTTCGAGGTTCTTTTCGTACATCTCCGGTTTCGCCGCTTCCCGGTACGGCTTGGCCAGCTGCGCGACCGGGGCGATGCAGAGCGCCAAGACCGCGGCGCGTCCGAGCCAAGTTTTCCAGCGCGCTCGGACGACGTGGGCCGCGAATTCCCGGCGGTGCAGGACCGCGGCCATCGCGAGGAACCCGACGAGAGCGAGAGCGAGGAAATAGCCGACGTAGATCGTCGCGAACATCTGCCAGACGAAGGCGAGGCCCGTGCCGAGGAAGTAGCGAGTCCGTCCGGTGAGGAAGAACCGGTAACCCCAGAGAAAGGCGAGGGGCACGCCGAAGCGGGGGTAGACTTGCAGGTGGCCGATCATGGTTTGGACGGGCATGCCGAAGGCGAAGACGAACGCGCCGAGCGCGGCCCCGAGGGGCGACAGCCCGAAGCCGCGGAGCGCGCCGTAGCCGATGGCGTAGTTGAGGGCCAGGATCGCGAGCCACCAGAGTTGGTACGCCGTTTCGCGGTCGAAGCCCGCCGTGCGAAACGCGGCGTAAATCGGCAGCGTGCCGAGGTGGTTGTCCGAGAGCGCGGTGGTTTGCGGTGCCGGGTAAAAGATCGGCATGGTCCAAAAGCTCGGCTCGTCGCCTCGGATGTAGCGGTAGCCGTGTTCGAGCACGTAGTTGTTGAACCGCCCGTCGATCTCGTCGCCGGGCAGTCGGCTCAAATCCGTGCCGAGGATCGGCAGCGGAAAGATCCAGAATCCGAACGAGATGCCGAGGATGCAAAGGGCAAAATCGAGCGCGAGGCGGCGTCGGCGGTTCGGAGGCTCCGCCGGTGCGGCGCTGGGAATTTCGAGGATTTTTGCGTCGGACATTCCGGACTCTTGCGCATCGAGATCGGAGCTCGGACAGGGTAGCCCAGCGGCCGAAATGCGTCAATTACGGTTCGATGGCTCGAGTCCGCACGGCCGGATCGACTCGGCCGCGATAAGTGCGGCGGATCACGGGGTATTGATCGATGCCCAGAGCGGGCAGCAACCAGTCGTGCGCGATCCAAGGTTCGTACAGCGCTTGCCGGGTTTGCAGTTGTTCGACGATGCTTTCGGATGCGTCTTCGCCGTAGCGGCTCAAGGGATAGTGGCCGCGGTCGAACTTGGCGTCGGAATCGGTCAGCGCGTGGTAGCAGTCGCTGCCGCCGCCGGTGCGGGCTGCCTCGCCGATGGTGTCGATGCACTGGTAGCCGACCTGGCCGCTTTCGAGGAACTCCTTTTGCATGAGGAACTTTCGATAGATCCCCACGCGAATTTCGTACGGCCCCCAAATCGAGATCCGCTCCTTGAACCCGAACCTCACGTCGAGCGATTCCTTCATGCCGAGATTCGCGCCGGGTTCGACGCGAAAGCGGTAGGGGTGAATGTCGAGCGTGGCCGGCATCCAACTGATGGTGTGGTGGTCGAGCACCGTACCGGGACAACCGTTCGTGCGCACGACGGTGGCCCAGGTGTGCGTGAACTTCGGCACCTTCGGCTTCGATTGCGAGCCGTAAACGATCATGAAGTACCGCTCGCCCGCCGGCGCGGGCGTCGATTCCATTTCGGTCGCCGTCACACTGGTCGCGGGGCTCGGGGGACGCACCGCTCGGCCGGCACAGCCCGTGACCCCGCCGACGAGCAGCGGAAGCAGTGCGAGCGTAGGGCGGAGCAGTTTCACCGGTCGAACCCCGCATATGATGACGGAACCGACGACTTCAGTCCTCATGGGTTTCGACCTGCCGAACCCGGTCGCTTCGTTGCAATCGCTCCGGACGGATCGGCCGTGCGGATGCGGAACTCCCCCGGCCCGCACAACCGTCACTCTCGGACCCTCTCATGCGCACCAACCCCGTCAAACGGCTCCTCAAGGACGGCAAACCGGCCGTCGGCACCTGGCTCTCGCTCGGCAGCATCACCGCCGCTCGCTTCCTCGCGCGTTCGGGGTTCGACTGGCTCACCGTCGATGTCGAACACAGCCTCGTGAACGTCGAGACCACCACGCACATTATGGGATCGATCGCGGATGCGAAGTGCGTGCCCCTCGTGCGAGTGCCTTCGAATCGCCACGACCACATCAAGCGCGTGCTGGACAACGGCGGCTACGGCGTGGTGGTGCCCATGGTCAACACCCGGCAAGAGGCGCTCGACGCCGTGTCCGCGTGCTTGTACCCGCCCGTCGGAACCCGCTCGGTCGGGGGCAGCGTTCACGCGCTGAACTTCGAGGCGAGCCCCGCGGACTACTACGCGAAGGCGAACGACGAACTTCTGATTGTGCTCCAGTGCGAGCACATCATGGCCGTGCGAGACTTCGATGCGGTCTATTCGGTCCCCGGGATCGATGCGGTGTTCGTCGGACCGAACGATTTGGCGGCGAGCATGCGGTCGCCGGACGGCAAGCCGCCATCGCCCGAAGCGTTCGATCAAGCGCTCGCGGACATCCTCGCGGGGTGCAAGCGCAACAAGGTCGCGGCCGGAATCCATACGTTCAACCTCGAACAAGCGAAGCAGCGGATCGCCGAAGGCTGGCAGTTCATCGCCGTGGGCAGCGAGTTGAAGTTCATGGCCGACGGGGCGAAGGCCATCGCGGATGGACTGGGCCTGGGCAAAGGGGCGGACTTGGCGAAGTATTGAAACCCGCTTGCCGCCCGCAGGATCGCATGATATGTTCTCGAAGTCCCGAAACTGCGGTTTTAACGTCATGGCCCTCGTCGTCGTAGTTCGGCAAGCGCACGCAGCCCTCGCGGTTGCGATCGCTGCCGTCGCGGCCGCCGCAACGTAACCCCGGGACGACCAGCGATTCACCGCCGGCCCCGGAGTCTTCTCCGGGGCCGGTTTCGTTTTCAGCGAAAGGCCCGCCATGCCCCCCGCACCGCTTTCGTTCTCCGCTCAGGCAAACCGCACGCCGGATTCGCCGATCTCGTTCTTCATCCAGAAGGCGATCGAAACGCCCGGGCTGATCTCGCTGGCCGCGGGACTGGTCGATGAAGCCTCGCTGCCCGCCGCGGCGGTCGCGGACGCGGTTGCGGCGTTGATGGCGGACCCGAAGGCGGCCCAAGCTGCGCTGCAGTACGGCTCGACGCAGGGGTTGCCCTCGCTCCGAGAGAAGATCCTCGCCGAGGTCTGCGGGGCCGATGGGGTGCGGCCTTCGGACGTGAACCTCTCGCCCTCGAACGTCGTGGTGACGACCGGTTCGCAACAGTTGCTGTACCTGCTCGGCGAAGTCCTGTTCGACGAAGGCGATCTCGTCATCGCCGAAGCGCCGTCCTACTTCGTATACCACGGCGTGCTCGGTAGCCTGGGCGTGAAAGTGCTCTCCGTGCCGATGGACGACGGCGGCATGGACTTGGATGCGCTCGAAGACTTGCTCCACCGCCTCGAAGCGACCGGGGAAATCCGACGGCTCAAGCTCATTTACACGGTCGATTACTTCCAAAACCCGACGGGCTTAACGCTCGCCGAGGATCGCCGGCCGCGGCTCGTGGAACTCGCGGAACGGTTCAGCAAGCAACACCGGATCATCGTGCTCGAAGACGCCGCGTACCGCGAACTCCGCTACACTGGGCCCGATTTGCCGAGCGTGAAGCGATTCGACGTGCGCAATGAGTACGTCGTTTACACGAGCACTTTCTCCAAGCCCTGCGCTCCGGGGCTCAAGACGGGGTATGCGATCCTGCCCGCGGACCTCGTCGGCCCGATCTGCCACTTGAAAGGGAACCACGACTTCGGGAGCACGAACCTCGCCCAGCACATCCTCGATCGGCTGCTCGCGACCGGGGCCTACCGCAAGCACGTCGATGGCTTGCGGTCGATGTACCGCTCGAAGCGGGACGCGATGCTGCTCGCGCTCGAGACGGAGTTCGCGGACTGGCCCGAAGTGACGTGGACCGTTCCGGCGGGGGGGCTGTACGTGTGGCTCTCGTTCCCCGAGTCGCTCGACGCGGGCTCGAACGGGCCGCTCGTGCAGCGAGCGCTCGATGCCGGTGTGCTCTACGTCCCCGGGGAATTCGGCCACGTTCCGGACGAGTTCGGTCGGGTGAAAGCGAACGAAGTGCGGTTGAGTTTCGGCGTGGCGAACGAAGGGCAGATCGTCGAGGGGATTCGCCGATTGCGCACGGCCTGTCGCGGTTTGGAAGCGATAGTGCCGAAGGCGAAACGCGCGGCCGTTTAGAGGCCGCCCATGGAAACGTGAGGGCCGTCGGGGAGCGACGCCGCCGGCTTGAGCGACTTGCGCTCCCGCTTGCAGGCGTACATGGCGAGGTCCGCTTTGCGGAGTGCGTCTGCGATGTCGCTCGGGTTCGCATACGACGTCACGCCCCATGCGATGAGGAGGTCGATGGTTCCCGGTACGCTCGGGATTCGCTGCTCGACGAGCGCTTTATCGACTTGCAAAAGCCGGGTCGCCAGTTCGCTTTCGGTGCAGTCCGGCATGACGACCGCGAACTCGTCCCCCCCAAGCCGGAAGATCGGGTCCGTCACGCGGAAGTGGACTCGCAGGGCGCGGGCGACGAGTTGGAGTGCTACGTCCCCGGCCGTGTGGCCGAAGCGGTCGTTGAGGGGCTTCAGATCGTTCATGTCCAGGACCGCGATTCCGCCAGCCGAGTCCGCCGCACTCGGCTCCTTCGACAAATCGTCGAACGCCCGCCGATTGAGCAGGCCCGTCAAAGCATCCGTGCGGGCCGCGATCGCCAGTTCCACGGTCGCGGCGGCGAGTTGGGAATTCTTCTCGGTCAACTCCCCGCGGAGCCGGTCCGTGGTCAGCAGGACCATCCCGAACGCGAGGCAGGTTTCGAGCAGCAAGTCGTAAAGCGAATTGAACGCCATGTAGCGAAACATGAGGTCCGGTCGAACGTAAACGAGGTATCCCGTGACGGCGCCGTAGTGCAAAAACAACAATCCCAATGCCAGGAGCGAGCCGCGGAGCAACCAGAGTCCGGTGGAGGGCGTAAAGGGACGCCTCGGGAATCGGCGAATGGCCAAAAAGGCGAACAGGACCAGCGAACCGACCAGCGCAGCGTGGAATGGAAACAGGTAGTGGATGTCGTGTAGCAAAAGCGGCGCGATCACCCCGAAGATCGCCGGCGGAACGAGGGCCAAAAAGTGCATTGGCCGGAGGGCTTGCCCCGTCGTCGCTTCGCGGCAGCCCGCCCAGAGGAGGAATCCGAACAGGTACTCGCCTTCGCAGTACCCGATGAGGAAGAGTTCGCGGTATTTCTGGTCGGCCTGAAACGAGGCGAATACCGAGAACAGGGCCACGGTCAGGGCCACCCAACCGAACGTCCAGTACCGCAGGAACAAGCCCGGCAGCGCCCGGGTCATCGGTAACAGCAACCCCGCCACGAGCATGATCCCGACGGCCTGGATCATGGTGGTGAAGAAACTCGACTCCAAGGTCTCCGTCATGGCGGGCCAGACTTACGAAGTTCAGACTACTCGGCCTCAACGGAATTCTAGCCCACGGGCCACTGTCCCACGCGGGAGAATTCCGATTCGGATCGAGGCTAATCGAAGTTCCTGGCCGTCTTAATCGGACCCCTCAAATATCACAACTGGGACGCACTCGACGGCTTACAGAATCCCCGTTCCGAACCCGTCGTCCGCGGTCGCCTTCGCCGCGGTCGGCCGCGGGGCGGGCGTTTGCAGGTGCGGCGTGCGGGAAGCGGGTTGGTGCGGGCCGTGGGTCTTGTACTGCTTGCCCGCTTCGCCCGATCCGGCCCCGTAGCTGAGCGCGGCATCGGCTTCTTCGAAGTCCGAATCGTAGTCGTCGTACCGGCAGACGTAGCCGGGCTGCTTCGAGCGGCCGTGCTCGTCCTGGTACGCCCGCACCACCGCAACTTGCACCGATTCGCGGGCGCCGGCGTGGATCGGGTGGGCGATGTCCGCGTGGAGCTTCGCCCGGCCATCGGCCGCCTTCAGAGCGCGGTGCTCGTCCAAGCGGTGGCCGCAAGAGTTGCAGAACCGCGACCGCAGGTGGTTCTTGCCGCTGCAGTGCGTGCAGCGGTCCGTGAGCTTGCGGCTGGGCATGGCCACGAAAATGCCTTTCGTGCCTTCGATGATCTTGAGGTCGCGGACGACGAAGGCTCCCTCCAGGGTGACCGAACAGAACGCGAGCAGCCGCTCGTTGTTCTCTTCGCAAAGCTTGATGCGGACTTCCGTGATGATCACCGGCGTACTCCTTCAGGTTGGGGGCATCCTCACTGAGACCGGGGCCAATAACTCCGCACGACGAACACCGATTCCGAACTCGAACTCGACCCGCGAAACCTCGCCGCCACGTTGCGGGCGTGGCCCGCATCCCGGCAGATCGCGAACAGGCTCGAACCACTGCCACTCAGAAGCGTTCCGAGGGGATCGCAACTCGCAAGCCGCTCGAAGGCCGCCTTCGCCGCGGGGGCCAACTCGAACGCCGGTTCCTGCAACCGGTTGAACAAGGTCCGGGCGAGCGCTTCCGGATCGCCCGCTCGGAGGGCCGCTCGCGCTGCGTCGCCCGAACGGGGTTCCACGGGAACCTTCACCTGCCGGTAAACCGCCGGTGTACTCAAGCCCGCGGCCGGTTTCACGATCACCAGGTAGAACTGCCCGCCGGGCGTTTCGGGTTCCACAACTTCGCCGCGACCGGTACACCACCCTGCGGGGGGCGTCAGGAACACGCCGACATCCGACCCGACCTCCGCGGCCACGACCCGCAATTCTTCCACCGTCAGGTTCAACTCCCAGAGTCGGTTCAGCGCCAAGAGCGCCGTCGCCGCGTCGCTCGATCCGCCGCCCAGACCCGCCTCCGCGGGGATCCGTTTGCTCAATCGAATCCTCGCTCCGCGAGTCGTCCCCGTTTTGATTCTCAGGGCGTTCGCGGCTCGGATCACCAGGTTGCGAGAGTCCGTCGGCATCCCCGAAAAATCGCAATCCAACGTCAACGCATCGCCATTCCCGATTTGGACTTCCAGCGTGTCGAAAAGGTCCACGGCGAGGACCAAAGTCTCGACTTCGTGGTATCCGTCGGCCCGCTTCGCCGTCACCTCCAGATGCACGTTCACCTTCGCCGGCGCCCAGGTAATCAGGGCGTCTCGGCCTGCGATCATCCACTCGGACCGTTCGACGGCGACTCCGGAGACCGGAGGCGCAGGAGAGAGTGTCGTCAACATCGGGGACCACGCGAGAGGTGCGAGGCGTCCCTTCCTTGGGCTGGCGCGGCGGCCATTGCGGACCATCCATGGCGAGCGTGCCGAGAGAGGTGGCACGACCGACCGTCGATTCCTGGTGTTTACTTCAGTGCGATGGCGGACTCTAACGTTCTCCGGATTATCGGTCAAGTGGGAAGAATCCATAATATCCGGAATCTCGGCAAATTCCGTTTTACGGTCTCAGCTTTGTGCCTTCGAACCACTTCGCCCAGTAATCGCGGGTGTATTCCTCGGCTCCGTTCGAGAAGTCGGTCGCGGACATTTTGGCGAACGCGGTCTCCATTTCGATGCGGGTCCGGGCGGCCGGTTCGGGGCGGTCGGCCGCCAGGTACGACCAGTAAAGCATGCTCTGGATCAGCAGCCCTTCGACCTTGCCGGGGTACTTCGCCGCGAGCCGCTGGCAGAGCTCGGGCATGTCGTCGTACTTCTTCATCAACAGCGTGGCGTTCGCCAATCGAACGTCGGCCTGAGCGACGAGGAATGGGTCGGTCGATTTCGCCAATTCCTCGAACACCTTGTGGGCTTCGACCAATTTTCGGTCCGCGTCGGCCGGTGGTCGCCCACCCTGGTGATCGCCGCGGGCGATGAGCAGCAGGCAACTGCCGAGGTAGAGCCGGCCCGAGCCGGCGAGCGTGCCGGTCGGATAAGTCTGGACCAGTTGGCGGAAGCGGGTCTCGGCGTCCGGGAAGTTTTGCTGCTGGAGCAGCAACTTGCCGAGTTCGTAGAGGGCCGTCTGCTGGGCTTCGCGTTCGACCGGCAAATCGGCCGTCGTGTTCGCCACTTGAGTGAGCAGGTTTTGCGAAAGCTCGATCAGTCCGGCCGCCTCGGTTTGCGTTGGCCCCGGCGTGCGGGCTTTCACTCGGCCTTGGTCGAGGTAAGCCATCGCGAGTTTCACCCGCGCCGGCGTCGCGGCGGGGCCGGGGGCAGCCATGGCCTTCTTGAGCGCTTCGACCCCTTCGGCGAACTGTCCGGAGGCGAGGAGCAATTCGCCCTTATCGACCCACGCGGCGGCCGCGGCACCGTCCGCGAGCCCGGCGGTTTGGGTCAATCGCTCGATCGCCGCAATTGCGGCTTTCTCGTCGCCCGATTGGCGGTACATTCCGCTGGCTTTGCGGAGGAAGTCCGATTTGCCCGCGGCCGTGGGGTGCGTGGCCGCGAGAGCTTCGTAATCCTCTGCGGCCCGGCGGAACAGGTCGAGCGCCGCGGCGGGGTCCGTTTTTTGCACGGACGTGCCCCACGCGGAGCGGGCCTCGGCACGGCGTTCGCGGTCCCGGCCGTTCGCGGCTACGACGGCGTACACTTCGGAAGCGCGTATAGCGGAGGGATAGTCGGCGTTGTTCAACGCCACTTGGATGACTTGTTCGAACGCCGCCTGAGCTTCGGAAACGACGAGGAACGGGTTCTTGAATTCGCTCCCCGCGGGCGTTCCCAAGACCACCGCATCGAGCAGATCGACGGCCCGGGCAACGCTCCCCTTGAGGGCGGGATCGGTGACGGTGAGCACGGCCAAGCGGGCCGCCGCCGCCGCCCCCACGGGGCCGGAGTCTTTCGCGGCCAGCGCGAAGTACGGTCCCGCGCCTTTCGAGTTTTTGAGTTGCAGGAACGCCAGACCCGTTTGATACTGCGCCGGACCGCGGAGGTCGTTGGGCAATCCCTGGCCCGCAAGCGAGGCTTCGTAGAGTTTGATCGCCTCGGTCCAGTTGTTATCTCCCGCGGCGAGGCGAGCTTGATACAGCTTGCTCAGGGCCTGAACGTCCGCCGGGGCCGTCGCGCCGATTTCCTTGAGCGCGACGCGGGCCGGGTCCGGGTCTTCCAGGCTCAGGTAGATCTCGGCGAGCCGGAGCTTGCAGCGAGCGAGTGCGGGGGCCGCCATGCGGGTCTGGCCGCCGAGGTAGTGCTTGTATTCGTCGCGGGCTTTTTTCGGGTCCGGGGGCGTGGCCCGCAGGTAGGTTTCCGCGAGGAGCCGCCGGCGCTCGCCGTCCACTTCTTCCCCGAGGGGCGGGCGGACGAGGTGGGAGATCAACTCTTTCGGGTCGCCGTCGCCGATGGCCGCG
>Ga0209591_10009750_pt1 | contig 10363 bp, 10 predicted proteins | sample MAT01_FD_187207 | JGI IMG/M metagenome (GOLD analysis project Ga0209591, IMG submission 187207) | Freshwater microbial communities from Lake Fryxell liftoff mats and glacier meltwater in Antarctica - MAT-01 (SPAdes) (version 2) | ecosystem: Environmental > Aquatic > Freshwater > Ice > Liftoff...
TGTGTTCCCGAAGCTGGCGGTACAGATGATCTCGGTCGGCGAAGAGACCGGCAAGTTGGGTGAGATGCTCTACCAGGTTGCCGACGTGTACGACCGGGAGGTGGCGACATTGATCAAGCGCGCGCTGGCGCTGATGCAGCCGATCCTCATCATTTTTCTGGCGCTATTTATCGCCGGCATCATGTTCCTGTTGCTTGATCCAATGCTTGGCATGATGGATATCAAGTTCTAGATTTTCTAAGGAGTCAGCATGGATTTGTCAGTCAATCGATTTCGTTCGCAGGCGAACAAAGGCTTCACGCTCATTGAAATTATTATCGTCATCACCATCATCGGCCTGGTTGTGGCGTGGGCGGGAAATCGTATCTTCGGGCAGGGCGACAAGGCCAAATCCGGCCTCGCCAAGGCGCGCATCAGCGAAATTTCGGCGCAGCTCGATATGTACAAGTTGGATACCGGACGCTATCCGAACACCGCCGAGGGACTTCGCGGGCTGCTGGTGAATCCGGGTAGCGCGACCAACTGGAACGGGCCTTACGTGAAGAATGCCGATGCCATCAAAGATCCGTGGAGCAATGACATGATTTACAAGTCGCCGGGGGATGCCAACCGGCCGTTCGAACTGATCTCGCTCGGTGCCGACGGCAAGGACGGCGGCGAAGGGGCGGATCGAGATATACGCTCGTGGGATTGACGACCCGCGTTGAAACCCCGCAGTGAGACCCGTGGTGGAAACATCAGGCGCGCCCATGAGGAAGCTTCAAACTAAACGAGCCGGCGGCTTCACGTTGCTCGAGTTGTTGCTGGTCGTCATGCTCATCGCGCTGATGTTCACCATGGTGCCGCGCATGATGGGCAGCGGCGTGTCGGGTGCCGAATTGAAATCGAACGTTCGCGCCATCGCCGCTGCCATGAAGCTGGCGCGCGATTCGGCAATCAACACCCGGCGTGATGCGTTTGTCACCGTCAATGTCGACAGTCGCGAATTCACAACCACCTTCGAAGACAAGACCCACAAACTCAACAATCAATTGACGTTGAAGCTGTTCACCTCGCAGGCTGACCAGATCACCGAACAGGTCGCCAGCTTTCGTTTCTATCCGGATGGCTCGTCAAATGGCGGCCGCATTAGCGTGATCGCCAACGAGCGCGAGTTCACCATCGATGTCGACTGGCTGACGGGTCGGGTCACGGTGGCTGATCTACAAAATCCAAAACTCTAGTATCCATGGGCATCTTGAAGCAAAAATGCTCGAAAACGCCCGCCAATATTAGGGTTTCAGGATTTACACTGCTCGAAGTGCTGGTCGCCATCACCTTGCTGGCGCTCGCCATGGGCATCATCATGCAGGTGTTTTCGCGCGGTGTGAACGGCGCAGACCTTGCCGACCGCTACGCGAAAGCGGCGACGCTGGCCGAATCGAAACTCGCTGGCGTCGGCGTGGAAGAAGTTCTTAGCGAAGGCGATTTCACCGGCCAGTTCGACGACAGCTTTACTTGGACCATGTCGGTTCGCGCCTATTCATCGACTAGTGAAGCGGCCACGCCATCCACGCTGGAAACAGCCGCACTGGCGAACGCGCAAGCCACCGGTGTCGGCGGCACCTCCGCGTCAACACTCGCCCCTAGCGCGCCGACCACAACGCTTGGCAACGTTGACGTCGATTCGCTATTGTTTGTGAGGCTCTACGAGATTGAGCTGAGCGTGGCGTTCACCACCGACGACGGCCGCCAGCGCGCCGTGACGCTCAACACCATGAAGATTGGGCCGCGGATATGAACGCCGTCGCTCCAAACCCGAATCGTCGTGAGCGCTGTATGTGTGAACCCCAAATGTGTGGACCCCGAATGCGGGGATCCCGTATCAATGGACGCCGTTTGGCTGGCTTCACGCTGATCGAATTGCTGCTCGCCATCACCCTGCTGGCGGCCATGATGGGCATGATTTACGCCGCACTCAACGTCGGCGTTCGCGCGTGGGACGCGGGGGACGCCCGTGTCACCGAAGCCTCCAACTGGCGGTTGGTGGAGCGATTCATGCGTCGCGAGTTGGGACAGATCTTTCCGACGCGCTGGCGTGCCGTCACACAGCCTTATATTGCCTTCGAGGGCGGCAAGACCAGTCTGCGCTACGTGACGTCACTCAACCTCGACGCCGCGTTGCAAAATGGTGCCGCCGGCGGTTTGCAATGGGCCGAGTTGGCGCTCATTGACGGCGGCGTACTGCAATTGAACCGTCAGGCCTTCGACACTACCGCGCAGAATTTTGACGGGCTGGTCGCGCCGGGCAAGGATCAGTTGCAGTCAAACACGGTGGTGCCGCCGGTGCGCCTGATGGACAACGTGACCGCGTTTGAGATCAACTATTTTGGCGCTGAAACCGACTTGGCGGAACCCACCTGGCGTGAAGAGTGGCGTGATCTGGCAAGGCTGCCATCATTGGTGCGCCTGAAAGTGGAAACCACGCGCGGGCGCGATGTGCCAGATATGGTGTTCGCGCTCAAGGTCGGCGAGGAAGCCGGCTGCCTGACCAGCAACTTTACCCGCCAGTGCGGGCCAAGGCCGCGATGATGCGTGCGACGATGTTTTCGGCGGTGCGGAGACTTGCATCGACATCACCGCCCGCTTCCGCGCAGGCCAAAGAACGCCGGCCGCAGCATGCCGTGGATCGACCCTGCACCACCCGCTCCCGCGCAGGCGGGAGCCCCATGTCCCATGCCGGACGACGTGCGCCAGATTGGGCTCCCGCCCGCGCGCGCGCACAGAGCAGCACGCTGTCGTCCCCAGCCAAATCAAATGGCGTCGCGCTCATCATCGTGCTGTGGATCATTACCCTGCTGGTGGTGATCGCCGCGTCGTTCATTCAAACCATGCGTACCGACGTCAACATCGTCGCCAATTCGCTGTCGCGCGTCAAGGCTGAGGCGCTCGCTGATGCGGCGTTACAGCGCGCCCTGTACGAGCTCTACAAACCGCAAAACATCGAAGGCCGCTGGAACACTGATGGCAGTTCGCGGGAATGGCAGTACCGCGATATTACGGTCACGATCACCATGCAGGATGAGACCGGCAAAATCGATATCAACCGTGTCAATGACCAGCTGTTGCGCGGCCTGTTGCTCTCTCAAGGCGTGGCCGACGACGACGTGCCAAAGCTGGTGGATGCCATCGCCGACTGGCGCGACACCGATTCGACCCGCCGCCTCAAAGGCGCGGAGGCACCTGAATACACGGCGGCAGGCCTCGGTTACGGCCCGGCCAACGCCTTCTTCCAATCCATCGAAGAATTGAAACTGGTACTGGGCATCACGCCGGCGCTGTATGCAAAGCTGGCACCGCTCATCACGGTGTATTCGGGTCAGCCCGGCGTCAACGAGCAAATCGCCACGCGTGAGGTGTTGCTGGCCCTGCCGAATGTGAACGCCGAACAAATCGACGAATACCTGAGCCGCCGCGACATCGCGCGCGCCTCACGCCGGCCCATCCCGAATTTTCCGCAGAATATCTTCCGCAGCCTGTCGAATAACCAGACGGCGGTGCGAATTCGTACCGATGCCGTGTTTGCCGACGGTAGTCGCTTTGTGCGTGAAGTCGTCGTCCGGCGCTACACCGATCCCAAGCGGCCCTATGCCTACTTGTCGTGGAAAGAGGGGCGCGACCTGGCTGACCCAGCGTCTCTGACCGGCGATGGCACTCAATCCAGCGCAACAACTGGTAACACGTCAGCCCCGGCGTTGGGAAAACTGGTCTCGCCGGGCAGCGCTCCATAAAGGTAAGATGGCGGTCTATGTCAGCAGTGATTCCATCCTCAGGTACTCCGGCGGCGGCCCGCAACGGCGGTGCTCGCATTGTCGTGCCGCACGCGCTGCAACATTTCTGGCGGTGGTGGCGTGCCGAGCTGCGCCAGATACTCACGCCGCTGGTCGAAAAATACTGGGTAGACCGTTCTGGAACGGTTGATTTGATGCTCGCGGCCGACGGTACCCTCGCCCTGCCGCCACGGCTCAACGGACGAGACGTCCGACTGCTGGTCGACTGGTCGCACGTGCTGCAAAAGAGCGTCGCTTACCCAGCCGCGGTCGAGGAAAACCTGGCGGACGTGGTGACGAATGACCTCGACCGGCAAACGCCGTTTACCCCGGAGCAGATTTATTTAACACATCGCGTCGAGCGTCGCTACGAGTCCGCCGACGGTGTGGCGCGGCTGGATGTTGAACTGACGATGGTATTGCGTCGGGTGGTGGCGGCTGCGGTAGAGCGGGTGCGGGGCGCGGGCGGGGCGGTCTATTCCGCCGTCATCACCAATCCGGCCGGCGGCGCGACCGCCGAGCTGCTGCCCGTTACGGAACGCGCGCCGCGACGTTTGACGCAACTGCAAAGATTGAATCTTGGCTTGCTTGGCCTACTTGTCGTGCTGATTGCTGCCGCAGTTGCCGTGCCGATCGCACAACGCCACGCCGAGGCTACCGAACTCGCGCCACGCGTTGAAAAAGCGCGCGCCGAAGCGGAGGTGACACGCAAGATCGAAGCTGAATTCCAGCGGCTGTCGCAGGATTATCAACTCGCCATGACCCGCAAATACCAAGCCTATGCAGTCGTCGATATCATCGAAGAATTGACGCGCCTGTCGCCCGACACCACTTGGCTGCAGAGTCTGGAAATGCGGGCACCATCGGGCGCATCGAAGGCGAACAAGAATGTGCGCGAAGTCCAGCTGATCGGCGAAGCCGCCACGGCATCGAAAATGATCGAGCTGCTGGAGCAGTCGCCGCTGCTGCAAAACACCACCCAGCGTGCGCAGACCACGCGCGGCACGCAGCCCAACACCGAACGGTTTCAAATCGCCACCGAGTTGAAGCCGCGCGTCACGCCGGAAATGGTCGATTTGCTTGCCGCGCCGCCGTCTGCTGCGGACAAGCCAGCACCGCCGGCCAACTCGGCCAGCCCAGCCAATCCGGCGATTGCGCCAGTGGTCGCGCCCGAACCCGCCAAACTCAGCAAAGACAAACCGGCCAGAGCGGACAAAGTCGACGACAAGAGCGTAACGGCCCCAATCGTACCCGCCCAAGGCAAGATCCCGGTGCCGGGCGCGGCACCACAAATGAACATGACGCCATGAGTGCGACGCTGCCAACATCACAAGCAGGATCGCTGCTGCCGCTGCGCTCGCCGGCGGCCAATCGCGCGGCCGCACTCGGCCTGTTGCTCCTCGCCGTCGCCGCCGTGATTGCGCTACTGGCGCTGCCGGCTTGGTGGTTGTTTGATCGCTACGACAGTGCGGCTTCACAGCTGGCGCGGCAGCTACGCAGCTACACGTCGCTCAACCAACTTCGCCCGAATTTGATGAAGGCGGTCGAAACCCTGAAAGCCAGAGACACCAAGAAGTTCTTCGTCAAGGGCACCACTGCGGCGCTGGCGGGCGCGGATTTGCAGGACGTTGCCAAGGCGGTCATCGAGGCGAACAATGGCAGGATTTTGTCGTCGCAGTTGCTGCCACACAAGGACGACAATGGCGTTCGACAGGTCAACGCCACGATTCAGATGACGGCCAATATCCAGAATCTTCGCCAGATTGTTTACGCGATGGAGAGCCGTGAGCCGTATCTGTTTTTAGACAATCTTACCGTCCGGTCGCAGGTGCCGTCTGGCTTCAAGCCGCAGGCTGGGTTTGAACCCGAGATGTTCATCCAGTTCGATGTGTCCGCGCTGATTCCGCTGGTGCAAACCACGACGACCGCTGCGCCGGTTGACGCCAAGCCCGCCAGCAGCAAAACGGCCGCCAAGGCAAAGCCATGATGTCCTCACGCTTGGCACTGACGACAATATTGGGCGTGCTGCTGGCCGGCACGGTGGTCGCGATTGGTTTCGAAACGGATTGGGGCCGCACACCGATGGGCGGGCGCAGTAGCGGCAGCAGTGCCAAAGCCCCCACGCTGGACACCAAGGTACTGCCGCAGTTCGCGCTCGCGCCGCTTTCACCAGCCGGTAGCGGCTACCGCGAAACCGTCGAGCGGCCGTTGTTCATCCCGACGCGACGGCCCGCCCCGGCTGGCAATAGCGCGCCGATGGCGATGAAAAAGGGCCAGTTCCGGCTGGCTGGAACCACGGTCAGTGAGCAGATTTCAGTCGCATACCTGTTTGAAACCGGTACCAACAAGACCCACCGGGTGAACAAGGGCGCTGATATCAACGGCATGACGGTTGAAAGCGTGTTCGCCAATCGGGTTGTCTTGAAGCAAGGCGACGAAACCGAGGAGCTATCGTTGCGCACGGGTAACTCGCCGCGTCCGCCGCCACCACCGCAACAGGTCGCTGGCGCTCCACTCGCGCCCGGTCAGCAACCTGGTGCGCCGGTTGCCCAAGCCGGAGCCGCGCCGCCCCAGCCGCCCGCAGCGCCGCCGCCGGGCTTTGTGCCGCCGGGCGCTACGTTCCAAGCGGGGATGGGACAAGCGCCCGGTGTATACCAAGGAGTTGCGCCACCCGGATCAAGGCCGCCGGGTGTGCCGGCCGCTGCTGTTTCGGACGTCGACCCTGCCACCGCAACGGATCCCAATCAAGCGCAGCAACGCCGCCGACGTTTCCAGAATTTGCCGCAGTAACTAGAACCCACAAATGAAACCTTTCTCCGAAATCCGTTGGTCCCGTCGTCTTACGTTGCTGCTGCTGTTTGGATTCATGACGGCATGCAGCATCCTGCAGCCGCCGGAAAAAGGCCAGGCAGCATCTGCTACGGCAGAGGCTGAGCCGGTCGCGACAATGGCGGCACCCGCTGCTGCAATCGCGCAAACGGCATCGAGTGCCGCGTCGGCGACCGAGTCGCCGGCGCGGCGCACCGCACCGCCGCCCATCCCGGATACATCGAAGCTCTACACGGGCACCGGCCAGTTCGTAAAGCCGCCCGTCCCGGTTGTGCCCGCCGCCAAGGGCCCGGAAGAATTCACGCTCAACTACGAAGCACTCGATATTCGCGCCGTCATCCAGTCTATTTTGGGCGACATGATGCGCGAATCGTTTTCTATTCACCCGCAAACGGCTGGCACCGTCACCATCCGGCTATCCAAGCCGGTACCGCGCACGGAACTGATTCCGACCCTTGAAATGCTGCTACGCCAGAACGGCCAAGTGATGGTGCGTGAAGATGGCCTTTACAAAATCATGCCGGCAGCCTTGGGCACGCGCGGCTCGGTGACACCGCAGGTGGCAACGACACCGGCGCAATTGCCCAATGGCTACAGCGTGCAGATCGTGCAACTGCGCTTCGCCGGGGTGCGCGACATGCAGCGAATTCTTGAGCCCTATGCGGTCGAGCCGCAATCGTCGATCCGCATCGACGAGTTGCGTAATCTGGTGATTTTGTCCGGCACCCAGCGCGAGTTGAAGCATATGCTGGAAGTCATCGAGATTTTTGACGTTGACTATCTGGCCGGCTACTCCGTCGGGCTGTTCCCGATGCAGACCGATGTCAAAGCGCTGTCGGCGGATCTGGATCGCATTTTTGGTGGCGGCGGTGCCGGGGCGGCGGCCACACCAAGTCCGTTGGCCGGCATCGTGCGCATCGTGCCGATCGAGCGTCTTAACGGCTTGCTGGTAATCACCACACAACCGCGCTATCTTGAAGAGGCGCGCAAGTGGATCGATCGGCTCGACAAGGGCGGCGGTCTGGCTGGCGGGACACGATTGAATGTCTATCCGGTACAAAACGGCCGCGCCGATCGCCTGGCGCAATTGCTGACCGATATCTACGGCAATCGACAAGGCGGCACCACTGGCACCGGCGCCACGTTGGCGCCGGGCGCGAGGCCAGCCACTACGACCACCACGACCACGCCGGCGGTTCCCGGACAGGCTGGTGGTCAAGGTGGACAGGGCGGTGCGCTTGGCGCGTTCCTCTCCAACATGTTCCAATCTAGCGGCACGGCGGTCTCCAAAGATACCCGCATCATCGCCGACGACGACAACAACGCGCTGCTGATTCTGGCGTCCCCGACAGACTACGAAACCATCCTCGCCGCGCTGCGGCAGCTCGATGTGCCGCGCCGCCAGGTGCTGGTTGAAGTGCTGGTAGCAGAAGTCACGTTGACCGATGAGCTCAAGTTCGGCATTGAATGGTTTATCAACGCGCGCAACAATACCGTCGGCGCGTTGCGTAACCCGGGCGGCGACAGCAGCATCCTGCCGCGCGCGCTCCCACAGCTTCCCGGTCTTCTCGGGGCGACCGACCCGCGCGGCACTTTCCCGGGAACCTCGACCACCATCGTTCCATCCACACCCGGCTTGCAACTCATCAACGTGCTTGGTACCGATATCCGCGCGGTGTTGCAGGCGTTGGGGCAAGATGGCCGCGCCAGCGTCGAGTCAGCGCCGAAACTGCTGGTGCTGGATAACGCCAAAGGTACCGTTAACGTCGGCACGCGCATCTCGGTTGAGACCGGTTCATCGACCGGCTCCGGGACCGGCGGCAACACCGTGACCACGCGCCAGTACATTGATACCGGTGTGCTGTTGACCGTGACGCCTCGCATTAACGCCGGTGGACGGGTAACGCTCGACATCAATCAGGAAGTCAGCTCGGCGGGCGCATCGTCGAACAACAATCCGCCGATCAACACGCGCAAAGCGCAGACAACAGTGAATGTTGCGAGCGGCGAAACGATGGTACTGGCCGGACTGATTCAAAAGGATCGCGGCACTGGCTCGGCAGGCATTCCGTTCCTGTCGAAAATTCCGATCCTCGGCGGCCTGTTCGGTACGCAGACGTTCCGCAACAATCGCACCGAGTTGGTGGTGTTGATCACGCCGACCGTGATTTCGAGTAACGATGAAGCGCGCGGTGTGACCGAAGAACTGCGTAAAAAGTTGCCGTCAATCGAGCACTTGATGCCAAACAAAGCCGGCGCGAAGTAGCCGCGCGTGCGCGGCCGCCTGGCGGTTTGTTGAAATTCGTCATGCTAAATCCGGGTGCACTCGTTGCGTGCCCTTTCCCCCTTTTCCGAAGGGTAAGTGCAGCACCGAAATCATTTGCCCAGCGCGTATCATGAATATCAACAAACTGCCAGGCCTAGGACTAAACCTAACCGCCAGCGCTACCAGCGCCAGCCGTGCTTGTTGAAAAACCGCAGCGCCGAGCGGACGAACATGCCGATGTGTTTCGGCCCCTTGGCCGAGGCATTGCCGCCGGCGTGAACGACGCGGCATTCGGCCACCCGATCGATACGTGAAAACTGTGAGATTCGCAGGCTCAGGTCGAAGTCTTCGAAGTACAGAAAAAACGCCTCGTCAAAGCCGCCCGAATTTCGCCAAGCATCCCCCCGAACCATCAGGCAACAACCCGAGACGATGCGGCAATCGGCGAGCGGCGAATCAAACGGCACGTCGCGGTAGTCATAGCGGCTGAGCGAAGCAGAAAAGAGCGCCCTTATCCAAGCGGGTGCAAACCCGCGCAGCGCAAGTACGCCAAGCGCTGGGTCACGTTTCACCAGATACTGCGGCTGGCCGTCCGGTGACGACGCGACCGGCGTAATCGCGCCGCACGTTGCATTGCGGTCGAAGTGAGCAATGGCGTTGGCAATCGACTCGGTCGCCAGCTCGACATCTGGGTTCAGCACCAGGACAAAGTCTGCGGTAGATCCACGAAGCGCGCGATTGTTGGCGGCACCAAAGCCCTGATTCGAGGGCATCGCAACGTAGGCGTAACGAATCACCACCGCACCGGGGGGCGACCACAGCGCCAGGTCGATCGCCGCTTTAATTGCCGCCGGGCCGGTCGTCGCCACGGACGTTTGCGCGCCGTTGTCGACGATTTGCACGTTGGCCGTGGTCAGCAGTCCACGCGCGGTCGCGTGCTCAACGGCGGCGCGCAGACTGGTGAGTGTTTTAGTTAGCCAGGAGACGTCGGAATGGTAGACGACGATGCAGACTTGAAGCGAGCGTGACATGGAAAAAGGATATCACGCGCCTTCGCCGTTTCGTCATGCAAACCGTGTTCAGGGCTGACGGCTCGCATATAATTTTTCATGCCCTCCTCTGCGCAGCGCCCGCATCCAAACTTAAACCCACACCATTGAACTCCTTAAGCCAGAGCCCGGCCGGGTCGTCTCAACGATTGCTCAGCATCGTGACGCCCGCTTACAACGCGCGCGAATTTTTGCCGGCGCTGATCGAGACCGTCGCGGCGTTGCCGTCGCCTGGCGCGTTTGAGTGGGTGTTGGTAGACGACGGCTCGACCGATGACACCGCCGCCTTGTTCGACGCGGCGGCGAAGTCGCATCCCAACTGGCGGATGGTGAAGCAGGCAAATAAAGGTGTCGCAGCAGCGCGTAACCGCGGACTCGACGACGCTACGGGAGAGTATGTCTGGTTCGTC